>ERZ1740052.179-NODE-179-length-21336-cov-6.000705_pt1 | contig 21336 bp, 19 predicted proteins | sample MGYA00581750_ERZ1740052 | MGnify/ENA primary metagenome ERZ1740052 (study PRJEB43018, sample SAMN04849743) | marine metagenome | isolation source: floating plastic debris | place: Pacific Ocean | collected 2008-08-30 | study: EMG produced TPA metagenomics assembly...
GGTCCAGAATTTAAATATTTATATGTACACCAAGCGGCAAAATCTACTCCGCTGTTATGTAAATTAGGTTGAACATTTCCTGCACCGTGAGCCAAATCGATTCCAACAATACAATGCTTAGCATGACCAATTTCTGCGATACTTTTAATATCTAAATATTGACCAGTATAGTAATTTACGCCGCCGATTAATAGTAGCGCAATTTCATCTCCTTGTTCTTCAATAATAGTTTCTAAATCCTCTATCCTCAGTAGTTCTTCACCAGCTCTTGGTTTCCATTCTACCAATCCATCTTCAACATCGAAACCATGAAATTTTAATTGTGATTGTACTGCATATCTATCTGAAGGAAAAGCATCACTTTCAATGACAATTTTATACTTCTGCTTTGTTGGTTGATAAAATGAAACCATTAACAAATGTAAGTTTGTAGTTAACGTATTCATAACTACAACTTCTAATGGTTTGGCTCCAACAATTTTCGCCATTTTCTCTGTAAGAAATTCGTGATATGGCAACCAAGGCGTTTCTCCTTCGAAATGTCCTTCTACTCCATATTTTGCCCAATCATCTAATTCTTGTTGAATGTATTTTTGTGTTTGTTTTGGTTGTAATCCTAGTGAGTTTCCTGTAAAATATAACCAATCGTTTCCTTTATCATCTTTAGGAATGTGAAATTGATTTCGTAAATAAGCTAATGGATCATCTTTGTCTAGTTGTTTAGCATAATCCAAAGAGTTTTCGTAGTTCATCAGAAGAATGATTTTTATCAAAGATAAAAAATTCATCTACTCTCATAAAATAAAAAGAAACTCAAACATCTCTTGTAACTTAAAAATAGACTCTGATGCTTTCTTTTCAATCACTAGAGTATTTTATTCAAAAAGCGAGACTTTCAATTTGTAGGTTTATAGTATAACTAACAAAATATAGACATGAAAACTACAAAACTAATCACCATTTTTATATGTTTTATTACTGTTATTGCTTGTAATAAAACAATAAAAGACAAAGATCAATCACATTCAGAAAAAAATTATCTTCCTGTTGATTATACCTACCCTACAGATTCTACTATAGTTAACAGATGGATAGCTACAAACGATTTTAATTCTATGTATAAACATAGTTGGGATGTATGGAAACATCTAACTACACCAATAGATGGAAAAGTATTAAGATATCAAACTTGGTCTAGTCCAAAGCAAATTTTGCACAAAATGAATAATCCTAGTAAAAATAGCTTAGTTGGACTAGAGTTTAATAAACCAAATCAGTTTAGTCATTCAAAAACCTCTCAGACAATTTTTGATGATACTCAAACAGTAGAAGTTGTAGCTTATAATCCAGCTGCTGAACAGTATGCTATTACTAATAAAATATTTTATTTATCTACTTTAAAAGCCATGCAAACTGGAGAATTTAGTCAAATACCTGAATTTCCTAATGATGCTATAACAATTAAGCCTGTTTACAAAGTTATTACACAAGATAAAGTATCTGAACAAGGAATTTATACTATGGCCGCTTGGCATGGACCAGAATACAAAAACGACGGATATCCAGAAAAAGAATGGAATTCTTGTATTCATGTGGATCTTAACACAAGTAATAAATCGAATCCTAATGGTCGTTTAGACTATAAATGTGATAAAATGACTACAGCTAACACTTATTATTTGAATGATTTTATTCATTTTACAATAGATGAAACTTTAGCTAAATCATACAACAGTGAAAACAACATTAAGTCTACAGATACAAAAGCAGCAAAAGCTGGAGATAAAGCTATATTAGTCGCGATGCATGTAGGAACAAAAGAAATTAAACGTTGGGTTTGGCAAACATTTTGGTGGTCTCCGACACCTTTAACACCTTCTTTTCCTAGTTCAGATGATATTGCTTCTGCTAAATATGGAATTGGTTTACAAGGAGCTGCAAGTCATTATGCTATGGATATAGCTTACTCAATGCTTATTCCTGCGCAACCTTACATTGGAGGAAAAAATGAAGGAGAACTAGTAATTGGATACAATCCTTATTTAGAATCTGGATTTGATACTAGTTTTTTTGACGAGGCTACAAGTTATGTTTACAATAAAGGAACTAAAATTGCCACAAATATTGGAACACTTTCTAATTGTATGAGTTGTCATATGTCTGCTACAATTAATACTAAAAACGGTAGCACTGCTCCTTATGTTGGTGATACATATCTTAGTTATAAAGATTCTATTTTTCAAAAAAGATTAATGTTAGATTTTGCATGGTCTATTCAATCTAATATTGATTCATTAAGATAAAATTAAGTTTCTAACCAAACTTTTTATTTAGCTCACTACCATAAAAGCCTTGTTTTTCAACAAGGCTTTTATTTTGTATTTAACTTTTTGAATGATATCTTAGTATAATACTCTAAAACGTAGTGTACCTTCTACATTTTTTAATTCTTGAATTACTTCTTGATTATAATCTTTGTCAACATCAGTAATTACATAACCTACTTTAGGATCTGTAGATAAATATTGACCTAAGATATTTAATCCGTATTCAGCAACTACTTTATTAATATTTGCCATTACACCCGATACATTTTTATGCATGTGTAAAAAACGATGTGCATTTTGTTGTTTTGGTAAACGAATATTTGGGAAGTTAACTGCATCTACAGTATTTCCTGAATTTATATATGCCATAATTTTTCCAGGAACAAAGTCTGCAATATCTCTTTGAGCTTCTTCTGTACTTCCACCTACGTGAGGAGTTAAAATAACATTTGGCAAACCTTTTAAATCTGTATAAAACTCTCCATTTTTTCTTGGTTCCTCTGGATATACATCAACAGCAGCACCAGCTAATTTTCCAGATTTTAATGCTTCTGTTAAAGCAGGAATATCTACAACAAAACCTCTTGATAAATTCACTAAATGTGCTCCATCTTTCATTTGTGAAATTTCTTTTTCACCTATATAATTTCGGTTTAAAGAATTATCATCAACATGAAGTGTAACTACATCAGATATAGCTAATAAATCAGCTAAAGAATTCATTTTTGTTGCATTTCCTAAAGCTAATTTGTCTTCAACATCGTAATAATATACATCCATTCCTAAAGCTTCAGCTAAAACAGATAATTGTTTCCCTATGTTTCCATAACCAACAATTCCTAATTTTTTACCTCTTACTTCTTTAGAACCTTGAGCAGTTTTATTCCATTCTCCGTTATGAATTTCTGTACTACGTTGAAAAACACTACGCATTAACATAATAATTTCTCCAATAGCTAATTCTACAACAGATCTTGTATTACTATATGGCGCATTAAAAACGACTATTCCGTTTTCTTTACATGCATCTAAGTCAATTTGTTTCGTTCCTATACAAAACGCTCCTACTGCCAATAACCTTGGAGCATTTTCAATTACTTTTTTAGTAATTTGAGTTTTAGAACGGATTCCAATTACATGAACATCTTGTAATTTCTCAATCAATTCTTCTTCAGATAAACTTCTTCCTACAGTTTCTACTGTAAATCCGTCATTTGTAAATTTTTCATACGCATCTGCATGTATGTTTTCTAATAATAACATTTTGATGCGATTTTTTGGATATGATATATTTCTTGGCAAATCGTTTATAAATAAAAATTCGTCTAAATTTGGTGTGATATAATCTGCGTTTTTAATTGTTTTTTCACGCTGAACATTTTCTGTATACGCAAAAAACTTGTCAGCTACTCCTGCTTCTCTGGTTATATAATCGCTATAACCATCGCCAATTACTTGAATTTCTCCATCTAATTGTAAGCCTTGTAAACAAGCTATTTTTCCATTGTGTACAGAAAGAACATTGTCTCTGTCAAACCCTATAATTTCGTCATTTTCACTAAACTCGAAAGTATTAGCAAATACTCTTTCTGCTGGAATGTTATATTCTGCAACTATAGGAATGATAAATTCTTTGAATCCTGCTGAAATTACATAAATATTTTCTGAATATGATTCGAAAAATTCTTTATTTCTTTCAATAGAGCTGGACACTCTTTTCTTTAATTCTTGAATTAATAGATTTAAATCGGATCGTTTTGCATTAAGTAATTTTATTCTACGTTCTAACGACTGGGTAAAGGAGATTTCCCCATCAATCCCTAGGTTTGTGATTTTGATAATTTCATTAATTACCTCTTCTTTTTTTGGATTGTTTGCTAATGTTATTTCAGCTAAAACGTCCAACGCCTCAACTTTTGTAAGCGTACTGTCGAAATCGAATATATAATATTTACTCATGGCTTTTGATTATCCATTCAAGCTTGAAAATTACAATCTATTTGGTAGAGAAAAAACTATTCTTGAAAGAAACATTTGATTTTTACAAAACTGTTAAAAAAAATGTTTTATTTTAAGAATAATCTAAAAAACAGAAAATTAACTACAATTTTTTAAGTTTTATTTTTCAGACACATATGGTCCAAAAACATAACCTTTAACTCCAGGAAATTGTATTTCTAACCAGTTACCTTTTACTTTCCCTATTGTTTCCAATTGCAAAGTGTCGGTTACATAAACTTTCTCTTTGTAATTGAGTTTCATTATTTTTTCGCCATTTATGAGTGGTTTCGATCTAACATTTAAACCACTTTTAGCATTCACGTAAAAAACAGGTAAATTTTTGTATTCTATTTCAGTTCCAATACTTTCAGTAGCAATCCAATTATTATTTACACTTGTAATATGTAAAATTCTATCCTCCAAAACCATATTAGAATAATTTTCATTATTATTTTCTTTAGCTAAAATATCTGATACCACTACATATTCATTTCCATCTTTGTATATATATTTTATAAGCTCCTTAGAGAATTTATAATCGTTATATAGAAATATTTTTTTTTCTTCATTAATAAATCTATACACTCCATTTTTATTCGTTACTTCTTCATTAATTATAAACTCACATCCATCTTCAATAAAAGTTCCATAACTGTAACAATCTTTCATCATATATTTCATGTAAATAGAATCTGATGTATGCTGATAAGCATCAATTTCATTATTACTTATCATTTCTTTATAATTATTGCCATATTCATCTATAAGCTGTAATCTTTCTTTTTCTTTGTAATTATTAAAAATATACGCGGAGTCTATATCATTTTCTTTTAAAACATACCATGTCTCTGATTTTGATCGACATGAATCATAATCACTTTCTTCTTTTATGGATAAAACTTTATCTTCCAAACCTTCCACTCCAATGGTGTAACGTATTTTTCTATCATCTGAATCTTTCACATAAACTTTATTTCCTTCGACTTTATCAATTTTCATTTTTCTTTGATAAAACTCATCTCCTCCCCTAAATAATACTATGAATGTATCTTTTTCGATCTTTTTCCATCCTTTTATATTTCCCGGGTTTGAAGGTGATAACACCCCAAAAGATCCTACTTGATAAGAGGAATCTGTTTCTTTTTCTAAAAAAAACAATCTTTGATTTAAAACGTCTTTAAACTCTATTTTATTCTTATTTTTTTTGAGTCTTTCAATCCATATCCTTTTCTTTTCTTTAGCATTTTCATACTTATTTAATATTGATTGAGTATCTAGTTTTTCTTCATTTTCTTTCCTATTGTTTTTCTCTTTTACACAAGAAATTATCAGAGTAATAAAAAGACCTGAAATAAAAAATTTAAAAACTCTTTTTAGCATTTTTATTCGGTTTTAAGATTTGTCAATTTTAATGAAATTATGCTAGATAATAGTGTAATTAAACTTATGAGGAAGTAAAACGAAAAGGTTAAGCTAGCTATGTTGTTTGTAAAGGAAACTAATAATACGAACGCTAGCATTAAAATTAAGAAAATTAATAAAATGATATAGTGTAATTTCTTTTTTACCTTCAATTTATCTAAATATCTTATTATTAAAAACGGAGTAACAAAAAACACACTTAATATAACGTGTTGAATATCTGAACCATTCATATAAACAAAAAGAGCATTTAAAACAATACAAATTGCTATTATCATGGAAGCATTATTAAGTTGTTTCTTATGTTCTGTTAATGATACAAATACGTTATACCTATTTGCTTTAGTTGAAAAGGCTTTTAAGTACAGTATGAAAAGATTAAATATATTGACTAAAAACACTGTTATTAATATTATTTTACCCTCTAGGATATCATTAAAAACAATTTGGTAGTTTACAAAAACCAATCCTACTGTAGCGAGCATTGCTGGTCTATGAATCAATTTTGTTTCCTCTGGAGTAGCATAAGCCACAAACTTTTTATAGGAAAAAACTACAATCGATAATATTAAAAAAGGAATACTTATTAATAACAGCATTCTTCTTAAATCATTATGACTATTGATTATTTTGTATGTAAAAATTAATAAAATAATTAGGCTAAGTAATGTTACTATAAAATTTGTTTTTTTATTGTAAATTTTTGATACCATTATTGTCGTATAATTAAAGTTCCCATTTATTATTGATGTAACTGTAAATCTCATAATACCAATCCTTTTCAATTTCTTTTAGTTCTAAATTTTGAATATGATCAGTTGATTTACTTTCTTGAAATTGTAGTCTCTTTTTACTATATACTATTTGATGACGGAAATAATATTCATTACAGTTTGTATTGAAAATTTTAAACACAAACGTTGAATCTTTAGGCTTAATACTTAAAGCTGTAAAAGGTTCTAAATCGTCTTTAATACTATCTAATACGTAAAAGTTTTTCTTCTCTTTATGAGGTAATAATCTTTTAATTCCATTGATATTATAGCTATAAAAACGAACTGAATGTACAAACGTCGTATGTGCTTCGGCAGAATCTTTTAAAATTTCAATATGTCTTAAAAGGTAATCTTTAGCAATTTTTAATTTTTCTAAATCATAATCTTTTTCATTCATCCTGTGTTCATTATTACACCCCTTGTCTTTACAAGAAAAAACAATGAGTATAACTAAAAAAATGTAAGTTATTCGCATAGCAATTTAAATTTTGTAACCTTTTTATAATTACAACTTTGGTAAAAATATGATTAAATACTTTTAATGAGAAACAAAAAAGCCAGCAAAATAAATTTGCCAGCTCTTTAATAAAAATACTCTTATTAATTAAGAATTCTCTTCCTGAGGTTTCAACTCTTTTAATCCTATAATTTTGTGTACAACTTCTCCGTCTTCTTCAAGAGAAGTATACGTAATTTCAAAAGATTTTCCTTTAAAAATGTCAGACTGTAAATCGTAAGTTTCTAATAGTTCATCTGAAATTGAACTAAAAAGCATTGACGTTCCATCTTTTAGTAAAAATTTATAACCATCTTCGGAATGTCCTTCGAAGGTAGCTAATACATGTTTTTTATCTTGAAGTAAACAAACTTCGTCTAATGGCATTTTTAAAGCATTTAAACTTCCGTAAATTCCTGCAGATAAGAATAGCATTAAAAAAGCTAGTTTTTTTAAATAATTGTTCATTTTTGATTGTTTTAAAAATTAAACTTATTGATTGATATTGATTGGTAGCTTATTGAATTTACTGCGCAGGAAATTGATAATCTACACTATATAAAACCCGTAGAAATTAATATTATTTTCTAAAAATCAATACTTTAACTTTATTTAATAAAACAACTCTTTATTTTAGAACTTTTAACGCTAATTAAGATTCTTTTTTAAAAAAAGCTCACCTTAATGGTGAGCTTCAGAAATTATCTAATTAATTTTTTATACTTAATACGTTTAGGCATAATGTCTCCACCCAATCGTTTCTTTTTATTTTCTTCATATTCAGAGAAAGATCCTTCGAAGAAATATACCTGAGAATCTCCTTCAAAAGCAAGAATATGTGTACATATTCTATCTAAGAACCAACGGTCGTGAGAAATTACTACTGCACATCCTGCAAAATTTTCTAATCCTTCTTCTAAAGCTCGAAGTGTATTTACATCTAAATCATTGGTAGGCTCATCTAATAATAATACGTTACCTTCTTCTTTAAGTGTCATGGCTAAATGTAAACGGTTACGCTCACCACCAGACAATGTATTTACCTTCTTATTTTGCTCGCTACCAGAAAAATTAAATCTACTTAAATAAGCACGTGAATTTACTTGCTTCCCTCCCATCATTACCAAATCTTGACCATCTGAAAAGTTCTCCCAAATAGATTTATTAGGATCTATATTTGCGTGGTTTTGGTCTACATAAGCAATTTTAGCAGTTTCTCCAACAGAGAAAGTTCCAGCATCTGGATTCTCTTCTCCCATGATCATTCTAAAAATTGTTGTTTTACCGGCACCGTTTGGTCCAATAATACCAACAATTCCTGCTTGAGGTAAATTAAACTCTAAATTCTCGTATAATAACTTTTCACCAAAAGCTTTAGAAACACCAGCAGCTTCGATTACATTAGTTCCTAAACGTGGACCATTAGGAATGTAAATTTCAAGCTTCTCTTCTGTTTGCTTTTGATCTTGATTCATTAACTTATCGTAGTTCTTTAAACGAGCTTTTGATTTTGCTTGACGCCCTTTTGGTGCCATACGAACCCATTCTAATTCTCGTTCTAAGGTTTTCTGACGCTTAGAAGCTGATTTACTTTCTTGTTCTAAACGTTTTGCTTTTTGATCTAACCAAGAAGAATAATTCCCTTTCCAAGGAATACCTTCACCTCTATCTAACTCTAAAATCCAACCTGCTACATTATCTAAGAAATAACGGTCGTGAGTTACGGCTATTACAGTTCCTTTATACTGGGCTAAATGATGCTCTAACCAATGCACAGATTCAGCATCTAAGTGGTTGGTAGGCTCATCTAATAATAATATTTCTGGTTCTTGAAGTAATAATCTACAAAGTGCAACTCTTCTTCTTTCTCCTCCTGATAAAACACCTATTTTTTTATCTGGATCTGGAGTACGAAGTGCATCCATTGCAATTTCTAATTTCGTATCTAATTCCCAAGCGTTAGTTGCATCAATTTTATCTTGCAATTCTGCTTGACGATCCATTAGTTTTTGCATCTTATCAGCATCAGAATACACTTCTTCTAAACCAAACATATCGTTGATTTTGTTGTATTCATCTAATACTTCTACTACTTCTGCAACTCCTTCCTTTACGATTTCAAGTACCGTTTTGTCTTCATCAAGTTGAGGTTCTTGCTCTAGATATCCTACTTTATATCCTGGAGAAAACACAACATCTCCTTGATAATTTTTTTCTACTCCAGCAATGATTTTAAGTAAGGTAGATTTACCAGATCCGTTTAAACCTAAAATTCCAATTTTAGCTCCATAAAAAAAGCTTAAATATATATCTTTTAAAACTTGTTTTCCAGTTGATTGATAGGTTTTAGATACCCTATTCATGGAAAAAATGACTTTTTTATCGTCTGACATTTATGTAGTGGTTAATTTGGTTTGTAAAATTTAACTGTATTTATTTAAAAGTAATTGTTTGTCTTATACACGACCTTTTAAAGCATTAAACACCCATGCTATAGCAAAGAATCCTAAACCTATAGCTGCAAAACCCCAGCCTATGTCTTCGTATCTGTATGCTCCTAATCCTATTAATAAAACTCCAATAAAAATCATTAAAAGTGTAGCGTAAGCTAACACTGTGTTTTTGTTCATTGCCATATATCTATCTTTTTATGCGCTTCCACAAGCGTTATTCATACTATGGTTGTCGTTCTCTTGAGATAAACATAAATGCCTTAGTATTTTGCGCAAAATGAAATACAAATATCGAGAAATATTTATATTATTCAAGAATAAATTAATGGTTCTATATAAATGAGTTATTTATTTTCTGGCAAGTTTTCTTAAGGTTACCCATTGTTTCATCATTTCTCTTGAATCACAAGCAGGATATCCTACGACCGTTTTTCCAGCTGCAACATCTGAAATTACACCTGATCCTGCACCTACGGTAGCGCCAGAATGTATTGTTGTATGATCTTTTATAGATGCACTACCTCCAATTACTACTCCGTCTCCTAAAGTAACAGAACCTGCTAAACCACTGTTTCCGGCCATGATACAGAATCTTCCTAAAACAGAATTGTGACCTATTTGCACTAAATTATCTATTTTACAACCGTCTCCTAATATTGTTGAGCTAAATTTACCTCTATCTACACATGAATTTGCGCCAATTTCTACGTTATTTCCTATAATAACATTTCCGATATGAGGAATTTTTGTTAATCCTTGTTCACTTGGTCTATACCCAAATCCATCAGCTCCAATACTCACATTGGTATGAAAGATACAATTATTACCTATTTCACTTCGCTCACGAATCACTGTTCCAGACCAAACTATTGTATTGCCCCCAATCGTTGTATCATCAAAAATAGACACATTCGGATATATTACTACATTATCTCCTAAAACAACATTTTCTCCTATAAAAGAGTTTGCACCAATCTTACAATTGTTCCCTAATTTTGCTGTCTCACTTATTACAGCTGTAGCATGAATATCTGTAGAAAAAACTGGTGATTCAGGTTGAAAAAGCTCTAATACTTTTGCCATTGCTAAATCTGCATTTTTTACTTTAACAAAAGCTCTACCTTCTCCAGGCTCTATTGTTATTTTCTCATCTACTATGGCTGTCTTAGCTTCTGATTTTTCCCATAAACGTGCATATTTACTACTCCCTATAAAAGTAATATGATTTTTAGTTGCTTTTTCTATTTGTTCTGGAGCATGTATTTTTTCCGTACAATTACCTATTAAATCTCCTTTTAAAAATGTAGCGATTTCGTTTATTAGAAATGATTTCATGAGCGTATTGTAATTCTAGTTTTTCGTGATTTCACCCTTAAAGCAAGAGTGATTGTTTATAGTTTCTTATAGTTTTTTATAAATGAGAAGCTAATCTACTTCCTTGATCTATAGCGCGCTTAGCATCTAATTCAGCAGCTACATCTGCACCTCCAATCACATGGACATTAACTCCTTTAGATTGTAAAGGTTGTAGTAATTCTTTAAATGGTAATTGACCTGCACAAATAATTACATTATCTACCTCTAAAACTTTTTGCTCTTCATTTTGAGTATAATGTAAACCTTGATCATCTATTTTATCGTATTGTACTTCATTAATAAATTGTACATTCTTCTTCTTTAGGTTCGCTCTATGAATCCATCCTGTAGTTTTTCCTAAATTACCTCCAAACTTCCCTTTACTTCTCTTGAACATAAAGATTTCTCTTGGTGAAGGATGTATATGTTTTTCTACACCTTCTATACCACTTCTAGCTTCTAAACTTTTATCAATTCCCCATTCATTCAACCATGCATCAATATTTTGAGAAGTACTTTCTCCTTTATGTGATAAATATTCAGATAAATCGAATCCTATTCCTCCAGCCCCAATTACAGCGACTCTTTTACCAACTTCTTTTTTAAGTTTTAAAACATCTATGTAATTCAATACTTTTTCATGATCTACTCCTGGAATTCTTGGGGTTCTAGGTGTAATTCCAGTAGCTAAAATTACTTCATCAAAATCTCCTTGTGCTAAATCTTCAGCATTTACTCTAGTATTCAACTTCAAATTAACATTGTGAAGTTCTATTTGCTTACCGAAATATCGAATCGTTTCATAAAACTCTTCTTTACCTGGAATTTGTTTCGCTATATTAAACTGCCCACCAATTTCACTTTCACTATCAAATAAAGTAACTTCGTGTCCTCTTTGCGCAGCAACTGTAGAAGCAGCCAAACCAGCGGGACCAGCACCTACAACTGCTATTTTTTTCTTTTTATCTGTTGGCAAATAATTTAATTCTGTTTCGTGACAAGCTCTTGGATTCACTAAACAACTTGCTACTTTTTGTTCAAAAACATGATCTAAACAAGCTTGATTACATGCAATACAAGTATTAATTTCATCATCTTTTTCCTGCTCTGCTTTATTCACCCATTCTGGATCAGCTAAAAATGGACGAGCCATAGAAATCATATCTGCATGACCTTCTGCTAAAACTTTTTCAGCAGTTTCTGGCATGTTAATTCTATTCGAAGTAATTAAAGGAATAGAAATTTCGCTCTTCATTTTCTTAGTCACCCAAGTAAAAGCTGCTCTTGGTACTGAAGTTGCGATTGTAGGAATTCTAGCTTCGTGCCAACCAATTCCTGTATTAATAATAGTTGCTCCAGCTTTTTCTATTTCCTTTCCTAACATTACGATTTCGTCCCAAGAACTTCCGTTCTCAACTAAATCTAACATAGAAAGTCTATAGATAATAATAAAATTTTCACCTACTTTCTCTCTAGTTTGTTTAACTAATTCGATAGGTAAACGTATACGATTTTCGTAGCTTCCCCCCCAATCGTCGTTTCGTTTATTTGTTCTTTTTGCTATAAACTGATTTATTAAATATCCTTCAGAACCCATAATTTCGATTCCATCATAACCTGCCTCTTTTGCTAAAGCAGCTGACTTAACAAAATCTTTAATTGTTCTTTTAATACCAGACTCTCTAAGTTTAAAAGGTTTAAAAGGTGTTATTGGGGATTTTATTGCAGACGGACCTACATTAAGTGGATGATAACCATATCTTCCTGCATGTAAAATCTGCATGCATATTTTTCCTCCTTCAGCATGAACAGCTTCTGTGATTACTTTGTGTCTTTCTGCATGTTTCTTAGTACTCATTCTAGCAGAAAAAGGTCCTGTCCATCCTTGTATATTTGGAGCAATTCCTCCTGACACTATTAAACCTACACCTCCTTTTGCTCTTTCAGCATAATACCTCGCAATTTTTTCATAACCGTTTTTCTCTTCTTCTAACCCTGTATGCATAGACCCCATTAAAACCCTATTTTTCAACACGGTAAAACCTAGATCTAATGGTTCAAAAATATGTTTATATTTTGTCATTGTTTCTTTTGTTAGTTTATTTATTATGCAAGCATAATAAATACAATATACACTTTTTAAATATTTTTAATTGGGTAGTTTAGACAAAGCTATCTACAATTTCATTAATAGGTTTTATCGATGTTGTATATTCTATACTTGGTCCAGCAACCCAAACAGTTTTATATGTAGCTTTCATTGCCGCATTTTTTGTTGCTCTCATTCCCATTGAAAAACGAATCATCTTTACCCACTTTTTCAACTTTCTATTTTTATTTAATATTTTTTCTATAAAAGTTTCTTCAGTACCAATTTTTTGAACATAAGGAGTATTAATTACTGTACATGGAGTACCAGAAATTCTTTTAGTCATTATGATATCATCGCTACCATAATCTACGCAGGCTTGTTTATAATCATGATTAACTCCTGATTCTACTGATGCTATAAAAGGACTACCGATTGATACACCTACTGCTCCATAAGATAACATTTCTTGTAATTGGCTTTTATTTCCGACACCTCCTGCAGATATAACCGGTAGTTTACAGTTTTTATTTAATTCATTAATTAAATCTTTCGGTGAAATGTTTCCTCTATGACCACCAGCTTGATTATTAACCGCTATTAAAGCATCAGCGTTTAATGATTCAACCTTTTGAGCAAACTTTAAATCTGTTACATCGCAAAAAACCTTTATTCCTGCTTCGTGCGCCCTATTAATTGTTTCTTCAGGATTTCCTAATGATGTAATAATAAAATCAACACCTTCTTCACATAAAACTCTAAGTTGATCTTTATACTTAACATTAGATTTATTTACGATTAAATTAAAACCGAAAGAACCACCTTCTACCTTATTGCTTTTTAATTCTCTAACAGCTTCTCTTAATTCATCTGTAGTTCTGTAATTCAAAGCAGGTATACAACCTGCAACACCTGATTTCATACCTTCAATAACCATTTTAGTATTTGAAACTAAAAACATTGGAGCTATAATTATTGGGTATTTTATATTTAGTAATTGTGTTAGACTAGACATATTTTTAATTTTATTATGCGTGCATAATAACTGCAAGATACTTTTATTTTTCGAATTTGTAAACCTTAACTTTCTTTTAATCTTATTTTTTTGTGTTATAATTTAATGAAAATATAAATTTGCTAACCTTTTTATAACGAAAAAATAAATGAATAAACTTTTACTAACTATTTTAATATTATTCAGCTTTTATAGTTATTCTCAATCTGCATCAATTCGAATTGATGGAAATTTTGATGATTGGACTTCTGATTTGACGACTTTTACTGATACCAATGAGTCTCTTGACGGAATTGATCTTTTAGAATTTCAAGTAACTAACGATGCTGAATATTTATACATTAAAGTTAAAGCGAATAAAGAATTCGACTTAACAGACGGAAATATTATCCCACATAACTTCTTTATGTACTTAGATACTGATAACGATTCTAGCACGGGATTTAGAGTACGAGACGATTATGGAGCAGAATTAGGTATTCAATTTGGTGAACGTGTATTGTTCAATAATTTTGTAAACACTCCAAAAACACAAGTTAATTTTTCTGAAGTAGGATTAAGAGCTGCACCAACAGTAACATCTAAAGAATTTGAAATTGCAATTCCAAGAGCTAGCATTCCTGATGGAATTAATTCTTTATTTCCTTCTTCTTCGGTGAAAATTTTAATCCGTAATAGGACTAACTTCGATTGGTTACCTAATTTAAATAGTGTATTTACTTACACTTTTGATGAAACTCCTACAACTCCTTATCAACCAATTGATATTAACAAATCTGATGATTCTTTTATAAGAATAGTAGCCTACAACACCAAATTGAATTCATTGTTAGATACTAATAAGTTAGATGAATACGAACGTCTTATTAAAGTAATTCAACCAGATATTATTGGTTTTGTAGAAAGTGCTGACACAACAATAGAGTATATTAAATCTTTATTTGATTCTTGGATTCCTTTAGGAACTACAGATGGTTGGTATGTTAGAAAACACGGTGGAGAAGTTACCGTGTCGAAATGGGAAATTTTACAAGAATGGGATTTAGATCGTCAGTTTCCTGTACTTATTGATTTACCTGATAGTTATGGTACAGATTTATTATATACCAATGCTCATTTAAATTGTTGTGGTGCCGATGATAGAAGACAAAGACAAGTTGATGAATATGCAGCTTTTGTTTTAGATGCTAAATCTCCAGGTGGACAAATTACTTTACCCAAAAATACTCCAATTGTGTATTCTGGTGATTTAAATTTAGTTGGACTTTCTAATCAATTAGCTACTTTATTAACTGGACAGATTCAAAATGTAGGAACTTATGGTTCTGGTGCTCCTTTAGATTGGGATGATACAGACTTTAAACATGATAATGCTTTACAAACAGATATTCCAATGGCTTATACTTGGAGATCTGATGGTTCTAATTTTCCTCCCGGAAAACTAGATTTTATAATTTATTCTGATTATGTATTAAATGCTGAGAAAACCTTTGTTATTCAAACTGAAGAAATGCCAAGTGAACGCTTAAATCTTTTTGGTTTACAAGAGTTTGATACAAGTACTGCTTCTGACCATTTTCCTGTTGTAGCAGATTTTTCTATTAACAGAAATACTTTAAGTACAAAAGAAAATTTTGTTTTTGTAAATAAAGTTTTCCCAAACCCGGCAACTAATAAAATTAATATTCAACTTAATGTTTTTGACACATATAATATTCATTTATACAATGCCGTTGGAAATTTAATTTTAACTACTGAAGAAAAAACAAACTTGATAGAATTAGATATTAATACTATATCTGGAGGACTTTATCATTTAGTAATTACGAACTCTAAAGGAGAACGAAAGTTTATTAAAGTTCTTAAAAAATAAAAATTACATCTTTTAATTATAAAACAAGACTGTCTAAATGATTTTAGACAGTCTTGTTAGTTTTACTAAAATTCTATAACGATTACGTCTATTATCATTCCATTAGCACATCTAATGATAATAATGATAATTATTTTTTTCCCATGAATCGTTTTTCCTTCAAGTTTATAAACAGGCTCTCTTTCGAATCTATGCGGTACGTTAATCACATTACCATCTTCCATTCTATGCTCTGCTAAACCAACTCCTGAGAATTCATCTTTTACAATTCTATAATCCAATAACTCTTCCTTTTTTAGATCAGATTTTTCTAAAAAATCTTCTAAAGTAGGTTCTTCTTGTACTCCTTTTGGATTCATTGGGTATTCATGAGCTTTAACAACTCCATACTTTTCATGATAATCCAATCTTAATTTCTCTTTAGTACCTTCTTTTTGCACTAAAACAGTTTCCACTTCTTCATTTATATCGTTGATCTCGTTTTTTTCACAAGATGTCATCATTAACGATACAATAAAAATGATTGCGATGCTTTTAAAAATTTTCATATTATTAATTTTAATCGGTTAATACACCGCAAACTTAAAATACAATAAAACATTAATTGACAATGATTTAACTATTTAAAAACCATATATTCTCCTTTTTTATGGGGAAAAATACTTTATTGAAAATATCATTTTTTCTATAAAATTTATTAATAAATAAAAGCTCCTGAATACTCAAGAGCTTTTTTAGGTTAATATTTAATTTTTTACTGTTTAAAAAGTCATAGGTACTTCAATAAACAATAATTCTGAAGTTGTTTTTGCTTTAGTTTTAAACGAAGTAGTTTCAGAAATTCCTACAGCATCTCTATCTGAAAATACTTGATCGCTGATACTTATTTCTCCTGAAATATTCATAACATAAACTCCATTATTTTCTGAAGATAATTTATAAATAAACTCATTATTTTCATCTAAATCTATTCTTGATAGTTTGGCATTTTGATGCACTTTTAAACCATCGAAATTATCATCATCGATAGAACTGACCAAAACTTGAAGCTTATTCTTTCTATCTTCAACATTAAAGTCCTTTTGATTATATCTTGGTGAAACTCCTTCTTGATTAGGGATAATCCAAATTTGAAATAAACTCAAATATTTATCAGTAGTACCGTTCATTTCAGAATGATAAATACCTGTTCCAGCAGACATAACTTGAACTTCATTAGGGTGTACATACAACCATTCGTTAGAAGTATTGTCTTTATGTTTTAGTACGCCACTTAATGGGATTGTAATAATCTCCATATTTTGATGTGGGTGTGTGCTGAATCCCATACTTGGAGCAATTAAATCGTCATTTAAAACGCGTAATGCTCCAAAATTTGTTCTATTAGGATCATAAAAATTTGCAAAACTAAAAGAGTAATTCGCCTGCAACCAACCATGATTTACAAATCCGCGAGTATTTGCTGGAAACTTTTCTATTCGCATAATTATTTATCTTATTTTGTCTAATAAATCACTTAATAATTCAGCCTCATTTTCAGTAAGTCGATCTAGAGGATTCAATGTATCTATTTCCTTATCTATTTCGGTTAACAATAATAAACCTTCATCTGAAATAGCCACATATACTTCTCTTCGATCTACTTCTCCTTTGGATCTAAGAATTAAGTTTTTCTCAACCAACTTATCCATTAAACGAGTGGCATTGGGAGCTCTTTCTACCATTCGGTCTTTTACAACTTGAACTTTAATTTTATCTGCTGCTCCTCTTAAAATTCTAAGAATATTATATTGCTGTGGAGAAATACCATACGATTTAAAAAACTCTACCTCTTTACTATTAATCCAATTTGCTGTGTATTTAATATTGATAAAGGCTTTAAAACGATGGTTATCGAAAGTCGAATGAATATCCTTACTAATATCTCCCATTTCTTACAATGCTGACTCTAAATTTTTAACTGCTTCTGATAATTGATTTAATAAATCTGAATCTACAATTTTATCTTCTTTGAAATTGTCATTGAAAGAAGGTAAACTAAAGCTTCCTTTAATATCTGCTCCAAAATGCGGAAAACTATTTAAAGCTGTATTTAATACAGTTGCACCTCCCCTACCACCTGGAGAAGTTGCTAAAACTAAAACAGGCTTATTCTTAAAAACAGTTTTATCTTTTCTAGATACCCAATCTAAAAGATTTTTAAATGCCACTGTATAACTTCCATTGTGCTCTGCTAAAGAAATTATAACAGCATCACTTTCTGCTAATTCATTATTAAAATTTATTGCTGCTTCAGGGAATTCATTTTCCACTTCTACATCAATACTATATAATGGAAGCTCATAATCATTAAGATCTAAAACTTTAAACTCATTACTTTTTAATAAACTTGCTGCAAATGTTGCTAACTTCTTGTTTATTGAATTCTTACTATTACTTCCTGCTAAAGCTATTACTTTTCCCATCTTTTTTTATTGAAATTATATGAAATTAATACTAATACGAAACCTATTGCAGCCAACATTTGTTGACCATCTTTTATCATTATATGTGCGAAGAATGCTAGAACTGTATTGAAAAAGAAACCTGCATAAGCCCACTCTTTTAATGATCTATTATTTATGAACCAAATTGTAACTAAGCCTAAAAGTTTAGCTATTGCTAAAGGATAAATGATATAGGTAGGATATCCCATTCCTTCAAAGGCTTTAACTATGTGTTTATGATTAAAAAAATACATCCCAGCAGAAAACAACATTAACAGTGTTAATAATCCTGTAGATGCATAAAAAATAATTTGATTTGTTTTCATTTTAAAAATTTTACACTACAAAGATATCAAATATTTTCCATGGAAAATAAATTTTAATATTTATTTATCTTATGATGTAATATGAAAAATTTATATATTTGTATAAGTGCTTATATATTTATATATATTAATATGGATGCTTTACAAGGAATTGGTGAAATTGGTATAGGTTCTCGACTAAAGAGATTAAGTGAATACATGATGAAAGATACTCAAGTAGTTTACGATCATTTTGGTTATGACTTTGATCCGTATTTGTTTCCAACATTTAAAATTATTCTTCATAAAGAAGAAGTAACAAACACAGAAATCAATCAAAGCTTAAAAACCTCTCAGCCAGCAACTACACAAGTCATTAATAAACTTGATAAAAAAGGATTGATTGTTCTTAAACAACATCCTAATGATAAACGTAAAAAGTTGATTGCGCTTTCTGAGAAAGGAAAAAAATTAGCAGAGCAAATTCAACCATTATGGAAAAGTATAGAGTACACTATTAAAGACTATACAAGAATTACATCAGACTCTTTAATTGAACATATTAATAAACTAGAAAAGAAATTTATTCAAAAAAAATTTAGTGATGCTATTATGGAACATTACATTGCAAACAACAAAAAGCAACTAGAAATTATAAACTTCTCAGAGGAGTTTGCCTCTAGTTTTTACGATTTAAACATTGAATGGTTGCAGACTTATTTTTATGTAGAACCTTTCGATGAAGAAGTTTTAGGAAAACCAAAACAATATATTATTGATAAAGGTGGACATATATTTTTTGCAAAACTAAACGACGAAATTGTAGGAACTGTAGCATTAATGCCTCTTGATGAAAACGGAACTTTTGAACTTACAAAAATGGCTGTTTCTCCTGAACATAGAGGTCATAAAATTGGGCAAAAATTAATTACAAAATGTATTGAATTTGCTAAGCAACAACAATTCAATACACTCCTACTCTACTCAAATACTTTGTTAGAAAATGCTATTTATATTTACAGAAAATATGGTTTTGTAGAAGTTCCTTTAGAAGCTAATTCACCTTACAAGCGTAGCGATATAAAAATGGTCTATAAAGGACTTTAAATTACTATAACGCTTGCGTGATTTAATTTTAAAACTTTAAAAAATTAAGGCCTAAATCATTCATAATAGCTAGTTTTGCAGCCTGAAAAGCAAAATTTACAGGAATTATGTGGATGTATTTAGGCCTTTTAGCTGCCTTATTTTTAGGTTTACACAACTTATGCAAAAAACACGCAGTAAAAAATAATGAAGTCTATCCTGTATTACTGGGGACTTTAATTAGCGGGCTTTTAATTTTACTACCTTTTTATATTGGAACTCATTTTTTTCCAGAAGCAACATTAAAAGCTGGTTTTCTAATCCAAGATATTCCTTTAGAAAAACATGGTTACATTTTTATAAAATCTATGATTATGTGTTCTTCATGGATTTTAGCTTATCAGGCGCTTAAACATTTACCGTTAACAATTGTTGCTCCAATTCGATCTGGTGGACCATTTTTTACTTTTTTAGGAGCTATATTTTTATATCAAGAACGCCCAAATTTATATCAGTGGATTGGTTTTTTCTTAATTATTTTTTCTGTGTATTTATATTCTCAAGTAGGGAAAAAAGAAGGAATTATTTTTAAAAGTAATAAATGGATTTATGCTATAATTGGTGCTACTTTTTTAGGAGCTTCTAGTGGTTTATACGATAAATTTTTAATTCAAAAAATTCATTTAAACCCGCAAACTTTACAATTCTGGTTCTGTTTTTATTGTATACTTATTCTCTTAATTATTTTAAGTATTATTTGGTTTCCTAAGATTGAGAAACGTAAGGCTTTTAAATGGCGTTGGTCGATTCCAGCTGTTGGAGTTTTATTGCAAACTGCAGATTATTTTTATTTTAAAGCATTACAAGATCCAGAAGCCTTAATTATGTTGTTATCGGCTATTAAAAGAAGTCAATTAATTATTGCTGTAGTTTTGGGTGGAATTTTATTTAAAGAAAAAAACAAACGCAAAAAACTATTACCGTTAGCTGGAATTATGATTGGTGTTGCTTTGATTTTGTATTCGAATTAGCGTTTACAGATTTGTGATAAAAATTTGTGGTGAAATTCTGTTCATTGAAATACTCTAAGGGTTTTCTTTTTACCATAGCTTTAAACTCTTTGATAAAATGGCTTTGATCGAAATAACCGCTATCATATATCATATTTAAATAATTCTTATCATTATTCAATAATCCTTTTCTAACTATGTTTTGCATTCTTGCTAGTTGTTGAAATCTCTTAGGAGTAATTCCAAATTGACTTTTAAAATTTCGCTGAAACTGACGCATACTCAATTGCAGTCTACTTGAAAGATTTGCTAGATTAATGTCTTTAAATTGATAATACAATTCATCTATAATTGGGTTCCATTTTTCATCATCTGGATTGTAATTTTCATCAAACATTTTCAATAAAAATGTATCGATACATCTAATTTTAGCTTCGATAGATTTGATGTTTTTCAATTCTGCTACCAAGTTACTTCCAACATTTCCCCAGAGTTTATCAACTGAAATAAACTGGTCATTTAAATCTAAAAAACTCCATTTAGTAAAATGTCGAAATCTCCCACTTTTAAAACGAACTGATAAAAAAGAAGCTTTATCTGTTTTATCAAAAGAAATACTTTTTCTTGGACAAATCGTATGA
>ERZ1740052.180-NODE-180-length-21266-cov-5.988355_pt1 | contig 21266 bp, 19 predicted proteins | sample MGYA00581750_ERZ1740052 | MGnify/ENA primary metagenome ERZ1740052 (study PRJEB43018, sample SAMN04849743) | marine metagenome | isolation source: floating plastic debris | place: Pacific Ocean | collected 2008-08-30 | study: EMG produced TPA metagenomics assembly...
ATTGGCTGCATACTTAGTCATTTCAGCAGAGCGAACATCCATAGTTACAAAACGATCATGCGTTCTAAAGAAAGGGCTATATAACTCTTTCATTTTTTTAAAAGCTATATCTGATTGAGCTCCTATAACAACTCTATCTGGTTTCATAAAATCATTGATCGCATCCCCTTCTTTTAAGAATTCTGGATTTGAAACGACATCAAAACTTATATCTAAACCTCTTTTACCTAACTCTTTTGCTATTGTTTCTTTTACTTTATCTGCAGTTCCTACAGGCACTGTAGATTTATCTACAACAATTAGAGGTTTTATCATTTTCTCTCCAATTTCTCTTGCTACAGACAATACATACTGTAAATCTGCTGAACCATCATCTCCCATAGGTGTACCTACGGCTATAAAAACTACTTCAGCATCTTTAATTGATTCTTCGAGATTTGTAGTAAAGAAGAGTGTCTTTTTTTCTACATTTTTAAGAACCATTTTTTCCAAACCTGGCTCATAAATTGGAATTATTCCTTCGTGAAGTTTATTTATTTTATCTTGGTCTATATCTACACAGGTAACTTTATTACCCATTTCTGAAAAACAAGTTCCAGACACTAGTCCTACATAACCTGTTCCAATTACAGCAATATTCATATATTATTTATCCTTATCTTTTAAACTCTCTTTCTCAGCTACTTCCTTTCTTAAACCACTACTTGAAAAGCGATGTTCTCGTTTATTAAAATATAACTTGATTCCTTTTTTCTCACAATAATCTCTTCCAGTAAACATTTTGCTAGCATATTCATCCCCTATAATTCGAACATCTATATGAAATGAACGTAAGACATCCTCTAGATCTTGCTCAGTAGCATAAGGAACTATCTCATCGACGTATTTACATCCTTTAAGTTGAATATATCGTTCTACTACAGATTGTACTGGTTTGTTTTTTTCTGGCCTATCTAATGTAGGATCAGTTTGGAGTCCACAGATTAAGTAATCGCATTGACGTTTAGCTTCTTCTAACATTTTTATATGACCTGCATGAAGCAAATCAAATGCACTAAAGGTTATACCTACTTTCATAATTTCTGTTTCTTTTAATGAACAAATATATTAAGTTAATTTATTTTGAAAAGCCTTTTTCAATTTTATTAACGATTAATTGACCTATTAATAATTAATTATCTATAGTGTTTTATCTTTTTGACTTGTTTTCAAACTGTTTTTAACATCATAAACAACAGCTTTATCTTTCTTTAAAACTTCAAAATCTATATTCTTAAACTCATTATGGGCTACAGTTAAAACTATAGCATCATATTTCTCTTGGGGTAATTTTTGTACTGATTTCAATCTATATTCAACAAACACTTCTTCTTCATTTGCCCAAGGATCATAAATATCCACATTCAATCCATAATCTTTTAAAGCATGTACAACATCAACTACTCTAGTGTTTCTTACATCAGGACAATTTTCTTTAAATGTTACACCTAAAATTAAAACTTTAGCATCTTTAATCCTAAGATCATTTCCTATCATTAATTTGATAACTTCTGAGGCAACATATTCCCCCATACTATCATTTAATCTTCTTCCTGCTAAAATAATTTCAGGATGATACCCAAACTCTTGAGCTTTTTGAGCTAAATAATATGGATCTACCCCAATACAATGTCCGCCAACCAAACCTGGTTTAAATGGCAAAAAATTCCATTTAGTCCCAGCAGCCTCTAAGACATCATGAGTATTTATCTCCATTAAATTAAAGATTTTAGCCAATTCATTAACAAAAGCAATATTGATATCTCTTTGAGAATTCTCTATAACCTTTGCTGCTTCAGCTACTTTAATTGTTGGAGCTAAATGTGTTCCTGCAGAAATCACTGACCTGTATAGATCATCCACTACTTTTCCTATTTCAGGAGTTGAACCAGAAGTAACTTTTAAAATCTTATCTACCGTATGTAATTTATCACCTGGGTTTATTCTTTCTGGTGAATATCCCACAAAGAAATCTTTATTGAATTTCATACTAGAAACTTTCTCTAAAACAGGTACACAATCCTCCTCTGTAGCTCCAGGATAGACTGTAGATTCATAAATTACTATATCGCCTTTTTTTAAAACTTCACCAACTGTTTCACTAGCTTTTATTAAAGGTGTTAAGACTGGACGGTTATTTTTATCTGTTGGTGTTGGAACTGTAACCACAAAAATAGTACAATCTTTTAAGTCGTTTATATTAAAAGAACAATACAGACCATTTGAATTAGTATTCTCATCAACTATAACAGAATTCAACACCTCGTTATCGACTTCTAAAGTTGAATCCACACCCGATTTTAATTCCGCTATTCTTTCTTTATTTATATCAAATCCAACAACTGAATATTTAGTAGCGAATAACCTAGCTAAAGGTAAACCTACATATCCTAATCCTATAATTCCTATTTTTGGTTGACTCATTACTTTATAAATTTTCCCAATACCATTTTACAGATTCTTTTAACCCCTCTTGAAGCGAGAACTTTGGATCATAACCTAACAACTCTCGCCCTTTATCTATATTCGCCAAAGAATGAGGGATATCTCCCTGCCTATTAGGACCATGTTTTACTTCTACATTCTCGATTGACTTATCAAAAAATGACAAATACTCTTTTAAATACCCTACTAGATCAAGTAATGTATTCCTCTCTCCAAAAGCTACATTATAAACTGTATTTACAGCTTCTTGTTTATTTGAAACTAGAGATAAAAGATTTGCTTCTATAACGTTATCAATATAAGTAAAATCTCTAGAGTAAGAACCATCACCATTAATAACAGGAGACTCATTATCCATCAATAATTTAACAAACTTAGGTATTACAGCAGCATAAGCTCCATTAGGATCTTGCCTTCTTCCGAAGACATTAAAATACCTTAACCCAATAGTTTCTATACCATATGTTTTTGAAAAAACATCAGCATACAATTCATTCACATACTTTGTAATCGCATAAGGAGATAACGGTTTACCTATTTTATCTTCAACTTTTGGCAAAGATTCGGAATCACCATAAGTAGACGAACTAGCTGCATAAACAAAACGCTTAACACCTGCATCCCTAGAAGCCACTAACATATTTAAAAAACCTCCTACATTTACATCATTAGAAGTAACAGGATCTTTTATCGATCTTGGAACCGAACCTAAAGCCGCTTGATGTAAAACATAATCGACTCCTTTTACAGCTTTATTACAATCTTCTAAATTTCGAATATCTCCTTCTATGAGCGTAAATTTAGAATGACCTAATAAGTGCTCTATATTACTTTTATTACCTGTTGCAAAATTATCTAGGCAAACCACTTCGTTATCTAGTTCAATAAGTTTATCACACAAGTTAGAACCTATAAAACCTGCTCCACCAGTAACTAATATTTTTTTATTTTGAATTGTACTTGAATTTATTTCCAAAACTATATTAATTTAATTCTCTTTATTTACACAAATAAGGATGTTTAAATCCTTTATTTATAATTTTCGTATTTCTGATATTATAAACCATTTCTATTGAAGCTCTAACTTCTTGCAAAGAAAACCCTTTCCCTCTTAAAATCTCCTGATATGTTTTAGTATGAAGATCTGTAAAACCATCACTAAACTCAAGCTCCTCTCCATCAACAACAATAGACCTATAAGTTCTCTTCCCTGTTGTAATGATTTCATTTGGCAAATCACGTTCATCAATAGATAAAAACCATCTTACTCTTGCATTTTCGAGTTCCAAATAACCACTAGCTTTATTAAACTCTCTTAAATACACATGACTTTCTTGCTCTTTACCAAAAATCCAAGTTAACATATCAAAAAAATGTATTCCGATATTGGTAATTATTCCTCCTGATTTACTTTCATCTCCTTTCCAAGAAATTCCATACCAATTTCCTCTAGAAGTTATATAAGTTAGATCTATTTCGTATTTACTCGTCTTTTTTTGATTTATAATTTTATTCTTAAGCGCTATTACACTAGAATGCAATCTTAATTGTAAAACAGCATTAATACTATTCTCTCCCTCAGCCTCAATAGCCTCTAAAGCGTCAATATTCCATGGATTTAACACTAAAGGTTTTTCACATATAGCATCAGCCCCTCTTCTTAAAGCCATTCTAATATGAGAATCATGAAGATAATTCGGAGTACATACACTCACATAATCTAATTGAACGTTTTCTTGTCTCTTTAATTTTTCTATATAACGATCAAACCTTTCAAACTCAACAAAAAAATTTGATTCAGGAAAATAACTATCTAAAATACCAACACTATCATTTTTATCTAATGACGCTACTAGATTATTTCCTGTATCTTTAATTGCTCTTAAATGCCTTTCTGCAATATAACCAGCAACACCTATAACTGCAAAGTTTTTCATTTAGCTTCTATTCGCAAACATTAATTTACCTTCTCGACATTTTCATTAATCAATCTATACAATAGACCACTTTCTTTACAAACAGCCAATCCCTCTTCATTAAATTCTAACTTATGACCGTATTCACTTACCCAACCTATCTGATTCGAAGGATTACCAACCACTAACGCAAAAGGCTTTATACTTTTTGTAACCACAGTTCCTGCCCCTACAAATGCATATTCTCCTATGGTATTCCCACAAATTATTGTTGCATTCGCACCAATTGTCGCTCCTTTCTTCACCAAAGTTTCTTTAAACTCTGATTTTCTATTTATTGCACTTCTTGGGTTAACTACATTGGTAAAAACCATAGAAGGTCCAAGAAAAACATCATCTTCACAAATAACTCCTGTATATATAGAAATGTTATTTTGAACTTTCACATTATTTCCTAGAATCACTTTTGATGAAACAACTACATTTTGTCCTAAATTACAAAACTCTCCAATTTTACTATCAGACATAACATGTGAGAAATGCCAAATTTTAGTCCCCTTTCCTATCTGAGAACCCTGATCAATTACAGCAGTTTCGTGAGCAAAATAATCTATTGAATTTTTCAAGAAAATTAAAACCGTTTGTTTGAATTAACAAACCTACAAAAAGCATATTTAATTCTGGGTAAGAAAACAAAAAACCTCAATCTATATAGATTGAGGTTTTGCTTGTGGGCGAAGAGGGATTCGAACCCCCGACCCCTTGGGTGTAAACCAAGTGCTCTGAACCAACTGAGCTATTCGCCCTAATAACTTTTAGGTTTTGTGGGCGCGAAGGGATTCGAACCCCTGACCCCTTGGGTGTAAACCAAGTGCTCTGAACCAACTGAGCTACGCGCCCTAAATCGTTATTGCGGGTGCAAATATAACACTGTTTTTCATAATAGCAATGTTTTTTTTCATTTTTTTACTATAAAATTTCAGCCACAGTAAAAGTACTTCCACCTACATATATCAAATCTTTAACCGAAGACAAAATAAGAGACTCATTGTAAGCATTTTGAACAGAATTAAAAACTTCCCCTTCTAAATTATATTTTTTCGCTTCTTCACTTAATTTTTTTTCTGAAAGTCCTCTTGGAATATTCGGTTTACAAAAATAATATACTGCTTGAGTAGGAAACATTGGTAAAACCTCTTCTAAATTTTTATCTGAAACAACTCCTAAAACAACATGTAATGTTTCATAATCTTCTTCTTGGAGTTGTTTTAACACATATTGAAGACCTTCTTTATTATGTGCAGTATCACAAATCACTTTTGGAGACTCTTGTAAAATCTGCCATCTTCCTTTTAGATTTGTGTTATAAACTACATTACTTAACCCTTTTTGTATATGTTCTTCATTTACTCTAAAACTAGAAAGTTTAGCAATTGCTGTAACTGCTGTTTTTATATTTTTCTGTTGATATGACCCTAATAAATCGGTTTCAAAACTAATTTCTTTATTATCTGAAGCAAATACAATTTCAGATAATAACTCTTGTGCCTTATTAATAAAAACATTTTCTGTATCTACATCTCTTTCTCCTACAACTACAGGAATGCCTTTTTTAATTATTCCTGCTTTCTCTATAGCTATTTTTTGAACAGTATCTCCTAAAATTTGCACATGATCTAATCCTATATTAGTTATTACAGAAACTTCAGGAGTTATAATATTTGTAGAATCTAAACGACCACCTAGCCCAACTTCAATAACAGCAATATCAACATTTTCTTTAGAAAAATATTCGAAAGCCATTCCTACTGTCATTTCAAAAAAAGACAATTGATTTTCTTCAAAAAAACTTTTATTCTTAGTTATAAAATTAACGACATTGTCTTCTTGAATCTCTTTCCCGTTAATTCTAATTCTTTCAGTAAAACTTTTTAAATGAGGTGAAGTATATAATCCAACTTTATAACCTGCTTCCTGTAAAATTGAAGCAATCATGTGACTCGTAGATCCTTTTCCATTAGTTCCTCCTACATGAATCGACTTAAACTTATTTTCTGGATTACCTAAATGATTAGACAATTTAATAATGTTAGATAAATCTTCTTTGTAGGCAGTTTTTCCCTGACTCTGATACATTGGTAATTGATTAAACATCCAATTTACCGTTTCTTCGTATGTCATATTAATTATAAACTACTTTGATAATGAGAATTTGTAAATAATAGTTCCTCTTTGTTTATTTGGAGCATTCCCATCAGGATTCCATTTTGTTTTTAACGCTGCTTCTTTAGCAGCTTTAAATAAACATGGGGCAGAATTAGTTGTTCCTCTTGCTCCAGGTGAAGCTTTGATTACACTTCCATCTTTATTAACTTCTATACTTACCACTACAGTACCTTCTTCTTCACAATCTGGTTTTTGCACGGGTTTAGACAAAGCTTTTCTTCCTGCTAAATTATAATTACCTCCAGAACCTCCTCCAGCTTCTCCATAATATTTATTAGAATCAGGATCACCTTTTTTATCACCTTTTACTCCAGCTTGAGCATCATCCCCTTCTCCTTTTTTCACTTCTCCATCTGGTGAACTCCCTTTTAATAAACTATTTAAAGCATCTGTTGCAGCTTTAGATGGTTTTGGTTTTGACTTCTCTTTAGGTTTTTCTTCTTTAACCTCCTTAACTTCTTTAACGGGTTCCTTTTTTTCTTCACTTTTTTCTACAACAGGAACATCTTCTTTAGTTGTATCATCTGTTATTACCTCTTCAGCGATTTCTTCTTTAGGTTGCTCTTCAACTTTTTCGATTTGTTCTTCAACCTCTTCCTCTTGAACTTCTTCAGTTTTAGGTTGCGTAGCTTTTACTTTTTGAACAGGTTCTCCACTTCCAACATTAGAATCTCCATAATTAATAGACACTCCATACTCAACAGGAGGATCCATATAACGCATACCAAAACCATACATCATTAGAAGTATTAATAGTAAAAGTATTGCTGTAATTATAGCAGACTTTCTTTTATGTATTGTATCAAATACTTGCATTTATCTTCCTTTAACAGCTAAGATCATCTTCAATTTATTCCTGTTTGCAATATCAATTACCTGCATTACATTTTTATATGGAACATTTTGATCTCCTCTGATTACAACTGTTTTTTCTTTATTTACTCCTACTTTATTTAACAATTCTTGTTCCAAACTGTTTGAAGAAACTTTGGATTTATCTATATAAAAATCTGAATCTTTTGTAATGGTAACTGCTACTGAGGTTTGGTTCTCTGTTTTCCCACCTGCTTTTGGCAATAATACATCTATAGCACTTACAGTTACTAATGTAGACGTTAACATAAAAAATATTAACAGTAGAAAAACTATGTCTGTCATTGAAGACATATTAAAGTTTGGATTTACTTTATTTCTTCCTCTTAAATTCATTACACTGGTTCATTTAATAAATCTAAAAACTCCACAGATTTTGCCTCCATTTGATATACAACTTTATCTGTTCTTACAACCAAATGATTATATGCTATATAAGCTACAATACCAACTATTAAACCTGCTACTGTAGTTGTCATGGCTGTATATAAACCATCTGATAACATTTTAATATCTATCTGACCTCCAGAATTTGCTATCTCATGTATCGCTACAATCATACCTATTACGGTTCCTAAGAAACCAATCATTGGAGCTGCACCAGCAATTGTTGCTAATACAGATACATTTTTTTCTAATTTATATACTTCTAACTTCCCTGCATTTTCGATTGCTGTGTTAATATCATCTAAAGGTTTTCCTATTCTAGAAATCCCTTTTCCGACTAATCTAGAAGATGGCGTATTTGTACTTTCGCATAATGCTTTAGCTGAATCTAGATTTCCATTTAAAACAAAATCTCTAATCTGATTCATAAAATTACTGTCTTCTTGAGAAGCAGATTTTATAGCAAAAAAACGTTCAAAATAAATGTAAAGTGCAACTCCTAACAAGACAAAAAGAATGGCTATTATAATTTGACCTCCTAATCCTCCATCTTTTATTAACTGAATAATTGATAATGTTTTTTCTTGTGATGCTTCTTCTAATACTTGCTCAGCAGCTTCCTGAATAAATAATAACATATACTATTCTTACTTTTTTAAATATTTAAACGAATTGTTTGTTTGAAAATTTCAACATAGGAACCTAAAAGTAAACGTATTATCTTTTTTTTAACTTTTGAAAAGAAAAACGACAGCAACTTTACACTTTTAAATCCACATAATTTAAGTTATGCAATCTTATGCACAACATAAACAAATATATTCATTATAGATTGAATAATAAGTTGTCTTTTATAATGAAATTAAAAATTTAACGGCTAAACCATTTCGTTGTGTAGTGAGATACAGTTCCATTATCGAAATGTATATGAAGATACTTCTTCTTAAAAAAATTCGAATTGTTAATTTTATACACCCAAGTATTACCAAAGTGATTTTTATAACATGAGCCCATAATCTTTTCAACTGTTTTCTTACTTAAACTTAGTAAATCATCAAAATTATTTAAAAAAGAAAATGATTGATGCTCACATGAGTTTTTAAAACTATCTAAAATTTTCTCATATAAAACATCACTTCTAGTTTCTTCGGAAGAAACACCTCCAAACGTTCTTGAATTAAACGTTGTCTCTACTTCATGATTTATAACTACTTCTTCTTTAACATCTTTATTTCTCACTAAGATCTCACTCGCTAGCTGTAAATAACATTCTGCACCAATACAAGTAGCATCAAACTCAATTACACTTTGACCAAAACTTGGTGCTTGAGTAATTTTAGAATTACGTTCTATCAACGTATTAAAAACAAGACCTTTAAAATAACTACGCACATAATCTACAACTTTATTAGAAAGATTTAATCGTTTATCATACATTGTAAGTAGAAAACCTTCTATATGTAACTTTTCGTTCATTTTCTTTTGTACAAAACGTACAGTTTTCAAAAACTTATGTAAACCTTCTAATGCATAGTAATCACATTGAACAGGTATAAGAACAGCATCTGAAGTAGCTAATATTTCTAAATTTTTCGCTTTAAAAAAAGGGACACAATCAATTAGAATATAATCGTAAGAATGTTTTATTTTATGTAATGCTTTTTGAAATTTTGATACTACGGAAGGCTTCTCAAAAAAGTTTAAATCTTCGAAAAAAGGAAATAAACAAACATTTGGAGCATTTGTTTTTATGATGTTATTTTTAATAACTGATGTAAAATCCATAAACTCGAGAGCTGGATTATTAAGTTGATCTGCTCCAAAACCAAAAGATACAGAAGCATTAGCTTGAGGATCTGTGTCAATTATCAGAACTTTCTTTTCTAAGACACCAAGTGCCGCAGACAAATTAACACAGGTTGTAGTTTTTCCTACGCCTCCTTTTTGGTTACAAATAGAAATTATTTTTCCCATGTTGAGTTGTTGATCTAAAAAAACTAAGCTAAAAAGAAATAGAATTTTATATAGTATTCAACAAAATGAGATTTTCCACATCAATTTTGAAGAGTTGAAAAAGGGGAGCACTTTATAAAACAAAACCTATCATTACTTATAAAAAGTAACGATAAACAATTCATTTTTAACTAAAAACGTATTTAAAGGATTATATCTTATAAAGCTAAAAAAAAATCCTGAATTTAAAAAACTCAGGATTTTCTACAAATAATACTATATTTTCTTACAGCATAACCTTTACTAAAACATAACCTAATACTCCTAAAACGATAGTGTAAGGAAGTGCCATTTTCACCATCTTTCCGTAAGATAAATTAATCAACGGCGCTAAAGAAGATGTTAGTAAGAATAAGAAAGCTGCTTGTCCGTTTGGAGTAGCTACACTTGGTAAATTTGTTCCTGTATTAATTGCTACAGCTAATTTTTCGAAATGCTCTCTAGTGATTGCTCCACTTTTAAATGCATTTTCTACTTCTCCAATATATACTGTTGCTACAAAGACATTATCGCTTATCGCTGATAAAAATCCATTAGCGATATAAAATAATCCTGGTTGAGTTGCTGGATCTTGATCTAAAGCCCATTTAATAATTGGACTAAATAAATGCTGATCGTGAATCATTGCTACGATTACAAAGAATACCACCAATAAACCTGTAAAAGGCAAAGCTTCCTCAAAAGCATGCCCTAATTTATGCTCATCGATAATTCCCATGAAAGCAGTTTGAACTATAATTAATGCTAACCCAATAAAACCTACTGGTGCAATATGTAAAGCCAAACCAGCTATTAATAAAATTGCAGAAACACCCTGAACTATTAAACCATATTTTTCACCATCTGTTCTCTTATTATCTTCTTCTACGGTGTAACTTTCAATAATTTCTGCTGCAACTTTAGGTAATTTTGCTCCGAAACCAAACCAACCTGTAGTTTCAAGTACAACTGTAGTCAATAAACCTGCTAACAACACAGGAATTGTTATAGGTGCCATTTGTATGAAAAAGTCTACAAAATTCCACCCTAACCTTTCTCCGATCAGTAAATTCTGAGGCTCACCAACTAAAGTACAAACTCCTCCAAGAGCAGTACCTACAACACCATGCATAATTAAACTTCTTAGGAAACTTCTAAATTGCTCTAATGTATCTCCACTTAATTCTTTTCTGTCTAATGTTCCGTCTTTATCATAATCTGCCGAACTCGATGCAATCCTGTGGTAAACACCATAAAAACCTACAGCTACACTAATTAATACAGCTGTTACAGTTAAAGCATCTAAAAAAGCTGATAATACTGCCGCTAGAAACACAAATAATAATGATAGAATTAGCTTTGATTTAATTTTTGTAAACACCTTACTAAAAATATACATTAGCAAAGGCTTCATAAAGTAAATACCTGCCACCATAAACACTAAAAGTAAAACCACTTCTAAGTTTTGATCAACTTCATGATACGCACTTTTGGGTGTAGTTAAACCTAAAGCTAAGGCTTGTATTGCTAGTAACCCTCCTGATTGTAAGGGATAACATTTTAATGCCATTGCTAAAGTAAAAATGAATTCACCTATAAAAAGCCAAGCCACAATACTGTGCGCTAGATGATCTTCCATAAAAATTGGCAATAGGAAATACAAAACAGTATTTAAAACTAAAAAACCTACCATGGTTAATTTGAACCACTTTGGGCTATTTCCTAAAAAGTATTTTAACATAATTGTACTTATTTGATTAAATTAATTCCTTTAAGGCGATTTCAAACGCCGTTTCGCTAATATTTGTTTTAGAGGAATTATTAGCGTGTGCTTTTTCTAAAGCTTTTTTAATTATTTCTGATGTATCGTTAAAAATTGACTCATCGTCCATTGCAACTCTTTTTTCCATAAAGTAAGCGAACACTCTAGCCATTCCACAGTTTGAAATAAAATCTGGAATTAAACTTACTTTCTTATCTGTATTCTCCATTATTGGTCCGAAGAAAATTTCTTTATCTGCAAACGGAACATTTGCACCACATGAAACAACTTCTAAACCAGTATTAATCATTTGATCAATTTGTTTTTGGGTAATTAATCTTGAAGCCGCACATGGAGCAAAAATCTCACAAGGTAAATTCCATACTCTTGCATTCATTTCTTCAAAAGGAATCATGTTTTCGGCTACTAAAGTATTTCCATCTTTATTCAAGAATAATTCTTTAATTTCTTCAAACGTAAAACCTTCTTCATTAATTACACCTCCAGCTCTATCAATAATTCCAACTACTTTAGCTCCCATTTGTGCTAAATAATATGCCGCAGCAGATCCTACATTACCGAAGCCTTGTACTACAGCTCTCTTTCCTTGTACATCTCCTCCGTAAATATCATAATAATGCTTTACAGCTTCAGCTACACCGTAACCTGTAATCATATCAGCAACAGTATATTTCTTTGTGATATCTGGAGAGAAATCTTCACTTTCAATAACTTTAATTACACCGTGACGTAACTGACCGATTCTATTGATTTTATCTGCCTCTGTTGGTTTAAAATGACCATTAAAAACTCCTTCTTGTGGGTGCCAAACACCACAATCTTCTGTAATAGGAATTACTTCGTGAATTTCATCTACATTTAAGTCTCCACCTGTTCCGTAATAATTCTTTAATAATGGCGCTACAGCTTTATACCATCTTCTTAACACACCTTCTTTTCTAGGATCTCTAGGATCGAAGTTTATACCAGATTTTGCTCCTCCAATTGCTGGACCAGAAACTGTAAATTTCACTTCCATTGTTTTAGCAAGTGACATTACTTCGTATTTATCTAATCCTTGGCGCATCCTTGTTCCTCCTCCTGCAGCTCCTCCTCTTAAAGAGTTAATTACAGTCCATCCTTCTGCTTCTGTCTCAGGATCTTTCCAGTTAAAAACTATTTCTGGTTGCTTTTCTTCGTATTTTTTTAATAATTCTTTCATGATTTAAATAATTAATTAAGATTGTTGTTTGTTAAAGTTTCTTTTGTTCTATTATTAAATCATGTAAGCTAAAGTTGTGTCATCGTATTCTTTTTAAATTTTAGTTTAACTTATCTCGCAAACTTACCAAAAAAATAGATTTTTTTTAGTACAAATCTTTACACATTATTTATAAAAATCTTCTAGTTATTAACACTTTCTAAAATAATTTTATCAAGTATTAAATACGGCAGCAATTTACTAAGGAAACTTTTAACACAAAAATAGTTTCCGTAGTTTCTTATTCTTTTAACATTTTTTTTAAACTGAAGAAAATTTCAATTAATTGGGAAAACAACACCCGAAGAGTGGTTTTCACCAGCTCCAGTAACTGATTTTAAACAATTTACCTCTCCATTTAACTTTAACAAACCTAAAAAAGCAAAAATGAGTGCCTCCTTATATTCAATCAAGTTTTTTGACGCTAAATGTATTTTTGTTTGTGTGATATTTTCAATTTCTTGAATTAAAAAAGTATTGTAAACACCTCCGCCTGTTATTAATACTCTATTTGAACTCTTAATAACTTTACTTATTTGTATCGCACCATGCTTTACAAATGTTTTTAAAATTGTAGGAATATCTTTTTCTAAATCATCGATTAATGGAAAAACTTTTTCTTGAACCCATTCTAAACCTAAAGATTTTGGCGGTATTTTTTTATAAAAATCTAGAGCATTTAGTTTATTTAATAAATCTGAGTTTATTTTACCTTTTGCTGCTATTGAACCATTATCATCATACTCGAATCCTAATTTTCTTACATAAAAATTAAGTACGATGTTAACAGGACAAATATCAAAAGCAATTCTCTCTTTATCATTCTCAAAAGAAACATTTGCAAAACCACCTAAATTGACACAAAAGTCATATTCATTAAATAGTAATTTGTCTCCAATAGGTACTAAAGGAGCACCTTGCCCTCCTAGATTAACATCTTGCGTTCTAAAATCGTAAACGACTTGTATATTAGTTTCTTTAGCTATTTTTTCACCATTCCCAATCTGTAATGTTATTCCTTTATCTGGTTGATGAAAAACTGTATGACCATGAGAAGCTATAAAATCTACAGTTTCAATATTAAACTTTTCTATAAATTCGTTCACACATTTGCCTAGGTAAACCCCATAATCATCATTAACTTCTTGCAGTTCTTTTTTATTTAATGTTATAGCATTTGACAAAATAGATTTCAAGTTAGAATTGTATGCCTTAGTTTCAGCATGTATAATTTCAAAATCTTTGTAATCAAAGTTGTTGAATTTCACGTAAACTAAATCCAAACCGTCTAAGGAAGTCCCCGACATCAATCCTATTGTGTATCTAAACTCATTCTGCATAAGGTAAAAATATAAAAGCTATTGAAAAAATAATATTAAAAGGGTATCTTTGGACTCGTTTTATACAAATTTAATATAACTATAACGATTTAGTATGGATTTTAATCTTACAGAGGAGCATTTAATGATTCGAGACGCAGCTCGTGATTTTGCTCAAAATGAATTATTACCAGGTGTTATTGAAAGAGATGAAAAACAACAATTTCCTGATGAATTAGTGAGAAAAATGGGTGAACTGGGCTTCATGGGAGTTATGGTTGATCCAAAATACGGAGGTAGTGGAATGGATACTATTTCTTATGTATTAATTATGGAAGAATTATCTAAAATAGATGCTTCTGCTTCTGTAATGGTTTCTGTTAATAATTCACTTGTTTGTTATGGTTTAGAAGCTTACGGTACTGAAGAGCAAAAACAAAAATATTTAACAAAACTAGCTACTGGTGAACAAATTGGTGCTTTTTGTTTAAGTGAACCTGAAGCAGGTTCTGATGCTACTTCACAAGCAACAACTGCTGAAGATAAAGGTGATTATTATTTATTAAATGGAACTAAAAACTGGATTACTAACGGTGGACGTTCTGATGTGTATTTAGTAATCGCTCAAACTGATAGAGCTAAAGGTCACAGAGGAATTAATGCTTTTATTGTTGAAAAAGGTATGGAAGGTTTCCATATTGGCCCTAAAGAAGATAAATTAGGTATTCGTGGTTCTGATACACATACTTTACAATTTAACGATGTAAAAGTTCCTAAAGAAAATAGAATTGGGGAAGATGGTTTCGGATTTAAATTCGCTATGAAAACTTTATCTGGTGGACGTATCGGAATTGCTGCCCAAGCTTTAGGTATTGCTTCTGGTGCTTATGAATTAGCTTTAAAATATTCTAAAGAGCGTAAAGCTTTTGGTACTGAAATTTGTAACCACCAAGCTATCGCTTTTAAATTAGCTGATATGTATACAGAAATTACTGCTGCTCGTCATTTAGTTATGCAAGCTGCTTGTAATAAAGACAACGGAAGTGATTATACTCGTTCTGGAGCGATGGCTAAGTTATATGCTTCTAAAGTAGCAATGGAACAAACTGTTGAAGCTGTTCAAATTCACGGTGGAAATGGATTCGTAAAAGAATACCATGTAGAACGTTTAATGCGTGATGCAAAAATTACTCAGATTTATGAAGGAACTTCTGAAATTCAAAAAATTGTAATTTCTAGAAGTTTAATTAAAGAATAATATTCTTATATAAATTTACATGAAAAAGCCTGTTCTTTATGAACAGGCTTTTTTTTATTTTAGTAAATAAAACGATTTCAAATGAAGTTAACCCCAAATTGGAATGGTCGAATAATTTTTGATATTGAAAAACAAGATAATTTTAGATACAAGAATAGAGAATCTAAAGAATTTAAAAGAGGATATCAAATAGAGATACAACAAAACGATGTAAATAAATTTGAAGTTTATTATCCGAATTCTATTTTAAATCAAATTAAATTATTTAACGATTACGAAGACTACATTAAAACTGATGCTACATCAGTTACGAAAACCATTTTTTATGAAGTAGATGAAAATTATGCTTTTGAAGATATTATTAATAAAAATGAAATCATAAATTCTATTAAAAAAGATGGAGATACCCTAGTTAAACAAATACACGATGAAGAACATCAGGAAGATTTCTCCTATACAATAAACTTAATTTGTGAATCTGAAAACCGTTTTGATAAATATATTTTAGATGATATTATAAAAGTTCATTTTAATTATGGACTCAAAATAGAATCTGGTTATTATTTTAATCTTGGTAAAACATCTATTTCTAAAAAGGTTTTAAAGAAAATATTTGCAAAATCTAAATATGTGCTACATAAAGAACACTTTATGCGTCACGAAGTTACGGATGATTTTATTATTGTAGAATTTTTAAAAATTTCAGAAACTTCCTCGTCTAACAACAAAGCCAATTGGGAACAAATTGAAGATGATTTTGCTTGTGGAGAATTTTACCCTAATGAATGTAAAAACTTGACTTTTACACACGAAATTTTTGTGTACGATTTAGACGATCAGATTCTTAATTCTTATTGCAAAACACAAGTTATTGATACTAAAGATATGCGTAAGGAAATTATTCACAAAATAAATAACATTAACACATATAATTAATTACGTTAACTAAAATGAATTACTTATTGGTATTGTAAACTCAAAACGAACTCCTTCTTCATTATTCATTTTTTTTCCAAGAGTTATAGTACCATTTAATCTTGTTATAATCGATTTAATAGTTGCCAAACCAATCCCTGTATTTTTAAAGTTGGCTTCTCCTAAGGTTTCAAACATTAAGAAAACTTTATTGTAAAATTTCTCAGGAATTCCAGGTCCATTATCTTCATAAATAAACTTATAAGAATCGTTAGTTCTTCTATAATCTACGTATACCTCACACGCTTCTTTATCATTAAACTTGTATGAATTTGTTAAGAGGTTTTGAAAAATCTGAATGAAACAAATTTTCGAATGATAAATTTCAACATCTAGTTCTTCAAAATTCACTATGATTTTGTTTTCTAGATCACAATTCTTGATAATATCATTTAATAATTCTTTCAAATTAAAATTTTCTAAATGAATATCGGCATTAGTAACTTTTGAATAAAGCAATAGCTGATTTATCATAGATTCCATGTAAACTGCTCTAGAAGAAATAAGATCTATAAACTCTGAAGTTTTAGAATCTTCTGAAGATTCCTCTAGATCTTCTTTTAAAAATAATGCTAAAGAATTAATTCCTCGAACAGGAGTTTTTAAATCATGAGTTAATCGATGTGTAAATTGATTTAGCTCATTATTTAATCTTGTTATTTCTTGATTTGCTTGCTCCAATCTCAAATTCTGTTTTCTCAACTCTAACAAACTCATTACCTGCTGAGATAATGCTTTTAATGATTCTTTTTGACCATCTGTTAATGATAAACGAGGTTCATTATCTATAACACATAAAGTTCCTAAAGCAAAACCATCTTTGGTTTTTAAAGGAGCTCCTGCATAAAAAACTACATTAGGCTCGCTAAGCGTTAAAGGATTGTCTCTAAATCGGATATCTTTAGTTGCGTCTGGAACAATAAATAATTCATCAGGTTCTAAAATACTGTGTGCACAAAAAGCATATTCTCTAGGTGTTTCTTTAGCATCTATACCATAAGTTGATTTAAACCATTGTCTTTCTGGATCTACTAAAGAAACTAAAGCAATAGGTGCATTGCATATTTCAGCTGCTATTTTAGTTATATTATCATAATCTTCTTCAGGAAGTGTATCAAGAATACTATAACTTCTTAGTTTTTCTATTCTTTTCTCCTCATTCTTAGGAATACTTGCTATTTGCATAAAGTAAATTTAACGGGGGTAAATAACGAAACATTTATATTGCAGTAAATGGAAAACTCTTCATCTTTATTTACTCCTAAGGCCATACCCTTAAATATAACATTTTTTTTTCAAAAAAGAAAGCAACAAACATGATATACAGTATTTTACCCCTACCACTAACAATTCCTTATATATAAGAAAAAAACTAATTTTTGAGTTAATTACAATTTATAAACATAATTGTAAAAAACATCTCATTAAAAATTATAAAGTCTATTCAATTTTGGATAGGCTTTTTTTTATTTTTACGGCTATGACAGAAAAGAAAAAATTCGACAATCCGGTTTGGTCTGCTTTAGAAGAAACACATAAGGAATACCTCATCAGTTATGAGAATGCAAAGTTTTATCATCCAAATTATTGTCCATTTGGAAGTTTCAACGAAACTAAAGATATTACAAAAGCTATGGAATCTTATGCAGAGTTAACTTCTGATTTTTTTATTGTTTGTCAAGAAGCTCCGACTTATCCAAAAAGTTTAATCTTAAAAGGAGAATATCGCTGTTTACAAATGGGATTATCTCAGGAAAATTTTAAAATTCCCGAATATACTTCAACTATAGTGAAATTAACCAAAGCCAATGAGCAGCAACTTTATGATTTAATAATGTTTGTAATGCCAGGAACTTACCGTAAAAAATCGTTCAATATTGGTGATTATTATGGGATTTTTGATGGTGACGAATTAGTAGCAGCTACAGGAGAGCGTATTCAAGGCGATGAATTTATTGAAGTCAGCGGTGTTGTTACTCATCCTAATCATGTTAGAAAAGGATACGCAAAACAATTAGTTGCTTATACTTCTGCAGAAGTTTTACGAAAAGGAAAAACTCCAATTTTACATGTATTAGAAATTAATGAAGGTGCAATTCGACTTTACGAGAAATTAGGGTATAAAACCATAGACTTTATGTATTGGAGACATTATATAAAAAGTTAATTCTTTTTAAAATTTACTTCATGCAAATGCAAACCCGAAGCAGGTGCAATGCTTTTAAGAAATTCAATATTAGAATTTCCATCTAAACTTTGTTTAATAAAATCTAAATCATAATTTCCTTTACCCAATTCGGCTAATGCTCCCATAATTAATCGGATCTGATTTCTTAAAAAACCTTGTCCTTTTATAATTAGTATATAACTCTTCTCAGGAAAAAAAGAAGCTGTTAATTCTGTGTTTTCAATAATCTCACAAGAATCAATTGTTCGTTCGACTTTTGTTTCTTCTGATGGTTTTGTACAGTAATGTTTAAAATTATGAAAACCTTCAAATAATTTTGCTCCTTCTATCATCAAATCAATATTAAGATGATCTAAATATCCTACTAAAAAAGGGGCGCAATATGGATGATTTTTTTCTCCAAAAGAAAAGTAATAACGATACTCTTTTTGTTTTGGATGTTGAATTATATTAAAGCTTTCGTCTTCTATTCTTTCAATTGCTGTTACTCTAATATCAGAAGGAGAGTTTACATTAAAAGTTTCTATAAAAATATTTTCATCTAACTTTTCATCTATGAATAATTGGTACGCATAATTTGTAGAAGAAACTTTGGCATCTGTTCTCCCCACTCCTATTGTTTTACAACGAATTCCTTTACAAACAAACTTTAGAGTTTTATCTAAAGCCCAGTGTACAGTTTTCAAATTTGGCTGTTTTTGCCATCCATGAAATCGAAATCCTAAATATTGAAAACGTACTAAATACGCGTAATTATAATTCATATGCCAAAGTTACTATTTTTAAAATGTTGAACTACTCTATAAAATCTACATAACATTCTTAGCTATTTAACTATCAATCAACATAGTTTACATTAAGCTAAACTTTCTTTTATTTTTAAATAACTATTTAAAAACATCAATCAGCTTCATTTGCTAACTAATTATTAACCCCAAACTTTTTATCAAAATGAAAAAAAATGTATTCCTTTTAATTTTAACTTTATTTACTTTAATCAGTTGCTCTGAATCTGACAATTGTTATGATTGTGAATCTTCTATTACTAATGAAATCGAATCATCAGATATAGAAACAATAAAAAATAGAGCTACAGATCTAGATCAATTAAAATACAATCAAGTAATGTATAAAGGTTCTCATAATTCTTATGAAAGAAGAGAAGATATTACAGAACAGATAACAAATAGTAGTCCAGCTTACCAAAATAATGTATTAGCATTAGAGTTAGATATTTGGAGAAATACACCAAGAAACTCATATACAAATACTAGTATTCCTTCGAATACTTGGGTTGTAAATCATTGGCCACATCCTGGACGCTATGGAAGAACTTTAGCTTCTTATTTTTCTAAATTAAAAGATTGGCACAATAGAAACAGAAATCACTTACCAATCATGATTAAATTAGATGTAAAAAGTTCTAACGGTGGATATCAAAATTTTCACGAGCAAATAGAATGGTATTTACAACGTTTCTTAGGAGATAGTGATGTTATTTTTAAAGCGCAACGATTATTTAAAGATCCTAACAGATCAATCAGACATAATGTTTTATATGAAAATGCTTGGCCTTCTATGAATGAACTTCGTGGTAAATTTATTATTGTTTTAACTGGAAATGGAAGTTGGATGGATCAGTACGTTAGAACAAATTCTCGTTATAGATGGGCTTTTGGAATGAAAGCGCAAACTATTGCTAATACTGATAATACGAATAGTGGTATATCTCAAGCTAACAATACCATTGACAATAATCCTAATTATGTGTTTTATAACTTTAGTATGTCGGATATCAATGACAAAAGAAATAAAGCAGGTTCTAGAGAATATGCTCGTCAATTAGCAAGAAGAGGAATGATTACCAGAGTTTATTCTGCAAATAATAGAGATGAATGGGAACGTTGTAAAAGTTGGAAAATCAGTTGTATTTCAACTAACAAAATTAAGAATCATGATTGGGCTAAAATTGATAACAACAATATGTTCATTCAACGATAATTAAAATCATTATAATTTTAAGAAGGAGAGTTTTTAGCTCTCCTTTATTTTTTACTTTCATAAAAACAACCTCTTCATTTTATTTAAATCAAAAAATGAAAGGGTGTATTTTTAAATATTCGTAATATTTTTTATTCTTTCTCGTAGCTTAAAACTATTCTGTAACTTACAACGAAATCGTTGTAATTACTATATCATTTTTTCATGAAAAATAGAAAACTATTGATGATACCAGGACCAATTGAAGTAGATCCTGCAGTATTAAGAGCTATGGGAGAAGTGACTACCAGTCATATTGCTCCTAATTTTATAGAAAGTTTTGGAAACTCATTAGAGTTAATGCGTAAAATTTGGTTAGCTCCAAAAGGTCAGCCATTTATTATTGCTGGTAGTGGAACTTTAGCTATGGATATGGCTGTAAGTAATCTTATCGAATCTGGTGACAATGCATTAGTAATTTCAACAGGATATTTTGGAGAACGTTATAAAAATATTTTAGCAACGTATGGTGCAAACGTAACTGTACTTCAGGCTGAAATTGGTGAAACGGTTTCTTTAGATAAAATTGAGGCAGAATTATCTTCTAAAGATTACAAATTATTAACTATTACTCATGTTGATACC
>ERZ1740052.181-NODE-181-length-21196-cov-4.320136_pt1 | contig 21196 bp, 23 predicted proteins | sample MGYA00581750_ERZ1740052 | MGnify/ENA primary metagenome ERZ1740052 (study PRJEB43018, sample SAMN04849743) | marine metagenome | isolation source: floating plastic debris | place: Pacific Ocean | collected 2008-08-30 | study: EMG produced TPA metagenomics assembly...
AGTCTTCTACTTCCTGGGGAGAGAGCCCTGAAATGAGCGAGAAATTCGCCAAAGTCATCAGCCGCTGACTGTGGTGACCGTAGCCTGTGCGCTTTACGGTATCGATCGTTTGATGGAGGCAGTTGAGCTTGGTGTCGCCTGTCCAAAAGAAGTCGGGCAGGGAGTGGGTGTGCTCGAAATAGTTACGTGAGGGGTAGTCGTCATCGACATGGTTGTAGATGCCGCGCATGTATTCGCGCCAGCCAAGGACTTGGCGGATGAAGCCTTCTACGCTGTTTAGGGGGATGGGGGTGTCTGAATCTTGGGCGGCCTCGTAGGCAGAGGCGATCGCATCTATCACTTCCATCGGCTGTAATAGTCCAATGTTCAAATACGGCGAGAGCAATGCATGCCACATCGTATCTTCACCTGTGACCATCGCATCTTGATAAGGCCCAAAGGTGACAAGGCGACGGCTTACAAAATCATCCAATACTTCTAGGGCTTGCGACCTAGTCACTGCCCAGCCAAAGCTATCAGACTCACCAAATGTCGGATAATCTGCTTCTTCTACGATTTCAACTACAGCCTGCGTAATCTCATCTGGCTCAAAAATCAAAGGCTCTGGCGGAGAGATTTTTCCTTTGGCGGGCTTTCGATTCTCCTTGTCAAAGTTCCACTTTTCGCCAACGGGCTTTTTGCCCTTCATCAAAATATCGAACCGCTTACGCCCTTCCCGATAAAACGACTCAAGTAAGAGACTCTTACGGGTGGATGCCCAATCTTCAAATTCTTGAGTAGACCACAGAAAATGGTTGTTTGGCGTTTGAACAAGCTCACAGGAGAGCTTGAGTTCGTCCAGTAGATCAGAGAATGGACGATCTGCTGGTTCCATTACTCGTAGTTCGTCAATGTTGTTTTGGGTGATCCATTCTTTGAGCGGCGCTTCAAAAGACTCTGCTGTTTCGTAGGTGACTTGCCAGCCATCAGCCTTGAGTTCATCGGCGAAGTGGCGCATCGCCGACCAAATTAGGATGAGCTTTTGCTTGTGGTAGCGGCGTTCTTTGATATGGGTAAGCGATTCGATGAGGATGATAGGGGTGTTGGCCTTGTCCTGTATGCGGCTTGCAATTGCAGACTGTCCCTGCCATAACTGATCGCCCAATACCCAAATTCCAACAACCATTATCTATCCTTTGCACTACACGTGAACTGTTATTCGTTTATCCCCCTTGACTCTAACGTAGCGTGAGGGTTTTAACATGGGCTTATTCACAGATTTGAGGTCACTATCTACAGGTCAAAAATAAGAGTAAAGGAGAACAAATTATGTCTTTGCGGAAGATGAGATTTTCTCTAGAACATATCCAAGCGTGCCTGTCGGAGCAGAGGCAGTTTTCTCCTGTGCAAACTTTGCTTAAGAAAGATTTCGTGAGTGAATGGATCTGATGACTTGTAGTAAATTTGAACTATAAGGCGCTTTTGAGTGATCGCAATATACTCATCTAAATGAATGTTGCGATCGCTCAATGTTTGCTGCTTTTTTGCTCGATAACTCAAAGATTTACCCCAGGAGATTGCTATGAAGCTGAGTCCATACCTTTCTTTCGATGGTCAATGTGAGGCTGCGTTTAAATTTTATGAGCAATGTTTTGGAGGAAAGACCGAATCTTTGATGCCCTATAAAGACTCGCCGATGGCAGACGAAGTCTCTGCTGAATGGGAAACCAAAGTCATGCACGGTGAATTTAAGCTGGGTGATGATGTGTTGATGGGGAGTGACTGTATGCCAGGGAAATACGAAGCTGCAAAAGGGACGTACATCATGGTTGCGATCAATGATCCGGATAAAGCAGAAAAGTCTTTTAATGCGCTGGCAGAAGGTGGAACGGTAACGATGCCGATTGAAAAGACTTTCTGGGCTGCGAAGTTTGGTACGTTAATTGATCAGTTTGGTATTCCTTGGATGATCAACTGTGAGCAGCCTGCTGAGTAGAGATACAGAACAGTCACATTCTAACCACCCAACAGTCACAGGAGATAACCCAATGGAACCCGAGAAACCGTTCTACAAGCCCCCTGGTTACAGCACGGTTTCTCCTTACTTAATCGTGGATGGAGCCGCCGCAACTATTGAGTTTCTCATTCAGGTATTTGGCGCTGTGGTACTGCGGCGAATTTGGGACGATGTCGGCAAGCTAAAACATTCAGAAGTTCGACTTGATGACACCGTCCTCATGATTGCTGATCGAGGCGAGGGCTGGCCCGCTATGTCTGCTCACATACATATCTATGTTGAAAATGTAGATGTCGTTTATGCTCGTGCCCTTGATGCCGGTGCGACTGCTGTGCAAGCACCGATTCAAAATGGCGATGAAGATAAGCGAGGCGGTGTCAGAGATAGCGGTGGCACGACTTGGTGGATAGCGACCAAAGTAGAATAAGTGTGGTTTTGTGCGTGCCTTTAATAGAGGTAGTTTGAGCAGGTTCAGTCTCTAGAAAATTTGTTGTAGTAAACGGGGATGTTCTGCCATCGAACGATGAAGTTATGTAGCCATTCAATGTCTCTGCGGCTGCCCATAATCTGTAATTCTTGTTCCTCTGGAAAGGGCGCAGAGGCGAAGTTAAAGCCTAGCTGGTACCTAGTATCTTGTGCACTGATGGTGAGTGCGTCGATTTTTAGGTCTGACAGAGCCAATTGCTTTCTTTTCTTTTTAGAGATTTTAATGGTTTTTGGGGGAGACTTTGTGAGACTTAATGTGATGCTTTGGTCTGATGTGTAGGAAAGCGTTAATTGTGCTGTTGTTTTGTACAAATACAAAGCAAACAGGATTAGAGGACAAGCTATTACCGCAAGAATAACGATGGCTAACATCGGAGTAATAACTTTCAGCTCTAGGGACAGAAAAATTATGCCCATGCATAAAACACATACTAATCCTTCTGCCTGTTGTATGAGTAGGCCTATACTTTGCACCCCCTCATACAGCTTAGAGAGAAGGTTCCCTTTTAATCTTGCTTGAGAAAATTCTATGGTGAGTTGATTGGGCTGCAAGCTTGTTGTGAATCCAGTACGACTTTGCCTTAGTGGTAAGTGGTGAGTGGCGCTTGCCGAAAGCACGGATGTACTGTGAATATGAGATTGAATGCTAGGTAATTGAGGATGCTGCAACCGATAGAGTGCTTGCTTTGCAGAGGATGTACGCTTTGATAAATCAACGGAAACTAGCTGTTTTATCCAATCCGTAAAAGGTTGTGTGAGATTGCTTTGAGATTCGAAGTCGATGTGTAAATCGGTTTGAATAAGCTCAGCTGGATGTTGCCCTGTTGCGAGATAAACGAGTGTAGCGCCTGTACTGTAGAGATCGGATGCGGGGACGGCACGACCACCGAATAGTTCTGGCGGCATGTATCCATAAGTGCCGACTACGGTCATGGTGCCTACGGAAGGGGCAGTTTGTACGGAACCAAAATCTACAAGATAGATGCCGCCATTGGTCTGACTGTTTTGGGCAGGCACCAAAATGTTGCTGGGTTTGATATCTCGATGGATAACGGGTGGATGGCGATGATGCAGATATTCGAGAATGTTGAGGAGGTCGATTGCGATCGCGCTCAACTCATCTTCACTGAATGTGTAGCCTGCACTTACCCACTCTTGTAAAGACTTGGCTTCAATATACGTTTGCACTAATGCAAAGCCTTTCCCAATCGCTGTCTCTACCTCAAATGAGTCTAAATATTTGGGGATAGCAGGATGGTCTAATGACCTAAGCGTTTCGGCTTCGCGTTCAAACAGCTTGAGGTCTTCCCATACAAAATCTGGCCCAAATAAAACTAGCTTGATGACTACCAGCGTTTGGGTTTCAGTATGTTCAGCTAAAAGAGTCCGGCGACCGGTATTCTGTCCAAGTACAGACTTTACTCGGTAATGCGAACCAATCGTTTGATTTATGAGCTGATTCATCTACTGCTATTTGGGATGCCGATGACTTAGGTTTCCCATTCAGCTTTTTGATGCAAGTTCTACCGGCCAGTGCGCGCACGGCCCCATTCAGATAAGTGGTGAGAAAGCCAGCGAATTTCGGCGTAGCTGCCCACGATGCTGAGGCTTTGGCTATGCCAATTTTGGTTGTGAAAGGTGAAGCTTAGCTTAGCCTTGAGTGGATTGATGTCGGACGAAATCATCACTGTCGTTGAGACTTTGACCGATTTGATAGAGTGCCGTGATCCGTGAAGTTTGCTTTCGGTCGGTGAGCTGTGGATGCGACCAGTGCGATCGCGAGTGGGCTTACCCATGCTCGTTAGGCTGATGAAGGCGCGGCCATCGGGTTCACTGGTAACCCTGAGTTTGGCAACACGATTGCGTTTGGTCGGTGGGCCTACTAACGCTCTGTACAAAACAGGCAGTAGCGCAGCAACTACAATGCCAGCTAGGATAGAGCCTGTGCTAGCCACAACGCCACCGACAAAGACAACGGTTCCCAGTGTGGTTAGCAGCCACATCTCTACCGTTTCAGTCGGTGTCTTGCTATCGATGTCAGAAGCTAACAGCCCGGTATGAACGTACGATTCGGGAAATTGAACTTGGAGCTTTTGAGGTGTGGTGTTTATTCGTATGCTCTTGTAAGCAAACTGTGGATGAACGGTAGAAACTGTGGCAGGTGCTGTGTAAGATGCGCTTTGTTGCTGTACGGTTTGTTGCTGCACGGGAGAATCGCTGCGACGACGCATTTGAGTGCTAGACGATTCGTTAGATACCAGAGACAAATGACGCGCAGGCATCTGTGAGAGGTCTTGTGAGGAATTTGTGGAGACTTCCGCGTAGGACTTAATCAGGACCAGTCCTTCTCCCAGCGGTGTACTGGCTTCGAACGATTCTAAATAGGGCAGATGAGCGGGTAGCTCGTAGGCTGAGAGTGTTGTCTGTTGCTCAGCAAGGGCCGCTTCTTCTTCGGCAAGATCAGGAGAAAAGAGAAGCAGCTTGACGATAACTTGTGACTGTGAACATTCTTCTGTCGCTAGAAATGTTCTTTTTCCGACTTCTTGACTTAGGAGCTTTGTGATTCGGTAGCGTGGCCCCTTCAGTGGCTCGATTAGTGGCTCGGTTTTTGCAGAGGGCTCTCTGGTAATGCCTGTGCCAAAATTTGTGCCAAAACCAGTACTGATATCTGAACTGATATCAGTTGTAGGTGCGACTAAACTGAGCCCAAGTACCCGACTAAGCGTGGAATGCAGAGTATTGCTTGGGTAGGTGCTGCGAAAGGCTTGACCAGCACTCACGTGAGTAGCGCCCCTTGGTTCAGCGATGACCGTAGGGGAGGGATCGGTGATGCGCTCATCTATTGGCTGAATTACCTGGCCAATCATCTGAGCGGTTCTGTCTTTACGCTTCATATCTTTGCGCTTCATATCTTCGCGCTTCGTAAGATAATTTTGATCTGTCATGCCTAATTTTCAAGTGCTTTGTACCAGGGACAGCTCACCAGCTAATGATGATACAGATCACTGATGGTTGATCAAGACTGTGAAATCAGGGCATTACCAAACTACCTTAGTTTTGATATGCTCCCCCGTAAAAACACATACAAAATGTCGAATAACCACATAATTTCGCACTACTGTGAAGGGTAAATATGCCTATGGAAAATCAGGGAACTTCTCGGCCGCTGGTGGATTATATTGCGCAGACTTTCGTGATTGCCTACAAGGAGCCTACAGAGCAGCTAACGAACACACTGGAACAGTTTGGCTGTGACTGTACGGTGCTGCGGCAAGTGCATCAACCTGGTTACGAGACTTACTCGCCGAGTTTTTTGTGTTTGCTGAACCACCGTAGTGCGTGGGAACTGGCGTTGCGTTCTAAGCGGCCAACCCTGATTGTGGAAGCTGATTTTGTGCCGGTGGCAAATTTCGCGCAGCTGCCGCCGCCGTTTGATCCTACCGATGAGTCAGTTGTGATCGCTTGGCTGTATACCTGTGCGGCGCATATCTTTAATGTGTCGAAGCCAGGATCGAAATCGGCCTCGAAGCCAGGGTCGAAGTCAGTATCAAATAAGACGAACGTTTTGGCGCAGGGCTATTCGACTTCGATGGTGGCCTATGTCGTGAATGCGAAGAGTGCACGGCAGCTGATTGAGCTGGCCGCGCAGGTAGAGAAAGATCCGGGCCCTCGCCAGTATTCACCGTGGGATTCTGGCATTGAGTACTATTTGCGAGATCTGGGGATGCATAACTATGTGCCGTTTCGTAATTACGGTGAGCACGGTGGCTTGCCAAATCCGGAGCATGGGCGAAACCGACTGAGTAAAGCACACAGAGCCGACGTACTGTACGGCAAGCTGGCGTTTGCGCCGATGTACGCGAGTGAGCACGGCAAGCTGAGTCGCTGGATGTGGTGGAAAGTGAGAGCCTATGCTCGTGTGAAAGGGCTAGGTCGGCTGCTGTTATTGAAGTATTTGCGCGGTGAGGTGGTGAAAAAGTCGCGTCAGGGGTGGGCCCTTGTGAGGTTTGCGATCGCACGCCACCTAACGCTTTAGTCAATCTTTGCTAGCGCCTTTCGCGAGGGTCTCCAAAGCGTCTCCACTAACACGGCACACGGTCCACTCATCCATCAGGACTGCGCCCATCTTTTTGTAAACTGCGATCGCACTCTTATTCCAATCCAGCACGCTCCACTCGCAGCGCCCGCAGCCTTGCTCTACCGCGTAATTAGCCAAATGCTTCAGCAGCGCGGTGGCAATTCCTTTGCGTCTGTAGTCAGGCAGCACAAAAAGATCTTCTAGTTAAATGCCTGGCTGCATCAGAAAGGGCGAGAAATTATAAAAGTACGTCGCCGAGGCAACCACTTTGCCGTCTACTTCAGCCACGAAAGCTTCCACGTAGGGCCTTTCCCCAAAGAACGCGCTGTGCAAGTCTTCTTGGGTGCCTACCATTTCATGGGCAAGCTTTTCGTATTCACTGAGCAGCTGACTAAAGTGAAAAATAGTAGCGACGTCACTGGGAGTCACTGCGCGAATAGAGAGTGTCATACGTTGGAAGAGAATTAAAAAGAAAACAAACGTCAAACGAGTCTGCTGGTGACTTTGCCCAGAATCAGCTCTCGGCCAATAACGCCGAAAGAACGACTGTCGTTACCTTCTTTGGTATTGTCGCTAAGGACGTAGCAACTGCCGTCGTAAAAGGCTTCACTCACTCGTTTGATCATGCGAATGCGTGGCTTAAACGGATGTCTGCATACGATGATTTCGCCAGGAAAGATGTCGGCCGTTTTTGATACTGGATACACCAATACATCTTCACCGGCTCTGAGCGTAGGGAGCATAGAATTTCCAGTGACATGAAATCGCCAGCGTTTGCCGAGCGTCCATAGCCCAATCTCTTTCCAGTTTCGCCTAAGTTTCATGAGGCTGTTTCATGGACGTTGTGAGAGTTGTCTGTGAGAGTGATAGATGCCTAGAAAAAAGATCCTGAAGAGCTGTTGTAAACAGTCGCAGGATCTTTTTTCTTTAGCTATTTCATTAACTAGCTAGCGGTATACCAGGAGACATCACGGCTCTTGGTTTCCCAGAAGATAGTGTGAATCTTTTGGACGGCGTCCATCAGTTCTTGGCAGTGCTGCGTGCTGACTTCTACTTTGCATGCAGAGCAAAGCTTTGCTGCTTTCCAGAAGGTATCGTGCAAGTCGGGATACTTTTCTAGGTGAACGGGCTTGAAGTAGTCAGTCCAAAGGATCAACAGTTCATCTTTGGTCATTTGAGCCTGTTCTTCTTTGATGGCGATGAAGCGAGACATGGCGTTTTGGTAAGACGCCATAGCCTGAGCGTCGCCGCCTTCGGGATGCTGCAAGTCCAAGATTTTTTTGGTCATGGAGACGACGGCTTCTGCTGCAATGCGAGCAGAGGACGGATCGTACACGCCGCAAGGGCCATCGCAATGAGCTTGAACTTCGGGGGCTGGGAACCAAGCCTTTAGCGTGGAAACAACGGTGCTAAACATGGGTTACTTAATTTGCCTAGTGAATGATTGCTCTAAAAAGGCCTTTTTGGGTGGTTATTTAACCCAGTGGCTACTTAACCACGCTCATCGGCGCTTTAGATGCTTTACGGCTTTAGTATACCGTTCATGCTTTGGTGTGGATGAACTATTAAGCAGCCTGTTAAGCGGCTGTTTTGGGGTAACCTAGCTTCTATGATGCAATAGAACAAACGTATTAAGGCAGGCAGATGAGGACAAGGGTGAGGCGAGAGGTGTGGGCGCTTAGATGGACGTTCAATGCACTGCTAGCGCTTGGGCGAGTGGGCTGCGATGGCCTGGCTGTAGATGACTATTCCAATTTGCCACCCTGTGTAGATAGCTATTGTGACTGCGGCGATTTTGTTAGTCGGGACTTGGCGCAGAGCGTTTTTGATGCTTTCAAGGAAGATTTCTACGGTTTGGACAAGGATGGTAATGGGCAAGCCTGTGAAAGTTTGCCGCAGGTAGATATGAGCCTAGACTGGGCGACTTATTTTTCTAATAACGAGCACATAATGCTGGGGAACCCGAGCAATGCGGGAAAGGATGATCCCAATAACTATTTGATCGAGCGAGAGCCGTATGTGCTGTCTTATGGGCGCGATCGCAATCTTCTAAACTGGGCTAGCTGGTGGGTCGACTCTCGTTGGCTGGGTAGTACCGAACGACAGGATGATTTTCGCCCAGATGGGGGGCTGCCAAAGGGATTTTATCAGGCAACGCCAGGGGAGTATCGGCGCAGTGGCTACGACCGTGCGCATATGGTGCCGGCGGGCGATCGCAACGCCAACCCTCGGGACAATTCTCTCACCTTTTTAATGACTAATATTTTTCCTCAGTCGGCAGATAACAATCGCGGCCCTTGGCGAGCCTTGGAAGCGTATGGTCGCGACTTGGTATATCAGCAAGGCAAGGCGCTGTACGTGATTAGCGGGGTGTATGGCGACGAGGGCACGGTGGGAAAAGTGACGGTGCCAGGGCGGGTGTGGAAAGTGATGGTGGTGCTTGATTCTATAGAGGATGAGGTGACTCGGGGGACGGAGGTGATTGCGGTGGATATGCCGAACAGCGATCGCATCGAATCCGACTGGACGCTGTATCGCACGACCGTAGACCGTATCGAAATTGCAACTGGCTACGACCTGCTCTCTGAAGTACCCGCCAACGTGCAATCCGTTATCGAATCGCGCTAGTTGAATGGTGTGAGTTGACTCTCGATAGGTGAATGACGCTGACCGCAATTCTAGATTTTTGTAAGAGATGAAAAATCTATCTTAAGCATCATGACAATTCTCCAATTGCGTGATTTTTATCCTGCAAAAGGCGCAATGTATCTTGTACTGTATCTACACTCATCCATCTCTGCCCTTGTATACGCATGACTGTCATCGCTGCTCGTAAAACGCCAGAAGCCATCATTTTCGCTGCTGATACGATGATCTCGGACGGATTTACCAAGTTAACGTCTTCCGACATCATGCACAGCAAACTCTTTGCGCAAAACGATATGATCATTGGATGCACAGGTGATTGTTACGAAGGCACGCTGATGGAGCTGTTCAGCCGTAATCACAAGCCTATGGATTCTACCCGGCTGGGCGTGATTGATTTTCTGGTGGAATTTAGAGAATGGATTCGCAAAAAAGAAGGCGGCTACACGCCTACTAACGGCTTCCTTATCGCATTTGAGCACAAGTTATTTCATGTATACAAAGGGCTAGACGTATACGAAGTGCGAGAGTTTGAAGCAATCGGCTCTGGGCAGGACTTTGCCAAGGCCGCGCTGCACCTCGGCCATACCCCGCGCGAAGCGGTAGAAGTCGCCTGCAAGCTATCGCTCTATTGCAGTGAACCCATCACCGAAATGTCTGTGACGGCATCATAGTTTTAGTGACGGTATGGCTGTAGGACCTTATGTTTCAACAACACAGGTCTTGAACCCAGCCAATATCTCACCAGAAAAGTAACCGACAACACACAGTGTAATTTCTACGTCACCACAGCGATAAACCTGTGGATGTAAAAGTGCTTCTGTTATCAGATTTTTCAGCTGCTCAAGCTGTTTGAGCTGTTGCTTATCTTCCTTGGTATGCCAGCCTTTTGGTGTGAGATATTTATCAAAGAAGGTATCGAATGGCCTTGACGCTATCTGCGTATCTTCTTGGCATCCTGCTATTTGGCGGATTAGCACCTTGTCTATGCTGTTTTGCCTGTCAATATTTTCTACATGCTGTGATGCTGGTAGCTCACACCACACCACTTCAACAGGATAGTCGGCCTCACTGCTCCACCATAGGTCTTGGCAGGCAGCTTCTAGCTGCGCTTTGAGAGGGGGTGTCGTCATCTTTTGTCTGCCGTTTTATGTCTTAGGTGTTGTAGCGATCGCGTCGCTATCCTTTTATCATGATCTACAGTCCTTAGTACCTGCTCTCTTCATCCTTTTCAATGCGCATTCTTCTCTGGCTTCGTAATGATCTTCGCCTGCACGACCACGAACCCCTCCACCGTGCACTAGAAAATAAAGCCGAGGTAATTCCGCTCTACTGCTTCGACCCGCGCCACTTTGGTGAAACGTCTTTTGGCTTTGCCAAAACAGGCTCATACAGAGCACAGTTCTTGCTTGAAACCATCGCTGACTTGCGGCAGTCTTATCAGGCGAAAGGCAGCAACTTAGTCATTCGCCAGGGTAAGCCAGAAGACGAAATTCCAACGCTTGTAAAAGCGCTCAATATTGATGCGGTGTACTGGCACGAAGAAGTTACTGCTGAAGAAACTGCTGTAGAACAGGGTGTTGAGAAGGCACTAAACACGCTCAAAGTCGCTTCCGAAGTGTACTGGGGCGCGACCCTGTTTCATCCTGACGATTTGCCGTTTGAGCTTAAAAAGCTGCCAGAAGCTTTCACTCAATTTCGCAAGGCCGCAGAGAAAGAATCTCAAATTTTTCTGCCTTTCCCTGTGCCAGATAAGCTACCTGTATTACCTGCGGACATACAGCCCGGCGAGCTACCCAAACTATCCGACTTGGGTTTGGAAGAACAGTCAATCGATCCTAAAGGTGTATTGTTGTTCAAAGGTGGAGAGACCGCCGCGCTAGAGCGACTACAGCATTACTTTTGGGATGCCGATCGGTTGCAGGTATACAAAGAGACCCGCAACGGTATGCTAGGAGCCGACTATTCTTCTAAGTTTTCTCCGTGGCTAGCGAATGGCAGTCTGTCTCCTCGAAAGGTGCACGCAGAAGTTCAGCGCTATGAGCGCGCGAGAAAGAAGAACAACTCCACGTATTGGATGATATTCGAGCTGATTTGGCGAGATTACTTTCGCTTTGTGTGTGCGAAATATGGCCGAAAAGTTTTTCGGAAAAGCGGCATTCGAGGGTTACCGATAGCTTGGCAACAGGATTGGAAACGATTTGACCTGTGGCGCGAGGGTGAAACTGGCTATCCATTGATTGATGCGAATATGAAAGAGCTGGCAGCGACCGGCTTTATGTCCAACCGGGGCAGGCAGAATGTTGCGAGTTTCTTGACGAAGAATTTGGGCATTGACTGGCAGATGGGCGCGGAATGGTTTGAGTCGATGTTGATTGACTATGACGTATGTAGCAACTGGGGAAATTGGAACTACACAGCAGGCGTAGGGAACGATGCGCGAGGCTTTCGCTATTTCAACATTCCAAAGCAGTCGAAAGACTATGACCCGAATGGTGACTATGTGAAGCATTGGCTGCCAGCGCTGAAGGAACTGCCTGCTAAGAAGGTTCACAGCCCGTGGAAGTTGCAGCCTGTAGAGCAAAAGCGATTTGATATGCGCCTTGGTGTGGATTATCCGAATCCGGTGGTGAATTTGCAGAAATCTGTTGAGGTCAATGAGAGGAAATACGAGGAAGCGTGGAGTAAAAAGAAAGGGCGACGATGATCTGAGTGGCTGCTATTCAGACTCCCTCTCTGATTTTGCTTCTTCTGAAGACTGCGCAATTGTGCCTACTTTCTCATAGAGTTCTTGGACTTGAGCAATGGTTTCTTGTCGGTCGATTGGAGATACGTCATCATCCAATCCGACGTATCTAACTTGACCTGCAAAGGCAGTGTATTCTACAAAAACAATGTATTTGGAGATGTTACAGTTTCTAGCCTCTAGCTTTCTAAGAAGCAGTGCGAGGTCATGCGTATATGGATAGACTTCTCCTAACGCCGCCAGCCACGCTTTCAAGCTTTTTTCTGTAGCCTGCTGAACATGAAATCCAAAGATCTCGTCTGTGAACTGCTTCGCATTGAGCATTCCGTTTAATGCGGTTAAGTCTTTGTTTGCGGCTTCTAATAAGGTTTTAGCCTGTAGTAGATCTATCATAGAGCACTTTCCCCTCTCTCAACGCACAAGACACTACATGATTCAGGCTTTGACTCCAATATTTAACCTCTTCTGTACTAAAGAGTAAAACATCGGTTGGCACAAGAAATCTGGATAATGCCCACCCAATCTTACCAGAGGCCTTACGGCGACTTCGGTTCGCTCCGAAAGGTTCTGCTTCTACAATCAAGAAATCGTAATCGGAATGGAGTCTGGCGGTGCCTCTTGCCTGTGAGCCAAATAGAATGATTTTCTCGGGAGAAGCCACGGCCACAATTGCCTGTGTCATCTCTTCGAGTAGCTGCGCCTGAGAGTTTTCCTTTTTCTGGATTTGCGATCGCACCATCTTGCCGCGCTCTTGACGAATGTGTCTATGGTAGTAGATATGATGCCGGAAAGCGTAGCGCTACTGTTGAAACTGTTGCAGTAACCAGGCACCCATCTGAGATTGGTCTGTATCACGGCTCATTTGTAGTGCTTGCTCTAAGACTGAAATCTCTAGGTTGCGGAGTACTTTAGATGTTGTTACTTATCTGCTGCCTCTATCCCCGTGTAATTTTTGCCATGCCCAAAGCCAGCTGGCAGCATTTCAACTCTTCAGTGCTCTCTGTAGTAGTATGCTTTCGTTTTTTTAAACTGAGGTTGTTCTAGATAGCTCAGGTATTGGCTCCAGCTCATAGAAATCCAGGCGTCTGGTAAAACAGACGATTTCACAGCGATCATAGTCAGTTCTCCTTTCTCCAGGTTTCTATATATTTTTCAGCCATTGCCTAAATTCGCTGACCAGCGTGAGATAGTCTTTTTCCATCGCTTGCTGTAAAAATATCTCAATAGCCTTTGCTTCAATCTTAGGGAAAGCTATGCTACGTGTGGCCTCTACGTAATTCTCTTTTTCTAGGACGAGTATTGCTAAAGACTGACCATCGTATGCCCAGATTTCCGGAATTTGTAGAGCTGAGTACACTTGTTCACGGTATTTGGCTCGGCTAGTTATATCAACTTCTACAACTAAGTCTGGCGCAGGATCTTGCTTAAGGTCTATACGTTTTTTCCCCTTTACCTGTTGAATCTTGCTAACTGTGAGGTAAAAGCATTCGTCTGGTTCTGATCCACTGATGAGGTCTTCTCTATCTAGAGTTGTTGAACCTAGAGGGTATAAGCTGACAACAAACTCTTCTGCCAGGGTTTCGACAAAGCGACCGATGACTTTTTTAAGATACTCATGTTCCGGCGAAGGAGCCATAATTTCCAGTACTCCCCGATAAAAAGTCAGCTTAATATGACGGTTGTCTGGGTCTGCCCGAATCGCCTGGTACATTTCCCAGCTAATTCCAGAAAGCTTGACTCGCTGCTCAATTTTCGGAGCTGTGCTGACCATGTCTTCCCGCCCTTGCCGATGCTCTAATACTAGCGTTTGACTCATCAACCCACTAGCTGAAGGTGTCGCACTGGTCTACATCGCCAAATTCTAGACCTCGGCGGAACCATTCCATGCGCTGCGCTGAGGTGCCGTGGGTGAAAGAGTCTGGATTTACGTAGCCTTGCTGATTGCGCTGGAGGGTGTCGTCGCCGATTTGGCTGGCAGCGTTGAGCGCTTCTTCGATGTCGCCAGATTCGAGCAGGTTTCTTTGCCCGGCGCTGTTAGCCCATACGCCTGCAAAGCAGTCTGCCTGTAGCTCTTGGGCGACAGAGAGCTGGTTTGCATCTGTTTGGCCCATGCGGCGCTGGGCGGCGCGGACTTGGTTGGAAATGCCGAGGAGGTTTTGCACGTGGTGGCCGACTTCGTGGGCGATCACATAGGCTTGAGCGAAGTCGCCAGGGGCACCGAGCTGATTTTTGAGGCTGCGGTAGAAGTCTAGGTCGATGTAGACTTGCTGGTCGGCGGGGCAGTAGAAGGGGCCGACGGCGGCTTGGGCAGTGCCGCAGGCAGATTGAACGACGCCGCTGAATAGAACGAGTTGAGGTTCTTGGTAGCGGCCGCCAAATTCTTGAGGAAAGATGCGATTCCAGGTGTCTTCTGTGTCGGCGAGGACGACGGATGTGAATTCGGCGAGTTCGTTTTCTGCCGCAGAAGGGGCTTCGTAGGTGCCACCGTAGGGATCTTGGCTAACGGGGGCAGCGGCGTCTAGCAAAATGGTGGGGTCGCCGCCAAGTAGCGCGATGATGATAGCGACGACGACCATGCCAAGTCCGCCACCGCCGACCACCATAGGGCTACCACCGCCGCGCCTGTAGCCGCCGCTCATGCCTCGGCGATCTTGCACGTTTTGACTCCGACGGCCTGTTTTCCAGCGCATAACTTTTTGACGCAGCGTTTGCGTAAGTGACGATGTGAGGGCAAAGTTTGCTTTTCCGTATTTTGTACAAAGTACGGTGTGCAAATTATGACCAGATTATCATTTTGCTTACTGCCTGCTGGCCATTCTAAAGGTCTAAAAATTAGGTATGAGAAAAGCACGCGAAATACGAGTTGATGCGTTTACAGCGTGTGGAGCGGCTATCAAGTCGATAAAATGCGTTCTACTTGGTGAGGTGCGGGAATGTTGGAAAATAATTTGATGGCTCGCTCAAAACACGCGGTTTGGCTGAGATTTTCCGGCGTAGCATTTTCGGTGGTTTTTTTAGACGCAAGTGTTGGTCGCTGGTCTGTGACACTGAGTCCAAGTTGAAAGTATGCCTCTGCCAGATCGCAGGTCGCGCCGATGGTCTCGCACAGGGTTACAGACTGCTGGTGTAGAGCGATCGCACCGCCCACATCCCCTTGCTGCCTTTTCAGTGCCGCCAATCCTGTCAGCGTCTTCGCTTTGACCTGTACATAGTGCCCGGCTTCTGCTGAAGCAATGGCCCGCTCGTACAGCTCAGTGGCCTGGTTATGCTCACCCAATCGCTCAAACACCTGCCCCAGCAGCTGTAAAAAATAAGCATATCGCCCGTGCTCATCGTCCGAACCAGCCGTGAACTGCTTACATACGCTGCCCGCGAGTTCTGTAGCCGTGCCGCTGTCTCCTAGGTTTGCACACACTAGCGCTAGCCCCACAGTGGCTTTATCTGCCCAGGCCTGATGCGCGCTGTTGGCCGCCAGTTCAATCACCTGTTCAAACTCCTCGGCAGCCCGGTCCAATTCCCAAAGATCCACGCAATAGAGCCCAATGCTGAGATGAGCATCGACAATCAGCATATTGCGATAGTAGGCGTCTTTTTCGCTGGCATTTGCAGACGTATTGTTGCTTTCGACTGGTTTGTTGCTTTCGACTGGCTTGTTGCTTTCGGCTTGTTCTATGGCGTTGTTCTGTTGGAGGACTTCGGCGGTGGCTGAGAGGGTTTGCTGCTGGCAGGCGATCGCACCGTGAATATCACCCGTAATCCAGTACACATCGCCCAAAATATTGTTCAATTCACTGCGCTTAGTTGTGACTTTGGGTAGGACTTGCGTAATCGCATCGATGGCGGGTCGCAATAGTCCCATGCGGTACAGGCTGCTGGCCAGCGGGAGAAATTGCCGCCACTGGTTGTGGCGTGTTTGCAGTAGCACCGCCGCCGCCCCATCGTAGTCATCAATCGCAATGAGGTGATAGTAGGCTTCGAGGGCCTGTAGGGCATCGTCCACGGAGGTGATGGTGAGAGTGCGATCGCTCCAATACTGGGCCGCTGCTCGGTTAGCCTGCTGCCAGTCTTGGTTTTGTTCCTTTTTATCGCTGTGTTTGTTGCTCTGTTTGTTGCTTTGTCGTAAGCGTGCGATCGCCTCCGAACGACTCACAGGATGTAGCCAATAGTCGCCTTTGCGAAATTCGAGGAGAGATCTGTCGCGTAAAGAGCTGAGCACCTGCCGCTGCACGTCTGGCTCTATGTCCCACATCAGCGCAGTAATTGCATCTGCTTTTAGCCGCAGGCGGTCTTGATAGCGATAGCAGCCCAACCGGCAAAACACACGATAGGCATCGGCGTCGAGCTGTTCTAATCTGTTGATTTGGCTGCCAACGAGATTACGTAAATCGGCGCTGCCTAATAAGTCTGAGCTGTTTTCCTGCCAGTAGGCACTCAAATCGCCTTCAAAGTCTTCAATCGCAGCGGCGCACAAAATCTCCATGGCCTTGGCATTGCCACCGTAGGCCCGGTGCATGTTGTACAAAATTTGAGCGTGTTCGGCAGTTTGTGTCTCTATAGCGTGGGCTTGGAAATACTGTTGCCAGGCTGCTACGGCTAGGCCAGGGAGGCGGTAATGGTGCACTTTTATGCCGGGTTCGCAGAGGCGATCGCGGCTAGTGATAATCACCGTTGCCTGCGCCGCACTCAGTACACGCAACAGCTCTACGTAGTGCCGATGCCCCGCGATAAACTGGCCATTGCCATCTAGGGCCGGTTCCAGATTATCGATAACTACGCAAGTCTGCTGCGACTTTAGGTGCTGCTTGAGCCGACTGAGTGTGACCCCAAATTCACGGCTCGGCTCTTCGTCAAAATGCTGCCGGAGCCACTCTTCTACAACGCTTTCTGCCGGGGTAATATTTGCAGCTTCTTTGGCCATCATCAGCTCTAGCACCTGCTCAAATTGACTACAGTACTGCTGAGCCAATGTCCTTTTCCCAATGCCGACCTCCCCCTGACTCACAAAGATGCGCTGGTGCAGTGCCAGTGTCTGAAGGCTTTGTAGTGCAGGCACTCTACCGATAAAGCCGGCAGAATAAGCAGCCTGATTCGCCAGACTATTAGAGAGCTTTTCAATCGTGGCTTGGTCAACGGTAGACAGCTCATAGGGACTGCCATCGGTGAGGGCGGCGGAGACCAGCACCGCAGAGCTATGCATTAACGGGTGCAGGCTGGTCGGAGTGGCGCTTTTGACGGTGTTTTTGAGGCGCTTAAGGCGGTTGAGGAGTCGCGATCTCAAATTCCCTTTGGTAATGCGCTCACCCAATGCTTCGGAAAGAACTTGCCACAGCTGCGACGCGACATCTTTGACATGGCCTTCGCTGTAGCCCGCAACGCTGGCAACTTGGCTATAGGTTTGGCCCTTCCAGCTCTGCTGAATAATGTAGCTTTGCAAATCGTTTAGATGCTTTCCTGTGCGCTCGTACAGCAGCTGGTCAGCATATTCAACGGCGCTCTCAATCCCCATAGCCTTCTCTCTCGCTTGAAAAGTAGACTACCAGCTGTCTGCCATAAGTTCCGAACGCCCAGCGCACCATTTCCCCTCCCTCATAGAAGCTTCATTCTTTACCCTGCCTTCGTTTCAGGCCCTAATTTCATGCCTCTACTGACCCGCCTGCATTCAATTGCCCGACCTTCCCCGACCTTTCCCGACTGACGCCTGTTACGCCTAGCTCGTAGCCTTTAGAGACTAGCCAAAGGAGCTAACCCAAAAAAATAACAAAGAAATAACTGCCAGCAGAGGCTAACCGTCATGTCTATCACTTCAGCTACTCTGGCCCAGCCGATTGGCACTCAGCCTATCCAAGGTCAGTTCAGCGCGCCTGCGATGTCCACTACCTATTTGCCTATCACCCCTGATTTTGTCTCATCTCCATCAAAGCTTTCTATTGCTCAGCTCACCGACCGTATCGACAGCTGTGTCCAAGCCTATCTCTCCCCTACTTTTCTCGATTCGCTCCTCACCTCGCTTCAGCCTGTAGATCATTCCCCTCATCATCCTGTTCATGACGTATCGACACCCTTTCAAGACCTGACTATCCAAAAGTTAGCTGCAACCTATAGCGAAACCTGCTCCCTCATTTGGCAACAGTCTCTCACTTCTGCGCCCTCTCTCGCCCTATCGCTTACTGCCACCCACCCTCTCTATTTCTCCTTACAATCTCTCACCCTTTGCTGGGTCACCGGTAAATATCACCATCCCGACTCGCCCTTCTTCTGCGATGCCATCACTCTAGGTGCACTTCAGTCGAAGTGGCGCTACCCTGCCATTCAATCTAGCCTCCGCCACACCACAGCCGCCGAGTCAGCCCATATGACCAGTGGCTTGCTGCCTACCCCACCTGCTGGTCTTATGCGGTGGGACGTACCATGCATCAACTTTTGCAGTGGAACTACCGATTGACCCCCTCAAGGCTTCGGGAATTATTGATATTAGATTGAGCGTTCATATAGAGCGTTAACACCAGAGCGCTAACACAGATAGACCGTTAACATAGACGACACGCTATTCCTCCCGAAGCTGCCTTTTTCCTTTTCTCCCTTTCTTCCCTCACTCCTATGAACTACGTCACTCTTCCTGCTGACCTCAATCCTCAAGCTTTGCCAAAACACGTCGCTGTCATCATGGATGGCAATGGCCGCTGGGCGAATCAAAGAGGTCTGCCACGGGTGGCCGGTCACCGACAAGGTGCCAAAACGCTAAAAGATTTGTTGCGCTGCTGCAAAGATTGGGGAATTGGTGCACTTACTGCCTATGCTTTTTCCACCGAAAACTGGCGTAGACCGACGTCTGAGGTGGATTTTCTGATGGTGCTCTTTGAAAAAATGCTGCGCCGAGAGCTGAAGGAAATGCACAAAGAGGGCGTACGGATTCGATTTTTGGGAGATTTGTCAGCGCTGTCGCCTAGCCTGCAAAGAGAGATTGACAGAGCGATGGCGGAGACTGCGAACAACACAGCTGTAGACTTCAACGTGGCGATTAATTACGGGAGTCGGAATGAGATTGTTCAAGCTTGTCAGCAGGTTGCGGTCAAAGTGGAAAAAGGAGAGATTGCCTCGGGTGATGTGAACGAAGAGCTGATTAGCCAGCATCTGTATACGGCAGGCTGCGATCCTGATTTGTTGATTCGCACAAGCGGTGAGCAGCGCTTGAGTAATTTCTTGCTATGGCAGCTGGCCTACACCGAAATGTACTTTACCGATGTGTTCTGGCCAGACTTTGACCGGGCTGAGTTTCACCGAGCGCTGACGACATTTCAAGGGCGCGATCGCCGCTTTGGTAATGCAAAGGATGTGGTAACCATAGCCGATTCGGAGAAAGCGACAGCCGTAAAACAACCTGCGCTGACTGCTTAAGAAGAAATTCGTAGGGCGTATGAGCTAGAATACTTGAGCCGCGTGTCAACGAGTGGTTCAAGTCGTTCTTTACTCTCTCAAAAGCAGCAAAGTATTTAAATGGTACAAGCTAAACCGGCGACTGATGTAACCCTTCGAGAACTCAAACAGTCGTTTGGCTTGACCTTTTCTCAGCAATCGGATTTTTTCACCGAGTGGGACAATGGTTTAGCGCAGCCTAGCGAATTGGAACGTCATTAATTGGACCGGGTAAAATTCAACTTCTTAGAGCTGATGGAAGACCCTCCAATGTTGGAGAACACCGTAAAGATGGTTGTGCTTGCTCCACTGTTGGATCTAAGTGGCTTTTACCACAAGCCTTTTCGGATAGAAACCGAAAAAGGCACTCAAATCCAAATGCAGGATGATGGCATTGTTATTCGAGGCCGCATAGATGTGCTGGAGCTGCAGCAGAAACTATGGCTGCTCGTGATTGAATCAAAGCGAAGCGATTTTGCCGTCACTAGAGCAATTCCACAGGCATTGTCGTATATGCTAAGCAACCCAGATACGAGTCAGCCGACTTATGGCATGATTGCTAATGGCAGCGAATTCTTGTTTTTGAAAGTCTCGCATCAGCCTACGCCTCAATATGCCAACTCAAAACTATTTTCACTGATTAATCCTGATAACGAGCTGTATTCTGTCCTGCAAATTCTAAAGCAGCTAGGTGTCAAAAGCCTGAACACAACTGACGAGTGATCGCAAATAATCTATTCGAGCAAGAGCTGGTATAAACCACTGTGTCTTTGCTTCACTCACGTAAAGTAATATCCGTAATTTCTTCGAGGATTTCTTGGCGGCTTGTCATTATTGGCTGGGAATGATTGCTGTTAAAACGCTGATGCAATAATTTGCTGATCGTAAAAAGATGCGAAAGACGCTACTTGTTTGGTTGGGGCACTGTCTTTATCAATTTCTTTATGGCGCGATCGCACCTCCAGAAAGCTGATCCAACGCCCCCGAAATCTTCTCGATGGTTTCACTTTCACACTCTCCTAAGCCATGTCGCTCAGCCAAGTACTGCGGATCGTTGTAAGCGATCTTTGTATCGCCTGCTTCGTCTTCCCAAATGAGCATTTTCTGCGGTAGGTCAATGGCGATGCTTTGAGCGCACTGCATGAGCGGTGTACCGAGCTTAGGATTGCCAAACATGACGACTCTAGTAGGCCGTAGTTCTAGCTCAGCGTTTGTTGCATTTTCTGCGTGGTCTACGGTAGCGAAAATGTTGAGTTCTTTCTCTTCTAAGATGGCGATGAATCGCGATTCGGTTTCTTCCACGCTGTAAGGGCTCTGCTTCACCACAACGCCATCAGCGACGACTTCAGGTGGCTCTTCTTGTCCACGAACGCCTGTGATGACGGCAGTCGCCAAAATCGTCAGCGCGCCACCCAAACTCAACACTTGAAATAACCACAGCTTGGCGGATGCGGAACGTCTCATATTGTTTCCTCGCTACGATAACAGTTTGAATTGGCAGTTTGAATTGGCAGTTTGAATTGGCAGTCTGAACTTGGCAGTTTGAATTGGCAATGTGAATTGGCAATGTGAACCGAAACCGAAATACTACTGCTCTGCTGGATTTACCGCATTTAAAATCGCTGAGTAATCTTCGTCGGCGAGGCCCTGATGCATGGCTTTGGCGGCCATTTGGCTGACGCCTGCTGCAACGGTGGCGTCAATGCCTTGCTCGCGGGCGGCCTGTACGAATAGGTTCATATCTTTGAGCAGGTGCTTGGTGGGGAAGTTGGGGTTAGCGAAGTTGCGATCGCTCATTCGCTCCAATTTTTTATCATAGGTCGGTGCATTC
>ERZ1740052.183-NODE-183-length-21120-cov-11.261429_pt1 | contig 21120 bp, 15 predicted proteins | sample MGYA00581750_ERZ1740052 | MGnify/ENA primary metagenome ERZ1740052 (study PRJEB43018, sample SAMN04849743) | marine metagenome | isolation source: floating plastic debris | place: Pacific Ocean | collected 2008-08-30 | study: EMG produced TPA metagenomics...
ATGCCGTTTATACTAATACCATGCCTGGAGGTGCATTTCGCGGTTATGGTGCAACTCAAGGCACTTTTGTCATGGAATCTCAAATTGATGAAATTGCCTGCTTATTAGGTATTGATGTTATCGAAATCAGGCAGAAAAATGTAATCTGTCCGGGAGATTTAGTTAGTTTGGGCAACGATGGGGAGCATTTTAATTTAATTGGCAGTTATGCGGTTGAAGAATGTTTTGCTAAAGTCATTCAAGCATTAAATTATGTTCCCGGTCAATCCGCAGTTATCGATGGAAATCGCCGTCGAGGTATTGGCTTTGCTATTTCCATGCAGGGAAGCGGTTTATGTAAAATCCACACTGCTTGCGTAAAATTATCGCGATTAGCTGATGGGAAATATGAGTTAAGAACGGGTTCGGTTGATGTTGGTACGGGTTCCGATACCACTTTACGACAAATTGCAGCAGAAGTTTTAGGTGTGACGGTTGCCAAGATCGAGATTATTTCTGGAGATACGCAATTAACACCTTTTGATGCAGGTTCTTATGCTTCTGCAACCATGTATATTTCCGGACAAGCTGTTAAGCTAGCAGCGGAGAAATTAAAACAGAAAATAGCAAGTAAAATTCAAATTGCAGCACAAGAAATAATAGAAGTAGAAGAAAGTTATACAGCCGACGAAGCAACTTTAACTTTTGCGGTTCAAGGTGTAGAAGTAGAAGTTGATGTTGAAACCGGGAAAGTAGAAGTTTTGAGATGCATTCAGGCAATTGATATCGGTAAAGCGATTAATCCTAAAATTTGCCAAGGGCAAGCAACCGGGGGAATTGCAATGGGAATTGGTTATGCATTAACCGAAGAATTATTGTTTGACGAACAAGGAAAAATAATTAATCCCAAACTGCGGGAATATCGCATCCCCACAGCGGCAGATATGCCACCAATGGAAATATTTCTGATAGAAAAAACCGATCCCTACGGACCATTTGGTGCTAAAGGTGTAGGAGAAATTACAACTAACTGTACCGCACCTGCAATAGCAAATGCAATTGCTCACGCCACAGGTGTAAGACTGCGACAATTACCAATGACACCCGAAAGAGTTTGGAAAGAGTTAGCTGTTAGTGGTTAGTTGTTAGTTGTTAGTTGTTAGTTGTTAGTTGTTAGTTGATAATTTTTCACTGTTCACTGATAACTGTTCACTGTTTAACATCAGTAACAGTAGCATTGATATAGTAATTAAAACCTTCTATCTTGGCTGGGCTACCGATTTTGACTAGGCTTTCACCTAGCACTGCACCAGTATTTTGCATTTTAGCTTTACCTGTCAGCGTGATGAATAAATCTGTTTCAAACTTAGCGCTAGGATCTGGTAATTCTTTTACCTCACCATCAGGTTGAGTCACATTTATGGTGATGGGTATCTGCTTGACAGATTTTATCGTCATTTGCCCCGAAGGTTTATTGTCAATTGTTAATTCGGTTTTTTCACCAGTTTTTAGACTTTGTTCTAATAAGGCTTCAGGGCGAAGTAAATTTAAACCGTCTACAAATAAATCTACTTCTATCGGCTTTGTGGGGATATTTACCTGAGCATTGGAAGTGGATATGTTAGAGAATAAAACGAAGAGTGCGATCGCCATTACAATTATTGAAGTAAGCGATCGATTCAAAGTTCGGCTTACCCTAGCATAATTTGAACCATTAGAATTCCAAATTGCCATTAAAATTAATGCCTTTTGATGCAAGTTGGACAAATAAAAAAAGTCAACAAGTGCAAATGTTGAGCTTTCATACGATAGTAGCGCAACTGTTGACAAATGAGTGATATAAAAGTCTAATATGTAATTATTACTAGTCGCTGTTACAACACTGTGACTAGTAAGTAACTAAAAAGACTTTAGAAAATTTACATTAAGCTGGGGTAAATAGAATGTCTACGGCCTATTTTAAAGAAGAAGAGACTTTAGAAGTAAGTATGGAAGACTTAGAAAAGTATCTGTACGAAAATCATGAGAGGATAGGAAACCGACGCAAGAAATTACGTAGACTTCCTATCTTAGATACTAAAGATAATTCGACTAGTACTAAATAGTTGGCGTTGCTGAATTAAGCTATGAATTATATCTACGTACATTTTGTAATAAAGATGAAACTTATGTAGAGACGTAGCATTGCTACGTCTCTTTCAATGTGAAATCACGTTTTCATATTTCGATTCAGCAACGCAAAATAGTTAATTATTATAAATGAAAATTTAAATGATAAAATATACTATTTAGCAACTTTGACCCAGAAGTTGCTATTTTTCAGTGACTTAAACAATCTCAAATTCTAACTGATGACTTTTCAAAAAACTATGAGTGAAATGGTCAACTTCATTCGTGTTGCTTAATTCCAAGTTGTAAAAGTCTACTACATCATGCTCAAAATAAGGGCCAGCGTGCCAAGTTCCGACATTTAATTTAATAAAACAATTGCCGGGAATGCGAAAGGCTGCAATGTTTTGCAACGCTGGTTCATCTATATTATTATTAGGCGGACATACTGCCATTAACCAATCTTTACCAGCTAAAGAACCCAAGCATTGAGTACATTTGGCGTGACGGGTAATATTGTGAAACTTGCTACCGCGCCCCTGCAACTGCATAATATAAAATCGAGGAATGCCGTTATCAAGTACTAATTGAGCATCATCTGCATCAAATAATTTACCATCTTTGCTGGGAAAAATAACCTGTCCGTAGGGTTGAAAGTTTTCTGAAGTTATAGTTTGCGCTGATAACTGTTTTACTGTTTTTGTATTAGTCATATATCAAATTCCTTCTTAAAAAAACGAAAGTGTCACAAAACTCGGATGGTGCGTGACACTATAAAAGTTGTAACTACGTTCAAAGCTATTTTAAGTGTCACAGCACCCTACAACTGATAATTGATAATTGATAATTGATAACTGTTCACTGCTCACTGATAACTGTTTACAATTCCAATTCTTTGGGAATTATAGACTTAGGAATAATAGAAGCTTGTTTTTCTTTATCGCTAGGTTTTGTATACCAGTAAGCCCAAGCAATTAAAACTCCTTGCAAAGGAAGTCTAATAGCTTGAAATAAAGGTGAACCTGAATATGGTATGCTTTCAATTTCAATATGATTGATTGCCATATTGATGTTAGCTGGATAAACTGCGATAAATAATGCAATTATTCCCCATGCAGTAGGTTGACTTAAAGGCGGAACTAATAAACCGATACCACCTAGTATTTCATAAAAGCCACTTAAATAAACTAAACCCAAAGGATAGGGAAGTTGTGGTGGCATAATTTTAACAAAAGGTTGGGGAACAGCAAAGTGTAAGATTCCCACAGTTATTAAGGCTACGGAAAGGATAACCCTTAGAAGTTCTTTGTTCTTTTTTATAAGTTCCATTTGAGCTAATACAGAAAAATTTCTCAAGTCTTCTTTCAGTTTGTTAGCTCAAAGTTATTTTGTCTTCCGTCGAGAGTCAGAAAAGCAGCTATTATAATCTTTCCAAATCTGGATTGTGATTAATTATTTTTCTGTCAATGATTTTAAGGAATTGTAAATCATTTTTAAATTGACTATAAATTTTGCCTAGATAATTAACAATTTCATCATAAATGCTTATACTGATTTATAAGTATCTATTGTAGCAATACTTTTCAGTGTATAAACGTAAGAAAACCGCATACAGGGTATAACAAATACCTTAGAGGGTAGTTTGATAAATTTGGACAAAGTTATTTATCAACTGTACCGCCATATACTCCTAACTTACACATCTTCTAACCCTTGCCCAATAAGGATTTGAGATTTAACCAAATGTGTTAGTTTCATTTGTTGCTAGTGGCGATCGCCGCGCCGCTAGTTAGGCGCTCACATCTTGCACCATTATCGTTAAGCCCGAATACCCGCCTCGGAATCAATTCCGAGGCTAATATACAAAGTACGTTAAAACGCACTATAAGCTATACTCAGTCTGCCGCAATCAGACTTTGTTTTTGAGCCTGGGAATTTATTCCAAGGTGATTGTTGAGAATGGTGCAAGATGTAAGTATAGACGTATCAACGATCTGAAAAAATCACATTTTGTGAGTGTTTACTGTTAATTAGAATAAAATCGCCCTCCAGATATTTACCGAGCAATCTCAAACGGAAGTAGTTTATCAATTTATTAATAGGTAGGTAATGAAAAAATTTCTCAAATCTCTAACGATTGCTACCGCAGGGGCTATGACAATTTTAGCTGCATCTTCTCCTGTAAAAGCAGTAGTAGTAAATTGGACTCTCAATGATGTCACTTTTAATGACGGAGGAACAGCTACTGGAGGTTTTCAGACAACTTTTAATGATGATGAAACTTTTATACCCTTCCCGTTAGATGGAAGCAGCCCAATAAATAAATTGGATATTTTTGTTAGTAGTGGAGATGAAAATAATTTCCGAAATTTCCGTTATCAGGTTTCTGATATAGATTGGTTTGATAAGTCTAAACTTGACCTTGATGCAAATCCGATCGATTCTGGAGCCAGTAATTTCGATTTATTCTTCGATCCTGCATTAACCAGCCGAGGAGGAACTTTTTCTATCTCTGGTTCTGAATTCTATTTCAATGAAACAGGCGAAGTTCTGCTCAGAGGTATTACCGCAGGTACGCTAACGGGTAAACCAGTACCCGAACCTATGACTATTATGGGTACAGTTTTAGCAGGGGGAATGGGAGTTGTAATTAAGAAAAAGCGAACTAAGAAGAATATAAAATCAGTCTAATTACTGATAGTTCATCTTGCTCGCTTGTTATTTTGGATTAAGTAAATTTTAACAGCAATCCGGTGGAGTTATAATCAACTTTCACCGGATTACTGTTAATAATAGGAATAATTTAATAATAATTAATAAAGTTATGAAAACAGTTGTAATTGGTGGAGTTTGCAGAGCTGGTAAATCGAGGTTAGCGAATAAAATATTTCAAAATACTAAAGCAACTGTATTTCATGCCGACCATTTAATGAATATTTTATACAATAATTTTCCGGATTCAGTAAAATATCAGTTTCCGAAAGTATTGATAAAATTGATTAGAAATATGGGTAAGGAGTTTAACTATACAAGAATATTTGAATCTTGTCATGTCGATCCAATCATTGCAAAAACTAAGTTAAATTATCCAAGCTATATTTTTGTATTTCTAGGATATCCTCAAGTAAAGGTTGAGAAGAAACTTCAGGAATTGCGGGAATATGGAGCAAGACATTCTGAATGTTGGACTAATCAACACGATGATGAATCGTTAATTTCTCATATTAAAGAATATACCCAACTCAGTCGAGAACATCAATTAAATTGTCAGCAAGCGGAGATTCCCTATTTTGATACTTCGGATAATTTTAATTATGTTTGGAATCAAGCTTATGATTATGTGATGCAGAAATTAAGTGAATAATTTTTATTTATTCAAGACACAAGTCTAAGTTAGACTGGGTTGGGACTATTTCAGATTGGCTTCGTGAAAACTAGAGCGCAAATCAAAAACAAAAAAAATACATAACCTCACTCTAGCTAAAGATATAGATGATTGAAAGATATTGGAGATTATCGAAATGAACATTTGGGAATTTTTTACCCGAAAATCCTTACATCAAGTATTACCCAAAGGCAAAATAATAAAATAATCGGGAAAAATGGTAATGGGTGTAGCATCAAAATATTGGATTTTAGTGAGGATTGATAGTTTTAGTCGCTGTAAAAGTGAAGCACTCGAAGCAGCGAAAGTTTTTTTTGACGAGCAATTTCCCAATGTAGCACAACAAAATGTCATACCAGATAGAAATATTCAACGTCAACTTATACAATGGTATCAGTCAAATGACCATCGTGGTGAGATGGCACAAAAATGTTTGCGCTGCTTTATCTCCAATGTGCTTAAAGAATGTTGCATCGCATTAGAGCAGAAGTTTGGCGAAAAACACTACCTTTACAGCGCACAATTATTACCGTTAGTGCTGGATGCTACTCATTGTAGTCAAGATAGCGAATCTCTTACGACTCATATTTTATCAACATTTAACCCAAATAAAAGTAATTTATCTACTTGGGTGACAGTTATTTTTAAAAGTTGTAGTGCTGTTAAGCAATCTTTAAAAGAACATGGAATTGTACAGTTAACTGATTGGACGATTCTTCGCTACACAACTCACACAAGATTGAAGCGAGTTTTATCTAATGTGCAATTAACACCAATTGAAATCGGCAAAGCTGTGAAATTGTTTGATAGTTTTCACCAAGTTTATTGCACTCAATTATCCGAACATCGTAAAGCTAAACCTGAGAGTAAATTTAATACTACTAAATATCCTCAACCAACGAAAGAACAACTTAATCAAATTGCTGAGATTTTATCTAAAGATACGGAATACAGTTATGATAAAAAAATCATTTCTGATGAAGAAGTATTAGAAGAATTACAAAAACTTGCGAATATATTAAGAGAAAATTGGACTCAACCCCAGCAGCAAGTTCAGAAAAATGATGTTGATGACAAAACACCGAAGTTACCAGATTTTTGCATTGAACCATTTAATAATTGCTTGCATAAATCTGTAGAACAGGTAATTCAAACTCGCTTTGATTATATTCAAAGAAAAGGAACTGCGAAAGGGAAGGAACAAGCTAAAAGATATATGGAAGCACTACATTTGTTCCACTGTAATGGAGTTGCATTGAAAAAAATAGCTTTTCAATTGGGATTTACCGATCAACCTCATTTGAGTCGTTTGCTAAAACTCAAAATATTACGTCAAGATATTGGACGCAATTTAATTTTAAACTTGAAAAAATACGTTGCAGAACTTTCTGGATATTCTCAAAATCCTGACAAATTGCTAGAGTTAGATGCACGAATTCAAAACTTGTTTGGTGAAGAAATTGATCAATTAATTAAGGATGCAGAAAAAGAAGCTAAAAACGGATACAGATTAGTTATGAATAGTAAATTAGCTCAGTCAGTTTGTCAGTTTATCAATAAATGTCCGCATTGGAAGAATTAGGACGGAATTACTATGACCAATTTTATCTCCGATTTAACAAACGATTTATTTGGAATCGATAATAATTTAGAAATCATCAATTTAGAAGAACAGTACCAACAAGCTTTTTTAATCAGCGAACAAATAAATAATCAATCTAGAAAATGGCAAGTTTATTTTCAATGTTTGGCATTATTTGCTTTTGAAGAATGGCTGTATGAACGAGAACCAAGCTTAACTGTTAATACAGAGAATTCATCTACTTTACAGCATCAGTATGCAAATCTAATTGATGCTGTATGTAATTTAGAGGTAGGCAATTTTCAGGTTTGTCTTATCCCTAGTATGCTTTTAACTCATGAAGAAATTGCTATTCCCAGAGCAGCGATCGATCTACCAGAATATACAGCCCATTTTTATGTTGTAATTGGTGTTGATGAAGAGTTGGAAATTGCAGCAGTTAAAGGATTCTTGCGTTACGATCAATTGCTTAATATTAAAGCAGAATTACAGCCGGAAGCTGACTGGAACTATTACATTCCTTTAGTTCAATTCAATCAAGAAGTAGATAAACTGTTGCTTTATCTGCAATGTTTAGCACCCACTGCAATTCTTTTACCAGAAATTCCAAACTCACGTCGGGATATTGTGAGAAGAGTACAGAGTTCATTGTTGAATTTATTACCGCAATTAAATAACCGTCCCTTATGGGAAGTTTTGAATTGGGAGCAGGGTAAAGCAGTATTAACAACACCTTTATTAATTAACTGGCTTTATCAATCTATCAATCAAAATGCTACTACATTGACTAAGCATTTATCGGATTTACTACAGATTTTAACCCAGCAAGCAGTTAATGTTAGTCAGTGGTTAGTTAATCGAGTAGATGATGCGGTACAAACATTATCATGGCAATTAATTCCAGCGTCTCAATTACGTTCAACAATTGATTCAAACGAATCAAAACAATCAGAAGAATTAGAAGTTATTCTAAACGATATTCAAAATAACAATCAATTAGATATTCCATCTACAGCAGTTCGTATTTATCAAGATATTCAATTAAATAAATTACTGCGCTTATATGTAATTATTTGGGCTTTACCAGAAGAAGAAAACGGATGGACTTTGTTGCTAGTTTTAAAAGCTATTAATGATAATCAATCGGTTTCTAGGTTTACATTACGAGTCAGCGATCAAATAGAGGTTTTAGATGAAGAGGAATTTATTACTGATGATAATAGTTACTTTTATACGCAAGTTGAAGGAAGTTATGATGATAAATTCTTAGCAACAATAATCTCTGAGACAGGTGAGATACAATCTTTTCCACCATTTGAATTTATTAGACAATAATATTATATTTTAGTCATATATTTAACAATGGTACTCTTAAGGGTACTATAAATTATGAAAAATTTTATTTAGGATAACGATTATAAATCTAATAAATATCCTTAAAATTATGCTACAGCAATTTTCTGTTATTGCGGGAAAGTTCTATCATGAGTGCAAAGGTTTTTGAATTAAAGGTAACGAGAATTGAATCAACCTGTATTTTTGAATTAAATTGGGAAGCAGGTAAGAAAATTACGGTAAGTTTACAGTTTTCTAGTTCGCTTGATGATTATTACCAGCAGTGGAGAAAAGCTTATTTAGATTACTATAGAAATTTGCGAGGAAGAAAAACTGGCAGTGGAAAGGGAAGTATTAAAAAAGATTATCGCAGTCATTTAGTAAATACTCACTCCAAATTATTAGATGAATTTCATCGCTGGTTATTTAGCCCTGAATTAATCGAAATTCGTCGTGAAATTGCGAATTCGGTTAATTATCTTAGCGATAAGCAAAAAGAGTGGGTTGAAGTATTTTTAACTTGTACTCCCGTAGAAATTGCACGTTTACCTTGGGAAACTTGGGAGATTGGAACTGATTTAGGAATACCCAAAAGAATACGTATTGCTCGCAATCCAGCGAATATTCGTAATCATAATTTTCGTCCCCTTCACCGTAAAGTCAGAATTTTGGCAATTTTAGGAGATGATACTGGTTTGAATTTTGATTCTGAGAAAGAAGAATTTAATAAAATCAAATCGATTGCGTATGTTAAATTTATTGGATGGACGTTAAAAAAGAATATTGATGAATTAAAACAAGAAATAGTCCAAAATATTGCTTCTATTGACGGTTGGGATATCTTATTTTTTGCAGGGCACAGTAATGAATCCGTTTTAACTGGTGGTGAATTAGGTATTGCTCCTAATGCTTCGATATTCGTGTCAGAAATAGAAGATGCTTTAAAGCTAGCGAAAAAAAGAGGGCTTCAGTTTGCAATTTTTAATTCCTGTAGCGGTATTAATATTGCAGAGTCGTTGATTAATTTGGGTTTAAGTCAAGTGGTGGTGATGCGGGAGCCTATTAATAATAAGGTAGCCCAGGAATTTTTAAAGCAGTTTCTTAGAAGTTTGGCTGAATATAAAGATGTTCACGAATCATTATTAGATGCAAGTAAATTTCTTAAACAGCAGGAGCAGCGTCTTTCTTATCCTTCTACATATTTAATTCCATCGTTATTTCGTCATCCAAGTGCAGAGTTATTTCGTATTCAACCTTTTGGTTTATTTTCAATTCTTAAACAGTGGGTACCAACTTCCAAGGAAGCAAAGTGGCTGGGGATATTTTTATTAATTAGTTTAATTCCTCCTTTACAAGAACTTTTTTTAGATTCACGTTTTTTTATTCAAGCTGTATATCGTCAAGTTACCGAACAAGATTTATCACATCATAAACCTGAAATAGTTTTAGTTCAAATTGATGAAAAATCACTAAAAATAGCTAAAAATACAGAATCAAAGCAATGCAAGCAAACCGGAGAAAAATTCAGAAAAAGATATTTAGACTATTGCTATATGGCAAATATAATCAAAAAACTATCAAGTTTTAATACTAAATTAATTGGGATAGATTATGTTTTGAGTGTAGTAGATGAGCATGAGAATAAAAGTAAAATACTTAATCAAGAAATTGAAAAAACAAATAATAACAAAAACACTTTAACTGTATTTGCTTACGAACAAGAATATGAAAATGATGATCGAGATGAAGTAAAAAAAATAATAGCCGATTCAACTGTTAATTTTAATGGAAATACTCACGGATATGATTTATATCTAAACTTACCTAACAACAAATATTGTTATAAAAATAATCAATGTCCGTTTGGTTATATGGTAGCTTTGGTTTCTCAAATAGATAAACAGCAAATTAATTTTCAAAATCAGGTAGAGTTTTACGATTCAATAAACAATCCGATCGAAAACAATTTTTTATATAAAACTCATATTCAGCCTATTACTAAATTTTCTTACAAATTTAGACAGATGTGGTTTTATCCAATAATTGATTATTCAATTCCCAAGCAAACAATTTATCAAAAAATATCTGCTTGTCAGTTATTAAATACCTGTGAAATTAGCTCGGATAAACAAACTATTCTCAATAGTTTTGATACAAAAATAGTTATTATTGCTCCTGGTGTATACAAGGATATGGATGAATATGAAAAACAAGCAAAGGATAGTAGAGGTTTACCTTTAGCTATTGCTTATTGGCGCGATGGAGATGGCTGGAAAGACTTTTTTGATGGTAACAATACTTTTACTGGAGGTGAAATTCATGCATATATGATTCATCATTTTATTAACAGAGATTTAGTCATACCAATACCAGACTGCGGGATGATTTTACTTGTATCTATATTAGGTAAATTCATCACCATAAAATTATTAAAGCATACTGAAAAAAGACAATTTATATCTAATTATTTAGCGGCATTAGTCTTAGCTTATTGCCTGTTTTCATTAATTATTAGTTTACAGATTTATATCAGTTTAAGAATATTAATACCTTGGCTTTTACCTTCGGTAACTTTGTGGAATTATATTCGTCTTGAATTGAAAGAAAATTATTATTCTCAAATTTATGCTCAAGCTCAATAAAATTAGTTTTCTCTTATTATTGATTGTAATTTCTATCTCATCAGAAATACCTGCACAAGCAGCAATAAGAACCAAAAATCAAACCCAGTCATCTCAAAAAGAAAATACACAATTAGCTCTATCTTGGTCTGATATTGTTAAAATATTTCGTCGTAAGAAATCTCGAAAAGGTGGAAAAGGTTCCATTTGTTTAATTGTACCTCAAAGATTAGATGACCCCGTTTCACAAGTTCAAGGTACTCAAGAAATTTGGAGCTTAAACCCGCGATTTTTATGGAATATTTCTAAAGGAAATGTTAGAAAAATTGAACTATTTGAGAAAGATAGCGATCGAGCTTTCTGGAGTCAAGAAGTCCCCGAAGGAGAAACATCCTTTGTATATGATGGTAAACCTCTTAAGCCTGGTGATTCTTATAAATGGCGAATTATTGCTGATGCTCCGTTTCCGATAAAAAGCATTCCTGTGGAATTTAAAGTAATGGAAGCTCAAAAGCGCTTAGGAATTACAATTAGGTTGGCTTTGCTAGAACATCGACTAAAGAAACAAGGTGTAAATGCAGAAAAAATAGCTTTAGAAAAAGCTAATTATTTTGCCGAAGAAGAATTATGGTCTGATGTTGTACGGGAAATTTATCAAGTGAAGAATCCTTCGAGAAGACTTAAGCTGAGAATTAAACAAATAGAATCTTCTGATTATTGTAATCCAACAGGAACTTTATCATTTATAAGTTCATCTAAATAGATGTTTGGGAAGTCATAAATAAAACCATAAACTTTGAGATCCCCCTAAATCCCCCTTAAAAAAAGGGGGAAGGGGGGATAATCCGATACTTAGAGTAAAGATTATACTTTTCAAACATCCTCTAACCTAGGATCCCTTTTTTTCAGATAAAGGGAATGATAATTAATGCCTTTTTCCTGTCAGAATAGAGGTCAATTATGCTGTTTAAAAGCGAAAATATCTATAATAATCCTCCCTAAATATTTGTCATAATTTTGCTATAAGTCCGTGATATAAATATATGAAATAAAATTGTTTAGGATGTAGTTTATCTCGTTCTAAATTTAAACATAACTATAGTATTTATGTTCATTTTTTATTGCTAAAATTTGTGTAATTTTTAGTATTTCGCAAAAACATCGTGTAGTTAATTTTGGCAGCAGCAATTACTAAAAAATACTCTAGTTAACAATTCAAATCCAGAATAATTATCATGAAGCGTCGTCATTTTTTACAATTTACAGGTTCTACTTTAGCCACCTTGGGCTTAAGCCATTACAATATTTTTGACAAAGGAAACCGTTATGCTCAAGTGCTAGCACAAGATACTCCACGCAAGCTAGCGCTATTAGTAGGAATTAATTATCCAAATAACAATAATCTTAATAGTTTGAAGGGATGCGTTAACGATGTAGATTTACAGCAAGAATTGTTAATTCACCGTTTTGGATTTCAACAAAGCGACATTCTGAGATTAGCAACTGATGAATCTAGACAGAAGCAGCCAACTCGCAACAATATTTTAAATGCGTTTGAAGAACATTTAATTAAACAAGCCAAACCAGGGGATGTAGTAGTATTTCATTTTTCCGGGCATGGGTATCGATTACTCGATCCTAACCCTATCAAAAATTGTTCTAATCAACAATTCAATGATGAATATAACAGTACTTTTGTGCCCGTGGATGATACATTAAATGGCGAACTACAAGACATTATGGGACGTAGTTTGTTCTTATTAATGTCAGCATTGAAAACCAATAACGTTACCGTTGTTTTAGACAGTTGTTACTCTGGTGGTGGTACACGGGGAAATTATCAGGTTAGATCGGCAATTCGTAATAATATCAATACAGTCGAACCCAGTCAAGAAGAAATTGCTTATCAAAAAAACTGGATGAATCGACTGGGAATATCTGAGAATGAATTTGCTCGTCGTCGCTGTAATGGTGTTGCAAAAGGAGTAATTCTGGCTGCTGCTCAACGAGATGAAGAAGCTTTGGATGCACCATTCGATGGCTTTCATGCTGGTGCTTTTACTTATGCAATGACGCAATATTTGTGGCAGGAAACTGGTAGCGTAAAGAATGCGATCGCCTATATTTCTCCTATAGTAAAATCAACGGGTGGGCATTCTCCCTTTGCAGACGGCAATCAAAGCCAACCAGTATATTTTATTGATAAGAAGCTTCTGTCAACGGATGCAGTGATTACCGGAGTCAAAGGAAATCAAGCCAATTTGTGGTTGGGAGGATTGAATCATAAAAGCTTGGAAACCTTTAATAAAGATGCAACTTTCTCGGTAGTAGATGCAACTGGAAAAACACGAGGGAAATTAAAATTAGAATCCCGTGATGGTTTAAAAGCTAAAGCAAAGTTAGTGGATGGTAAAGGAAATATAACTTCTCTTAAACCGGGAATGCTGCTGCAAGAATCGAGTCGGATGATACCAGCAGATTTACATTTGAGTGTTGGTTTAGATTCTTCCCTTGGAGACGAAATTAGTATTGCACAAAAAGAACTTTCCCAAATTTATAGAATAAAATCCCTACCCGCTTCCGAAGGTAATATTCCATATCAGGGAGGAGTACAGTTAATTTTAAGTCGAATGACTGAGGAGCATTTACAAAAATTACAGCAGCAAAAAGTAGAAGACTTACCAGCAGTTGGTAGTATCGGTTTATTTACCGCAGCATTGCAAATCGTACCCCAATCTTTTGGTGAAAAGCAAGAGTCAATCGAGACTGCTGTTTGTCGTTTGGAACCAAAACTTAAATCTTTCCTAGCAACTCGACTTGTGGAAATGACTTTAAATACAAACTCATCCCAACTGGATGTAGAGGTTTCCATGAATTTAGTCGAGCAACCAAATCAACCTTTTGCTAAAATTTCGGCATTCAAATCAATTTATCCCGATACAAAACTACCTTTAAATAAATTATTTCAGTTCCAAATCAAAAATAATAGTCCTCATAGTCTTTATGTCATGATGCTATTAATAGATTCCACTGGAGAATTAACGCTAATTTATCCTTACCAGTGGACGAATTTGAATCGAGAAATGCTGCTAGCCTCAAAAGATACCTTAATAATTGGTGAACCCAAAAAGCTAAAATTGCAAGCAGTAGAAAAAGGACTTGCAGAAGTATTAATAATTGCCAGTCGTTCGAGTTTGGATAAAGCCGTATATGGATTGAAAAAGATAGAGCAAGAATTAAAAGTACAGGAAACTAATCAACAAAAATGTTTGGTAGATAAAACTAGAGGTTCTCAAGTAATTGGAGATTTAATTAATGATTTGAGTGGGGAACGTAGCGGTAAGAGCTCAAAAATTGGGGAGGTGGAAACTTCTAATATTGCTACTGTTTCATTTAGTTTTGAAGTTGGTTAAATTTCACATCTTGCACCATTTCCAACAACCACCTTGGAATAAATTCCCAGGCTCACAAACGAAGTCTGATAAATCAGACTAGGCAAGCATTTTAGTGCGTTTTAACGTACTTTGTATATTAGCCTTGGAATTGATTCCGAGGCGGTAAAAAGGGGCTTGACGACAATGGTGCAAGATTTGAGTTAAATCAAATGTGGATCAATTTTCAATTATGAATTTATCCATTACCCATTACTTACTACCTATTGCCCATTACTTTTTACCTATTTTCAGAATAAGTATTTTATGTTACTTGTAATAGTGGCAATCGCTATATAAGATTCTGAATAAATTGCTAATCATGGTAATTATACAGCTAATTTATAGCAATAATTAACGACCAAAATTAGACAATCACACTTCTACAAATTAATTATGTTTTATCGAATTAAATATTTACTTGCTGCTACAATATTGGTTTGTATCTCATTGCCACCAAGAGTTGCTTTTTCTCAATCAGAAATAATCGCCGAAAAAAATGATACTTCTCAACAAAAATCACCTGCTGAAGCGAACAAATTAAAACAAGAAAAACTCAGAAAGAAAGCATTACAACTCTACACAGAAGGTGAAATAAATTATCAACAACAGAAGTATCAAGAAGCATTAGAGAAATTTCAACAAGCTTTACCAATTCTCCAAGAAATAAACGATAGAGCAGGGGAATCTGCAACTCTTAATTACATTGGGCAAATTTATATTAATTTGAAGCAGTATTCTAAAGCTTCCGATATCTTAGACATTGCTCTAAATCCTGAAAATCGATCAGTTGCAGGACCTATAGGTGATACTCTTCCCAGTAATTTAAGTTCATCTACACCTATAGGTGAGACTATCATTAGTAAAACTGAGAAAAAAGAATTAGATGGGGTTATTCAAAATAACCTTGGTTTAGCTTACTTGTATCAAGGGAAGTATGATAAAGCAGAAGAATCAATGAATCAAGCTTTAGATTTTTTTAAACTAATTAATCATAAAACCGAACAAGGTAATACACTGAATAATTTAGGAGAACTTTATCGTCACCAAAGTCAATATCCAAAAGCATTAGAATTCTTAAAACAAGCAAAAGAAATTTTTCAAGACAATAAAAATCAGCTTGGCATCGGAACTACTATTAACAATATTGGGTTAGTGCATGATGAATTAGGTCAACATCATCAAGCACTAAAACATTATCAAAAATCCTTAGAAATCCGCAAGCAAATTAATGACGAAGGTGGTATCGGTACAACTCTTCACAATATTGGGTTCATACACGATCAATTAGAAGAATACGATAAAGCGCGAAAATATTACCAACAAGCTTTAAAAGTTCATCACCAACTTAATAACCGGGGAGCTATAGCAACAACCCTAAATAATATGGGTTTAATTTACAATAAACTCGGTAAACATACTTTCGCTTTGCAATATCTCAACCAATCAAAACATATTTTCCAAAAACTTAACTACCCATCAAGTGAAGCCAACACCCTCGATAGCCTGGGAACACTCTACAAAAGCCAGGGTAATTACCAGCAAGCTCACGAAGCCTATAATAAAGCTTTGGATATCAGTCGCAGGATAGGCGATCGCACTTTAGAAAGAGTTATCCTGAGTAATATTGGTGACTTGCAAGTAGAACAAAAACAACCAGAATTAGCAATCGTTTTTTACAAGCAATCCGTCAAAATAAGCGAAGAAATTAGAAAAGGTTTACAAACCCTTCCCCACGAACAACAAAAATCCTATACCAAAACAGTCACAGATACCTATCGCAATCTTGCCGATTTATTGTTAAAGCAAAATAGAATTAAAGAAGCACAGCAAGTTCTCGATTTACTTAAAGTGCAAGAGGTAGAAGATTATCTCCACAACACCCGACAAGCGAAAGCGCAAATATTAGAAGATTATTTATTAGCCCCTGAAAAAATAATTCTCGAAAAATATAATCAACAATCAAAAACTGCGATTGAATTAGGACAAAAGCTTTCTAAACTACAAGAAATACCAGAGAATCAACGAACTAACGCAGAAATAGAAGAGATTACTAAACTGATATTATTGGAGATAGAATTAAACAAACAATTTAATCAATTTGCTGAACAAAAAGATATCGTTCAATTATTTGAGCAACTTACCCCCGAAGCTCAAAGCCAAATAGTAGATATAAAAAGTCTTAACGCTCTTCGGGATGATTTGCGTCGTTTGGATGCAGTAATTATATATCCTTTAGTTCTCGATAACCGCTTAGAATTAATTATTACTACCCCTGACTCTCCACCTTTACGACGCACGGTAAATATCAAAAGCTCGGAGTTGGATCGAGAAATTATCAATTTCCGTCAAGCATTACAAAATCGTCATCCCGATATCAAAAGTTCTGCAAAGCGACTTTACGACTTACTGATTAAACCTTTAGAAAAAGATTTAAATCAAGCTAACCCCAAAACAATTATTTATGCTCCCGATGGTAAATTACGTTACATACCTTTAGCCGCTCTCCACGATGGAAATCAATGGCTAATAGAACGTTACCAAGTCAATAATATCACCGCCAAGTCTCTTACTGATTTTACAGCAAAACCTGAACCCTTAAAAAAAGTATTGGCAGGAGCCTTCGGAGAAGCTCAATACAATATAGAAATAGGACAGCGTAATTTTCCTTTTGCTCAATTACCTTTTACACTTCCAGAGGTAGAGAATCTTGCAAAAATCATACCTCAAACCAAAAAACTTATTAACGATAAATTCAGTAAAAATGCGGTTATAGGCAGCATGAACGAACACGATATCCTTCACTTTGCCACTCATGCTGCATTTGTACCAGAAGATGCTTCACAGTCATTTATTCTATTTGGTAATGGGGACAAAGCCACTCTCAAAGAAATCGGTAATTGGACGCTGAATAATGTTGACTTGGTGGTATTAAGTGCTTGTGAAACTGGTTTGGGAGGTAAATTTGGTAACGGTAAAGAAGTTCTCGGCTTGGGTTATCAATTTCAAAATGGAGGAGTCAGAGCAACTATTGCTTCACTGTGGAGAGTATCAGATGGTGGTACAAAAACCCTTATGAGCGAGTTTTATAAGAATGCTTTAAAAGGTGGTGTCACCAAAGCAGAAGCCTTACGACAAGCACAGATTGCATTAATTAAGGATGATGGTTCGACTGCTGGTGTGAAGAACAGAGGTATGTTCAAACGCGAACCAGTTAATCCCGAACCCACCACCAAAAAATTACAACATCCTTATTATTGGGCACCTTTCATCTTAATTGGTAACGGATTGTAAATAACCTCACCCCCTTCCCCTCTCCTTATCAAGGAGAGGGGTGTCCGACAGACAGGACGGGGTGAGGTTTCTTTCTTCCCCTCTCCTCGCGGAAGGAGAGGTGAAGAGGTGAGGTTTCTTCCTGTATTTAGTCCGATGCCGCAAACATTTTTTTACAAAATTTACATAAGTGTTTACTTCTCAAAGATATATCACCTCGGAAGCGATGAATGAATAATGAATCACTTCCACGCTAAGGTTTGTCGCATTAGTTCCGACGGCTTGTAGAGACGTAGCAGTGCTACGTCTCCCAAAGTTTACCGAAAAAACCAACCAGCCAAAACTAATGGGGCAGAACACTAGAAATATTTCAAATTAGTTAAACAAGGATTAGAACAATGAATACTCAAAACTTCCGTAAAACATCCGTTAATTTAGTTAAAAGTTTTCTGGCTACAGCAGCATTCATTGCTACCTCAGTTACACCCGCTTTTGCTGCACCTAAAGTTAAAATTATGGGAGCAGGTTACGGTGGAAATGGTTGTCCTGATGGCTCTGCAAGGGTTATCGTTAGCCCCGACGGTCAAGAATTAACTCTTTTATTCGATAAATTTATCGCCGAAGGTAATAACGCAAAAGAGAGCCGTAAAAGCTGTAATTTATCAATTCCCATCAAAGTTCCTCAAGGTTTTCAAATCTCTCTCTACGATGCTGATTATCGCGGTTATGTTTCCCCTCACACTAAAGGAAGACTTAGAGCAGAATACTTCTTTGCCGGTCAACGCGGCCCAGTTTTTCAAAGAACATTCAATGGCGAAACCGACTATAACGTTCGCGATCGCCTAGCTACTGTTGCTAATGTTTGGTCAGCTTGTGGTAAAAGCGAAAACATGCGAGTGAATGCAGCAATGTCCGCTCGCGGTAGAGGAATTGCCACAGTTGACTCCTTTGACTTAGCACATCGTGGTTTGAAATATCACATCAAATATCGCGCTTGTAAATAGGTTCACCTTAAAATAGGCGTTGTAGATGGAAATTACTAGTCAGTTTTACACTTCCTGTGCCATTTCATCTTTGCTTGTTAATTATTTTCAAAATGTAAATTCTACAACGCCTATTTTTTACCAGTCGGATTCCCATAATTATTTTTTTACTAATTAATAAAGGATTGAACTATGACAGTTACTTTTAACCCTACCAAGAATTTTGAAATTGAAAATGAACCATCAGCTTTAGCAATAGGAGACTTTAACGGTGATGGAAAAGACGACCTAGTTACCAAGAATGAAGGTACAAACCTTTCGATACTGTTAGCAGATGGTAATGCCAGTTTCAGCGATGCTCAGAATTTTGAATATGAGGAAGGACCAACTTCTCGACGTATAATTAGTCAAACAATAGGGGTTCTAACAGTAGCAGACTTTAACAACGATGGTAAAGATGATATCGCTACGACGAACAGAGGTAATAACATTTCAATACTGTTAGGGGATGGTAATGGAGGTTTCAACCCTGCTCAGAACTTTGGTCTTGAGAATGTTCCTGTTAGTGTTACCCTCGGTGACTTTAACGGTGATGGACTTGACGACATAGCCACAGGGAATGCAGATGCAACCATCTCGGTGATGTTAGGAGATGGTACTGGTGGTTTTAGTAATATTGAGAACCTTGAGCTTGATGATATAGTTGTTTCTATAACGGTAGGAGACTTTAACGACGATGGATTTGAAGATTTAGCTACAGCAAACCAAGCTGCAGGTTCTGAAAACCTCTCGGTGTTATTCGGTGATGGTACTGGTAGTTTCAGCGATGCTCAGAACTTTGAAGTTGGTAGTTTTCCCTCTTCTGTTACCGTAGGAGACTTTAACGACGATGGCAAAGACGACCTGAGCGTGGTGGTAAGTAACAGTGTCTCGGTGCTAATAGGAGATGGTAATGGGGACTTCAGCCCTGCTCAGAAGTTTGAAAGTGGGAGTTTTCCGTATTCTCTAATAGTGGGGGACTTTAATGGTGATGGGTTTGACGACATAGCTACAGCAAATGCAGATGAAGACGTTTCGGTAATATCAGGAGATGGTACTGGTGGCTTCAGCCCTGCTCAGAATTTTAACGTTGAAGATGGACCGATTTTTTTTACAGTGGGGACTTTGAAAGTAGGAGACTTCAACGACGATGGAAAAGATGACCTGGCTACTGTGAATCTAAATTCTAACGAAGTCTCTGTACTTACCACCAGAGATAATAATGCACCCACCGACCTCACCCTCAGCAATGATACCATAGCAGAAAACCAATTACCCTTGTTGTCTTTTATCAAAGTCGGAACATTTACCACCACCGATCCAGATACAAACGATACTTTCACTTACGAACTAGTCACCGGGGAAGGAGATACCGATAATTCTTCCTTCACTATCGACGGTGATAAACTCATTCCTAGAGATAGTTTTGACTTTGAAACCAAATCCACCTATGACATCCGAGTTAAAACCACCGACTTTAATAACGAATCATTCGAGAAAACACTGAGGATTAATGTTACCGATGTCCTTGATACTCCTACTATCCGCACCGTAACTGAAAACGGCAACGACATGGAAATAATCAATCTCACAGGTAATCCAGGTCAAACCGTAATCGCTAACTTTGAGATCCATAGAGATGCAGCTTACGACAGCAATGTCTACTTCTACAAAGTTGATAGCGATGACGGTAACATAGGTGGCTTGACACCTGATGATAGCGGCTATCTCCAAACTGCATTAAATAATATTGTTAATCCAGACTTTGGATTGAGTGCTACTGAAGACGCTCAAAGCACAACTGGAAGTTTGAGTTTAACAGGTGGAGATATTTTAGGTATTGTAATTGTTGCAGATGGAACTTTACAACAAGCTATTAATAATATCGATAGTGTAGAAGGTGTCTATCTCTCCTATATGGGTGCGGGTGCTAGCACAGACAACGGCACTTTTGACCACATTAGATTTAATAGTGCTACCAGCACCTTTGAATTTGAAGACTTAGCTAACGGTGGCGATGGAGATTTTAACGACTTAAAAATCAAGATAGAATTCTAATGCCACAATATACCATTCAGAAACCCGGTTTTTTAGAAAAACCGGGTTTCTAGTACAGAATGAGTAGTGGGATAATATTGTAAAAATCTCTTTTAATAAGGACAATTAATACTAATTAATTAGTTCCAACAGATAATCTTCAAGCACCCACCCCGCCCAGAATAGAGCCGGATAGCTATTTATTATACCTAAAACAGTGCGGGAGAAAGATAGCCCCGTATTTTTAAAGCGCGGTGGAATTATGCCTTCGGCACGCGCTCGCCGCACGCTCCCCGCTACCTTAAATCTATAAAAATCGCCGGATACCTTTACCACACTAGCTTTT
>ERZ1740052.185-NODE-185-length-21046-cov-4.948454_pt1 | contig 21046 bp, 23 predicted proteins | sample MGYA00581750_ERZ1740052 | MGnify/ENA primary metagenome ERZ1740052 (study PRJEB43018, sample SAMN04849743) | marine metagenome | isolation source: floating plastic debris | place: Pacific Ocean | collected 2008-08-30 | study: EMG produced TPA metagenomics assembly...
AAATTGCGCTCTTTCTTTTCCTTTTTTCTGTATCGGTTAATTTGCCCTAAAGCGATGTTTATGCTATTATTTTGTGGAAAACCTAAATTGATTAGGTCTTTTCCTTTTAATCTCTTTCCCATGTTACTTTCCCATTTAAAATTGCTGCTATAGGATAGTTTTGTAAAGCTTTTAATTGTTTTTTAGCTTTAAGTTTATCCTTTGTAAAATCTTGTGTTGTCCAATAATCTTTTCGATTCCAACCACAAAATTTTGCATTTGCTTTGTAGTATCCGTTTCTTAACAACTTGTTATCAAGTAAAGCATCTTCACTTTCTAACTCTGGATCAATTCTTTTAGAATGCGTTATATAAGCTCTCGTGTATTTTATACGATAGGCACTTTTAGGAATTCGTACATAAAATCTTTTTCTAAGCTTTTTATCTTCTGTTCTGTACGAATACACTGTGCACATTTTTTGTGCTTTATAACTTAATCTGTTGAATTGAAGTTTACTGATTGTTGGAAAATCTTTATAGATCAGATATTTTGAAATTTGGTGAAACCATTGTTGATCTGCTTCTTCTTTGGTTCTACCCCAAAATTTTTTCTCTATTACATCGTATAATTCAAGAATTTCTTTCTTGTTTTTATATCGATCTACGTTTTGAGTTATAACGATCTCTTTAAACCAACCATGTCGAATTGGTTTTTCAAGTTTTATATAACCTAAACTTTGTTTTTGTTTCCAAATTTGACGTTGTCTTTTCCAGATACCACGAACCTCTTTAAGTCTTTTCGACTTTTTATGTTCTGGTTTCAATTATTTTCCTATTAAACGTTGCTCTGTTTGTTTCGGAAATGGTAATAAACTAAACGGAATTGTGTAGTATTAAAAATCCGAAACTTTGTTTTGGGCTTCGGACTTTAAACATATTGTATACTATTTATGAATGAAGTCACGAAGCTGTTGTGCATAAGAACCTAGTTCTCTTGTTACACCGATGTCTTTTCTTAAATTGAACATTTTACTTCGTTTTTTATGTGTTAAGTTTTAACTCCTTTTTTTATTTTATATCAGTTAGACTCCCCTAACTATTATAATAAAGTTATTAAAACGATATTTTGTTTTTGCGTTAATTGCGATGCAAAGATGTGAGGCTTTTTTTTATTACGCAAGAAAAAAAACGAATTTATTTTACTAAAAATCAATTACTTAAACTAAGTTAAGAGAATAAAAATCCTGTCCGAATTTCTTCAGATAATTAATCTATTGTAATTGAGTTATGTAGTACTATTGACTCTTTTTTCAAAGGGCTACATTTTTTTCATAAAAAAAGCGTCCAAATTTTACAACTTGGACGCTTTTAAGTGATTTTATACTACAATAACCTATTTGTAACTCCATAAAAATCGCTTTTGAGCGTCCGATATGTGATTAAATTGCATTAGCATAGGTTATATTTTTATTTTTGCGTTAATAAATATGTTAGCAAATATGACAATTTTATTTGATTTATGGGCTTAGATTGATTTTAAATTAAAAATTTGTACTTATTTAGTAGTAATATACTCCTTGATTACATAACGCATTGGATTAGATTCTGAAATTTTTAGCACTATCGAATCTCCTACTTTTCGTTCACCTACAAACTTATTAATAGTTGTTATATCATTATAAGACTTGTTATTGCAACTATATTTATAATATAGTCGTTGATAATATCTCCCAGGTCCGGCATGAGCCCAATTTATTTTGTAAATATGTGCTTTTACAATTTGAGTTTTTTGCCCAATAAACTTATACTCTCCAGTATAGAAAAGGTTTATTATGTAAATAAATAAAGGTGATAAAGCAATTACTATTAAGGCATTTTTCCACTTTTTCTTTCGTTCATTTTTTTGTTCTAGATTATACTTTAATTTCCATTTTTGATAATTTTCTTTACTTAAAGTTTCTTTTTTTGCTTTATTATTTTCAAAAAACTCATCTGCATCATTTAAATTTTTCTCCAGAAAATTATCTAAATAACCATAAGAAGATTCTATACTTGAAATTTCGAATTCAGAAAAAGTAACTTTATTATTATCTAAATATTCTATAAGAACTTTATCATTTTTCTTTTTTAAAACAATAGATTTACGTTGATCTACATAACTTAAAATGTATACAAAAACATGAAATACTCTTGCGTGTTTTACTTTTTCAATACTAGAAATAATATCTTCTTTACATGAAACATCAATAGTTTCATCTTTAAAATCGTATAACAAACGGACTAATACTCTCACGAAAATAGTTTACTTAAAAATTTTAAAAATTTAGATCTATTGTCTTTTGACTCCTCATTATTTATTTGGACTTTTTTCATAGTAACAGTTTTATATACAGCTTCAATATATTCAAATTCGTTCATATCTGGTTGTACTAAATCTGCTCCTCCTTTGTGTGGAAATTGCACATAATATTTTGGTGGTTTTGGAAGTTGTTCTTCACATTCTTTTGAACATAAGTTAGCTAACATTGGAATAATATCTGTTCCTACTCTGGTAGTTATCCACATCTGATTTGTTTCTTCATAGCTCATTTGTTTACTACAAATACTACACTTTAAAGTATCACCATGATATCGAATAGGATTATGATTTAATCGAGGAAATCCCATACGGTTTTTGTAATTCCCATAAAGCGCTCTTGTACTAATACGACTGTTTTTTAGGTTTTTACATTTAAATATTTCAAATGGAAACCAATGTAAATCATAAGATGTATAAGGATCAAAGAATTCAAGTGATTCCATCTCACCTATTTCTGGTGGAATACGCTTTAAATTACTACCATATAAATCAATTTTCTTTACGTTTTTAAGCTTAGCTATAGATTCTGGTAAAGTATAAATTTGAGAAAACAACTCGTTACCAAGAACATCTCTTGGTGAAAACTCTTCTGCGTTGCTTTCTGCAAGTTGATCTATATACTCGCATAACTTTCTCCAAGCAATTGATGTTCTATCTTGAACATTATTAGGTATTTTAGAAATTCTTTTATTCATTAGAATTCAACTTTATTAAACTTATTCAGTCCAAGCTCTCCATTTTCGGATAGCTTTACAATAAAAGTAAATACTAATAATCCAAATAATAATAGTAAACCAAAATCCGTATTCATTAAACCATAATACATAAGGATCATTGTTTCTTTCAGGATAACCAAGTGTTTCTTTGTAGAATAGAATTGAAAATAATACAATTAACGGAATTGCAAATTGTGCCAATGTGAATAAAATAGATACGAATTCTTTGTTCCATTTTTTTATTAAGCCAATTATAGACAAAACAACTAGTAAAATATTGATTAATAATGCCGCGAGTATTCCAATAGTTTTATCTAGTCTTAAATATTTATCTAAAACGTAAATAATTAAAATTCCAAAAACCATAACTACACATGCAGCAACAGCACTCAACAAGATATTCCTGATACTAGTTGTTTTAAATGTAAATAAAAACAATGCTACTAAAATTGATATTACTATAAATACGTATAAACTATCTATATCGAATTTTGTGTTGTATGAAGCATGTACATTCTTAAAAAATGTTTTTAAATTTCCAAAATCACAATACGGAACCTCTTTAAAATATTCTTTATATTCTATTTCTTTTAAAATACTTTTTCCGTTTTCTGTTTTCTGGTATCGAGCATAATATAATTCTTGTTTTTTATTGATATATTTTGGAATAGCTACTGTGTCTACTTTTTTTTTCAGATTAAAATAACTGTCTCTATATTGTTCTTCTTTATATCCATCAGGCTTACGATCTTTAATATTTATAATATACTTATAATCATTTTCAAGATTAATTAGATACATCCAATCTATAATGTTCAAATTATGTTTAACATTATATTTATCTGCTAATACAAAGAATTTTTTTAATTCATTTTCTATACTATTACTATCTTTTTTATTTAAAAGATTATAATACTTTTTTACTCTTTTTTTTGAGTCAGCATCGGTTTGTCCATAATCTATAAACTCTTGAGAATAGTTGTATAAGTTCGGAACAAACAAATTTTTGAACGGAGTAACATCATAAACATTTCGATATCTAAAACTATGTCTACCTCCACCTCCGGTATAGTCTGTTTTGTTATAAATACCATTAGAAATATATTCTTCGTTATCAATATCTTTACTTAATAAAATTTTTTCAGCTTTGTAAAACTGGTAATACTTATCATTGTATTTTAAATATGGTTTGGTAGTATCAATTCTAATTCCTAAAAATCTTTTACTATCAGTTGAGACAGATTCTAAAGGAAAAGGATCTGGATATTCTTTTTCTTCAATTTCATAATTAGTTCTATTTTTTAAAAAAAAGATCGCAGCATTATTAAACTTTTTAATATCTGTATCTATTTCATTCCAATTATATAAAGTTTTTATTTTGCTAGTAACTCCTTTCTTATATGAATAATAATGAGTGATATTGGTAAAAAATATTAAAAATAGAATACAAAACTGTATGAATAAAGTTCCCTTTTTTAATGGGTAAAAATTCTTGAAAGCGTTATTTTTCAAATAGAAAATAATCCAGATTAATAATGATATAATAGAAGTTAAAACTCCTATTAAAAATGCTGGAGAATCATAATAAAATCCCTCTAAATTATAATGACTAGAAACATCACTTTGAGTATTTACAGATAAAAAACCAGCTATAAAAAATGTAAAATGTACAATGATAGCAAAAGCTAGCATCCAAACTAGTTTCGTATTCCAAATTAATGGATAATGTTCTACTAAGTATTTATTTATTTTTTTAATCGTTTTCATAAGCAAGTATTAGTACACAAAAAATCTTCTGGTTGATTTAGAAATATCTCTGATGTATTGAATTGTAAAATTGTTTGACGCTATAATTGATAAAACAGTATTAAAAGCAATCGTGTTATCTTTAAAATATATGATATACACTCCTCCATTATACTCGATTTGTTCTAATTCATATTCTTCAAACACTTTTTCTATATCTTCTCTTGAATTAGTAGTATCTAATTCTATAATTAAAGAATTTTCTTCTTCAGTTTTTAAACCTAAGAGATCTGTAGGTTTACCATTTCTTAAATAAATTACTTCATCTGAAACCTTTTCAACTTCATATAATTGTTGAGATGAAAAAATCATAGCAATAGGATTTACATGAGATTTGGCCAGCATTTTTAAATCCTCTAAAATTACTTGTTGCGCAAGAATATCTAAATTAGCCAAAGGCTCGTCTAATAGAACAATTTCAGGTTTTCTAAGCATTGTTCTCGCTAACTCAAAACGCATTTTATATCCAGAAGATAATTCGCTCCATTTTAAATCTTTGTATTTCCATAATCCAAATCTTGCAATCATCATATGTACTAACAAATGATTTTTCTCACCTGTAACTCCATGATGAACCAATGCAAACTTTAAGTTATCAATTACGCTTCCATACCATTTTGAAGTTCTTTGAGGAATATAAACTAACTTTGATTTTAAATCATAAATATCATCTGTTTTATTAAGAAATGAATATGACAAATTACCTGAAGTTTTTTCTATTAAAGAAGCCAAAATTGTAAGCAAAGTTGTTTTACCATTACCATTCTCACCTACTAATCCGAAAATATCTCCTTTATTTAACTCAATATTGATAGGACCCAGTTTAAATTTCCCTCTTCTATATACTTTTTCTATAGAATTCCCCTTAAGTATTGGTTGGCCAATTGCATTTTGATCTTCAATTTTAAAACCATTTATAATTTCCTTACACTTTATAAAATCATTTAAAACATTGGATTTATCTTCTTCTTTTTCATAAGTTTCAACAAATGTTAATGCAGCTTTAAACGCTTCAATTTTATCTGTATTTAAAGTTGCATCAAGTAACATTCGATAACCTAAGGAATAATCTCCTTGATTGTAATATTCTGTGGCTTGTTGAATAAGTATTTCTTGTTTAGTCAACTTATCTTCCATAACAATTTAATTTTTTAATAAGTTATCTCTCTGTAAAACTAGGTTTTATTTCTCTTTTCTGAAAACTTGAACCTTTATTCGTTAGAGTTTTTCATATAAATGCTTACTGAATTTGCTTTTTATGATTCTGCGATTAATAATTTAAAATACTCTTCCTTGGTTAAAGGTCTAATTTCACCTTCAGGTATTATTTTTCTTTTCATTTCGCAAAGTAATATATCACCTTGTCTTTTTAAATGTTTGATATGAGGAATTACATTTTCATGAATTCTAAAAGTAGATGCAATTGCTTCTAATGGATTGTCTTTATATTTGTTTTCTATCCATAACCAATGTTCGTCATTTGTTGATGTACACCAACATTTTACGGCATAACCTTTTTGTAAATTTCGATTCCAAACTCTTAAATCACTAATTTGATTAAAATTAACTTCATAGGTTTCAAAGATATTATGCTTTTCTACAATTGTTTTATTTCCTTCTAAATCATATTCATAATGCTTTACAAAAATTCCTTCAGATTTAATTCTACTTGCGTTTAAAGCTTTCATTACTTCTGCAACACCAACATAATTAAATGAGAATCTTCTAATATTTAAGTTCTCAATTTTAAATAATTTCTGAATACTTAAAGCTTCAACTTCTAGCCATACTCGTTCTATCTTTTTTAAAACAGTAATTAAGTGTGGATTCATTCCACATGTCCATTCTCTTAAAACTTCACGTGTATAAAAGTTTTGATAAGAACTGTGTTTCATTTTCAATATTTGCACATACATGTTGAAGGAAATTGGTAACTTTTGATTTCTCCAACGGGAACCTAAATAAAAACAATTTTTAGACAATAGCTGATTTTCTCTTATCTGATGATAAAACTCTTTGACTATTCCTGGATTATCAGTTTCAAAATATTCTGATTTATTAATGTTAGTAATTGTAGTATTAATTTTCACAAAGTTTTCTTTGGCTTCTTTACTACCTTCTAAGACAGAAATTGTTTTTAAATTCTTAAACTTTTTGGTTGTATTATCTACTAATTTTAAAGTTCCAAAAACTTTAGTAAGCTCTGGTGTTTCTAAGTAATCATTAGTAAAATAATTTCCTTTTACTATTGTTAAGTTATTTAAATAATGTATGCTCTTAGTTGATTCTGGAGTTATAATACTACCATTAATTACTCTTAGATTTGGTAAATAATGCTCAGAGTCATAACTGTATTCTATATTTATTATTTCTAATAAATGAGCTTTAAAACGACCATCTAAAAGTGATTTTTTCTCAATTATTCTTAATTGTGGAGCAATAAGTTCTGTTCCTTCTTTAGTTAAAGTAATACTAGCTACTTTATATAAAGATGGAAATGTATTATTCATTCCTTTTTGAATGATTAATTTTTTACCTATTTCATCAACGCGAATTCTTTGATTTGAAGAGTTGATTTCACATCTTCCTAAAATTACTTTTAATTTAGGTGTATGTACTTCTCTTTTATCATTGTTCTTGATAAGTAAATCTCCCCAAATCTTTTTAAGGTTAGAAAAACTACAAGAACTATTTATAATTTCTATAGAGCCAAAATGTTCTTCCATAGGAAAAACCAATGGATAACTTGCATCATAAATTCTAAGATTACAGTATTGATTGTCTTTAACTTTCTGTAGTTCTGAGTTATTACTAATCTCTATCCATTCATTTTCTTTTCCTACTCCACTTATAATTTTTAGTTTAGGAAGTAATACTTCTTCATACTTTTTTAATTTTCCTAGAACCTTTTCTAATTTAGGTAACCTTGTATTTACCTCATGAATATTTAAATTCCCTTTAATTAAATGTAATTCTGGAAATACATTTTCTTTACCATCAACAGACAATAACCCATCTACTATTTTTAAGTTTGGAAATAAACAATGTGTAGCTCTTACGATTAAGTTCCCTTTAAGATGATCTAGTTGTATTGTGCAAGCATGTAAATATATTTCTAAATGAAATTCTTCATATAATTGTAGAAATTCTAAATCTTCTTCTTTAACGATTTTTATAATTGGTAAATCCATCATTAATCATAAGCATTTTCTACAATACGTGTAATAGGATTATATTCTTGTTGAACATACTTTATTACATATTCACTTTCTATTTTTATACATCCATGCTCACCATGAGTTACAAATCCATCTCCTTCGATTTGGATAACTTCTGTGCTATTTAAAGTTTTTACAACCTTAATTTTACTAGCTTCTAAAACATGTGTATTTGTTGTTTTTTCTAAGAAATGTTTCATAGTATTAAATTTTTAAAAAGAAAGAGGGCTGGAATCGAACCAACATCATCGGATTGGCATTCCGCTGCTTTCCAATTAGCTTACCTCTTTCTTATATTTTAAAAAGTGAAGATAGGCTGGATTCGAACCAGCAACCTTATGCGTGACAGGCATATATTCTTCCATTGAACTACTATCTTCATATTACCAATTTTCTATTTTGTAATTTTTCAGCAATGTTCCAGCTAATATAGGTTTTTCTTGGATTCCTTCTAAAATTGGATGTAAAATTCTAGCTGCTCCATCTACAGAATCTAAAGGAGGAATATAGCCTCTTTTAAACTGTTTTTCTCGTAAAATTTCTTTTGCTCCTGTAGAAATCCAACCTACATCAACGGCATACATCAAAATATTATGATCTTTTTCAAACTGTTTACCAGAAGTTCGTGTCATCATATTTAATGCTGCTTTTGTCATATTTGTATGTGGATGAAAAATCGTTTTATTATTGTAACTAAATTGTCCTTCAGAAGAAGTTACATTAATAATGAATCGTTTATCAAACTTAGATTGAGAGAATAAAGGTGTTAATTCTTTAATCAAAAAATAAGGTGATATCTGATTAATTAAATTAACTTCTAACAACTCATACATAGACACTTCTTCTAGAGTTGAATTCCAACTTGTTTTCTCTCTAGTATCAATAGGCTGTCCAAATCTATTCATTTCAAAATCCTGATATTCTTCAGAATTCACTAATAAATTGGTTTCTTGCAATACTGAAGTTGTATTAGCAATACACAAATTTTCATCAGAATTTAAAAGCAACTTCTGCTCTTGTTGAACTAATGGTGTGTAATATGTGTCGTTGTATTTAATAGTTTGTGCTGCGTTATTTATTAAAATATCTAAAGTATTGTAATTAGACTTGTAGAATTCAATAAACTCTTTTACTGCTGTTAAGTTTCTTAAATCTAAACCGTAAACTATTAAATTATCTTTCCAATCATTATAATCTTCTTCTTTTTTAAACTGATCTAAAGCTGAAGCTGGAAATCTACTAGTAACTACAACATTTGCATTTGCTCTCAATATTTTTAAAGCTGTTGCATAACCAATTTTTACTCTTCCTCCGGTAATAATTACGTTTCTTCCTTCTAAATCAATATTTTTAAATCTGTTTTTATAATTTTCTTCAGCGCAATTCGGACACATTCTATTGTAAAAAAAATGAACCTTATTGAACTGTACATTACAGACATAACAATTCTTAGGTTTATTTATCAATTTAAATTCTTTAGTAGTGTTCAATTCACCTTCAGCATATAACGTTTCATTACGAATTGCATTTTTGAAAATAGTAGATTCTTTTAAAACATTTAAATCTTGTTTTAATCTTTCTTGAGTTAACTCATGACTTTTTTGTTTTTTCGCTTTTTTATGAATCTTAGTAATTAAACCAGAAAACAATTGATTATCTGGATTATGAAAAGGATTGTCTTTTAAAGTTTGTAATACTTTGATACAATTGTCCCATTCTTCTTGAGTAAATTGATATGTTTCCATATGATTTTCTTTGTGGAATAGACGAGACTCGAACTCGCATCTGGGTCTAGCCGGACACCTAGTTTTTCTCCATTTAAACTACTATCCCATTTAATTTTTTTAATCTACAGTAAAGCAATCATCTAACATTTGATATAACTTCGGATGTTTCCTTTTTAATAACATTGGTCTTTCGAAAAAATATTCGCAAGCAACTGCAAAAAATTCTTCTTTTGATGTTCCTCCGTAATTCCTAATATCAGAATCATCGTTATTAATATCTTCCATTTTATCATGAACTAAATCTAGCCAAACTAACAAATTCTTATTGTCTAATAATGCTTTAGGAATACCATCAATATTTCCGTCTAGTTTATCAAGTAAATGAATAAATTCATGAATTCCGGTATTTCCTTTATCAGTTTTATTCGTAAAACCGTGGTGTAAAGCTCTTCTCGATAGAATCATTTTATTTTCAAAACGTCCGTTTCCAACTAATCCACCAATAATTTTATTTTTTGACTTTGCTGCGAATTCTAAATCTTCATTAAAATAATCGGGATAAATAATCACAGTTTTTAAATTCGGATACATAAAATTGTTGAAACCAAAAACTGGTATAATGGCACTGGCCGCAACTAACAAAATATCTAAATCTTCTAATTCAAAATCAACCGCAACGATTTCTACACGATTTAAAAATGTCTGAATTCGTTTCTTAAAATGTAAACGATCTTCTGTATTTAATTGCTGATAAAACAGAACATTTTCTTCTAATATCGTATACCAATGTTCTTGAATTTCAACAGTATTAATTTTAGGTTCAACTTTTTCTTTAGTAATTGATTTATATACTAAAAAAAGGATAATAAGAATACTAATTATATATAACAAAATACTTTTTCTTTTAGGCTAAAATACTATTATTTTTCATTTTCTGAATTTAGAAAAGGTTCTATAAAACCAATAAATTCTAAATTACTTTTTTTCCATCTTGCTCCGTGACCAGACGCAATACGAACTTCATAAATCAACTCGTGTTTAAAATGATAAAATACATTCCACCAAGTTTTGTGGTGAAGTAAATGTAGTATAAGTTCTTTTACTTTTTCTTCTTTCTGCTTCGGATTTCCTTCTACTCTACCCCAAAAGTTATTTGTTGTTCGTTCAGAATGTTTTTCAAAAGCTCTAACTGCTTTAGTAACATGTAAATTATACTGTTCAAAACTAGCTTTAAAAACATCTTCATTTAAAGGCGGAAGTGCGTTTACAGTGTTATCTGTTGCTGATGTTAAACGTTGCCCTAAAACCAAAAGAAAATCAGTGATATCTGTATGTTGAAATCTTTGAATTAATTCATCAACTTCATTTATCTCAAACAAAAATAGAAACTTTTCATAGGAAGATTTTCTATCTCTTTGAATTTCTTCTTCGAAATATGGTAAAGTTAGCGTATTTAAAAAATTAGCATCTGAGTAATAACTATATAAATTAGATATGAAAAACGTTAAATGTTCTTCTTTACAATACGTTAAATAATGTTTTTCTTCTTTTTCAACAAACTCTTTTTGTAAAGCTAATAGGGTAATATGTAATTCTTCTTTTTTCATGTTTTATTGAATAACACAGCAAACTTAATTTATTACTACGTATTCTTTTTGCGTAGCAATTTAAAAAATTAGAAATGGAAAGATTTTTACTTGCGTCTTTGGGTATTTTCCAATGTTTTGTCTTTTAAACTACATTTCTAATTTCTATATATACTCTATTTGAAAAGAAGTACTTCTTTAACTAAACTAACAGCCTCTTTGTTAAGTGCTTTAGTAAATAGTTTTTGACGTTCCTTTTCAATAGTATTCCACTCATCTTCGTAATCTTTCTTAAAGTCTACAAAAGCATCTTGAGATAGTAAACCAATAGTTTTACCAGTTTGTTTTGGTTCAAAATCACCCAATTTACTTTGTACGTTCATTAGTCTGTTTTCGTTAATGTAACTCATTAGTTTTTCTAGTGTTTCCTTTTCTTTATCTGAAAATGATACCACAGTAGTTTTTCTAACTCGTGTTGTTGCATGTGAACGTTCAGACCATTTTTCGTTTTTGTTTTTAAAGATTACTCGTGTTCCATTTTTAAAAATTTTACTTTCTACGGGTTTAATTACAACACCTTCACAAGTGTTATCTTTAATCTTTGGAAGACCAAGCCAACCTGGAATCTTTGAATCAAACTCGTTTGAATATGCTAGACAATCTTTAAATGAACCTTCAAAAAGTGATTTTGCATAAAATAGTCCAACGGTTTCAAAAAGTTCATTCGCTTCATCTACATTTAGATACACATCTTGATCGACACGAATATCAAAAGCATAGAAATCGTTATAAGGTGTATAAAAAACTCCTTTTTGAATTCTTGACATTCCTTTTGATTTTGATACTTCTGGATGTTCGTAACTACCTCCAAAGATTTCTCCATAAACAGAAACTTCAGTTATAGATGGGTATTATTCTTAAACAAGTACGTATAGTTTTTCAATAGCTGTTCTATATTTCTAAAATACGAATTTGTAGTTGTTGAATTTTTCGTCTTCAGCAATTAACCCACTACGTTTTGCGACTTGAATTACTTCTCCATCTGTAATGAAAGAAAAGTTAGCTCCGTGCACTTTTTCTTGAACTACATATTTTTCGTTATCATATCCATGAAGATAAACTTGCTCAATTTGTTTTTCACGATATGTGTTTTCAATACTGTTATATTTCTTAAACATGATCTTAATTTTTTAATAATTACTAATTCTCTTTTCGCGCGCTTGTGTAGAAGATGAGATTCGAACTCATTGCTATTAAACATTCCTGCAAACTTCTACGTTTTCATTAACTCTTTAAAACACTTTTCTTTAATACTGACAATAAAAAAAGCACCTCGTTTCGGAGGTGCTTTTTAAAATTTATATACTAAACTTTTTACTGTCTATACCTCCTAATTTTCATTTGAAATAAATCGATAACAATACTAGCACTATTTATTTGTGCACTTTTATTAGTATTCCAATCTTGTATGTTATTCAATTTTAGCATTTCCTATGAATTAATTTTTCGTGGTGCAAATATGTGTCAAATATCCCAAACATACAAATAATAAAAACTTAAAAATCAAACACTTAACCCTAAAACAATTCAATAGATTTCCTGTCCGTAGTTTTACGGATACACAACAAATCTGTTACTATTTTGATTACTAGTTATTTGTTGATTTAGCATCGACTATGTGTTTGCTTTTTAACTTTCTAAGATTTTTTATCATTTTTTACAAAAAAAAGCGTCCAACTTAAAAATTGGACGCTTTTACTATGAATTATTATTTGTTTTTAATCTCTATTTTCTTCTAAAAAATCACATAACGTCCTTCCTGCGTTCATCCAATTTAAATAAACACCAGCATCTTTTCTCGATATTTGAATTGTATTATGTAATGATTCTTGTTTCATTTCTGATGCAAATATGCAATATTTTTTAGAATTTGAAAATTGTAATCTAACAAGAAACTAATGTTTTATAATCTTTTGGAAGTAATTCAGCTATTAAATTAAACCAAATAGGTGCACGATCTAATATCCAAGCATCTGAAGTTATAGCTACAAATTCACTATTTGCAATAACTTTATCTGGATTGTTTTCTAAAATTACATCCCAATTATAATCATGTTTTTCTGCAATAGTTAATAATTTAGTTTTCATTCTACCACTATTAGAAACTGGTTGATCGAAAACCCAAATTACTTTTTTTACTTCATATTTTTGAAAAAAATCTCCAATTAAACGGATTGCTTCTTCTGTTTGATGTACACTTTTATAAGTTCCGTGTAAAGAAGACAAATCACGATAAGCTCCATCTTTTCCTTCAAAAACATACGCATTAGAAAGAATACTTTCTAATAATATAATCTGATTAAATCCATCAATTATGATTTCTTTACCGATCAAAATCTCTTTCGAAATTTGCTTTTCCTTTCTGCTTTTTACAGCTGATGCTGATGCAGACATTCCTTTTATAGCTTGTTGCTGACGCTTATTTAACTTGTAACGATTTCCAGCTAATTCACAAGAAGAAGCTTCTCCATAGCCACGTTCTAATAGAAACGACATATCGTAAACTGCGTCTTTTATCTTACGTTGCATAAATTCTTGTCCAAATAATCGATCATCTGAACCTTCTTTTCCTCTATTTTTTGGCATTTCAACTATGCAGCGCTTTGTTTCTTTTTACTATCGATTAACTTAATTAAATTTTTTAATGAAGACTTTATTACATCTGTTTTACTTTTTTTAAGCATTAATTCTGCTTTATTTTTCATTAGTTTGTAATTAGCGTCTGGATAAAGTTCAATTAAAGCTGAAAAATATTTATCAATACCGCTTGCAAACTTCTTTCTTCCTTCAACTGTAAAAGCTTTTTCATTGTTTACTTCATCTAAATAAATGATAAAATTATTGATTATTGTCTTAATATTTGAATTGATGTTGCTCTTAACTACCATAGAGTTAGGGTCGTCTGCACTATCTCTTAAGTCCTCATTTCCTAGTTTAAAATATTTTAGTTGAAGACCTAAACCAAAATGCCAAACTGCTAACATTTCTTTATCATATAAATATTCATCTTTTCTATTAAGACGATTATAAATTTTAGTCATATTCTTCCACTCCATAAAAAATTTTTCAGCAATCTTATTTTTATGTTTTAATCCTAACTCTTCATCGTCTAGTACTACATTAAAATTATTTTGGTCTGTAAGTTTTTCTGCGATTATTCTTGTTTTAGGATCATCAAAAGAAGGAAGTTTCTCATCAGGTTCGTAGCCATAATTTAATTCTAAAATTACTTTATCATAATCATTTAAATCCCAGTACCTCTTGTCTACAGGGAATTCGTGTTTTTCTGATTCACAATTTGTTAAAACTAAAACAGCTATTAAAAGGAAAATAGTATGTTTAATTCTTTTCATTAAATTTAATTTTAGGGTGTTTGAATTCGTTCAGCAAATTTAGTAAACTATCGATTTCTTTCTCATATCTTTTTTGTTCACTTAGCACATAACTAAGGAAAGTATCAAAATCATAATTTTTTTGAAATTTTTTCTCTTCTTTTTTTATCTGCTGAATTATTTTTCTAATTTGTTTTTCATCAATTCTCTTTAGCTTTGAAATTCTCTCTTTTGCCTTTCGAGCGAAAACTTCGGTTACTTTTATGTGATATTTCTCGTGATTAAGTAATTCATTACTGTCTGTATTTTTCTTGTAAACAAAAGAACGAGATGGATAAAAAAGTGATGTAACACTTACGGAGCTTTCATCAATTTCACATTCAATTGAAGTAACAACATAAGCAAATCTCTCGTTACCATATAATGACTTTTTAAACAACTCTAAACCTCTAAAATTTTTGAATGTTATTTCATCGTACTTATCAAAAGTTAAAGGGTTTTCATAGTTTAAGAAATTAGTATGATTTAATGTTACCAAAAATATAATAAGTGGGGCTATTAAGATTAAACTATATCTCAATAACTTTTTAAGTTTTCTTAGTGGAAGCTTATTCCCTCTTTTATTTTCTTTAATTACTATTACTAACTGATAAAAAACTGGTGAAAAATATACTATTAGAAGTATTATTGGTATGATATTCTCACTCATTTTTAACTTTTATACTAATTATTACTTTTTCTTTTTATTTTGATTTTTTCAAAAGTACTACATTAATTATAAAATTCAGTTCTAATACTATTCAATAACTCTTTGGCATAAGCTTTATCTGGTTTTTCTGGTAAATCTGAAGCTTCATAAAGCTGTTCTAATTCTTTTTTAATAGTTTCTGCTTCATTAACTAAATCATCGTATTCAAATTCAGCATTTTTGATTCTAAATAAATATTTTCTTTCAGATTCACTCACTCTAACATTTATGACTTTATTTTTTGCAATTTCTTCAGCCATATGTAATAGACGGAATTTATGCATCATGTTCTTCGCATCATAATTTTTATCATGAGAGATATTACTTTTATAACGTTCGTCATTTCTTTTATCGACCCAATCCCAATATTCTTTGTACTTTTTACAATACGATGAATAACCTTCTAAATTACTGTATAAAACTGCAATTGGATTTTCTTCTTTCGGAATTGAGCTTGTACACACCTCGTTTGCATTTTCTCTCGCAATTCCTTGATAGCTTAATGTATCACTATAAAACAAATTGAAACAATTCTTCATATTTGGAATTTTAGCCAATCCGCAGTTATTAATATCTAGATCATGTTCTGTTAAATATTCCTTTAAAGGTAATGACTTTTTCCCTTGGAGAACAGTACAAAAATCAATGATTTCTTTTCGTTCTTTTTCAACCGGATTTACAATTTTCTTATTTAGTCCTCTCGCCTTTTTAATCTGAGTAAAAGCATAATTAGCAAATGTATTCTTGCATAATTTTGATAAAAATAACTCCGATGTAATTTTATCGTAAATAGGGTGTTTAATTTGAATACATTCAGCTGGCATATTTAATAATTCTAGAATATTCGGATTATTCTTTAAGCATAATTCTATAAACTTTCTTAATTCATAATACACAATATCATTCGTTTCATTATTGATTTGTCCGATATAATCCAACGAATAGAATTTATCTTTTGGTAAAATAAAAACACCACGAATATCTGTATCTGAAGTAGGTGTTTGTAATCCGTACGCTCTACTTCCACTGATACTTTCGAAAATAATCGAGTTTGATTTTTTTAATTCTTCTAGTGTCATTGCTTTATATTTTTAAATAAATGTCAGGTTGAGCGCAGTCGAAAACTTTTTGATAATGAATAATTCTTCTTTCTTTTCCTTGATGAAAAGAAGCAAAAATCAAGATTTATGATAAAAAATTAAGAAAATGCTACAGCATCTACAGCCACAGATGAAAAAAACTCGTTATCACTCAAACAGTTTTTCATCTTTTTCCTCACTGCTGCCTTGATTTTCAAACTTTTTATCAATAGATCATTTTTACAATTGCTCTACAAGGTTTTTATTAAAAGTATTAGGCACATAAATAATTTTTAGTGTTAGTTACAAATCTAAATATTTCAAAAAGAAAGTATTAAACGCTTCTTGATTTGCTTTTCCGCTTGGCAAACTATTTTTTAACTCGTTATTTTCATTAATAATGTCTCTAACTAAACGAATTAATTCATCTGAAACAGGATCGCTACTCTTTTCTATTCGTTCACTTTTTAATTGAATTACTGCATCAATTTTAGCATGGAAAGATGTATCAATTAATTCATACAATTCTCTAAAATATACTGGTGGAATTGTATGCTTTTTGGCAATCCAATTGGCACATAAAGCAGTTCTGATGGTATAAAAGAAACTTTTTAATGTCATTTTATCAGTTCCTAAAGTTTCCTCAAAACCTTTATTCATTGCATGAAAATGATGAAAACCAGCAATTGGATTAAAGTTTTCGCTTGCCAATTTTTTTAATTCTTCTAAAAAAGCGGTATTTGCTCTATAAATTACAGGTGAAAATAACCAACCTGTAAACGAAGCATTTGATTTTGCTAATAAACGAAGTGCTTTTCTTATATCCCAGCCAGATCCATCTAAATCATCTTCTGTCATAAATTCGATCGTATCTTTTGTTTCCCAAAGATTTAAATACCAATCTTTGGAATGTTTGTATACAAATCGAATATCGTAATCGGAATCTGGAGAAGCAAAACCCCAAGCTCTACTTCCCGATTCTACAGCAAATAGAATTTCAATATTCTTTTCTTTTTCTAATGCAGCTAAATGTTCTAAAATTCTTTTTTCCATTGTGTTTTTCGTTGACTTTTCCAGTTTCTTTCAGGTATAGTTACATTTATAGTTTCATATCCGTGAGGAAAACACCATTCGCAACCTTGTTCTTTACCTACTTTTATTCTAGAAATTTGTATTCCAGAAATTTTTCTCGGAAAATCTATTAATCCATATTCGTTTAAACCGAAAGCGTTTTTAAATCGACTAAACTTTTTCATTTGTATTACGTTTTTAATTAAAACCTAATACAGTGCTCCTTTTTTAATTTGCATATTGTTATTATTTTAATGGTTTTAAATATAACAAGATTGCAGAATAAATTAATCCTGGTCCTAATAATACATGAATCAAAATAGGCCAATAAAAAACCTTATCCTTTTGATAGATATATGCGACACTAACAAAAGTGTAAACTATACCTAGAACCAATAACGGTAATGCTTTTTCTTTTACACTTTTTATTAATTCTTCTTCAGATTTTAAGAAACTTTCATTGATTTCATAATCACTAAATCCTAAACTTTTAAAATCATTTCTTATATCTTTTTCTGATCTAAAATCTAAACTTTGTTCTATTATATAATTTTTAACTTGATAAGACAGTTCTTCTTCATTATTTGAGGTATAACTTACTGTGTCTTTTAGTATGAGTAACCAATCTTCAAACTCTTTTACTTTAGTATATCTATCAAAAACTTTTCTAGCAATATCTTTAGCTTCGTTCATTAATTCAAAAGTAGATAATCCATGACCTATTTCTTCTCGGTAACTATAATTTTCGTAGCATATATAATAATCGGTTAATATTTGATAACTAAAATCCTCTTCTAAACATTTATCTCTTACAACTTTAATTACTTTGAAAACTTCATTAATATTGTTATAATCTAATATTAATTTACTTAATTCAAAAATTGAAATTGCTAGATACTCATCAGCTGTAGAATGCTTATTAAAAACATTCAATAACTGGTTTTTAAACGTATTTGAATTATAATTAACTTCAACTAAATCAAATAAAAAAGAATTCAATTTAAGACTATTCACTTCAGCCATGAAGTATATGTCTTTTTCAAAATCTTTCTCTGATAACTTATCATTTAGTACTTGATAAATTTTATGTTTTATTCTATACGTTTTCATCTTTCATTTTCTAGCATTGTGTAAGCAATCGATATTCTATTAGCTTCAATTTTGTCTTCCGTTTTTAGAAATAAATTTTCTAACTTTTTTAAAATGAAATCACTAGAAATCCATTCATCAAACGTTGTTTGTTTGAAATCTAGAAATATTGTATCTGAAAAACTTAATTTATAATCCACAAAAAAATATAAATGATTTTCTGTGAGATGTAGTTTCCAAATATTTAACGTTTTTTCTTCTCCTAAATATCTTATACTTAGATTTATTACAAATATCAAATCTATATATTGAAGATGATTCAAATGATGTATTAGTAATAATTCCAAGAAACTTGATATAGCTTCTATCTCATTTTCATTCCAAGATTTCCAATTTGCATAATTTAACTTCTCATAACAATGAAAATCAGTTAAAAAATCATAACCTACTGTTAGTTCTAAAATTCTTGGTAAGAAATGTTTATAATCATTGATGTCTCCATAAGTGGTTAATGCAGATAACATAAAATGATAAATTTCGTCTGGTTGAATCTCTTTCAATGTTTTTGAAAGCAATTCCTTTATTTCTTCATCTGTTACACAACAATCACATGATCTTTCTCTTAAATTACCTAAAACTGTATACGACTGAAAAACTTCGTATAAATTATTTATCGATTCTTGTAAATTCATGATGCTTCTTTTTCAATAGAGCCTTACAAGTAACAAATGGTTAACTTGCAAGGCTATTTCTACTTTCTAGTATTTCTCTTTCTTCTACGTTTCCAAGGAGCATTTTTTTCCCAATCTCCTGCCATAATACAACCATAAGGCAATACTTCATCAATAACTTCACCTAATCCAAACTCTTCCATTTGATTTCTTACCGTTTCTGCATTTTTATAAGCAGATGGTAGCTCAGTAATATCAATTTCATTAGAAAAGAAACGTACATCTAAGCCTTTAGTTTCCTGTTCAAAGATTTCTTGAAAAGTTCCTGTTTTACTTTTTCTATGTTGCGTTCTGCTGATATTTCTACCTGCTCCATGCGGAGCAAAACCTAAATTCGTATTTGTTGTTTTCCCTTCAACTATTAAAACAGGCTCACTCATATTTAATGGAATTAATCTTAGACCAGTAATATCTGGCTAAAATTTAGGATCTAATGGTGTTGCTCCTTTAGCATGGTAAAATAAATCTCCATCTTTAAAAACAAAATTATGTTCGTTCCAGAATCTATTTTCCTTTTCAATACCTAACTTATTTAAGGTTGTGTCGTGTAAAACTTCATGATTCTTTTTTGTCCATTTTCTTATAATTTGTAAAGCTTCCCAGTATGCTTTACCTTCTTCTGTTTCATACGGAATCCAAGCATTTTGTTTTAAAGTTTGAGGTGATATTTCTTTTCTAAATCGTTCTGCAACCTTCATTCCTTTAGTATACAAATTAGCACCAAATCCCCTACTACCGTGATGAGTAACTAACATGGTATTACCTGTTTTTTTAGATTTTCCTACAAATAAAAAATGATTACCATCACCTTGAGTTCCAAGATGAGAACGAGCAGCTGAAATACTTTTTTGATCATTTAAGAATACATTATTTTCAATCTCTTCTAATAAATCAGAAGGGAATCTAAACTGATCTTCTCTAGAACGTCCTCCAAAACCAAAATGAGTTACACTATGCGCAGCATCTAAAACATCTTTAGGATTAGCATTACCAAAATCTGTTAACATTACTGAACAACAAATATCTGCGCTATGCATTCCAGGATGAATTGCATTTTTTGCAACAGCAACACCGCCAACTGGAATATTTCCTGATGATCCTGTTGGACAAGCATCTGGCATAATGGCTCCATCAACTAGGGTTGGAGTTTTCATTAGAACTTCCATAGTATCAATTACCTTAGCAACATTCTCAGTTTCTAAATTATTTTCAGCCTTAATATTTATACTAAAGTTTGCATGATTTTCTAATAATGGAATTTCTGGACCTGGTCTATACTGTTCTAAATACTCCATAATTTCCTCATTACTTAAATCTTTAGAATTAACATATTCTAAAGCTTCTGGAAACCATTTTCCAGATTTAAATCCCATTTCAATCAATGTTTTTCCTGTAATTTTCATTTTCTAGTTTTTAAATTATTATACTTTTCTTTTTTAGCATTTCCCACTCAGACGTTTTTCTTAATCACAGGACAAAACTGCAACTCTATTACGCAATCTTTTTGCGTAACAAAAAATAATTATAAAAAATTTGAAATTTATAT
>ERZ1740052.186-NODE-186-length-21013-cov-8.477765_pt1 | contig 21013 bp, 8 predicted proteins | sample MGYA00581750_ERZ1740052 | MGnify/ENA primary metagenome ERZ1740052 (study PRJEB43018, sample SAMN04849743) | marine metagenome | isolation source: floating plastic debris | place: Pacific Ocean | collected 2008-08-30 | study: EMG produced TPA metagenomics assembly...
GTGAAAAATTTCAGCAAAACTTGCAGCATTTTTAGTGTCTTGTTTTACAAAATCACGATTTAAATCAAAGTTTCTAGAATTTCCTCTAAACCCGTATTCTTTTGGTCCATTTTGATTTGCACGTGTGTGAGCATTTCTATTTAAAGCTCCACCAATATTGTATACAGGAATTATACAAATTAAAGAGTTTTTATAAGCTTCTTGTAAAGAATCATTTTGTACAATATCTCTTAGTAGAAGCATAGAAGCATCAATACCGTCTGATTCTCCTGGATGAATTCCATTATTGATCAAGATTCGATTTTTTTTTGAATCTTTTATCTGATTTTTTTTAGTTTTTCCTTCCGGATTATAAACTGCTAAATGTAAGGGGTTACCGCTATCTGTAGTTCCAAATTCAAGTAAAGAAACTTCAGAATATGTATCTGCTAAGTCAGAATAAAAAGAAATTACTTCGTTATATTCTGGAGTTTCTAACCCATTAGATTTTTCAAATGTAGTTGTAAAGTCTTTAGAAGATTTAGTTTCAGTTTTATTACAAGAAAGAATGCAAATTACTAAAGTTAGTAGTATTATTTTTTTCATTTTTGGCTCTTGGTTTCACCAAATATAAATCTTTCAAAATAATTTTAAGCCACACTATATCTTTCTTAACATATTGTTCGTCATGGTTATCGAATCCCAATAAATTATATTGATTTTGCTTTTTTAGAAAAAGAACACCATTAAAAACTCCTGATCAAGAATCGTAATTATGATCTCACAGAATCAGGAACTAAACCAGTGTAATCTCCGCCATTTCTAATAACATCTCTAACAATAGATGAAGAAATATAACTCTTGCCAGAAGAAGTAAGTAAAAACACAGTTTCTATTTCTGAAAGTTTTCTATTTGTATGAGCAATAGCTTTCTCGAATTCGAAATCAGCAGGATTACGTAATCCTCTTAAAATAAATTGAGCGTCAATTTCTTTACAGAAATTTACAGTTAAGCCTTTATAAGTGACTACTTTTATTTTAGGCTCATTTTTAAAAGTTTCTTCAATAAACTGTTTTCTTTTTTCTAAAGGGAACATATATTTTTTATCAGCATTTACTCCGATTGCGATAATAAGTTCATCGAATAAAGTAATACCTCTTTCAATAATATCTAAATGCCCTAAAGTAATAGGGTCAAAAGATCCTGGGAAAATAGCGCGTTTCATTTTTAATTGTGTTGTTAATGGTTGTGTTATTTATATTTTTATTTAGGAATTTAGACTGCTTTCTATTGCGTTTCCAAATAGTTTAGTTAAACTAATTCCTGCTTCTTGTGCTTGTTGTGGTAAAATACTTTCTTCAGTTAATCCAGGAACGGTATTCATTTCTAAAAAGTGAGGTATACTATTTACAAAGATATATTCAGATCTAGAAAACCCATTCATATTTAAAACGGTATATACTTTTTTAGCAACTTCACGTACTTTAAAATCTTCTTCTAAAGTTAGCCTTGCTGGAGTAATTTCTTGAGATTTACCTTCATATTTTGCTTCGTAATCGAAAAAATCATTTTCTGAAACAATTTCTGTAATTGGTAAAACTATAGTTTCATCCTTGTATTGAATAACTCCAACAGAAACTTCTTTACCATCTAAAAAACTTTCGATTAAAATTTCACTGTCTTCTTTATAAGCTTTTTCTATTGCAGGAAGAATATCTTCTTTTGTGTGCGCTTTAGAAATACCAAAACTTGATCCAGCGTTGTTAGGTTTTACAAAACAAGGTAAACCTACTTTTTTTATAATTGTATCTACATCAACAGTTTCACCTTGATTTAAATATACTGAGATTGCTGTTGGTATATCATACTTTCTTAAAATACTTAATGTATCTCTTTTATTGAAAGTTAAAGCCATTTGATAAAATGGGGCAGAGGTATGTTTAATTCCTAATAAATCGAAATATGCTAAAATCACTCCGTTTTCACCAGGAGCACCATGAATTGCATTAAAAACGCAATCAAAAGATAATTTATTTCCTTTAAAATCAACTGAGAAATCATGTTTATTTACAGGAAACTTTTGTTCATCTTCAACTAAAAACCAACCTTCTTTTAAAATATGAATACAATAAGGATTGAATTTAGATCTGTCTATATGCTGATATACAACATTTCCGCTCTTTAGAGAAATAGCTACTTCAGAAGAGTAGCCGCCCATGATAATGGCGATATTTTTTTTCATTTTCAATAATTAACCTTACAAACTTACCAAAAAAGTATTTTAAAAATTAATGTTTTTAAATTAGTATTATTTTTAATGTACATTTGTTGAATCTTTCAAAAAATCAATAATGAAATTGTTACAGTTTTTAAAGAGCAAGGTTTTCGTAAAACAAATTATAATTGCTATAATTGGATTACTACTATTTGTGTTTTTATTACAATGGTGGTTAGGATATACTACAAATCATAATCAGAAAATTCAGGTACCGAACTTAGAAAAAAAGAGTATTGCAGAAGTAAAGCAATTGTTAGATGAGTTAAGTTTAGATTTTATTGTGATTGACAGTGCTAGTTATAATCCAGATTTCCCAAGAAAATCAGTAATGGAGCAAAATCCTGAAGCTGGAGATTTCGTAAAAGAAAAAAGAAAAATTTATTTGACATTAAATCCATCAAAATATAAAGATGTTGCAATTCCTGATTTAAACGGGAAAACAAAACGTCAGGCAGTTACACATTTACGTTCTATAGGTTTTTCTGTTGGAGAAAAATTCACTTATGTTCCAGACATAGGAAAAAATGTTGTAAGAGGATTAAAATACAAAGGAAAGCAAGTAGGCTTAGGAGATAAATTACCTAAAAAATCTGTGATTGATCTTATTTTAGGTGATGGATCTTTAAATTAAACTTTTTTAAATAGAGATTAGATGCAGGAGGAGAATTATGATATTCAAGATGAAAGTTCTGAATTATATGAACATTATCGTTTTACAGCTACAGAAGGACAAGATCCTTTACGTGTAGATAAATTTTTGATGAACTTTATAGAGAATGCTACACGAAATAAAATTCAACAAGCGGCTAAGGCAGGAAACATTTTAGTAAATGATAAAGCTGTAAAATCGAACTATAAGGTAAAACCAAAAGATGTAGTTCGTGTAGTTTTAGCACATCCACCACACGAAAACTTATTAGTAGCTCAAGATATACCAATTAATATTGTATATGAAGATGATGATGTTATTGTGGTGAACAAAGAACCTGGTATGGTAGTTCATCCAGGTCATGGAAATTATTCAGGGACTTTAGTAAACGGATTAATTCATCATATCGAAAACTTACCAAAAAATAGTAATGAACGTCCAGGTTTAGTTCATAGAATTGATAAAGATACCAGTGGTTTATTAGTTGTTGCTAAAACTGAGTTTGCGATGGCGCACTTATCGAAGCAGTTTTTCGATAAAACTACAGAACGTTTATATTATGCATTAGTTTGGGGAAGTGTAGAAAATGATGAAGGAACTATTGAAGGACATATCGGACGAAGTGCTAAAGATAGAATGCAAATGGCTGTATATCCTGATGGAGATTATGGTAAAGCAGCAGTAACACATTATAAGGTTATTGAACGTTTTACTTATGTTACTTTAGTTGAATGTCGTTTAGAGACAGGACGAACACATCAGATTAGGGCACATTTTAAATATATTGGACATACTTTATTTAACGATGAGCGTTATGGAGGTGATCAAATTTTAAAAGGAACTACATTTTCTAAATACAAACAATTTGTAGATAATTGTTTTAAGTTGTTACCAAGGCAAGCTTTGCATGCAAAAACTTTAGGTTTTGTTCATCCAACTACAGGAAAGTTTATGCAATTTAATTCTGAAGTTCCAGAAGATATTACAGCTTGTTTGGAAAAGTGGAGAAGATATTCCACGAATTCAACATTTGAAAGTTAAAAAAGCTATTTACTGAGAATCGCGTATTTGAAAAAAACTTATAATATATACAGAATACGTGATTCTCAGTTGTTGTTGTTTAAAATTATTTAATCCTATCGTTTACTAAACTCATAATACGTTCAAATTGTTCTTCTAATCCCATATCAGAATTATCAAACTCAACAGCATCATCAGCTTTAGCAAGTGGAGAATCTTTTCTAGTAGAATCAATTCTATCTCTTTCTTGAACATTGAATAAAACTTCTTCGTAATTTACTTTATCACCTCTGTCTAATAATTCTTTGTAACGCCTTGTAGCTCTTTTATCTGAAGAAGCAGTCATGAATAATTTTAATTCAGCACTTGGAAAAACAACAGTTCCGATATCTCTACCATCCATTACAATCCCTTTTTCAGTTCCCATATTTTGTTGTTCAAGAACAAGTTTTCTTCTAACTTCAGGTATTGTAGAAACCTTACTTACCAATTTAGAAACCTCTATAGTGCGTATTTCTCTTTCTACATTTTCATTATTTAAATACATTTCAGCAAATCCTAAATCAGGATTAAAAAGAAAAGACAATTTAATGTTTTCGAGATCATTTATAAGTTGATCTGTTAAGAGTGTATTATCTGAAACATAATCTTTGCGCATTGCATATAAAGTAACAGCTCTGTACATAGCGCCTGTATCTACATAAATATAATTCAGTTGCTTAGCAAGTTGTTTAGCTATAGTACTTTTACCTGTGGAAGAAAAGCCATCAATGGCTATGATAATTTTACCTGTATTCATTTAAAAAATATGTGAGGCAAAGATAAAAGTTAAAGTACAAAAGAGGAAAAAACTAATTAATATTTAGTTTTGTGTCTGCTCGGTTTCCCTTTATTTAAATCAATAGCTATTCCGAAAGTACTAACATTAGAGGCGGTATGGAATCTTGAGTATGCGTAATTTAGTTTTACTTTATTCATACGTAAACCAAACCCGAAAGAAATTCCTCCAAATGACCTTATGTTTTGTAATTGAAGTTCTTTTCCTCTTCTGAAGTTGTAACCAATTCTGAAATTAACAGCACGTTTAGGGAATAATTCAGCTCCTATACTTAAATGTCTGAATAAATTATCTACAAAAGAAATATCTTCTTCAGTAATGTTTCCGTCTAAATCAGAAGTTTGATTTGAAGGGTTAGCAACGCTAATATTCCATTGTTGGAGATTATCTGCAGTTAAATACCAACGTAACGGAACATTTTCTAATAAGTAAGAAGCTCCAAGAGCTATTTCGAAAGGAAGTTTTTCCTTTTCTCCGTTAAAAGATGTAATCTGAGTTCCAATGTTTCTTAATGCTATTGAGAAAATATAAGGTTTTTGATCATTGTAGTACGTAGCAGCTAAGTCAGCAGAGACACCAAAAGATGAAAAATTAGCAATAGAAGAATTAATTAACCTAAGGTTAGCTCCTAAATGAATGCTAGTGTTTGGTATGCGATATGCATATCCAACAGACAAAGCGATATCACTGGCTCCAAATGTCCCAGTTTCATTTCCTTCTGCATCAGCTTGAATCAGCGTGCCATAATTAACATAGGTGATATTTCCATGTATTGTTTGAGTATATCTAGAAAAACGATGAGCATAAGAAACAGATCCAACAGAAATATCTGCTAAATAACTTGTGTAATTTATTGAAAGTTTTCTATCTAAATCTAAATTTATTATTGAAGGATTCCATGTTGCTTGATCTACGTCATCAACAAGAGTTAAAACCTTTCCACCCAAAGCAGCTTGTCTAGCATTTGTAGTAGTGTTGAGGAAAGAAAAAACACTGTTACCACCTACTTGAGCATGACTAAAAGAGAGAAAAAACAAACTAGCAATAATGAAATATTTTAGCATTTTTTAACTTTGGTATAATAAGTATGTAAAATTAACGTATTAATTTTAAGGATAGTGTTTAAATAGATTTTAAATAATAAAATTTTTTTTTATTATAAAATGAATATATTTGTATGTTACAAGTGTGTTCGCACATTAAAATTTTAATGGTCCCCATCAATTATGTATAAGTGTAAAAAAAATAAGGTACAGTTACTTTTTTTACTACTAACTTTATTGTTTAGTAGTATTTCTTTTGGGCAAACACTACAGGCACCAAGACCAGATTTTACTTTTGCGTGTGCAAAGGAAGGTTCAAATAACTTTAGTTTATTGTTTGATTTTTCAGGTATGGCGTTTGATCCAAATAATGTATTTACTGTACAACTTTCTGATGCTGATGGGAATTTTACACCAGGGAGTATAACGAACTTAGCAACAATAACAGGAGAGAACGATAGTTTTTTTGATATTCCCGCAAGTTTTGCTTTTCCAACGGATGCTTATGGTTTCAATTATAGAATAAGAATTGTTTCTAGTTTGCCAGCTACAGAAGGACCTTCATTTGGGCCTTTTGAAGCATTTTTTACAACTTCTGAACAATTAATTTTAAATTCTTTTAACGATGTTGTTTTATGTGGAGGATCACAAACTGTTTCTGTAAATGAAATTGATCCTAATTTTACTTATTTATGGTATAGAGTTGAAGGAGGAAGAGATGTTTTAATACCAGGAGAAACCGGTTCTTCTATAGAAATATCAGATGCAGGAAGATATTATGCAGCAATAAATTATGGGCAATGTACTCAATCTGGGGCAGGTGTTCGTTCTAATATTATAGATGTAACAGAAATAGCACCAACGAGTTTGGTTATTCAAGGACCGAATTCAGTGGAAATTTGTGCTAACGAAACTTATGATTTAATAGCAAGTGTAGATGATCCTACGTTTACTTACAATTGGTATAAAGATGGAAACCTTATAGATGGTTTACCTCCTTACACACCTACATACACAACACCAACAAGTAATCAATTTGGTGTTTATCATTTAGAAATAGAAGTAGGGGGATGTACGTCTCGTTCTCAAGATGTTTCTGTAGAGCAAAGACCAGGAGTAGATTTTGATGTTAATATCGAAAATCCAGCTATAAGAGTTAGATTACCTAGAGAGACAATAAATTTACCTATCACTCATAATTCTAGTTCAGCGACTATAACTTGGTTTAAAGATGGAGAGGTATTGCCTTCCAGTAACTCTTTAACTTTTCCTGCTGTAGAGGCTGGAGAATATTTTGCTGAAGTTGTTGACAATTCTACTAGTTGTCCAACATCTAAAAATTCAGCTGTTTATACTGTGTTAGATGTAGTTTCTATTTCGCCAGAAATTAGAGCGGCTTCAGATTATGCAGATTGTAGCAATGATAGTACAACATTATCAATAGTTGGCGTAACAGCTACAGCAACAGATGGAAATGATTATGATTTAACACAAGATCAGATAGATAGTCTAGTTTTTCAATGGAAAAAAGATGGAGCTGATTTAGCTGGTGAAACTTTAGATCAACTAACAGTTGATTCATATAACGATAATGGAGAATATGTTTTAAATGCGACAATAAGTGCTTCATTAAATTTTGATTCTAATCCTTTAGATGTTTTGTTAACCTTAACGGGAGTAGAAATTCAATCATCATCTATATCAAACGCTTTATGTCCTGGAGAGACAATCACTTTTAATTTGAATATTGTTCCAGGGTTTGTTTACACTTGGTTTAAAGATGGGGTTGAAATACCGCTTGCTGATCCAAGTACTTTAGTAATTGATGAAATTGGAGTTTACAGTGTGACTTATGAAGGATTTGGTTGTCTAAATAATGTAGCTGAGATTAATGTAGTGGAATCTGATGATACAGTTGTAGAGGTTAATCCTACATCTACAGCTGTAGTAGAGCCAGCCCATACAATAACTTTAGAGGCTAGCGGAGCAGATTCTTACGAGTGGTTTAATGAAGCTGGAACATTATTGTCGTCAAATGAAACACTTGATGTTAACTTGTTAGGAACATATACAGTTTTTGGTACAGTAGGAGGATGTAGAGCACAAAGAGATATTAATGTTGTAGAGGATGATGGTAAATTGGTGATACCAAATGTAATTACTCCTTTTAATGGAGACGGAATTAACGATACTTGGGAGCTTCCAAATAGATTTGCTTTTCAAAATAATGTTCAAGTAATTATCTACAACTCAAGAGGTAAAGAAGTTTTGAATACAACTGATTATCAAAATAATTGGCCAGTAGATAATAATTTGAAAGATGGAATGTTATTCTATTTTAGAGTTATTCAAGATGACAACTTAATCAAAGCGGGGACAATTTCTATATTGCAATAATATATGGTAAAGAAAATTACTTTAGTAACACTATGTGTATTTATGAATTTACTAGCATTTGCTCAAACGAGTATTGCTAGTGAAGACTCTTATAATGGTTTCTCATCTAGGAGCTTCATGAAATTTAATAATTTTATGACAGTACCTACTTTTTCTTTACTTCACCGAGAAACGTCTACTATTGAAGCTATTAGTAGAAGCTCAAATATTGATTTTGAAGATGCTTCTCGTTTACATATTTTAAGTTATTCAGGTAAAATGCAACCAAATGTTGGAGCAGGTATTGCCGTTTTTCAACAAGAAATAGGTGTTTTTAAAGATTTTGGAGCCATGGCAAACTATGCCTACCAAATCAGCTTATCAGGAAAAACTCATTTAACTTTTGGTTTTAACTTTTTTTACAGTAGAAGAAGTTTAGATGAACCAAGAGTATTAACAAATACTCCAGAACCTTTAATTAATAATTATCAAGACAGACCTGTAGTAGTTTTTCAGCCTGCAGCAACTGTCTCTTTTGGTAATTTTGATGTTGGATTATTCTTTGAAAACCTAGGAGATTTTAATTTAAAAAGCAGTGAATTTGTAACGGAATTTGGAGATAAAACAATTTCTGCTCATGCTGCCTATACGCATAGATTACAAAATGCTAGTGGTTTGTTTTCTGGAACAACAATTAGAGGTTTAGGTATTGGAAGAAGAACAAAAGTAGATGGTTTTTCTTATGCTGCAACTGTATTAGCTGATTTACCTAAAGTAGGTTGGTTAAAAGTTGGTTATGATAAATTATTTGGTTTAAATGCTGGTTTTGGTATCAATTTAAATAAAAGGTTATCGATTGGTTTTTCATATGAAAAGCAACAAAACTTAAGTGGTACAAACGAGGTCGGTTTAATTTATCGTTTAGGGAAAAGAAAAGCTAGAAAAACAGGAAATGTTACTGTTAATATTCCTGATAATTCGGTTAAACCAATAATAGATAGAAGAGAGGAAGAATACGAAAATCCTGAGCATAATGATTTATCTGATGAAATAAGAATAGCTCAAGATTCTATTGATAAATTAAACAAAAAGGTAGATGAAATTTTAAAGAGGTTAGAGAGTCAACCTACAAATACAAAAACTACCGAAATTATTAGAGAAGTTACTCCTGCACCACCTACAGAAACTAGAGATCAATCGTTGCCTAGAAGAAGTGGAAGACCTTGGAGAGAAAGAACTATTACAGAGAGAGGTGGAGGTGGTACAATGTACTATGTTGCTATAGAGCAGTTTAAGTCATTGAAAAAAGCCCAGGAAGAAGTTAAGTTCTATAATAACAAAAAGAGTACCAAACAATATAATAGAACTCACAAGAAAAAAGTAAGAGCTCGTTACGTAAGAGATCCAAAATATAATGTTTATGTAGTTTATACAGATCGTCATGCTAAAAAGGAAGATGCTGAAAAACAGAGAGATGAGATTAATGGAGCAATTAAAAAAGAGACAGAAAGTGATGATGAAGTAGGAGGGAGTTTAGGAATTACTACATCAAAAGACAATAATTCTGGAAAAGATAGAGTATACGTTATGAAAGTTACTCTTGGTCCAGAAGGAGAAACATATAAAGTACCTAAAACTCAACCAAAAGCTAGAGTTCAAACTATGAGTTTAGTAGACGGTTTAGAACCAGGTTATTATATGCAAATAGGAGTGTTTTCTAAAAAGCCTTATGCAGATAGATTATTAGATGAGTTAGAAAACGACGGAATTAATGCAGGTTTTTTCATTAATCCAAAAACAGGCTATAGACATGTTTATATCCACAAGTCAGAAAACAGACAAGAAATAATAAAATTATACAACAATAATTTAAACGGAAAATATTACGATAGAAAGAATATAGTTCACGTAAGATAAGGTGATTATTATGAGTTTTTAAAAAGTTATAAAAATTAGTTATCTTTATAGAGACCCCGTTTACAAGTGTTATAAGTTTTTGATTATAAGTTTTTTATAGAAAAGCAAAAATCCCCAAAGATGAAAAAAAAGTTACTTTTTCTATTCATTGCTTTAACTTCAATCCTTGGATTTTCACAACAAGATGGAAATCAATCAGAAAAGAAGTATAAAGTTCAAAGATTATCCGAAGATGTTAGGCAAAGCCTAAATAGAGAAGCTACACAGAAAAGAGGAATTTCTGAGACTCCACCAAATAATTTAATGGCTAGGAGAAAACCAGATGTTGCCTTTACACAAAGATTAGCTACAGGAGGTATTAACGTTAGAGGTAATATAACCTTTGTAGGTAATAATATTCTGAATAGGGATTATCAAGATTTTACAAGATATACTAGAAGTTCATCTACTTCTAGATTTTTCGATGATTGTGGAAATCGTTACAGGGATTTTACTTACACACCAACAACACAGAATTTAGATGCAAATGTCCCTCACCCTAATAATAGTGCAGGTGATGATTTGTATGTTGTTACTTTTGTTAATGGATGTAATAGACCTTTTTATACGAGCTTAAATGATGCTCAATTCAATAATGGTACATATTTTATGGACTATATTGATATTGATGATGTAGAGGGAATAGCTGGTAACGCGGATACATTTTCATCTTCAAAATCAACATTAAATTTACCTAACTGTTCTAGGGTTATTCATGCAGGTTTATATTGGGCTGGGGTTTTCCCATATGAAACTTGGGAAACTGAAAACGCTAGACCAGGCGATTATAGAGATATTAAATTTAAATTACCAGGTGAGCCATATCAAGATATCACAAGTGATGAGGTAATTTACGATAGTGGTATAGCAACACAAAGACCGTATGTCTGTTACAAAGATGTAACATCTATGGTCCAAGGACTTTCAAATCCTAATGGTGATTATTTTGCAGGAAATATTAGAGCCACGACAGGATGGGATTCAGTTAATGGTCTTGGAGGAGCTGCCGGATGGGTTATGGTAATTGTTTACGAAAATGAAACTGATTCAAGTAAAAATATTTCAATTTTCGATGGTTTTGCTACTATTGATGGTACAAACAATGCAGATGTAAACTTTACAGGTTTTAATACAATTCCTTCAGGACCAGTAAGAGCACAATTTTTGACTGCTGCTTTAGAAGGAGATAATTTTATTTTTAATGATAATTTTCAAATCAGAAATACTTCTGGTACTTATGTAGATGTTAGTACTCCAACAACAAACCCGGCAACCAACTTTTTTAACGGAAGTATTACGCAGTACGATGCTCATACAACTACACGTAATCCTGATAGTGAAAATACCTTAGGTTTTGATGTAGATTTATTTAATGTTGATAATCCATTAAATGCAAATATTGCGAATAATCAAACTAGTTTAGACGCAAGATTTACAACGAGTGGTGATGTTTATTGGCCATTTTTAAATGTATTTGCAATTGAAATTATAGAGCCTGTTATTCAGTTGGTTAAGACTGTTGATGATAATGCAGGAAATGATTTATCAGGAGCAACAGTTGGTTTAGGTGGTGATTTATGGTATAATGTAGCCTTTCAAAATACAGGTACAGATGATGCTATAAATACAGTAATAACAGATAGACTTCCAAGAAATGTAAATTTAGTTCCAGCAGATGTGGTTACGCCTACTGGTGTAACTTTATCAAATTATGATCCTCCATCTGCAGCAAATAGTTTTAGAGGAGAATTAACATTTGAAATAGATGATTCTTTAGTTGAAGAAGGCGGAGCTGTACATAACATTCGTTTCCACGTACAAGTGGTAACGGATTGTAGCTTATTAACAGATGTTTGTTCTAATATTGTTGAGAATCAAGCTTTTGCTAGGTATGATGGACGTACAGGAGGAGTTTCAGTAAATGATGCTCCTAGTGTTTCAGGTATAGATGCATGTAACTTTGGTATAGCAGGATCTACAAATTTTTTAGTTGATATAACGTCATGTAATAATTTTTCTCAAAATGTTGCGCTTTGTGGTTCTTCAGTAGATTTAACTGCAGGAGCAGGTTTTGAAAATTATGAATGGAGAAATGATTCAGGTACCATAATTGCTTCAGGAGATGAGGCTAGCACAAGAACTATTACAGTTACAGCTACGGGAACTTATACTGTTACTAAAACAAATCCTGCAGGATCACCTTCGGCTTGTGTGCCTTTTGATGAAACTTTTGTTGTTGGACCTTTTGGTTCTGGGGTAAACCCTTTAGTAGCCGTTGCCGATAGAGTAGTGACTTGTGTTAATGATGCAACATTAGAATTAGCAGAGATTTATTTATGTGGTAGTTCGGATTCACGTTCAATTCCTACAGGTGTTGCAGCACCAACAACTGTAAGATGGCAGGTATTAAGTTCTGGAAGTACACCAACTCCAGATGTTACTTGTCCTGATGTAGGTGGAACTTGGGTTGATGTTGCTACAGATGTAAATAGTACAACTCGAACTTTTTCTGATGCTGGGCAATATAGATTAATTGTTGAAGAGCCAGGAGGATGTTTCGAACGTTATTATTTTAATGTTTTTAAAGGTACAGTTAATCCTACAATTGTAACAGAAGATATCATTTGTTCTACAGATGGTAGTATAACTATAAATAGTGTTCCAGCAGGTTATGAATATGCTGTTGTACCAGCAGGAGATCCTGCGCCAGCAGTTGGGGCTTATCAAGCATCAAATGTTTTTCCAATTTCTACAGCAGGAAATTATGATGTTTACATAAGAAATATTGCTATTTCTTGTGTGTTTCCATATCCAAACCAATCTGTTGGAGAGGTTGATATGGATGTTGATGTGACTACTACACCAATACTATGTGCTGGAGATTCTGGAGAAATTAATGTACAAATTAATGCACCTACTTCAGAACAGTACATATATAATATAACTAGTGGTGGTTCAGTTGTGAGTTCTTTCGGACCTACAACAGATCGTTCAAGAACTTTTTCAGTTTCTACATCAGGAACTTATACAGTAGAAATTACTTCAACTACAAGTAGTTGTACATATACAGAGACTTTACCAGCTATTACAGTTCCTCCAGCATTAAATCTTAATGCTGTAAATACAAAAGATATTGATTGTTCTAATGGAAGAATTACGCTATCAGCTAATGGAGGAACTCCAGGAGGAAGTGGATATACTTATGCTTTATGGTCGTATACACCAGCAGGAACTGCAACAAAAACTGCTATTTCTTATGCAGATGTAAGTGGAATTCCAGCTACATATAATGCTACAACTTTTGAAGGTTTCACTACCAATACAATATTTAATATTCCAAATGGAAGTGAAGGAACTTATGAATTTATTGTTGTTGACGACAATAATTGTACTCAAATTTCTTCTCCAGTAACAATAAGTTTAGAAGATGCCTTACAATTTTCTGAAACGCACACAGATGCTACTTGTTCAGGAAATACAGATGGATCAATTACAATTAATACTGATACGCCACCAGGATTATTAGGATATACTTTAGAATATAGTGATGATGGAGGTACAACATTCCAATCTTCAAATTCATTTACAGGTTTAGGTCCTGCTAGTTATACGATTACAATTAGAGCAACAAAAGGAGCATCTGTTTGTAGTTATACAGTAGGTCCAATTGTTATAGATAATCCTTCATCACCATCAAGTACAGCAAGCTTAACACAAGATGCTACTTGTACACAGCCAAATGGAATAATTACATTTACTAATGCAACAGGTGGTTCAGGTACTGGTTATCAGTATAGTATTAATAATGGCACAACATGGCAAAGCTCAACAATATTTAACAATGTTGGTCCAGGAACTTACGATCTATTTGTAAGAGATTCAAATGGTTGTGCTTCTCCAGTTTTACCACAAATAGTTGTTGATCCTTTTCCAGTGATTCCAGATATCCCTAGCACAATAGATTATAATTGTAACGGAACAGCAACAGTTACATTTACACCACCAGCAACACCTTCATTAACTTATACTTATAGTATGGATGGAGGAACACCTCAGGCTTCAAATGTATTTACGAATGTAAATCCTGCAGCACATACATTTACTGTAAGAGCTGATAGAGCTTGTCCGAGAGATTTTATTGTAAATGTTTTACAAAATCAACAATTTTCAGGGAGCATAACTGGAAGTACAAATTCAGAATGTAATGCTTCAAATAATGGATCAATTACTATCCAAGCAAATAATTTTAATGGTGGAAGTTATGAATACTCAATTGATGGAGGAGGAAGTTGGTCTTCAACTGCAGATAATCCTTTCAGAATAGTAGGTGTTCCTGCTGGAAACCATAATGTTAGAATTCGTGAAACTTCTGGTTCAATAGTTTGTGAATTAGATTTAGGAGATGTCACTATCACTGAACCAGCACCTTTAAATGTTACAGGAACTATAACAACAACAGCAAATTGTACTGGACCAAATTCTGCATCTGTAACTGTACAAGCAACAGGAGGAACACCTCCATACGAATTTAGTATAGATAATGGAGCAACTTGGCAAACGTCTACAGTTTTTACAGGTTTATCTTCAGGTACATATACTGTAAATGTTAGAGATGCTAACAATTGTACAGAATGTGGATGCTCTACAGATCCTTTTGTTAATGGAAGTTTTGAAAGTGTGCCGTCAGGAATTACAACTTTTAGAATTATAGATGAAAACCAGTTAGATGGTTGGGATAGTACAGCTTCAGATAACAGATTAGAAATATGGAGATCTGGATTTAATGGAGTTCCGGCGTCAGATGGTGACTATTTTGCAGAACTAAATGCAAACTTACCATCAGCTTTATATCAAGAATTTTGTACAATACCTGGTGATGTGATCAATTGGTCATTAGACCATAGAGGTAGAAGTGGAGTTGATGTGGCAGAAGTTAGAATTGGAGGAGATTTAGCTACACCGAATTTTACACAAACTATGTCTGATGGAAATACGGCATGGGGATCATATTCAGGTTCTTACACTGTTCCAGCAGGACAAACAACAACTGTAATTTCGTTTGAAGCAATCTCAACAGCTTCAGGAAGTTTATCTGTCGGTAATTTTATAGATAATGTAAGAATGACAGTTACAGCTGTAGGTTGTGTACCTTTTACTATTAATGTACCTAATCCAGATCCAGTAGATTTCACAGCTGTACCAGTTACCTGTTATGATGGAACCAATGGAACTATTACAGTTAACATTACAAGTGGTGAAGCACCATTCAGAATACGTTTAGATAGCGGATCATTTGAAAATGTAACAGGAACGAGTCATACCTTCACAGGATTAGGAGCCAATACATATGTAGTAGAAGTTATTGACAATAAGGGGTGTACAGATACAGTAAACACAACAATCTTACCACAGGTTACTGTAACAGCTACAAGTACTCCTGAGGATTGTAACTTAGGAACAATAACTTCAGTAGGAGCAGGCGGAACAGGAACAGGTTATGTTTATGCCGTAGTTGCAGATGGAGTTACACCAGTTGCAGGCGATTTTGCAGCAGGTAATGCTTCTGTTGATAGATCAGCCGGAACTTATGACGTTTATGTAGAAGATAGTAATGGATGTCGCGGAGTTTTCCAAGATGTTGTAGTAGGAAGTGTAACACCAGTAACAGCAAGTGTAACAGATACTCAGCCAAGCTGTTCCACAGATACAGGAAGTTTAAGTATTACAGTTTCAGAGGGAACACCACCCTATACAATTAATATTACAGGAGCTTCTACTATCACAAGAACAGGAGTTGGAACTACATCAGAAAACTTCACAGGTTTAGGAGATGGTACCTATAATATAGAAGTTGTAGATTCAGAAGGTTGTAATTTTACAACTACAGAAACGATTACTGTTCCAGCAGCATTAACAGGCGGAGGAGCAAGTGCAACAGATTTAAGTTGTACAACCACAGGAGGAACAAATTTAGGAAGCATTAGTTTCACAGATCCAACAGGCGGAACAGGTTCATATGTTTATTTCTACAAATTAACAAGTAGTGCTACATTCTTAACAAGTATAAATTCAACAGTTACAGGATTAGCAGCTGGAACTTATGATGTTCTTATAGAAGATACCAACGGATGTGGAGGATTCACAGGTACAGTTACCATTGCTGATTTACCATCAGCTCCAGCGTTAAGTGAATCAATTGTTTATAACTGTGATGGTACAGGAAATATAACAATTACACCTACACCAGCAGGAACTTACACATATGAATTATTAGATTCAACAGGAGCTTCAGTTGCTACAAATGGTACAGGAGTTTTCAATGGTCAAGCTGTTGGAAGTTATACAGTTGAAGTTAACTACGGAAGCGGATGTACTACCGATATCGCAGTTGTAGTTTTAGATAATCAAGAATTCACAGCAAGCGCAGTTGGTTCAGCAGTTTCATGTAACGGAGATACCAATGGAGAGATTACTATAACAGCTACTAATTTTGGATCATCATTTGAATATAATATTGATGGAGCAGGTTGGATAACAGGAAACACAACAAGTCCATTAACAGTAGCTACTACATTAGGAGCAGGAAACTATACAGTTGAAATTCGTTCATCTACAGTTTCATCAGCAGGAGCACAATGTGTTGTTACTGTAAATAATGTAAGTATAACAGAGCCAAGTGCTTTAACAGGTTTAACGGCTAATGTATTAAAAGAAGTTACTTGTGATCCAGCTACAGGAGCAACAATTGAAGGAGATGTAACCGGAGGTACTCCACCATATACTTATGATTACCAATTAAATGGATCAGGAGCTTTCATCACAAACTTAACTGACATTCCAGCAGGAACACATACAATTAGAGTTACAGATGATAATGGATGTATAGCTACAACAAGTTTTACAATCAACAATTTTGTACCAGTATCTTTTACAGCTACGCCAGTTACTTGTTATGATGGAACCAATGGAACTATTACAGTAGATAATTTTGTTGGAGAAGCGCCATTTAGAGTTCGATTAGACAGTGGAGCATTTGTTAATGTAACAGGAACGAGTCATACCTTCACAGGATTAGGAGCCAATACATATGTAGTAGAAGTTATTGACAATAAGGGGTGTACAGATACAGTAAACACAACAATCTTACCACAGGTTACTGTAACAGCTACAAGTACTCCTGAGGATTGTAACTTAGGAACAATAACTTCAGTAGGAGCAGGCGGAACAGGAACAGGTTATGTTTATGCCGTAGTTGCAGATGGAGTTACACCAGTTGCAGGCGATTTTGCAGCAGGTAATGCTTCTGTTGATAGATCAGCCGGAACTTATGACGTTTATGTAGAAGATAGTAATGGATGTCGCGGAGTTTTCCAAGATGTTGTAGTAGGAAGTGTAACACCAGTAACAGCAAGTGTAACAGATACTCAGCCAAGCTGTTCCACAGATACAGGAAGTTTAAGTATTACAGTTTCAGAGGGAACACCACCCTATACAATTAATATTACAGGAGCTTCTACTATCACAAGAACAGGAGTTGGAACTACATCAGAAAACTTCACAGGTTTAGGAGATGGTACCTATAATATAGAAGTTGTAGATTCAGAAGGTTGTAATTTTACAACTACAGAAACGATTACTGTTCCAGCAGCATTAACAGGCGGAGGAGCAAGTGCAACAGATTTAAGTTGTACAACCACAGGAGGAACAAATTTAGGAAGCATTAGTTTCACAGATCCAACAGGCGGAACAGGTTCATATGTTTATTTCTACAAATTAACAAGTAGTGCTACATTCTTAACAAGTATAAATTCAACAGTTACAGGATTAGCAGCTGGAACTTATGATGTTCTTATAGAAGATACCAACGGATGTGGAGGATTCACAGGTACAGTTACCATTGCTGATTTACCATCAGCTCCAGCGTTAAGTGAATCAATTGTTTATAACTGTGATGGTACAGGAAATATAACAATTACACCTACACCAGCAGGAACTTACACATATGAATTATTAGATTCAACAGGAGCTTCAGTTGCTACAAATGGTACAGGAGTTTTCAATGGTCAAGCTGTTGGAAGTTATACAGTTGAAGTTAACTACGGAAGCGGATGTACTACCGATATCGCAGTTGTAGTTTTAGATAATCAAGAATTCACAGCAAGCGCAGTTGGTTCAGCAGTTTCATGTAACGGAGATACCAATGGAGAGATTACTATAACAGCTACTAATTTTGGATCATCATTTGAATATAATATTGATGGAGCAGGTTGGATAACAGGAAACACAACAAGTCCATTAACAGTAGCTACTACATTAGGAGCAGGAAACTATACAGTTGAAATTCGTTCATCTACAGTTTCATCAGCAGGAGCACAATGTGTTGTTACTGTAAATAATGTAAGTATAACAGAGCCAAGTGCTTTAACAGGTTTAACGGCTAATGTATTAAAAGAAGTTACTTGTGATCCAGCTACAGGAGCAACAATTGAAGGAGATGTAACCGGAGGTACTCCACCATATACTTATGATTACCAATTAAATGGATCAGGAGCTTTCATCACAAACTTAACTGACATTCCAGCAGGAACACATACAATTAGAGTTACAGATGATAATGGATGTATAGCTACAACAAGTTTTACAATCAACAATTTTGTACCAGTATCTTTTACAGCTACGCCAGTTACTTGTTATGATGGAACCAATGGAACTATTACAGTAGATAATTTTGTTGGAGAAGCGCCATTTAGAGTTCGATTAGACAGTGGAGCATTTGTTAATGTAACAGGAACGAGTCATACCTTTACAGGATTAGGAGCCAATACATATACTGTAGAAGTTATTGACAATAAAGGATGTACAGATACAGTAAATACTACAATTTTGCCTCAACTTACAGCAACAGCTGTAGTAACAGATGCTAGTTGTTCTAACGGAGAAATAAGTATTACTCCAGTTGGAGGTTCAGGTGGATATACTTTCTCAGTAGAGATTAGTACAGCAACTCCAGCGGGAGCTCCAATAGGAACTTTTTCAGCAACAAATCCTATTGTAGCTGGAGGAGGAACATATGATGTATTCGTAAGAGATAGTAATGGTTGTACTTACGTAATAGAAGATGTAGTAGTCGATACTGTAGTAGCAGTAGGAATATCTTTAACAGATAATCAACCAGCATGTAATGGAGATAATGGAAGTATTGATGTTACTGTTACTAATGGAAGAATTCCTCATACGATAACATTATCAGATTCAGGTGGATTGCTACAAACAGTTAATAATTTTACAGGAACATCGTTATCATTCCCTAATTTACCTGCGGAAACATATACGGTTAATATAACTGATGGTTTAGGTTGTACAGATTCACAATCTGTAACTTTAACAGATCCAAATCCTTTAGTGTTAAATGTTGTTGGAGTTCCACCTCCTACTTGTGGAGCATTAGATCCAGCAAATACAGGATTTAATTTTACAGGTGTTACACCAGCTGATTTTACACCAGATATTCTTCAGTATAGTGTAGATAATGGAATTACTTGGTTACCATTTACTACAGGTCAGATTAGAGGATATAATCCAGGAGATATTGTTTTCCCTGCATTAAGAATTGTAGATTCAGTATCTGGTAATACTAAGTGTATTGAGACTTATGGACAATTAATAATTCCATTTAATGTTAGTGGTTTAGTAGTTAATGTTGTACCTCAAGGTAATTGTGCTGACGGTTATACTGTAACAGTTCAAGCTGTAGGAGGTACAGGTCCTTACCTATTCTCAATTAATGATTTCTCACCAGCAGCAGGTTTATCTTCAAATACTGGAGATCCTACTACTTATGAGTTTACAGGATTAGTACCTGGTGTTAATTACGATTTTTATGTAAGAGACGAAAGAGGAACCACAGGTGTTTTTACAGATGATTGTGTTGAACAAAATAATGATCCAATAGATACTTCTTTTGCTGATGTAACAATAACAGGTTCAGTAATAGGAAATCAATGTAATGGAACAAATAATGGAGAGTTAACTTTCACGATTAATGATACTTCAGGAATTTTAACTGGAGAAACAATAAGTTGGGAATTATTCGATGCGAATACTGATGCTCCATTATCAACTCCTATCACAGGAAGTCAAACGAATACCAGTCCAATTAATATAACAGGTTTACCAGATGGACTTTATTATATTGTTATTAGTATTCCTGCAGCAACACCAGGTTTAGCTACGGAATGTAGTTGGGGTAGTCCAGATTATCAAATTCTAGAAACTCCACCAATTGCAGGAGATTTAGTAGTAGTAGAAAATATTACTTGTAATAGAAATGGTGTCATAAGAGTAGAAAATGTAACGGGGGGTACTCCTCCATATACATATAGTGTAACTACTGCTACTAACTTTACACCAGCAGATGCTGTAGTAACAGGAAATACAATTGAATTTGCATATTCTGATGTTACTAATAATTTAAATCCAGTTACAGGAATTACTGTGACTATAACAGATAGTAATGGGAATTCTTGTACTAATACTGTCGGTCCAGTTGATTTAACAGTAAGTCAAGATCCTACATTTTCAGTTTCAAAGAATGATAATGCTTGTACTGCTGATTTAGGTGAAGTTACAGTTACAGTAACAGGAGCTACTACTGGAACTTATACAGCTACATTAAGCGGTGCATTAGGTTCAAGTTTTACCTTAACAGGATCAGGGCCTTTCACTTTTACAGGTTTAGTAGCAGATACTTATACTGTTTCTTTTGAAGACACAAACGGATGTTCACCATCAACCCAGAATATTACGATTAATCCAGATTTAGACTTTGATGTTACTCCAGTAAGCATTTTAAGTTGTGTTGCAGGTCCAGAAT
>ERZ1740052.188-NODE-188-length-20959-cov-8.470819_pt1 | contig 20959 bp, 10 predicted proteins | sample MGYA00581750_ERZ1740052 | MGnify/ENA primary metagenome ERZ1740052 (study PRJEB43018, sample SAMN04849743) | marine metagenome | isolation source: floating plastic debris | place: Pacific Ocean | collected 2008-08-30 | study: EMG produced TPA metagenomics assembly...
GCTAATCCTTACAATCACCAAGGGTTTGTCTACTTACAACAGAAAAAATGGCAATTAGCATTAGCCAATTTCAACAAAGCCATTGATATCAATCCTGATTACGCGAAAGCTTACAACAACCGGGGGAATCTTTACAGAAACCAGAAGAGATGGGAACTAGCACTGGCTGATTACAATAAAGCTATTCAAATTAATTCTGACTTTGCTGAAGCTTATATGGGTATAGGTTTAATTTATTTTGATAAAAAAGATAAACAAAAAGCTATTGACAACTTTCAGCAAGCAGCAAAGCTTTTCAAAGCTCAGGGAGATACTAAAAACCATCAATTAATGATAGATGCATTGAAAGAAATTCAAAAATAGCAACTAGTAATTGGGGATAGAAAACTTTCTCCATCCCCAATCAAAATCACTTTCTAAAAAACCATTTATCTTCTACAATAAACCCGCTTCATCTTCACCCTAGCATTTTTACTTAATCTACTAGCTGCTTGTTTATACTTGTTACAAGCAGTTCTAAAATCCCCCTTCCGACGAGCAAGACGAGCTTCTCTCATTAATCTTGCTGGTGTTTTTTTGCGATCGCCAGATGCTGTAGAAGAACCAACAGGGTTTTCTGGTATTATTTCCTTTACAACTAATTCCAGTTTATCCAAATTGTGTTGGTTTTCATCTAGCTGCTGAATACTGACTAAAATATTATCTGCACCTTGATAATTCTGCTGATTTAAATACTTGGGAAATTTTTCCCAATAAAGGTTTCTTGCTTGCTCAAAGTCTTTAAATTCATCTTCTTCTTGTTCTTGTAGTAATCCCCGACGATGATAAGCTGCTGCATATTGAGGATTAATTTGAATTGCTTGAGTAAAATCTTTTATCGCTTTTTGTTTAGTTGTTTCTCTCCAATTTGGCGTAATATTGAATTGACAAAGAATCTTAACTCCCTCTACTCTTTCGCATCCGGGTGGAAGCTCTCCAGAGCTTGAGCTATTACCTTGAATCTTTTTAGTATGAATTAAACCCCGTTGATAATAAGCTTGAGCGTATTCGGGATTGAGTTCAATTGCTTTGTCGAAAAATTTGATTGCTTCGTCATAATTTTCTTCGTTAACTTTCATTAAACCTTGAATAAACCAATCTGTTGCTGTGGTTTGTTTTTGTGTTTTAATGGAGGATAATTCGGCTTTTGCAGGTATTACGTTAATGGTGCTTAATCCAAGTATTAAGCAAGCGATGGATAAGTTTGTCGATAGTTTTTTGTAGGACATAATGCTATGAAGTGGTTAAATTTGACAAGAGTATTAATTCGGTCATTTTAAAGGTTTATAATCTGGGAAATAGTTATTACGATATAGCGGTTTTTTCTTGAGTCGTAAAAACCATAATTCACCTGGGACTGCAAGTCCCAGTCTAATAGCAAAAGTCCTATAAATAGGACTAATTAATAGTCGTATAAAGACGACTTTAGCTATTAGACGGGGGTTTTCAACCCCCGGCTAATCACAAACATTATCTTTCTTATTATCATCACTATGAGCAACAAAATAATCATTCAACCACTGACAAGTTTGTTGTTTTAAATCATTTAGATTCAGCTTCCACAAAGTTACTTTTTCTATACCTACAGATGTCAATATAGAACCGTCGGAATTAAAGTTAATTTCAGACAGCATATCTTGATTCCCCGATAGTTTATAAAGTAATTCCCCTTCCAAGTTCCAGAAATAAATATTATTCCCACTTGCTGAAATTAATTGTTGATTATTAGAATTAAATCGGACGCTATAAACATTATCTTGGTGTGGTAATGTTTTTAAAAAATTTCCATTACGAGAATTCCATAGTTTAACTGTTTTATCATTACCAGCAGTAGCTATATATTTACCGTCTTGGCTAAAGCTGAAATCTGCAACGTTATTTTGATGACCTTTTAATGTTTGTAATAAATCTCCTTTCATACTCCATATTTTAACTTTCTTATCTCCAGATACAGCTATATTCTTACCATCGGAACTAAATTTAATACTTGTCACCCAATTATCATCAATATCCCAGCTTTTTAATAATTTCCCTGATAAATTCCAGAGTTTAACTTGTTTATCAACTATTCCAACTGTTGCTAAGATTTTACCGTCGGGACTGAAACTAATATCTTGGATTGTTTCAGATAATTGATTATTAGGATTATTTACCGTATCGTATCCTTGCCAAGCTTTTAAAAGTTTTCCTTCTAGATTCCAAATAATAATTTTACCACTGTTATCAAGAGTAGCTATTTGTTTTCCGTCAGGGTTAAATATTATTTTATGAATCTCTTGATGATTAGTCTTAAAACTGTTTAATAAATTACCATTTATATCTCGGAAAGTAATTGTACCTTGATGCGCTACAGCAATTATTTTTCCATCTGGACTATGACTGACGCTATGACCGGAAAACGTTGGTAAAATTCCATTTAAGCGCCAAAATTTAATTGTTTTATCCCCGCTTGCTGTTGCTATAGTTGTTCCAAATTCTCCCAAAATAGGATTAAAACTGACTTCAGATGCTTTACCACCATGTCCTTTAAAGGTATTAATTAATTGTCGCTGTTTCACATTCCAAATTTTTACTGTATCATCGTCACTCGCTGAAGCAATTAATTTACCATCAGCGCTCCAGCGAACATCTAAAACTTCATCGCTATGAGCGTTACTACCGTCAATAAAAGTATGTAATAAGTTACCTGTCACATCCCAAAGTTTAACTTTCCCATCTCGACTTCCAGAAATAATTTGTTTGCTATTGGGACTAATTTTTACGGTTAAAACTTCATCATTATGACCAGATAATGTTTTTAACAGCTTTCCTGATAAATCCCAAACTTTAACTGTTTTATCGGCACTGGCAGTAGTAAAATATTTATTATCCGAGCTAAAATCTAAACTCCAAATTTTCTGATTGTGGGCTGGAATAGTTTTAATTAACTGACCTTTAATATTCCGAAGCGTTACTAAACCATTTTTATTTCCAGTAGCGATTATTTGTTTATTATTACTTAAACCAACAGCCCAAAGTCCATCTGGTTCTTTTATCCTTAAAAACGGACGGTTTTCAAATCGAGAAGTTTCAGAATTATATCGCCAAACAGTAACGGTATTATCAAAAGATGCAGCAACCATAAATTGATTGTCGTCACTAAAAAAAACCTTAAAAACACCATCTTGATGTGCTGTTAACGTCTGTAATAATTTTCCATTGGAAGCCCAAATTTTAATTGTTTTATCTTGACTAGCAGAAGCGATTAATTCACCGTTGGAACTATAACTAACGCTAGTAACAGTATCTTCATGTCCCGATAACTGATTGTACTGTCTAATTTGCTGCAAATCCTCCAACACCGAACCTAACATTTTGGTTCGATTATCCCTGTCTAAATCAACTTGCTTTAATTTTGTAATAGTTGTCAATAATGTAGTACTCAGAGCTTGTATTTGTTTACCAGAATTTAAACTAACCTTTGCTGACTGACTGAGACTATCCAATTCATTGCTTTCGGCTTTTTTTCGCTGATATTCTGCTTGTTGTCGTTGAAAGAATGCGATACCAGCTAGGAATAACGATAATATCAAACCTAATGTTAATCCGATGATAGTTCGTTTTCTAGCATTACTTTTTGCCTTTCGTTCCTTATCCCGTAATTCTAAACTAGAATCAATAAAATCCCGCTCATCCTTACCAATTAGATGGGAAGATTGCTGTAACCATACTTCAGCATCAATTAACGGTTTACCTCGCAATAATCCACCATTATCTTTGCCACTATTTTCCCATTGTCCCATCACAGCCCTTAATTGTTCTTGCCAATAGCAAAATTCTTGATTTTCTCGCATCCATTTTTGCAATCTGCGCCAGTTTTTAATTAAGGCTTCATGTATAATTTCTACAGTTTCAACTCCCGTAACCCGATTGCTGTTTGTCACCACTAACCTTGCTGAAGCAAGCTTTGCGACTAAATCCCAATTATCTTCACTCACTTGTTTACGAGTAGCAATCCGACGGATATGTGCGCTTCTTTCTCCTGGTTTCACCAACTGAATAAATATCTGTTCCACCCTTTGTTGTTCGGTTGGACTCAATTGGTGATAAACTATCTCTGCATGATTAGCTAAAGCAGCTTCCACCCCACCAATTTCTTCATAAGCTTGATGAGTTAACCATCCTTGCTGTTGTTTCGACCACAACTGAGTTAAAGTAAATTCAAGTAAAGGTAAATCATTCGCAGAATCTAATACCGTATCAATCAAACGCTGAGTTAAACCTGACTGTAATCGAATATTGAAACCAACAGCAGGTTTTTCTATCGCTGCTTGTAATTCTTGAGCATCCATCGTACCCAAATTAAACTGTGCATTCTGTAACGCATCAGCAAAAGGACGGTAAGATATAGCATCAGCATAAAAATCCGCTCGCAAAGTTACAACTAAGGTAAAACCAGGAAGATGATTTACAGCATTGAGTAAATTATCTAAAAATAGTTGACGCTGTTGTTTATCCGTATCAGTATTTTGAGAAAGCGTGTAGAGTTCTTCAAATTGGTCAGCTACAATAACTAATTGAGATTGGGAAGATTGAAAAAGAATCGGTTCAATCAGCTTTGCTAGAGCAGTATTACTTGATTTTAATTCAACTTCTAACTCTAATTCCGTTAAGCGTTGCTGACAATCATCATCTTGCTTATCTCCCACCCGAGCAGATTCCGGTAAAATCGGAAAAATGGCGATCGCTAACGATTCAAATGGATTACTTCCCGGACGAAAAGAAATAATCCGTAAATCTTTTTGATGATTTTGCTTCAACTGAGGAATTAAACCAGCAAAAACCAGGGAAGATTTACCACTTCCCGAAGCACCAACAATTGCAATAAAAGCATTATTATTAACAGCTTTCACCAACTGACTGGTAACAGTTTCTCTACCATAAAAATAAACAGCATCTTCCTCCCGAAAAGCTGCTAAACCTCGATAAGGACAATTTGCAATAGCTCCTAAACTAGCCCAAGTCGGAGGAATTTCTAACAGATTTTGTACAATTATAGGTAGCCAACTAGCACAAGGATAATCTTTCTCCCAAACCTGTAACTTTTTCCGCGCAATACTAACAGATTGATAAAGAGATTTCCCCTCAGTAAACTCCTGAAAAAAGTACTTTAAAAATTGATTGGCAATCTTATCTGGTACAGGTTCCCGCATCACAATCACTTGAGGAATATGCAGCTTTTCCAACTCGCTTGCAATCCCCAAACCATCACAGGAATTGAAAAAAGCTAACTGCAATCCCCTCCTCACAGCAGTCTTTAGTCCTTCCCGTAAATCTTCTATTGTTAAACTATCAGTACCATTAATAAATATTCTTCCTTGTTGTGCTTCCGTTCGACTGTGACCGGAAAAAAAGATTATATCCCATCCTTGCTCATCCCAAAAATGTTCGTTAAGCTCCCAGAAAGAAGGTGACGATAAAACAACTAATTCGGCTTTTCGACAATATTCCTTTAGCAATCTTTCATCATCAACAACATTAATACCTTCACTATTTCCCAAAATAATCAAAATCCGTAACTGGGAACGATATTGTTGTTGAAAACGTTGAGAATGAATCGAACTAAAAGCAACCTCAATATGAGGATAATCATCAAATAAATCCCACAAATGCCAAGGAAGTTGACGTAATATAACCTCATCAGTACGAATAATAAACCGTACCTCATCATCAACATTTAAATGTATCAAACATTTTTCTTTAATCCGACGAAACGAATCAGCTTGCAACCAACCAGTAAAATTGTGTTTAATAACCTTAGCTTTATCATGGCACTGCTGATTCAGAGATTTTAACTTGACATTAGTAATTTGTTGCTTCTTCGGCTTAATCCGACTTCCATCCAAACTGCGATAGCTATTGCGCCAATCCTGCAAAGTATCAGGTAAACTAGGGATAGGAGGCAACCTCAAATCCTTGTCACTCAACTCAAAATAAGGACGCTCCCCATCTTCACCAATTTCCAAACTCGCGTCAAATCCTCGAACACAGTCACCTTTTAGATTGAGAAGAACTAACTTTTTCATCTTGGTTTCCACACCTATCCCAGAACCTGTATATTAATATCTTTCGGAACATTCGGATTTTACGCAATTAGATGCACTCTTAATATAGATTAATTAAGCTAAATGTGAGCGGGTTTGTTAGCCTACAAGCATTACTTCACATACATACTAATAGAACTACCATTTTTGAATTCTCCGATACATGACATTTCACTGTTGCGGAGATTACATCGCATATATGTATCCCACTGAGCCTTAATATAATTTCCTCTTTGCCAAGACATTTCTCCAACGTAAAAATTTCGACTATTAGCTGCGTTTTTTAATTGACTACGACTCAGCATGAGAATCAAACAATACGCTTTAGAGCATAATTTGATATTACCAGTGCCATTATTGAAAGCTCCTATAACCAGATAGTTGCAGTTAAATTTTTCACCTCTAAGAAAAACTGAACAATTTGAAGGATAGAAGGTTTTGCGGTAGCTATAAGCTTGAGCGCGGCTTGCAAGTGCAGTGTTTACATTGAGACTAAGTAAACTAACAGAAGTTAATGCGAATGCAGCGATTTGTTTCAACATGATTATTCTCCTTATGCAGATTTAAATATGATTCGGATTTATGGAAGCGGTGAGGAAATCTTGTCATCTGAAAAGCAACAATCTCAAAGGATTCTTTCAAGTCTGTTGTAAGTAAATCTTGGTCAGGTAATATAACCTTTTTGATTGCTTCTATTCTTATATCAGTAGCTTTTAGAAGTTTTTACGCAGAATAGAAAGGTTTATAAAACAAATGATGTGTAGCGGTTGGGAATATACGCATAAAACAACGAGGAGCAACGAAGAAATCTGCTTAATTGCTCCTGTGATTCTGGTATGGTATCAGTTGTTGTGAAAACAATAGACTGCTCGGAAAAAGTAACAAATACTTAAAATTCAAACTCTCGCTCTACTGAATTTTCTTTGTAAGAAACACCGATTCTAAATTTTTCTCCTAATTCGACATCAAACGCTGATTGAATCCAATTATCATCTTCTCTAGACTCTTGCTCTAATACAACTTCACCCAATTCATCACTAATAATTAGCTTTACACCTTCAGGTAATGTTATTCCCTTAAAAGGATGTAATTGAGTTAAAATCGAAACTTCATTACTATTCTCTTCTGGAGTCACTTTTAAAACTAAAGCTAGAGAAATTTTATCAAGTTGAATTCCCAAATCAATTTTTTGTCCTCTTGTGACGCTAATTTCGTTTTTAAAAGCTACTCCCAATTGTTGTGGTGTTAAAAGTCTATCTAACTTTTCCCAAGCAGCATCAACAAATCCATCTATCCATTCTCCAATATTCACGGTTACTAATTTTGCTTCGGTTTGATGAGATTGAACTACTTCACATTCAGTGAGATACATCAAAAAATCTTCCAAAGATTGCAACTGATTTAAAGGAATTTCCGCAGCATAATTACGGGTAAAACCTAAAATTTTTGCTGTTTTCAAACTAGAATCAAATTGCACAGCTACATACCCAATTCTATCGTCAGAAACTTCCGCTGGTATCTCTACTTTTTCTTCATCAACTAAAACAGGACGACATTCTAATTTACCAAAATTTTTCACTTCTAAATCAGCAACATTCATTAACTGAATCGCCAAATTATTGCGACTGTGGCTATTCTCCCAATCCGGATTAAATCCCATACAGCGCAGATAATTATCTACAGCATACACAGCCAAACTATTTAAATAAACCTGTTGAACTTTTTCTGAAGGTATACCTTTAGAAAATTCCTGAGCCATAGAATGAGCTTCAAAAGACAAAGGAACTACAAAACTTAATTCATCACTGGTACAATTCATAATCAAAATCTCTTGATGGATGGATATTGGGTTAATAGATTAAATTTCGATTAACTATATATATTTCTGTATGTAATCAATTATTTTACTCATTCTACGTTGGTAAAAACTAGAAATAGTAGATATTGGAACCCCGAGTTCTTGAGAGATTTCCTTCCATCTTTTTTCTGCTAATAGCATTAGCAAAATTGTTTGTAAATTTACTTGAGGATATTTTGAAAGATATTCACTTTTCAAAAAGCCCTCTGAATCCTTTTGAATAATTTCTTTTAGCTGCTCAAGCTCAGATTTATCATTTGGTAGCAGATTTTCACTTTTGATATCATCCAGACATAGCACAATAGCAGCTTTTTGATGTTTAGGAATTTGAGTAAAACCTCTTCTGAGTTCCTTATTTCTTACATCACTAAACCGCCAATTAAAAATTTTATTTACCCATGCCATTACTGGGTATTGTGGATTATATTCATCAATTTTTTGACAAACTTCCATCAAAGTCAATTGCAAAGCTTCATTATAATAATCTTCGTAATTCGGTTCACCTAACCACTTGCTTTGTTTGCTCAACCTTCCCGAAGACTGAATTGCATTAACTAGCTTATTTAAAGCAATCCGCCGTTTTCCTCTGATAGTAGCACTACCACTGTTAGCCGAACATCGTTTAATCTCCTCAACAAGCTGCTGTAGCTTTAAATTGAGAACATCGTCCCTCTCTTGAAGATTGTGATTCATCAGTCTTCTGTTTGAAGTAAGAAATCTCTACCTTAATATCTTGCCTAACTTCAAACTTTTACGCACTGAATGTTTTTACTTATTTTAGGCTATTGCATTGTTTTATGTGATACTAAAAATAGAAAAATATATTAAGAGTAAACCTGGGTATTTATTCTCTGTAATAATTTGCTTTAGGTAAATATAAATTCGTTGATTGAGTGTAGTTACTTATTCTATTTTCTAACAATAAGGATAATCGAAATAACTACTGTTTAATTTTCCATCAAAAACTTCTTATTTTACCCAATTTAAATTTGTGTTTGGTTGAAAAAAATTAATGCTTACAAACAAGTATTGATTTCATCAAACAACGATAATAATTGGAAAATCATGATTCAAGCAATTGATTCAGAACAGATATTCGTTTCAAACTTAGAACAATTCATTAGTAAAGCTGACAAATTTATCAAAACATATTATTCAGGTGTCAGCGATGAAAATCACGTTCAAGAAATAGTGCAAGAATTGAAAAATTTAATATTAGATACCGACTTGAAACAATTGGAATTTGATTATCAGTATTATTGTGAAATTAAGGATTTAATGGGGGATTTCGATGATTCGGCTTGGTTTTGACTGAATATGAAAGTTTACTTATTCTTCCACTGCACCTAATGCTTTGAGCGTTGAAATTTCGGCTTAGGTTAACCCTTTGACACCTGTGATGTTCATGCGTTCCATATTTGAGGTTAGAGGAAATTTCTAACCTTAATTTGTGAAGAATTATTACAAAAATAAAACCTCTGGGTAAAGTAAAAAAATTCTTTTAAAGTAATAAGCAGTAGGTAAAAATAATAAATTTTATAGTAACAAAATACACCCTAGTCAATTTATTAAAGTACTCAAATTTATAATTGGTGCTGAATCAGGAGAAATAGCTATGCCACTGGACTTGCGAACATTCTTTCAAGCGACAAACCCAGGAAAAACTTTATTTTTAAGAGATAATCCAGAAGAAGATAAAAAGTATTATATTGATTTTTCTTCAGTGCGTGGCGATGACATTATTGAGCATCTGCGCGATAACATTGCTTTGTTCTCACCAAATGAGCCAACTTGTCAATTATTCACTGGTCATATTGGGTGTGGAAAATCTACAGAGTTGCTACGGCTAAAGGCAGAATTAGAAAGAGAAGGATTTCATGTGGTTTATTTTGAATCCGATCAAGATTTAGAATACCACGATGTAGATATTGGTGATATTTTATTGGCGATAGCTCATAGAGTAATAAAAAGTTTTGACCAATTAAACCTTGAGCAAGCTACAGAGCTTCAGAGATTATTTCAAGGTGCAGTTAAAGTATTACAAAAAGAATTTGAAATAAAAGAAGTTGAACTTAAACCACAAATTCCTAATGTTCCTGATGTTGGGATTAAAGTAGACAAAAAGGGATTTAATCTATCTTTTGGTATAGGTAAGATTACTGCTCAAGCAAAAGAAAGTTCTAAATTAAGAAAGAAATTGAGAGAATATATAGAGCCTCGAATTAGTAATACCATTGAAGCAATTAACAAAGAAATTATAGAACCTGGTCTTGAGCAGTTAAAACAGTACGGAAAAAAAGGGCTGGTGGTAATTATTGATAATTTGGATCGTATTGAGAGCAATAAAAAGCCTTGGGGAAGACCTCAACCAGAATATGTCTTCGTAGATCGGGGGAAACAGTTACGCCAGTTAAAATGTCATCTGATTTATACAATACCTTTGGCATTAAGATTCTCAAATGATTATGGTTATCTAACTGAAAGATTTTTGACTGAACCCAATGTTTTACCAATGGTGCCAACAAAATTACGTGATAGCAGTGAGAATCACGAAGGAATGGCATTACTTAAGCAAATGGTTTTAGCAAGAGCTTTTCCAGAAATTGATGCCAATCTACGTCTTGAAAAAGTTACAGAAGTTTTTGATAGTCCTAAAACTTTAGAGCGTTTGTGTTTTATCAGTGGTGGTCATATAAGAAACTTATTAAGGTTATTGTATGACTGTATTCGTATGGAAAAGAAGTTTCCTCTATCTTCCATAACTCTAGAGAAGATTATTCGTACAAGACGCGACCAAATAGTGCTAGCTATTGAACCCTATGAATGGGAGTTATTACGCCAAGTTATGAAAACAAAAAAAGTAACTGGAGATGACGGTTATCAAACGTTAATTCGCAGCATGTTTGTTTATGAATATCGCGACCCTCAAAACACTTGGTTTGATATCAATCCTATTTTAGAAGATGCGGAGGAGCTAAAATTATGACCGAGTTAAATTCACCTTTTGGTAGTGCTGATAATGAGCGAGCGCTTGAAGATATAGTATGGACTATTGAGATGTCTCAGGAGCAATTTTCTTTAATTTTAGCTCTATGTAACTCGAATAAATTGCGCGATAGTATGGTAAAGCAGTTGCGAGAAACTTGCCCAAACATTGAAGAAATTGTTCTCAAACCATCAGATACACTAATCTATTCTAAAGTGAAAGAATTAAGCATTCAGAAACAGCCTGAAGCAGTTATGATTCGTGGTTTGGAATTAGTTACAGACATTAATCAAATGTTAACTGTGCTTAATCAATTAAGAGAAGAATTTTGGAAATCTTTTAAGTTTCCTATAATTCTATGGATTAATGAGGCAATCTTAACAAAAATGATTAGATATACTCCAGATATTGAAAGCTGGGCTAGCATTACTTATTTTAACAGTTTTACTAAGAAACATGATGTTCCTTCAAAAGAAAAGCTAGATAGCGTGAACAAGCATTCAGGTTTGGGCATTCAGAATTTCTGGATTGCAAATATACTTAGCAAGACTCAAGTCGGATTTCTATATCAGTTTTAATTACAATTTCAAAACTAAATGGAAAATTCCTTTCAACTTCCTCTCCCAACTGTAATAGTTGTTGTTGCAGGAATATGTGGTCAAGTTCTTGCCGCATATTTAAAAGTTCCCAGTATTGTTTTGTTGTTCTTATTTGGCATATTGTTCGGTCCAGATGGTTTAGGATTACTTAATCCTCATCTATTGGGAGTGGACTTGGAACTGCTCGAAGGCTTTACCTTAGCCATTATTTTATTTGAAGGGGGGCTAAATCTCGATCTTCGACAGTTAGGTCGAGTTTCCACCAGCTTACAATTGCTCGTCACCCTGGGTATGCTAATCACCCTACTTGGTGGAAGTATGGCAGCTCACTGGCTGGGAGAATTTCCTTGGTCTACTGCTTTTCTGTTCGCTTCTATCATTACCGTTACCGGACAAACAGTTATTAGCTCTCTACTCAACCAAGTAGGCATAGACCGAGAAGTTGCTACCTTGTTAGAAGGAGAGAGTATCTTAGCAACTCCAGCTGGAGTAATTTTAACTGTTGTCGTCTCCTCAACCATTTTGAACGGCGATACCGATGCTTTAAAGGCTATTACAGGTATGTTATTCCGCTTTGGTATTGGTGCGGTAATCGGTGGGTTGGGTGGTTGGCTACTAAGTTTGTTTTTCAAGCGAGCCAATAGTTTGTCATTTGAATTGAAAAATTTGGCAGTACTATCTTCCATATGGGGCTTGTTTGCTTTAGCGCAGACGATTCGTAGCGAATCGGGGCTAATGACAGCAGTAATGGCAGGAGCAGTGTTTGCTAATTCATCGGTGCCAGAACAACGCTTGTTACGCCACTTCCAAAGCCAGTTAACAATTTTGAGTCTTTCAGTTTTATTTGTACTCGTAGGAGCTGACTTCTCGATTAAAAGTATTTTCACTTTAGGTTGGGGTGGTTTATTTACAGTCTTGGTGTTGATGTTTGTTGTTCATCCGATTAAAGTCTTTGCATCTACCTGGAACAGTGACCTCAATTGGCGGCAGAAAATATTTTTAACCTGGGTTGCTCCTCGTGGCATTGTCTGTGCCTCTATTGCTTCTTTATTAGGCACTTTACTAACCCAAAATGGTGTTGATGGTGGAGAATCCATCAAAGCCTTGGTATTTTTGACAATCATCATGACTGTATTCTTCCAAGGTTTAACCACTACTTGGGTAGCCAAGTTTTTGCAACTTACTTCCAAGACAATCAATGGTGCAGTGATTGTCGGTTCTAACCCTTTAAGTTTGCTAATTGCCCGTTTCTTTCAAGAGCGCGGAGAGCCTGTAGTCATGATTGATACAGACCCAGAAGCTTGTCAGCAAGCACAAGCACAAAATTTGCGAGTTTTAAATAGCAGTGCCTTAGATGCTAATGTTTTGGAAGAAGCTGGAGTTGATTCTGTAGGTACTTTTCTGGCAATGACCGAAAATGGTGAAGTCAATTTTGTTTTAGCTCAACGAGCCGCTGAAGAATTTGACCCACCTTGTGTTTTGGCATTTTATCCTCGCGATCCTCAAGCTGGTAGTATAAATAACAGTAAAGTTCTTCAAGCCTTTCTTCCCGACTTCAAACTCAAAACTTGGAATCAATATCTAAATAATGAACAAGTAAAACTAGGAACTATAGCCTTGAAAGATCCTGGTTTTTCTCTAAAAAAAATTCAGTTACAAGCATTAATCCGAACTGGTGATTTACTGCCGTTATTTGTGGAAAGGGAAGATAAAATCAACCTCATGGCTGCCAGCCAAACTTGGCAAGTAGGCGATCGCTTAATTTACCTGCTCTATGACCCCAGACCGGATCTTCTTAAACGCTTGTCTGGTAATAGTCAGGCTCGTCTTTCCTTAGAAAATTTACCAGAAGTAGAAGAAATCCCCATAGGCAAATTAAGTCAACTTAGTCCAACAGATACTTTGCAAGATCCAGATACACTTCCAGAGCTATTGGAAGACCCGAATATACTTACAAATATAGTTGAGCGAAAAGCGGAAGAAAATGAAGAATTACAACAATTAAATCAGAAATTAGAAGAAATAGATCAACTTAAAGATGAATTTTTAGCGAATACCTCCCATGAACTTCGGACACCTCTGAGTGCAATAATTGGTATTGCCGAATCTATGGTAGATTCCCCTTTTGGCAAACTCTCAGATACCCAAAAAGATAATTTATCTGCAATTATCTATAGTGGACGTAGACTAGCTAATCTGGTTAACGATATTCTTGACTTCTCGAAACTTAAGTACCAAGATATTCAACTGCAACAAAAATCTGTTGGCACAAAGGAAATTACTGAAGTAGTTTTAAAATCCAGTCAGTTTTCTATAAAGAATAAGAACTTGAAACTAGTTAATTCTATTTCTGCTGACTTACCTCCCGTTTATGCTGATGAAAATCGTTTGCAGCAGATTTTATACAACCTTATTGGTAATGCTATTAAGTTCACTGAAAGTGGTCAAGTTGAAGTATCGGCAAAATTAATCTCTGAGAAAGATAAGACACAGTTTTTAGCAATTACTGTTTCTGATACTGGTATTGGTATCCCGCAAGATAAATTAGAAAAAATCTTTGAATCCTTTGAACAAGCTGATGGTTCTAGCACCCGTCAGTATGGAGGAACTGGTTTAGGTTTGGCAATTACTAAAAGGTTTGTTGAATTACATGGCGGTAAAATTGGTGTGGAATCATTACTTGGGGAAGGTTCTCGCTTTACTTTTACTTTACCTGTATCTGAGAATCCACAAGAAAAAATAAACATCTCACCAATTCTATCTCCGACAGTAAAGGCAGTAGATGAATACCAGATGACTCCAGCTGTGAATCAAGTCTTAGCAGCAGATAGTAATTCTTGCCATATTTTGGCTGTTGACGACAATCCTGAGAATCTAAGGGCACTTAATAATCATTTGTCAAATCAAAATTATTATGTTACTCAAACTACTAATGGTCAAGAAGCATTAGATATACTTGATAAAGGTTTTCGACCCGATCTAATTTTACTGGATGTAATGATGCCAAGGATGTCAGGCTTTGAGGTCTGTCAAAAAATCCGAGAGAAGTTTATACTGGCAGAAATTCCCATCATTCTATTAACGGCAAAAAACCAAATTTCCGATTTAGCTCAAGGATATAATTCAGGGGCAAATGATTATCTAACTAAACCCTACTCAAAAGATGAATTGTTAGCTCGAATAAAAACTCATATTCGTTCTACTAAGGAAAATCAAGAAGTTCAAGATAGGTTAAAGGTAATAGAAAGTTATACGAATTTAGCCACTATTAGTCAGCCATCTGAAGTTAGTCCAAATAAAGTATCCTTAGCATCAGCAAAAAATAGGAAATTAAGCGAAAGTGCTTCACACAAAGTTCTGATTGTTGATGATGAAGTTATAAGTTTAACGGCATTTGAGGCTATTCTTTCCAATCTTAACTATCATGTGACTCGGGCAAACAATGGATTACAAGCTTTACAAATCCTGGAGAAATACCAACCTGATTTAGTGTTATTGGATGTGATGATGCCAGGGATGACAGGTTTTGAGGTCTGTCAGAAAATTCGAGAGAAGTTTTTACCTGATGAACTTCCTATCATTTTTCTAACTGCAAAAAATCAAATTAAGGATTTAATGCAAGGATATGATTCAGGAGCAAATGATTATCTAACTAAACCCTGTAATAAAGAAGAGTTATTAGCACGAGTAAAAACTCATATTAATTTAAAAAATAAGAATCAGGAATTAAAACAACAGCGTCAACGGGCTGAAATGGCTGAAATTGAAACATTAATTTCTTTATCTCAAGCTCGTCTTTTATCTCATAACTGGCTGGAAGGCTTGATTGCTGCTTTGGATGCAGCTAAACAGTTACAAAAAATACAAGTACCACCTGAAATCAAGGTCAGATCAATTTGTCAACTCAGACAAGTTATTTATAATGTCCCAGAGAAAAATCGTTGGCAAGCTCATACAGTTAATATCAACGAAATTTGTTTTAGCTTAGATGCTCAAACCTTAGCCTCTGCTAGCGATGATGGCAAAGTCAAACTTTGGCAATTAGATGGTACAGAAAAGCTCACCATTACAGGTCATAATTTCCCAGTTACTAGCGTAAGTTTCAATTTTGATAGTCAAATATTAGTATCTGCCGATGCAAATAATACTGTAAAACTTTGGCGAGTAAATGATGGTAGTCAAATCCAGACTTTGGATGATTATGGGAATAAAGTAATTTTTAATCCAACTAAGAATATATTAGCCTCCAGTCATGGAAAGGGGGTAATAAAACTTTGGCATATCAATGATGATAAGGAAATCAAAAATTTTACAGGTTTAAGTGTCATTTACGAACTAAGTTTTAGTCCCGATGGAAATACTTTAGCTTGTGCTAATGAAAATGGTGAAATTATAACTTTAAGATTAGACAGTAACGAAATCAAAATTATTAAAGCACATACAGATTGGGTAACGAGTATTAATTTTAGTCAAGATGGACAAACTTTAATTTCTGGTAGTGAAAATGGTAAGTTAAAAATTTGGCAAATAGATGATAATGGATTACAAGAAATCACAAACTACCAAGCACATAAAGATGCTATCACTAGCGTTAGGTTTTGTTCTGATGGTCAAACTTTTGCTTCAGCTAGTAAAGATGGAACCGTACAGCTTTGGGATTTACAAGGAAATAAACTGAGTATTTTTCAAGGTCACAGCAATCAAGTAAAGAGTATCTGTTTTAATCCTAATAATCACATTTTAGCTTCTGCTGACAATGATGGTATAGTCAGATGCTGGAGTTTAATAGATAAGAAACAAATTACTTTAAATCATAATAGTAAAGTTACTACTGTTAAATTTAGTCCTGACAGTAAAACTCTAGCTTCTGCTGATGAAACTGGCAATGTCAATTTATGGAAAATAGATGGCACAAAAATGATTAGCCATCAGTTTTGTAATAGTAAAATTACAGATATTAGCTTTAGTGCCCAAAATCAAGATATAGCCTTCAGTCACAAAAATGGCAATATTGAATTCTTGTCATTAAATAATAGTGAAACACCATTTCCTTTGGTTCAAGAATCTGGAATTACTAACTTAGAATTTAGTGTTGATGGTAAAACTTTAGCCTTTACTCAAGAGAATGGTATTATTCAAATTTGTAAACAAGATGGTAGCTTGCTAGCTCTTGGCAGACATAGTAATAGAATCATCAGTATGAGCTTAAATTTTAATAATAAAAATTTAGCTACAGTTGGTGCAGACAATAGTATAAAAATTTGGAACTTCACGAATAATAAATTATCTGAGATTATCTTTTCCCCAACTCATGACAGTACAATAAATCAGATTTGTTTTAATCACAATGGAGAAATACTAGCCTCAGCATGTGATGATTGTAGCATCAGACTTTGGAATTTAAATGGTAAACAAATAGCAGTTTTCCGAGGACATAGTAGAGCAGTTACAAGCATTAGTTTTAGTCCTGATGGTCAAATTTTAGCCTCTGGTAGTGATGACGGCAATATAAAGCTATGGAGTCTTGATGGTAATGAAATAAGTACATTACAAAGCCATACGCAAGAAGTTACAAGTGTGAGTTTTAGTCCTGATGGTCAAACTTTAGCATCTGGAAGTAATGATAAAACAGTAATTCTGTGGAATTTAAATCTTGATAATTTAATAGACCGTGCCGATGAATGGTTATATGATTATTCAAAAGTTAATCAGAATGTCAGTTAAACAAAAATTCTGCTGTGGCTAAAAAATTTCCCTCTTGCCATAAGATTGCCCATATTATAAGTTTAAATTTTAACTAAGTTTTAATAATCAATAATTTTATATTTGAATCAATCGATTCAGAACAGATATTTCGTTTCAAACTTAGAACAATTCATCAGTAAAGCTGACAAATTTATCAAAACATATTATTCAGGTGTCAGCGATGAAAATCACGTTCAAGAAATAGTGCAAGAATTGAAAAATTTAATACTAGACACCGACTTGAAACAATTGGAATTTGATTACCAACATTATTGTGAAATTAAAGATTTAATGGGAGATTTCGATGATTAGGCTTGGTTTTGATTGGATATGAAAAGGTTTATTTATTCTTCTACCGCACCCAATGCTTTGAGCGTGGTAATTTCAGCTTCCGTTAAGCCTTTGACACTTGTGATGTTCATGCGTTCGTAAGGTCTATCTCGTAGAATCTTTAAGCATTCACCTGTTTCAACATTCCAAATTCTAATTGTTTCATCCCAACTACCGCTAACAAGAGTTTTTCCGTCTGGACTGAAAACAAGAGAATAAATCCAGTTGGTATGTCCTTCAAGTATTTTGATACATTCACCACTATAAACATCCCAAATTATGATAGTTTTATCATAACTTCCACTCGCAATTGTCTTACCGTCTGGGCTATAAGCTACTGAATAAATAGAATCAGTATGGCGTTCTAAAGTTCTTTCACATTCACCAGTATCAACATTCCAAATTTTAACAGTTTGATCAAAACTTCCACTCGCAATTTTTTTACCATCTGGGCTATAAGTTACAGAGAAAATTTCATCTTTATGTCCCTCTAAAAGTTTTAATAATTCACCAGTATAAACATCCCAAATTTTCACTGTTGTATCTTCACCAGCACTGGCAAGAATTTTACCATCAGGATTAAAAGCAACTGACCAAATAATACCAGAATGTCCCTGGATAGTTTTAAGACATTCTGCTGTATGAGCATTCCAAATTCTAATATTTACAGCATTGCTAACACAGGCTATAAATTCATCATTGGGGCTAAAGCTAATATCCATTCGACTACCATTCATTATTTCCTGTAAAACATGAATGGATGATTCACCAGTTAAAATATCTAGCAGTATAATTTTCCCATATGCGCCAGAACTACAAGCCAGTATGGTTCCTTTTGAGTTGAAGTCAATCGAACTTATGAAGTTTGGGTACATATCCCAAACTTTAGTACAACTACCAGTTGAAGCGTCCCATAATCTTACTTTTCTATCATAAGAAGCGCTAGCAATAACTTGATTTGTAGGGTCAAATGCTAATGAATATACAGAATTACTATATCCTTGCCATGTTTTGACACATTTCCCAGTTGAAATATCCCAAAATCTTACTGATGAATCATCTCCTCCACTAATAAGCAAATTAGCTTCTAGACTAAAAACAACTGAACGAACCCAATCAATATGTCCTTCAAAGACTTGAAGACATTCCCCTGTATATATATTCCACAGCCTTAATGTTTCGTCATAACTACCACTAGCAATTGTTTTACTATCTTTATCAAAAGCTACAGAGTGTACTGTCATTTTATGTCCGGACAATACTTGTAGGCAATTACCTTTGCGTCGATTCCATAATCTTATTGTTTTATCAAAACTACTTGTAGCAATAAAATTGCCACAAAAACTTAGTGCTACGGAAATAACTGTTTTTGTATGTCCTTCTAAAACTTGTAAACATTTTCCTGTAACAACGTCCCATATTCTTACTGTTTTGTCATTACTACCACTGACGATGACTTTGTTGTCTGTACTAAATGCTATTGAACGAACACCATCTGTATGTCCTTCTAAAACTTGGACACACTTGCCAGTATCAATATCCCAGATTCTTATTGTTTGATCTAAGCTAGCACTAGCTAAGAGTTGATTATCAAAACTGAAGGACAATGAGCTAATACCACTTTTATGTTCCTGTAAAATCTTCAAACATTCAGAACTTTTAATATTCCATAATCTTATAGTTGCATCGGCACAACCACTAGCCAAAATTTTATTGTCATTACTAAAAATGGTACAAGTTACTTTTGAAGAATGTCCCGTTAACAGTGTAATTTCTTTTTCGCTACTGATTTCCCACAATTGAAGCGCAAAATCACCTGCTGTTGCCAGCATTGTTCCATCCGAACTAAAAGTCAATGACCATACACGACCTAAATTTTTTGTAAAATTAGAATTAAATAAACTTGCTCTTACAAAACTTACATATCGCAAACTCGCATCGCTAAAATCAGCACCCTTAATAACAGCACCCGAAAAATCTCTCCCCTCCAAAGCAGATTTCTCAACCTTCACAGCCAAACTAGCCGCATTCCCCCCAACATAACCAACTTCATCCTCACTTCTCCCCCGCGTCATCTCAATAACTTTAACCAGCGCTTCATTATCTCCCACCATTCCCAACATCAAATCCATCACCGCTTTTGTCAGTGGCGATCGCCCAAAATTTTTCCTCAATTTCTCCAAAGATTCTGTAATAAATTCCTTCAATGGAGCAATCGCAATACAATTTCCCGAATTATCCAACTGACGCTCAAAATAACCAGACCAAGTATAATCAACGGGTACAGCAGCCACATCTAAACAAGATTGCGCTTGTGCTAATTCCGTAAAATCATCAGCCAAAGCACCCAACTCAGCCGCAAATTTATACGCTACAAAAAACTCTAATAACGAACGATGAGCGGGAGTATAATCCCCATTAGCATTACGAATCAGCATCGTCTGCCCCATCATGTCGTAGTGCCAATGATCCAAGTCATTTTGTTCTTGCACTATAGAACCAAACAAGCGCCGAATCCTATCGGGAAAAAACTTATAGTTGATGCTCATTTGGTCGGTGGAAAGCATTTCCCAAGATAGTTCGCACAAGAAATACAGTTTATCTGCTAAAGAAGTAAATGTGCGTTCGGCTTTGATATCCCGTTCCATCTTTCGTCGCACTGCATATAGATAAACCCGCGACATATCCACTGGTTTACCCGCTTCAATATCTGGTAATGCTTCTAAAATTAAATCGGTCATTACCGGACGACGAGCCAAGTCTAATAATTGCGGATTGCCCATCACTTGGTCAACGGTTGCAGCTTCCGCTTGATATGACAATACTTGTCTAATTTGCTCGTCGTTGAATTTCTCCAGTTCCAACACTTCAAACTGGGGTGTTTCTCCGGTTAAATTCTTAGTGGAAGCTTGTAACTCAGCATTGAGTAAAGCGCGTCCTTCTTGAGCTTCGGGAAAATGTTCCGTGCGACAAGTTAAAATCACCTTGGCACCAGGAACCACAACCTTAGCCAGTTCCCAGAAATTATTAATCATCTGCTGACGGTCAACTTTTGCAGCCATCTCGTCAAAACCGTCAAAAATTAACAGCAGCTTACCCATGCGGTTCAACTGGTCAAAGACATCGCTATTGATGCGGATATTATGCTGAGTAAAAAAGAACCCTGCTAAAACATTTTCTACATTCAAAGCTTTTGCAAAATCCCGCAAGGTAATTACCACAGGTAAACGGGGACGCTCTAAACCCCTTTTTTGAGCATCTTTGTAGCGTTGTAATGCAGTCCAAGCATAGTGAAAAGCAAACCAAGTTTTACCAGTAC
>ERZ1740052.189-NODE-189-length-20955-cov-5.513349_pt1 | contig 20955 bp, 22 predicted proteins | sample MGYA00581750_ERZ1740052 | MGnify/ENA primary metagenome ERZ1740052 (study PRJEB43018, sample SAMN04849743) | marine metagenome | isolation source: floating plastic debris | place: Pacific Ocean | collected 2008-08-30 | study: EMG produced TPA metagenomics assembly...
GCTACGGTCGCCCAGTGCTGCTGTTTAAAAATGAATGGAACTGTCGCCAAACCGAGAGCGATCATCCCGAGCTGAAGCTAAGCAACACCGCGCCTGTTGTCTCTGGAATGCAGCCAGAGGACTTGTAATAGAACCCCTGTAATACAACTACTGAGGAGAAATTACCGTATGGGAAATGGTTACATTTTCATAGAAGAGATTAAGCGTTACTAAGCTTTGCAGGTAATCGCTCTCAGAAACAAAGCCAGTCGTTAACATAAGTAAGTAGCCCGTCGGAACCCCGAAGGACCACTTTTATGACTAACACTATTCTCTTGCTGATAGTTGCTGGCATTGCACTGGCCGTTCTCCATATTCCCAGCGTAGTAATTACGCTCGGTATTATTGGCGGTTTATCTTTCTTTACCATCAAAATCTTTTGGCGCACCATGCAGCTATTTTCCTCTAGCGCCAAGAACGAGCCCGTACCTGTACGCAGCCTGTAAAGACTCACTTTTCCTTTCACAGCTGAACGTTTCTAGAAATCTTTCATCAAACAAAAAACATCGGATAGCCATAGCGCGTTATCCGATGTTTTTTGTTGTAAAAACTGTTTACACAACAAAACCGCATATCGTCAGCGCAGTCTAGGGCTGAGCGATTGCTCAAGTGATTGCTCGTTTGATTGCTCGTTTGATTGCTCATTGGAGCGCATATACAGCATCATTGCCAGGGTCACCTGTTTGAGCGGCCAGTATATAGCGGCAATCACAACAAACGTCACGACCATCACAGCTAGTGACCACGGATCGAGCAGCGCCTTGAACAAGAATACGACTACCCTATGTGGCCCGGTGATAATATCCCAGCTGTTGAACCGGGGAAATCGACCCAAAAAAATGCCAATAGCGCACAGCGCGTGAACGACTAGCTCAGCAGTAGAGACCCACCGCCCCCAGCCCTGCTTATGCAAGTAGTGTCCCAAATTGACCAGCGAAGCCACATAGGCCTCCGTCCCAATCAGCATAAAAATCAGATACTGCGGAATGAGCACCAGCACAACCGTCCACAGCGCCGCGCCTTCTTGAATGAACCCCACCAAATGAATAATGTCGGTGAGTACATAGGGCGCATTTGGCAAAAAGGCCATAAATATGACAAAGCCAATCCACCAGCTCACTCGGCGATCACCCGAGCCGCGTCCGCGAAATAGCCACAGGCTCAGCACAAAAGGAATCAACGCTAAGAATGTATTCCACAGCATAAATAGCATGCTGCGATTGGCAGCATCAAAAGCGCTAGAAAGCCACTGCGTTAGGTCTGTCAATGTCATGAGAAAAATTAGGGAAAGTGAAGCAACGGACCTATTAAGGCTACTGAATAACTACCCCAGCATACCCAGCGATTTCGTTTAGGCAGCGCTTTATGTCAGGTAATCTTGACTTAGCGTGCCTAAAACAGCACGAAATATCAACATAATGTGGGCGGTCGGCACCATACCCGATAAAATAGTCCGGTTGCTTTAGGCGATAGATCCCCTTGATAGAACGCTATACCTTGCCCGAGATGGGCGAACTATGGACCGACCAGTACAAATTTCAAACGTGGCTTCAAGTAGAAATTGCTGTCTGCGAAGCGCAAGCGAAATTGGGTAAAGTCCCCAAAGAGGCGGTCGAAACTATCAAGGAGAAAGCCAACTTTGACGTAGAGCGCATCCTTGAAATTGAGCGCGAAGTCAAGCACGACGTCATTGCATTCCTCACCAACGTGAACGAATACGTCGGTGATGCTGGCCGCTACATTCACCTCGGGATGACTAGCTCAGACGTGCTCGATACCGCGCTTTCTTTGCAGATTGTCGCGAGTCATAAGCTGATCTTGACCCACGTAGAAAACCTGATTCAGGCCATTCGCTACAAGGCGCAAGAGCATCGCAATACGGTAATGATTGGGCGATCGCACGGCATTCACGCCGAACCCATGACCTTTGGATTCAAGCTCGCAGGCTGGCTGGCCGAAATGCAGCGCCACCGCGAACGCCTCACCCGCATCCAAGACGAAATCTCTGTTGGCCAAATCTCTGGCGCAGTGGGTACCTATGCCAACATCGACCCAGAAGTTGAAGAAATCACCTGCCAGATCCTTGGGTTAAAACCCGATACCGTCTCTACGCAGGTTATCTCTCGCGACGTGCATGCTGAATTCATGATGAGCCTAGCGGGCGTCGGCGCTTCGATAGAACGCTTCGCCGTAGAGATTCGCAATCTTCAGCGTACCGATGTACTCGAAGTGGAGGAATTTTTCTCTAAAAAGCAGAAAGGGTCTTCGGCGATGCCGCACAAGCGCAACCCGATTAAGTCGGAGCGCTTGGCAGGGATGGCACGGATTTTGAGAGGGAATGCGATCGCAGCCCTAGAAAACGTCGCTCTCTGGCACGAACGCGATATCTCCCACAGCTCCGTAGAGCGCGTCATCTTCCCCGACAGCTGCATCCTCACCCACTTCATGCTGGTAGAAACTACCAAGCTGATCAAAAATCTGCTGGTATACCCAGACAACATGGCACGCAACATGAACCTCTACGGCGGCGTAGTGTTCAGTCAAAGGGTCATGCTCACTCTCGTGGAAAAAGGCATCAGCCGAGAAGACGCCTACCGCATCGTGCAAAGCAATGCCCACAATGCCTGGAATACCAAAGGCGGCAACTTCCAAAAGCTAATTGCAAGCGATCCTCAAGTACAAGAAAAGCTTTCTCCCGAAGAAATTGAAGATTGCTTCAACCCCGACTACCAGCTACGCAATCTCGACAAGGTGTATCAGCGTCTCGACATTTGAAGTTCTGCTTCACAGAGTCCTCATACAACCGCTGAAAACTGCCGTTAAACCCTAGAAACAATACGGAAATTAGCCATATGTCTTAATTTATACATGAAGATATGGGCACTTTGAGCCCACAGTCGGTAGCAGACTCTACGCTTGCCACCGACCCTGGACTCAAGGTGAACAAGGAACCCATCTCATGACTGCCAAACTTATTTCCAAAGCTTTAGCGAACCGCGATTTAGGCTCACAGTTTTTGGGCGCATCTATCCTTGCCACAGCCCTCACACTCGTCGGCGCAGCGGCTTCTGGCCAGGCACAGGCCGCCAGTCTCAACTGGTACGACCTTTGGGATACCAGCAGCACAGAAAGCTCTCGCACCTTTGGCGATGTCGATGGCTCAGGTATCGATATCAATGTAGAGTACTCCACCAACATGTTCTGGAGTACTCAAAACGAAGGACGCGTCAACCTTTACGACAACGGCACCCCACAAAAGAATGCGCTCAACGACACTCACCCCTTAGACCAGTACGACGGCATCCTCCGGATGACCAACGACAGAACTGACAATCCAGAAAGCACTTTTGTAAAACTCACTTTCTCTGAAGCTGTCTACTTAGATGAGTTCTGGGTTGGCAGCCTTTCCACCATCGGAGACGCCAGAGAGTGGATGAGCGTATCGGCCTATGAAAGTGACGACGTCGACTTCAACAATCTAGATAGCTACGCCGATCAGCGGGTGGCGGCATCGAAATACGATACCTACGAAAATTTCTTTGGTAACACTGACGGTGACTACACGGCCAAAGCTGATGACGCGGAACTAGTCGCGCTAGATGATGACACTACCGATAATGTCTATACTACTGCTGGCCTCGGCAGGCAGGGTGGTGGCAACTATGGCCGAGTCTTCTTTGAATATTCAGACGAAGCTGTACAGAGTCTCGTCATTGAACACTTTACGACTCAAAAAGACAACTCAGCGGAATCTTCTAGCCGGTACACCTCTGTTGCCGTGAGCCCGAGCATTTTCTTCACCAAAGCCGATACACCCACAGAAATTCCTGAACCTACTTCGATCTTGGGAATGCTTGCATTTGGTGGATTGAGCGTAGCAGGTTCACGTCGCAAGCGCTCAAGCTAACGTTCCGGCATCAGCTGGTTGATTAATCAAAAAAGCAGCCGCGATTGTCTTCGCGGCTGCTTTTTCGTGAAATGGCTTAAAGTCTAATCTTCTTCGTCTTCAAGGTATTCGTCATCTTCGCCGGGATTATCCATCTCGTCTTTAAAGCCTCGCAGCGTTTTACCCAGCGCGCCACCCAGTTCAGGAATCCGCTTAGGACCAAACACCAAGACGGCGATCACACCAATAATGACTATCTCTGGAACACCTAGTCCAAACATGACGCGACTCCTTATCTGCGCAGCGTTGCTTGCACCATCATAAACGCTTCTATCCTCAACACTCAAAGCACTACAGAATCGTGATGTAAGTGTTAGACATCTCCAGAGGTAATACTCTAAGCGTTTGATTTTGCAAGTCAGGCTCCAAACCCAGCATCTCTAAGGGAATGACACCAACCAGCGGATCTAGTCCGCCCGGTAGCTCTAAGCATTCAAAGGTACCTTGGCGACCACACAACGAAACCTTAGCGTCTTGAAAAACGCGAGCCTTACTCGTCCCATTTGCTGTGGCAACAGGGACTTCTTTTAGTAACTCCAGACCTAACTTGTCGATAATGTCTGCTGGAAGGCACAAAGTAGTTGCGCCTGTATCGACCAAGACGTTCTGTAGCGTTACAGAGCGCACTTGGCCATCTGTTATTAGGCCTCGTTGCGATATTACCTGATCGGCTCTGTTCGTAATGGTCAGCTCGGTCAGAACCTTGCCCATCGTAGTGCTAGACATATAGATATCGCCAGTAACTATATGTCTATTATGGCGGATATGTCAGTGACGGTGCTGGGTCTCTAGCCACACCCGAAGCTCGTCTTCCGAGCAGTGGGCAATGCGTCGATCGCTAGTGGGATCGTAGGCAAACCAAACGACGCCTTGCTTGGTTGATTTTGTCCATATGCGCAGTTGCTGTGAGCCAGTGAAGAACGCCAACAGACTGTGAGCAAATTGGCGAAGGGTGTCAGCAGCCTTAGGAGCGGCAGCATCTCTGCGAGCTAAAACATTACAGTCTGTAGCGGGTTGCTGCCATAGGGCTTCTAGCTGCGAGCGGTTGCGAGCGGTGAAGTGAGTCATGAGGTGGACCTTGAACTCGATAGACCAAGCTTATGCAACTAATTAGAGCGCGGCAAAGCACACCATCAATAGGAGCTATGCAAAAGATAGATGTGCTACGGGGAGTGAATCGCGATAGCCTTGACAGCAAGCTACCGGAACCGTACTCATGGCCGGAAAACCTGCAAAAAAGCTCAGTAGTAAAGTTAAACTCTCTCAGCTACGAACCCTAATTGCGATCGCAAATACCGGCAGCTTTAGCGAAGCGGCCCTACAGCTCGATGTCAGCCAATCAACGGTAAGCCACAGCCTAGCGGCCTTAGAAGACGCGCTCGGGATCATGCTGATCCACCGTGGCAGACAAAGGGCTTCGCTGACGCCTGTGGGCGATCGCATCTACACCCAAGCCGAGCAAACTCTGGGCCTAATCGAAACCATGGGCCAAGAAGCCAGCCGAGCGAGAGGCATCGACGGTGGGCTGGTGAGGATTGCCGCCTTTCGCAGCTTGGCGAGCGAAATTTTGCCGGGTGCGATCGCCCACCTTCACGAGCACCACCCCACCGTTCAAGTCACCATCACCGAATTTGAAAGCACCCAGGCCCTCGAAAACGCCCTGTTCGAAGGCCACGCCGATATCTCCATCGCCTCATTGCTCATAGGCAACGACTTTGAAACCTTGCAGCTCATGGAAGATAAATTCATCGCACTCCTGCCGCCAAGTTTCAAAAACATTCAATCACCTGCTGACGCAGCCGCACTTCCTCGCCTCACTTGGGCTGACCTACGCGCCGAGACATTGATTACTTCGTCGAGTGACTGCTGCATTGTGGTGTGCGATCGCCTTAAGCAGTGTCAACCGCCCATCGCGGTAGACTACCTCATCTCCAACGACTCCACAGCGGTGAGCATGACCCGGCAAGGGCTCGGCATCACCCTCCTGCCCGAACTAGCCGCGCAGCCCATTCCCAAAGAAGTTCGGATCGCCGAGCTCCCCTTCGATATCAGCCGCCCCCTAGGCATTAGCTGGCTAAAAAACACGCTGCATACCCCGGCGACCTACGCCTTTTTAGATACCTTCAAGCACAAATATTTGACAGAAGGGCGAAGCAAGGCAAGCCCCGAGTATGGTGTTGAACAGTACGTTATTGAGCATGGGCAAAAGACCCTTCAATGAGAAAACTGTTCTTCCTTCTCCCTGGCACGACCAAAGCTTTTTTTGCCGGAGGACTCACCGCCGAACTCCAAACCCTCAAGCTCGCCCAGCAAATTTGCGATGCGGAAGTTGTCACCTACAGGCAAAAAGAAGAAAATACGCTCTTTTTAGACGATCTGTTAGCGCGTAGCCGCGATGATAACGCCATTTTTATCGTCAGCTGGGGCTTTGATGTGCCAAAGCTGATCAAGCGCTTAGGCAATAGACCGACCATCTACCATGCTCACAGCACAGGCTATGGCTTCAGCGTGCCGCCGCGTGTTCCTATCATTACCGTTAGCCGCAACAGCATGGGCTACTGGGGAGAAAAGGCACTAAGCTCGCTGATTTATTACCTGCCTAACGAAATTTCAACAGACTTTAAAAATCGCCGGGTGCCTCGGGATATTGACGTGCTTGTACAGGCCAGGAAATCCTCCGAATATCTCTTACAACAGCTCGTCCCTGCCCTCCAAGAACAGTGCAATGTCTTTGTACTCGACAGTTACGTGGACGATCTCATTGGCCTGTTCAACCGCAGCAAAGTGTACCTGTACGACTCCGCTGAATACTGGGGACGCTATCGCCTAACAGAAGGGTTTGGTCTGCCGCCAATGGAAGCACTCGCCTGTGGCACTCAGGTTTTCTCCAGTGTGAATCATGCGCTCGCCGACTACCTCGACCCTGGCTTTAACTGCCAAAAAATCTCAGGCTACGCCACTGGGTACGACATGCAGCGCATTCTTCAAACCGTTAGAACTAGCGACACTCAGCCAACGCTACCGGATACCTTTTTTGCCCCCTATCGCACGACTCAGCTAGTGCCACGATTGCGCACTATCCTCACCGAAATCAATACTTTCTTCGACTACCAAATCACCCATCGCACAGATATTCCTCAGCTCACCCCAGCTCGCATCGCCTACCTCACAGCCAAACGCATCCTCACTAAACTCAAACGCCGGTAGTGTTCTCTCGTGCAATACATAGCGGCAACAATAAGTAGCAGCAACAAAAAGAACTGGCAACAGCGTATTTTCTATGAACTGATAGAAGATAAAGGCTACTTGCACGAGGATCGGAAACTACTGAACTTAGCGAGTTTTATCGATTCAATATATTCAATTGCCGGTTTTGTGACTATGATGATATGCGGTTGCTACCACAACGTATGAGTTTGACGCGTTTTCTCAAGAGCGTTTGGCTCTTTTTTAGTGGAAAAAGCACAAAGCATCTACGCACAATCTCTCCTCACACGTTCAATCGAGAAATTCAATTTAGAAGTTCAATTCTGACGAGCGCTCGTCGAGTCACCCTTTGTTTTTCAATGGCTTTTTAACGGCTTTAGCAGGTGGAAAACAAATGAAGCAATTCGGCAGGTGTTTTGGTGCGGATACTCAAGCATGACTAACGACCGAACCTTTTTCGTGAATTCATTGGAACTCATGAGAACCCATCAAAAATGGTTGGGAACAATTAAATCACATTATTCTACTCGCTAGCATCGATGGCTACATTTCCTCAAAAATCTATTGTTGCCCGGCGTCTAGGTGATCACTACGAAATCCTAGAGCCGATAGGTCAACCTTTTGGCTATCAGCAGCTTCTTGCTAGTGATACTCATAATCAGCGCCGGGTGATTATCAAGTCGCTCACCATCGAGAAGAACACACCCACAGGTGATATCTGCTGCTTCGAGCGTGAGATTCATCTGCTTGAATCTTTGCAGCATCCCACCATTCCTCGGTGTATTGAGTCTTTTAGCTTGGATACAGCTGAAGGGAAAGGGCTGGTGCTAGTGCAGTCTCATCAGGGTGGTTTTACGCTCGAAGAGCAAATCGCAGCGGGCAAAACGTTTAGCGAAGCCGAAATTAAGGCGATCGCAAAGCAGCTACTGAAAGGATTAGTGTACTTTCACAGCAAAGGCCTGGTCCACAGAGATATCAAGCCTAGCAATATCACTGTTTCAACACACAGCGCCAAAAAAGGCCAGTCTCAAAAAGGCAAATCTCCAAAAGACAAATTCCGAAAAGGCAAACAAACAAACAGCCGCAAACAGAGTGTAGATATTGGGCAGGCAGCCTGGCTAAACCTAGGCACCGTGCAATATATTCAGGCCCAAAGCCCGGACGCTATGGTGGGCACTTACGGCTACATGCCCCCCGAACAAATTGGTGGCCAGGCAAAATTTGCCTCAGATCTCTATAGCCTAGGGGCTACCCTCATTTTTCTGGCAGCGGGCGTTCACCTAGGCGATCTGCCGCGCAACGGACACACGCCTAAGTTTGCCTGCGACACCTCACGCCTCAGCGCCGATTTTCAACAGTGGATCAATTGGTTAATTGAGCCTCATGTTAATAATCGCCCTGCTTCAGCAAAGAAAGCGCTGCGATCACTCAAGCGTCTCCCACTGGCAATGCTCAAGCAGCGCCTCTGGAAGAAAAAAAGAGCGCACATGACCCCAGTCCCTATCACCACCAATGGCCGGAACCATTACCAGCCATTCTTCACCCAGATTCGCTCTCAAAAGAAGCCGCATTCACTAGAGCTCACCGTTCCCCCCATAGGCATTCGCTCTACCGCATTTAGGCAGGCTTTGGTGCCACTCACGATTGGCACAGTGATGCTAGTCTGCGCCATTTATCTGGCTCATTTGCTAGATTTTTCTGGCACTTTCTCTGGGGCCTTGTTGACGAGTCCGGAGGGCTTGGCCACCCTGGTTGCCGCCGTGCTAGCCGTTGTTGGCTGTACCTACAGCTTTCGCTTTTTGAGCAATGGTCTGCATCAGCTACAAATTTGCCTACTGAGACGGGTGCAAATCCAAATCGAATCCGACGTGCTACTGATTGCGTATCGCTACTGGCTCCGGGCACCTGTATATATCGTCAACACCAAGCGCGACTGCATTTACAATATCAGCGCCCTGCCCGACGGCAGCGCGCTGCGGATTTTAACCCATCACAATCGAACTGAGGCCTCTTGCCTGTGCTACAAGCTCACACTCGATGACGGCATGATTAGCCGACGTGATGTTCGCTGGCTCACGTCTTTGCTGAACGACTGGCGCAGTTATTGCGACCTGTAGTTCTTGGGATAGCAGTGTTGGACCAGTAGTGTTGGACCAGTAGTGTTGGACTAGCAGTGTTGAGACAGTTTCATTTTTTGAAACAACCTCTCTTGGATTGATCCCGACTGAGATAATAAATGAACAGCTAACAGCTGCGGCCATTGCCAAAGCCCTGTTAGTAATGTGTGACAAATAGCTGCCCTTTGTGTCTTGTTTGCTCCTGACAAAAAAGGGCAGCTAATTTTTTCACAGCTAGTTTTTCACAGCTAGTTTTTCTAAAGTGCTTTTTAGCGAGTCAAGAGATTAACCAGCTCAACAAAGCCGTTAACCTCAGGCTCACTGGTAATGTAAGCAGGGGCATGGGCTAAGCTCGGCAAGTAGTGCGCCACATTGGCAACACCCACAGAATTTGGAAACCGCTCAGTATCAAACAGGCTTTCGTCGTTGGGGCTATCGCCAACGGTGAGCACTGAGTGGGTACTCATTTGTTCAAATTTTTTCTGAAGCACGCGCTTCAGCCCAGCGGCTTTGTTCTGTCGCGGTACCTGAATGTGGCATTGTACATTGCTATAGGTGAAGCCCATTGTCTGTGACTGGCAGGTCGCTTTTAGCCAGGCGATATCTTCATCACTAAGACCATCAATATCGAAGGTCCAATCGGTCAACCGATAGGGATTGTCAACCGAAGGGCGCAGGTGAGGGTAGCGAGATTGCAGCTTGCGAAACACCATAGAGAGGCGATCGCGGTGCTGGCTCATGCGAGGAATATCGGTCAACACTAAGGGATCAGGAGATTGTTTGTCGATATAGATGCCGCCATTTTCAGCGATCGCACCCACCACAGGTAAATAATTCACCAGCCCACTCACCCATCCCGCCGAACGCCCTGTCACGATTAGGACATCAATATTGCATCGGCGCAGCGACTCAAACGCCTGCAAAAGCGCAGGTGTAAACTCTCCAGCCGAGGTGAGCGTACCATCCATATCAGTAGCGACTAAGCGAATATCGCTCGCAGCGATTGCCGCTGAGGCCGTTGCCAGGTTCTGTGGCTCTGTCGTCATCAGTTCGTCTCTCCTTTCGTCTTTCCCAGAGACGTACTCAGAAGTACTAAGCAGTCCTAAAGGGAATCACCCAAAAACTTTCACCAGCCTAGCGTCGACACCATACCAGCGCCATCCGCAGGATAACGGCCCATCAACTTTATCCATTCTGACAGGCGACTTGGGCATGCTGAACATAGCTAACTGCCCGCACACTTACCATGTCAACTGGCAACTTTACTTCTCCCCAGCTAGTGGCCCAATCGTTGGATGCAACATTGTCTCCAACGCTGGCCCAGACGCTGGCCCAAACACCAAGCGACGCAGCGCCCACACCCCCAACACCCATCAACCTGTGGATGTACAGTACGGGCGGGCTCGTTGCGCTGTTGCTAGGCCTAGGTGTTTTTTCATACTTGCAAACTCGTAAGCTGCAAAAGCAGCTGAAGTTTGAAACCTACAAAAACAAAGAGTTGCATAAGCGAGTGAAGCTGGCTCTTAGCACCATCGCTAAGATGGAGCGCAACCCAGATCTTATCCACTCTCGGGACTTCAACCTCGACTACCTGCGCATGCGCATGGAAGAGAAGCAGTTCAACTTCGCCATCGTCAATCAGCTCAAAATCAAAGTAAAGCAGCGCATTAGTGAAGCCCTCAGACCACAGCAGGCAAACACGGGCATGGTGGGAATTGCTAATAACAAGCCCCGTCAAATCAATCAAATTTTTGATGACGAATACGTTGCGCCTAAAGACGAGCAAAAACGTAAGCGCGTCCTCTTCCGCATTCAAATTCAGCTGACAAAGCTACCCGCACAGGCAACCTCTAGCACCGTCGCCGAAATTGTGAAATGCATCGAAAACTTTTTGAATCCCAAAGACGCCGAAGGCTTTTGGCAACCCACCCTACAAGGACGGATCGCCAACATGAGATGGGATCAAAAGGCGAAGCCCACACCGCTACTGGTCCTAAAGCAAACCAATGAAGGCGTAAACGTCACCTTTAGAACCAAGAAGGATAAACCGTCAATTATCTAACGCAACCAGTTTTTCAACCGAGACGCTACCTGAGGCCGACGCAGCTTGCGCATTGCTTTGGTTTGAATCTGCCTGACGCGCTCACGCGATAGCTGAAAAATACCGCCCACTTCTTCTAGCGTGTGCGTCTCACCTGTAGTGAGGCCATAGCGCAGCGCAATAATTTCCTTCTCTCGCTCAGTCAGCACTTCGGTGAGCACATCAGAAATTTCCTGGCGCATCATCGACTCACTGATCTGTGACTCGGGAGAGAGCGAATGGCCGTCTTCTAGCAGCTCCATTAGCTCTGTGTCTTCACCCTTACCTACCCGGTGGTTCAAGGAAAGCGACTTGCGCTGAACTTGCTGCAAGGTGCGCAGCTGCTCGGGGGTCATGTCTAGCGCTTCTGCAACTTCAGCTTCTGTAGGCGTGCGCTCTAGCTCTTTGCGCAGCTCACGGTTTGCCTTTTTGAGCTTGTTGAGCTTTTCAACGATGTGAATTGGGAGGCGAATGGTGCGGGCATCGTTCGCTATGGTACGCGTGATGCCTTGACGAATCCACCAGTAGGCGTAGGTCGAAAACTTGTAGCCCTTGTCGGGATCGAACTTTTCGGCCGCACGGTTTAGACCTAGGGCACCTTCTTGAATCAAGTCCAGGAAGGGAACGCCTCGATTCAGGTAGCGCTTAGCAATCGAAACAACCAAGCGTAGGTTAGAGCGAATCATGCGGCGCTTAGCGGAACGGGCTTTGCGTAGGCGCTGCTTGAGCTGAGACTCGGTACACTCGAACGCATCCGCCAGTTCCGCAAGCGTAGGCTTTCGGTTTAGGGTTGTTTGCAGCTCTTCTGAGCGTTCTTCAACGGCGAGGATAATACGAACCTGGCGGGCCAGCTCAATTTCCTCGGTGGGCTGTAGCAGCGGGTAGCGAGCCATTTCCTTGAAAAAGGCACCGACTGCATCATCGTTTGCCGCTTTACGATAGCGGGTAGAGGCAGTTGCCTTGTCGGAATATTGCACTGAGTACTGAGACTCATCGCTGTCGTCAGTGTCGTCTTCTAGCGAAGATGACACGTCGGCATTTGCTAAGTCGGTGTCTGCATCGACACTTGCCAAAGCAGCGTCGACAAGATCAATCGGTGACGCGCTATCTTTACCACTAAGATCGCTATTTGCACGATCTTCACTGACATCGCTACTGAGGACAGCAACATTGCTGTAGGTGCTCAGTGAAGCGTCTGCCTTTTCTGAAGCGCTCTTGGAGCGAGTAGTGCGCGCTGTTGTTTTGGTAGCGGACGTAGTCATGGGGAGGCTCCGGCTAGGCTCTGTAGCGGTGGACATTTCTGTAGCGTTAGGGATTGCTCTTGAGGCAACTGCCGACAGGCTACGGGATGTTGATGCGATGCTGATATTGGAGTTATGAGGGGCTGTCATAATTTAGAATTTTATTCACGTCATGACGATTTTCTTGTGCGTAGACGCTTTGCTCTGGCTCCCTAGCAATAGACGAATAACAAGATGTAGAAGTGGTTTGAGTTGCCCTTACTATAGCAATGCTTTATTAAGAAATTGTTCAATCCAATAACTTAAATGTTTGCTGACGAGACTTCAATGTTTCTAGAGTGCCTTGCCTGTGGGGTTTTCATTATTTTTGTTACGTTTCGTTTTCGGCTCTCATCAAAGTTAAGTTTGTTAGGCTCTATCTGACGTGTACTCAAGCAATTTGTCCCAGCACAGCGATGACGATATTACAGGTGAGATAGCACAGGCTTTGTCGCCTCATTCGTCGCCTCAATGGGTTGAGGTACTAGTAGACTGCCCAGGCGCTTCGGGGCTTTACACCTATCGGATACCGCCAGCGTTGTCTGTCAGCGAGGGCGATATTGTGAGTGTTTTTTTTGGTGCTCAGCAGGTAGGCGCGATCGCTATTCGCATCTCTTCAAATGAGCCTGAGGGGCTATCCCCCTTATCTATTAAGACTATAGAAGAAGTTATAAATACGACCTTCTTTACTAAAGAGTATTGGCAAGTATTAAACCGTGTCGCAGACTACTATCAAACACCTTTTATTCGGGTTTTAAAGGCAGCACTGCCGCCAGGGCTGCTGTCTAAATCACAGAGAAGAATTCGCCTACAGTCGTCCAAACCTATCGGTGATATAGAGCACCTCAGCAATAGTCACTCGCTCTCCAAATCGGCTATTCAGCTATTAGAAACGCTACACCGTGCTCCAGAAGGGGACTACAGCTGGCAATATTTACAGCGCCAAGTCAAAGCCCCTCGCAAAACGGGCAGTGCGACCCAGGCCATTCGCCAGCTACGTCAGGCGGGGCTGGTAGAAAGCTACCTAGCACCACCGCGATCGCCCAAGGCCCAACGGCGACAGGCCGTACTGCTCACTCGCTCAGCGACTAGCGACTTTCAGCGCAGCCAAAGCGGTCAAAAATCTTCCCTCAGTCAACGACAGCAGGACATCCTGATTGCATTAGAGCGACAGGGGGGAGAGCTATGGCTCAGCGATGCCCTGCAGCAGCTGCACACCACCAGCAAAACGCTGAAGAAAATTGCGGACCTCGGTTATTTAGTCATTGAGCCCAAGGAAATCCTACGCGCTGGGAGTCATTCACAGGCTAGGCCCGATCAATCGAAGAGTCTGACGACTGATCAGGCGCGATCGCTCAAAACAATCCACGCCATGCAAGGCTACGAAGAAGCGCTGCTGCACGGGGTAACAGGGTCTGGAAAAACAGAGGTGTATTTGCAGGCGATCGCGCCCATATTGCAAGCCAAACGCTCCGCCCTCGTCCTCGTCCCCGAGATTGGCCTGACCCCACAGCTTACCGATCGCTTTCGCAGCCGATTTGGCCAACAGGTGTATGTGTATCACAGTGGCCTGTCCGAAGGTGAGCGCTACGACACTTGGCGACAAATGCTGACAGGTAAGCCGCAAATCATCATCGGCACCCGCTCTGCGGCGTTCGCGCCGCTATCAAACCTTGGCATTATCATTCTGGACGAAGAGCACGACAGCAGCTATACGCAGGATCAGCCCAAGCCCTGTTATCACGCGCAACAGGTCGCAAGGTGGCGCGCTGAGTTGGAAGGGTGTCCTTTGGTTTTAGGATCGGCAACGCCTTCGTTGGAAACATGGGTCAGGTTTCGGCCTGAATCCAATACCGATTCTCCGCATCTCCACTACCTTTCCTTGCCCCAGCGCGTTCACGCTCGTCCTCTCCCGCCTATCAAACTTATTGATATGCGCGCCGAACTCAAAGATGGTAATCGCACTATCTTCAGTCGGCCCTTACAAAAGGCATTAGAAGAACTTGTAGAAACGGGAAATCAGGGGATTCTCTTCATCCTCCGTCGTGGCCACAGTAGTTTTGTCTCCTGCCGTAGCTGCGGTCAGCCGATGGAATGTCCCAACTGTGATGTGTCGCTGTCGTTCCATCAAACGCACCACGAGGGGCAGCCTAGCCTGCGATGTCACTACTGCGGCTACAGCAAACGCCACCCGAAGCAGTGTCCTGAATGCGCGTCGCCTTACCTCAAAACCTTTGGCAGCGGCACTCAGCGCGTGGTCAACGACCTAGCAAAGTACCTGCCCCAGGCTCGCTGCATCCGCTTCGATAGTGACACTACTCGCAATAAAGGCGCGCACAGAGCCTTGCTGACCCGCTTCGCAAATGGTGAGGCCGACTTGCTCGTAGGCACGCAAATGCTGACATAGGGCATTGATCTTCCACAGGTGACGCTGGTAGGGGTGATTGCAGCTGATGGATTGCTATTTATGCCAGACTATCGGGCCAGTGAGCGAGCGTTTCAAACGATTACGCAAGTCGCCGGACGGGCGGGGCGGGGTGAGCAGCCGGGGCGGGTGATTGTGCAAACCTATAGCCCTGAGCATGCGGCAATTGAAGCACTGATGGAGCCGGATTCGGCGACGCAATATGGGAATTTTTTGCAGCAGGAGTTGAGCGCTCGCGCTGCACTCGGCTACCCCCCTTGTGGGAAGCTCATTCTTCTCAAGCTCAGCAGCCACGACGAACAAGCTGTAGAACGAGCCGCAGCTAGGCTAGCTCACAGGCTAGAAACTCAGCCAGATTCAAAGCATTATGACGTGCTTGGCCCGGTACCTGCTCCTATTTTTAGAGTGGCACGCCGCTATCGCAGGCATATTCTACTCAAGCTAAAATCAGCGGCTTCTCCAACTGAGGTTAGCCCGGCCTTAGGGTCCAACCTCAGACGGCTACGCAGTCCTAAGGGTATTAGCCTCACCATTGATGTGGATCCTATCAATTTGTCCTAGTCCTTCCTAAGATCTGGCCTAGATCTCACTGACGCTGCGGTCTGTGGCGTGGTATTTTCTCTGTGCAGAAAATACCTAGTTTTCTCTATATCAGCCGTTTTGATAAAGGTGTAAAACAGCCTTAGCTTATTTTGTATCAGGCACTTCCTATCAGACAGTTCGTTTCTAAAATTCACTCGAATTTGCTATCTCATCTCCGGCGACCTCCTCTATGGGTAACGCCTCTCCAAACACCTTCTCACGGTGGCATAGCAGTCGCACTCTCTATCTTGGCAGCATGGGGCATCAGCTTTTCTTCCGCTTTCAGTACTGGCGCTGAAGGCATCGGCATCGCAGGCTGCGTGCTTCTCATTCCCTGGTTCACGTTTTTATATACCGGTCTTTTTGTCACTGGGCACGACGCTATGCACGGCAGTGTAGCCCCATTGCACCCGAGGCTCAATCGGCTTCTAGGGGAACTTAGCCTATTCTGCTACGGGCTCATTCCCTACGACAAAATGTACGAGTCCCACGCGCACCATCATCAGTTTCCGGCCAGCCACCGCGATCCAGATTTTCACAATGGCAAAGATACGCACCCTGTCCTCTGGTACTTCCGATTCATGCGCAGCTACTGGACGCTCAGGCAGTCTGTAGGTATCGCTATCATTTACAACGGCCTTCACCGATTGATGGGTGTACCCGAGGCAAATTTACTGGTGTTTTGGGCGATTCCATCGCTGCTGAGTTCGGTGCAACTATTTTACTTTGGCACGTACCTCGTTCACCGTGAGCTGCCCGAGACCTACAGCACGCCGCTATGTGCCAATAGCAACTACTGGCCGGAAGTGCTGTCACTGGTTACCTGCTATCACTTTGGCTATCACCGTGAGCATCATGCGTTTCCAGATGTGCCGTGGTGGCAGCTGCCGCAAATTGAGCTGGAGGCCTGTCCTCAGTTCATTGCCGCAAAGTATAGAAGCACCACCACAGGCAAAACGCTCGAAACGATCAATAGGCCTTTGGTCCAGCGCGATCGCACTCGCCTAAACACATAAATGCTTGCTATCACCATCAGCACCAGCTCAATTGGCGCTGCAATCATGCCGTAATGGTTTGGATCCCAATAGGACACCGCACTCTCAAAACGAAACTGACTGAATGGCCAAAAGTGTCGGTGCCCGTCATCTACATGCAAAGGCAAATCTTCCAGACAGTGCAAAATAACGCTGCCAAATAGCAGTGCTAAGCCCGTGCGCTTAAAACGTAGTGCAACAACTACGCCGATAGCCGCCAACGGGATCGAGTTAAAGAAATCGAAAACGTTTTGCCAAAAAGGGCGGTAGTACTCCTCTCGCCAAATCTGAGATTCTGCAACACCTGAAAACTTTAGCAGCGCGTAGAACGCAAACATCGCTAAATCGGGAATCAGCGCCCCCCAAATTATCAGCGGATTCCACTCTGGGTGCTTTTTGCGTCCTAGCAAAGCTAGGTTAAACACGGCATGTGCAGGCGTATTCATCTGGATCTTTCCACAGGCGATCGCAACAATGGCAAGGTTACAGTATAGACAGCCCCATTAAAGTGATACTTTGCCAATGAAAATTGCCTCTACCCCTGCGCTGTTGTCTTTAGCTGCTTTGGGCGGCGCACTGGCTTTCACCAATCCCAACGAAGACGACTACGCCGCCTTCCTCTCCAAGACAGTCACCATAGAAGCGCAGGAAACACTCTGCGCACCGGAAGAGTTTTCAACATGGCTAGGCAAAATTGGAGAAGCGCTAAGCACGGCCTGCCAGGGCATTTTGGCTGGGGGAGAAACGCTCTCAGAAAACGAAGTGCAAAACATCATTAAAGACAGCACAGACTATAACAATCGCTTTTTGTTCAGTACGTTCGATACCGAAACGCCTTTTGGTAACTACAGAGCCATTGGCGTCTTCAACAAATTCATCATCAGTGAAGGCGAAACAGCAACGCTAGAAGAACAATGAGTACCAACAAACCGAGTGCCAACAAACTGAGTGCCAACAGACCTATTTATTTAGACTGCAATGCCACAACACCGGTTGCGTCAGAGATCATGGCAGAGATGCTGCCTTAATATACAGAGTAATATGGCAATCCAAGAAGCTAAAATCAATCGAACGGGTAAGAGCCTGAAGCGAAGAATGAGAAAGCGAGAAGACAATTGGCAGGGGCGATCGCAGCCGACCCCACCGAGATCATTTTCACCAGCGGCGCAACCGAAGCCAACAACCTCGCCATCAAAGGCATTGCCGAAGCCTACATGAGCGAAGGCAAGCACATTATCACCGTACAGACAGAGCACAGCGCTGTACTCGAACCCTGCCGCTATCTTGAAAAGCTGGGCTTCAGCGTTACCTACCTACCCGTCCAGCCCGATGGACTCATCGATTTACAAGGTTTAGAAGAAGCCTTCCAAGCTGACACGATTTTGGTGTCGGTGATGGCTGCAAACAATGAGATCGGAGTACTACAGCCAATTGAACAGATTGGCGAAATGTGCCATCAGCGCAACGTTATTTTCCATACAGACGCGGCCCAGGCCCTCGGCAAAATTCCGCTCAATGTGCAGACGATGCACATCGATCTGCTTTCTATAACTGCGCACAAACTGTATGGACCGAAAGGCATCGGCGCACTGTACGTGCGGAGGAAAAATCCTCGGGTGCAGCTCGCACCGCAGCTTCACGGCGGTGGACAAGAGAAAGGGCTGCGCTCAGGCACGCTGTATACGCCGCAGATTGTAGGGTTTGGCGAGGCGGTGCGGATTGCGGTCTGGGAGATGGAGAGTGAGGCGAAGAGGCTTTGGGGGTTGCGTGATCGCCTCTGGCAACAACTCTCTGATTTGCCAGGCATTCACCTCAATGGACACCCAACTCAGCGGCTGCCGAATAATCTCAATATTAGTATTGAAGGGGTGAAGGGGAGTGATTTGTTGGCTGGGGTGAGGGGTGCGATCGCAATTTCATCTGGCTCAGCCTGTAGTGCAAAAAATACGGCCCCCTCTCACGTCATCAGAGCCTTAGGTCGCGATGATACGCTAGCTAGAGCAACAATACGATTTGGCCTAGGTCGAAGCACAACGCTATTAGAAGTTGAACAGGGTGAAAAATTTGTATGCAAAGCTTTGAAGACATTACGAGAAAACTGACTGTGCGTCAGCATTCTTAAGATGAAAGTACCTTACAAAGAAGCATTCAGGATTGAGCAGATAACCCGTAAGATTGAAACCTACTCCCTCAATTTTGAGCACGCTGAAGGAAAAAATAAAGCAGTCGTCTTTAGATCGAAATTAGGTATTACGATACAGAATAAGGAAGTTCTTATCTCTGCGCTGATAGATAATCTCGTTACTAGCGAAGCAATATATACCAAAACCACTCGGTATGGAGACCACTAACTAATTGATTTTCTTTTAACTACTCGGGTAGGTCGATCAATTATCCGTAGTGCCTGGCTAGTAAATCCAGAAGATAAATACCCGAATCTCACGACTGCCTACCCTATTCGAACAAAGGAGGATATAGATGACTAAAATCAACCTTCATGATGTAGTAGCTCTCACAGAAGACACCAAGGCACAGAGATTTCCATATGGAGAGGCTCTATTATTACCCGCAGGACTCGTAGGTACAGTCGTAGAAAAGTACAACCAAGGGGAAGCTTTCGAAGTTGAATTTGCCGAAAAAAACGGAGAAGCCTACGCCCTCATTACAATAGAGGCTGAAAAACTGTTTCTTCTACGTTTTGAGCCAGCAGAATTAGCGTTCGCTAGCTAGCACTTAGCCGAATCGGTCAACCTCTGCGACAATGGGAGCCGACTTCCTCAAACGTATTCTTCGTCATGGTTCAAGAAACGCAGCGCGATATCGCAGAAGCTCAGATTGGGAGCAAGCCCTCTCAGCCGCTGACGATTTCGGTGGCGCTGATGTACATTGGCATCGCGATTACGGCGATCTTTTTGCTGCTGGCGCTGTTTGCACCGCTGATGCAGAGCTGGGGCTGGATTCAAGACCCCACAGCGGGCCTCGCAAATCCCATTCATGAGCCGCCATCCGCTGCGCATTGGTTTGGCACGAGCCGTCAGGGATACGACGTTTTTTCGCGAACGGTGTTTGGCACGCGGGCAGCTTGGCAAGTAGTGCTGCTGGCGACGGCAATGAGTGTGGTGGTGGGTGTGCCGCTAGGAATGCTGAGTGGCTATCTTGGTGGCAAGGTAGACCGGGCACTGCTCTTTTTCATGGATACGATTTATACGCTGCCTGGCCTTTTGCTCTCGGTAACACTGGCTTTTGTCGTTGGGCGAGGAGTTGTCAATGCAGCGGTGGCGCTCTCTATTGCTTACGTGCCGCAGTACTACCGGGTGGTGCGCAACCATACGGTGAGTGTAAAAACAGAGCTGTTTATTGAAGCCGCGCAGTCTATGGGCGCATCGACTTGGGCCGTGCTTTCTCGGTATCTCTTTTTGAACGTGGTGCAGAGTGTGCCGGTTCTCTTTACGCTGAATGCAGCGGATGCAGTTTTGGTTTTGGGTGGGCTGGGCTTTTTAGGATTGGGCCTACCGGAGTCAGTGCCTGAGTGGGGCGATTCTTTGCGGCAGGCGCTAGATGCTTTGCCCACTGGCATTTGGTGGACGGCGCTGTTTCCAGGATTGGCCATTACATCAATGGTGACCGGGCTGTCTTTGATTGGCGAAGGCTTAAACGAATTTATCAATCCGCTGCTACGCCGCGAGAATTGGGATTAAGCTATAAGCCTCTGTAGCTGAATAACGCCCCGTAACTTTTGATACGATGCCCCTCGATCCACAAGTTATCTATCACAGCTATCTGCAACTGCCCGAATCGCAGCGTTTTCTCGTTCAGATTTTTGCGCTGCTGTATGAGCCTGCCAGTAAAGATAAAGCTCGTAGCTGTTGGGTGGTTGCGATGGCGCAACAAGATAGCTTTGAGCGCGTACGCCCACCTCACCCCAAAGATTTGCAGGCACAGGTTCGTCACCTAATTGACCTCGAAATTTTGGTGCCGCAGCATGGGCTGGGGACGAGTTGCAATGAAGATATTATCGACTTGGTGGCGCGCGATGCAGTGAGGATGGCGACGCTAGAGCCAATTGCAGAGGCGATCGCAAGCCGCTTTCCCATCGGCGAACGCTTCCCTGGCGGTCCACCATTCTTTCGCAACGAAGCCCAGTTTCTTCGCGATGTTCGCATTGCAATCTATCGCGAAGACCTAACAGCTTTGAAAGCGCTGTTTGTGCATGTGAGTCAGGTATTTTGGCGATCAACGCTCACC
>ERZ1740052.190-NODE-190-length-20953-cov-6.941717_pt1 | contig 20953 bp, 18 predicted proteins | sample MGYA00581750_ERZ1740052 | MGnify/ENA primary metagenome ERZ1740052 (study PRJEB43018, sample SAMN04849743) | marine metagenome | isolation source: floating plastic debris | place: Pacific Ocean | collected 2008-08-30 | study: EMG produced TPA metagenomics assembly...
AACTGAGCTATAGGACCAGTAAAATGGATTGCAAAAATAAAAACTTTTTTGAAATTTAAAAGCCTTTTTTTATACTTTTCTTACCATTAAATTTTTTCCGAAATTAATTAAACTTTCTCTAGCTGATTCTGAGATGTTTAGTTGGTTTAAATTTTCGAAAGATTTATTTGTATATTCTTTAATTAAACCCTGAATTAGGTTAGGAATATCATTTTTCTCAAAAATTCTGGTTACTTCTGGTACTTTAACAGAGTTGTCTTCTAATTTTTGATTGAAGAAGAATTTTAACTTTTCAGCATCTTCATTATTGGCAACGTCTAAACATTTTAAATATAAATATGTTTTTTTGTTTTCAATAATATCACCACCAATTTGTTTTCCGAAAGTTTCAGGATTTCCAAAAGTATCTAAATAATCATCTTGTAATTGGAAAGCAATACCAAGATTTACTCCAAAATTGTAAAGTTCGTCTGCTTGTGTATCTGAAGCTTCTGCAACAATTGCTCCCATTTTTAAAGCAGCACCAACTAAAACAGAAGTTTTAAGAGTAATCATCTTTATATACTCATTTATGGTAACATCGTTACGCGTTTCAAAGTCAACGTCTAATTGTTGTCCATCACAAACTTCTATTGCGGTTTTACTGAATAACTTAGCAAGCTTTTGAAAAATAACAGGTTCGTAATTCTCAAAATATTGGTATGCTAAAATCAGCATAGCATCACCAGAAAGAATTCCAGTGTTAATATCCCATTTGTGGTGTACAGTTTCTTTTCCTCTTCTTAGAGGAGCCTCGTCCATAATGTCGTCATGAACTAAAGTGAAATTATGAAAAGTTTCCACAGCCATAGCAGCTGGTAAAGCTTTTTCAAAAGAGCCTGAAATAATATCACAAGCAATTAAAGTCAGTATAGGTCTTAATCGTTTGCCTCCTAACTGTAAAATATAATCAACTGGCGCATAGAGATTCTTAGGTTCTCTATCGAAATCTTGATTTTGTAAGTAATTTAAAAATGATTGTTGATACTTAGATAATTCCAAAAGTAAAGTTTTTGTTACAAAAATAAGTCAATTATAAGAACTAAGTAAGCCTAATGTTAAAAAATGATTAAAACTTAGGAAACTTTTTTTGTTTCTTAAGTTTCCTTGTGTAACTTTGCATCGTATTATGGAAGATAAAATTATAAACAAAGCAGGAGAAATGTTTTTAACCCTTGGGTTTAAAAGCGTGACTATGGATGATATTTCTAGCGAGTTAGGAATATCTAAAAAGACCTTATATAAATATTTTTCTAATAAAGCCTCTTTAGTAAGTGCATCTTGTGCAACTATTCATCAGTCTATTGAAGGAACAATAGATTTAATTAAAAGCCAGAATCATAATGCAATAGAAGAAGAGTTTGCTATTAAGGCAATTTTTAAAGAAATGTTTAAGAATGCAAAAGCATCTCCTATGTTTCAACTTAGGAAATTCTATCCAGAAACTTATGCAAAGTTAATGGAAAGAGAAGTGTGTATGTTTAAAGACTATAACAGTGATAATTTGAAAAAAGGAATTGAGCAAGGTTTGTACAGACCAGAGATTGAACTTCCTCTTATTACTGATTTCTATTTCACTTTAATATTCGGTTTTTTCGAAAGTGATAGGTATGGTCAAAACATTCAAGAATTAGTAAAAATAGAATATAAGATATTAGAATATCATATAAGAGCCATTGCTACAGAAAAAGGATTAGAAGAGCTAGAAAAACAACTAAAAATAATTAATCAAAATTAAAACTAATGAAGAAATACATAACAAGTGTATTTGTTTTATTTTTTATGAGTATAACGATAAATGCTCAAGAAAAAGTGTTGCGATTATCCATGGATGAAGCCATAGATTACGCGATAAAAAATAACTACGACAATAAAGTAGCTTCAAAAGATATTGAAGCTGCTAAACAGAAAAAATGGGAGACTACGACCATTGGATTACCTCAAATCGATGGTAAAGTTGATTATCAAAATAACTTAAAGCAACTTTTCGATCCAGTAGATTTTAACCAAGATGGTTTTCCAGATTTTGGAGCGAAACATTCGGTAACAGCTGGTGTAACATTAACACAATTAATTTTCGATGGAACGTATTTGGTAGGATTACAGTCTGCTAAAACGTATTTGAAAATTTCTGAACAAGCTAAAGAAAAAACGGAGTTGGCAACTAAAGAAGCTGTAATTAATGCTTATGGAAATGTGCTAGTTGCTGAAAAAAGTTTAGAGATTTTAGAAAGTAATAAAAGAGTTTTAATTAAAAACTTAAATGAAACGCAAAAAATTTTCGATAACGGATTAACAGAGGAAGAAAATGTAGAGCAACTTCAAATTACTTTAGGAACTTTAGAAAACAATATTAGAAACACGCAACGTCTTAGAGATATTGCTTACAAGATGTTAAACATCGCTTTAGTAAATTCTATTGATAAACAATTGGAGTTAAGTGATACCTTAGAGAATTTAGCTATTCAAAACACAGATTTAGGTTTGTTAAGTAAAACATTTAACTTAGATAATCATATTGATTATAGAATCGCTAGTAACAATAGAGAAGCAAATAGATTATTATTAAAGTTAGAAAGAAACAGACAATTACCAACATTAGCAGCTTTTGTGAATTACAATGCAATTGCTAATTCAAACTCGTTTTCTTTCTTTAATAGTTCTCAACAATGGAGATCAACATCTCTTTTAGGAGTAAGTTTAAATGTTCCAATATTTGGTTCGTTTAGAGCTAAATCAAGAATTAAACAAGCAAAATTAGAGCTTGAAAATTCAGATATACGATTAGAAGAGATAAAACAAAAATTGAATTTACAAGCGGAAACAGCAAAAAGTGAATATCAATTAAGTATCGAAAACTACGAAACAGCTAAGAAAAACTTACTATTAGCAGAGCGTATCGAGAAGAAACAACAAGTGAAATTTTTCGAAGGACTTTCAACAAGTTTCGATTTATCTCAAGCGCAAAATCAACTTTACACACAGCAATCAAATTACGTACAATCAATGTTAAACGTAATTGCTAAAAAAGCACAATTAGAAACAGCATTAAACATACCTATAAAATAACCAACTCAATGAGAAAGATATTCATATTCACAATAGCTACAGTTCTTTTAGCTTCATGCGGAAAAAAAGAACAATCAGTAGACGCTGTAATTGCATCAGGAGATTTGAAGCAAATTAGAGCTAAGAAAGACGAGTTAAGTACAAAGAGTCAAGAGTTATTAAGTCAACTTAAACAACTTGACGGAGCAATTGCAAAATTAGATACAAACAAAAAGATACCTTTAATAACAACGATAAATGCAAATTCTTCTGAGTTTATCCATTACTTAGAGTTACAAGGAAATGTACAAACAAAGAAAAACGTATTAGTATATCCTGAAGTACCAGGACAATTAGTAAGTGTTTTTGTAAAGGAAGGACAGAAAGTTGCAAAAGGACAATCTTTAGCTAGAATAGACGATGGCGGAATGTCAAATCAATTAGCGCAATTAGAAGCTAATGAAGCATTAGCTGAAACAACTTACCAACGTCAAAAGCGTTTATGGGAACAAAAAATAGGGTCTGAGATTCAATTTTTACAAGCTAAAACAAATTATGAAGCGCAAAAAAATGCAGTAACTAACTTACGTAAAACTATTGCAAAGTATACAATTAAAGCTCCTTTCACAGGAATTATTGATGATGTAATTAAAGAGCAAGGAACTGTAGTTGCTCCTGGTCCAGGTGCTGAAATTTTTAGAATTGTAAACTTAGGAGACATGTATATCGAAACAGATGTTCCAGAAAGTTACATTAGTTCAGTTCAAAAAGGAAAAGATGTTGAAGTTGATTTTCCAATTTTAGGAAAGAAAATCGATTCTAAAATTCGTCAAGCAGGAAATTTTATCAATCCAGCAAATAGAACATTTAAAGTAGAAATAGGAATTCCTAATAAAGATAGAAGTATCAAGCCAAACTTAACAGCTAAGCTTAAAATTAACGATTACACGAATCCAAATGCGATCTTAATTCCACAAAGTATTATTTCAGAAAATTCTAAAGGACAACAATATGTGTATGTAGTAAACACTAAAGACGGAAAGTCGATTGCAAAACAAGTAGTTATCAAAACTGGTAAAACTCAAGGTGATGTAATTGAAGTACTTGAAGGAATTAAAAATGGTATGAAGATTATCAACGACGGAGCAAGAAGTGTAAAAGATAGTCAGGAAGTAAAAATATTACAACTAGCCAAAAAATAAAAAACATTCTGATGACAGAACAACAAAAAAAAGTAGATAAAGAATTTGGTTTATCTTCTTGGGCAATAAACAATAAAACTACTATTTATGTATTAATGGTAATTATATTGTTCTTCGGAATCTCTGCATTTATTAACATGCCGAGAGAGAATTTCCCAGAAATTAAAGAAACCAAGATTTACGTAAGCTCTGTTTTCCCAGGAAACACAGCTGAAGATATAGAGAAGCTTATTACAGATCCTTTAGAAGAAAAACTTAAAACAGTAAGTAATGTTACTAAGATTAATTCTACTTCTCAGGAGAACGTATCGATGATTACAATCGAATTTAACGAGAGTGTTACAGTCGACGAAGCAAAGCAGAAAGTTAAAGACGAAATTGATGAAGAAGTTTCTGGTGAAGATTGGCCAACTTTTAATGGTGCCAAAGTAGAACCTAATGTTTTCGAGCTAAACATTGCTGAAGAAACACCTATTTTAAATATTAATATTTCCGGAGATTACACTGTAGAACAATTAAAAGAGTATGCAGAATATCTTCAGGATGAAATAGAGGATTTAAAAGAGATTAAAAGAGCTGACATTCGTGGAGCGGAAGAAAAAGAAGTTGAAGTTGCTGTTGATATCTATAAAATGATGGCTGCTCAAGTTAGTTTTAATGATGTTTTACAAGGTATAAACAACGGGAATGCTACAATTTCTGCTGGAAATATTATTTCAAGTGGTCAGCGAAGAACGATTAGAGTTTTAGGAGAGATCTCTAAGCCTAAAGAGCTAGATGATTTTGTAGTGAAATCAGAAAGAGGAAATTCAATTTATTTAAAAGATATAGCAACAGTTACTTTTAAAGATAAAGATAAAACTACTTACGCTCGTGAAAATGGTGAGTCTGTGGTAATGCTTGATGTAAAAAAGCGTTCTGGTGAAAACATGGTTGAAGCTACAGATCAAATTAGAGAATTAGTAAAAAAAGCACAAGACACAGAAGTTTTACCGAAAAACTTGAAAGTAACGCTAGCTAATGATCAATCTTCAAAAACTGTAGGTCAGGTTGATGATCTTGTAAATAATATCATTTTCGGAGTTATTCTGGTAGTAACAGTATTAATGTTCTTCTTAGGGTTGAAAAACGCATTATTTGTAGGTTTTGCGATTCCTATGTCGATGTTTATGTCATTAATGATACTAAACATGATGGGTTACACAATGAATACCATGATCTTATTCGGATTAATTATGGGACTTGGAATGCTGGTTGATAATGGTATTGTAGTTGTGGAAAATGTATATCGTTTGATGGATGAAGAAGGAATGTCTCGTTTAGAAGCAGCGAAGAAAGGTATTGGAGAAATTGCTTTTCCAATTATTATTTCAACAGCAACAACTGTAGCAGCATTTATTCCTTTAGGAATGTGGCCAGGAGTTATGGGGCAATTCATGATTTATTTCCCAATTACATTATCTGTAGTATTAGGATCTTCTTTATTCGTTGCAATCTTCTTTAACTCAGTATTGGTTTCTCAATTTATGAGTACAGAAGATAAAAACATGCCATTAAAAAAGATTATTCGTTTAACAATAATCTTAGGAGTTTTAGGATTGCTTTTTGCAATCTTTGGAGGAGCGATTAGACCATTAGGAACGTTATTAATTTTTGCTGCTGCGAACTTCTGGATTTATAGATTCATTATGCGTCCAGCTGCAAACGGATTCCAAGCGAGAGTATTGCCAAGATGGGAGCGTTTTTATGAAAGAATGATTAGTGGAGTACTTAAAGGATGGAAACCTCAAGTAATAACAATAATTACTTTTGTAATGTTAATTGTTGCTTTCATGGGATTCGGAAATTCTGTTCAAAGTAAAAGGACTAAAGTAGAATTCTTCCCAGATAATACTCCAAATCAAATTATTGTATATGTAGAATATCCACAAGGAACGGACATCGAGAAAACAAATACAATAATGAAAGATATTGAACAACGTGTTACTAAAGTGATCAATTCGTCAGATTATTTAGATGGAGAGTATAACTTCTTAGTAGAAAGTTCAATTACTCAAGTAGGAGCAGGTTCAGGAAATCCACAAACAGATGGAGGTTCAACAGCAGAAATGCCACACAGAGGAAAAGTTGTAGCATCTATGCGTGAATATAAGTATAGAAGAGGTGCTGATAGTAAAGTGTTAAAAAAGGCTATTACTGATGAGTTACAAGGAATTTATCCTGGATTATCAATTTCTGTGGAGAAGGATCCTGTTGGTCCGCCTGCTGGTTATCCAATTAATATCGAATTAGAAGGAAAAGATTACGCGGAGTTGATTAATGTTGCTGAAAAAATGCGTGATTTTATCAATACGAAGTCTATTCCTGGTATTGCAGAGCTTAAAATTGATGTAAATAAATCTAAGCCAACAATGTTGGTTGATGTTGATAGAAAGAAAGCTGGAGAATTAGGAGTAAGTGCTGGACAAGTTGGTCAACAATTAAGAAATTCAATCTTCGGATCAAAAGCAGGTGTATACAAAGAAGATGGTGAGGATTATGATATTTATGTAAGATTTAATGAAGAGAATAGATATAATACAAGTGCTATTTTTAATCAAAATATTATATTCAAAGATCCTTCTAATGGTCAGACAAAAACGGTTCCTGTTTCTGCAGTAGCTAGACAAAAAAATACTTCAGGTTTCAGTGCAATTAAGCATAAGCAAGGAAAAAGAGTAGTTACAGTTTATTCTGCCTTAGCACCCGGTTTTACAGATGCAGCTGCTGTTGTTGATAAGATTGAGAAAGAGATGAAAAGCTTTACCGAAAAACCAGCTAATATTAAAGTGGACTATACAGGTCAGATTGAAGAGCAAAAAAAGCAAATGACTTTCTTGATGGGAGCTTTCTTCTCTGGTTTAGGTTTGATTTTCTTAATCTTAATTTATCAGTTTAACTCAGTGTCTAAGCCTGCAATTATCATGTTGGCAATATTTTTAAGTTTAATTGGAGTATTTGGAGGTATTGTAATTTCTGGTTCTTCTTTCGTAATTATGATGACAATGATGGGTATTATTTCACTCGCCGGAATTGTGGTAAATAACGGAGTGGTGCTGCTCGATTATACTCAGTTGTTAATTGATAGAAGAAAAGTAGCTTTAGGTTTAGAAGAAGATGAATTTGTGAGTATAGAAGACTTAAAAGAGAGTATTATAAAAGGAGGTAAAGCAAGATTACGTCCGGTATTATTAACGGCTATTACAACAATCTTAGGTCTTATTCCTTTAGCTACAGGTTTAAATATTAATTTCTACACATTAGTGTCTGAGTTAAATCCACATATTTATGTTGGAGGAGATAACGTAATTTTCTGGGGACCATTAGCTTGGACAGTTATTTACGGTTTAATTGTAGCTACCTTCTTAACATTAATTGTTGTTCCAATATTATTTTACTTAATCACCAAGTTTAAAATGTGGATCAAGAACAGAAATAGTATCACAGAAAAATCATTTGATGAAATTGCTGAGATTGGAAATTAAGAAATAATTTATGTTTGTATTAAAAGAGTTAGTAGTTGTATGTTACTAACTCTTTTTGTTTTTTTGGGGTATGAATAAAAAGAGTGTGCTAACGGTAGATGAGGTAAAAAGAAAACTTGAAAGATTTTGTGTGTATCAAGACAGATGTCATAAAGAAGTGGAAGAGAAATTAAGAGTTTTTCATTTAATACCTGAAGCTAGAGAGCTTATTTTACTACATCTTTTAGAACATAATTTTTTAAATGAAGAACGTTTTGCTAGAAGTTTTGCCAGGGGAAAATTTAGAATTAAAAACTGGGGAAAGGTTCGTATTACAAGAGAATTGAAATTAAGGGATATTTCAGTCTATAATATTAAGCAAGCGCTTTCAGAAATAGATGAAGAAGAATACTTCTCGAAACTAAATAGTTTAGCTGAAAGAAAATTTTCGTCTATTAACGAATCTAATTCTTTTAAGAAAAGAAAAAAAGTTTTTGATTATTTGAATTACCGTGGATATGAAATCAGTTTAATTAATGAAGTGTTGAATGAGTTAATGTCTTAAATATTTTGCTTCTTTTTCCTTTTTTAAAGGAATAACTTTATCAATAACTTCATTAGGAACAGTTACAGAAAGTACATAATGTTTTATAACTAGTTTTCCGTTAACTTGTTTAAGTACTCCAGAACCACGACAAACACCCATCCAAGTGTCTAAAATTTCATCAAACCAAATGAAATTAGTGTCGTTTTCAGTATAAATATTACGTTGAATTTTTTTAAATGACCAAGCTTTACCTTTATCAAAAAAAGGCTTACTAAAATCTTGAAATTGTTTTTTAGACCAGACCTCACTAGCATCGGTGCCAACGAAAACGGAGATATTATCCATTGCATTAAAATAATTATCAAAGTTTGCTTCAGAAGCAGCCTTATGCCAATTATCTAAAAAAGTATTGATTGTTTCTTTGCTGAAAGAACTTGTGTTTTGTTGTTTTACAGAGTTACAACTAATAAATATGTTGCATAAATAAACTATAAATAAGTGTAGAGGTTTCATTTTTCCTTTTCTTTTAATTCAACTTCAGGTTTAAAAAAATCATCTAAATTAATTTCCTCATCAAATTCTTTTTTACTGTAAATTGTATTCACTTTAGCATTATAGCTACTGTAAATAAGTAAAATTTTATCAACCTGATCATTAATTTCTTTAGCTTTAATAGAAGGAATTAAAGTCATGTCATTTAAACGCAAAATTTCATTTTCTAAAACATTGGTTCTAGCTTTTAAAGCATTTGTTTTAAGTGTTTCAATTTTTAAACTGTCGTTTAAACTTTTTACTAATCCTTTTAATTCGTTAGCCATTTGTAAGGCCTGATTAGGAGATACAGAAGAAAATCTACCTAAAAACTCATCAAGTTCGTTGTATTCAGTCCAATCCTGAATTTTTGTTTTAGCTAATTCAGAAAGATTGGTTACTTTTTTGTGCTTAACAACAGTACTCATATCAGAAGTAACTATTTTTTCGACAGTGTTTTTTTTCTTTGGGGTACAATTGAAAAAACACACACTAATTAAAAGAATTAAAAGACTAGAATACTTAAGCATTACTCATGTAAATTTTGCCCAAAAATACATTTTTTAAATTCGTTTTTTCTAAAACTAAACTTAAAGCTTAATTATCAGTTTTTTAAAAGTTTGAAATTATCGATAGTTAAAAAATAACATTTAAATATTACGAATATTTAAATTCATTAACTTTGTAGAGCGTTAAAAATAGATTTTTGTAAATGAGTGATACTATTTTAATTCTAGGAGCATGTGGTCAAATAGGTACAGAACTTACTCAAAGACTACGAGAGATTTATGGAAGTGAACATGTAATAGCTTCAGATATTAGAGAAGGAGATGCCGACTTTTTAAATTCTGGTCCATTTGAAATTATTAATGCAATGGATAAGGATAGAATATTAGAAGTGATAAAAAAGTATAAGGTGAATCAAGTGTATTTAATGGCAGCTATGCTATCTGCTACTGCAGAGAAGATTCCTTTGAAAGCTTGGGATTTAAATATGCAATCACTTTTACATGTGTTAGAAATAGCTAAAGAAAAGCATATACAAAAAGTATACTGGCCAAGTTCTATAGCAGTTTTCGGAAGTACTTCACCTAAAGTAAATACACCACAGCAAACAGTAATGGAACCATCAACCGTATATGGAATTAGTAAGGTTTCAGGTGAGCATTGGTGTAATTATTATCATAATAAATTTGGTGTAGACGTAAGAAGTTTACGATATCCTGGAATTATTAGTTGGAAAACAAAACCAGGAGGAGGAACAACAGATTACGCTGTTGATATTTATTTTAAGGCAAAAGAGGAAGGTAAATATGAATGTTTTTTAAGTAAAGAAACAAAACTTCCTATGATGTACATGGAGGATGCGATTAATGCTACAATTCAAATTATGCAGGCTCCAGCGGAAAATATTAAAACAAGAACTTCTTATAATTTAGCTGCAATGAGCTTTACTCCAAAAGAAGTTACAGAAGAAATTCAAAAACATATTCCAGAGTTTGAAATTTCTTACAAGCCAGATTTCAGACAAGAAATTGCTGATAGTTGGCCGCAAATTATAGATGATAGCGCAGCAAGAGAAGATTGGAATTGGAAGCATTCGTTTGATTTAAAGTTGATGACTAAAGACATGTTAACAAATATTCAATCGAAAAATAATGAACTTTTAAAAGCTTTGTAAGTTTATAAAAATGTACTCGTCATAATCATTGTAAAATGGTTAACATATGAAAGAAATTATAGAAAAGAGCCTTGAAAGCGCATTAACATATTCAGAATACAGAACTTTAGTATCAGATTTATTAGAAGAAAATAAATCTACAGGAGTAAATCAATCAGAAGCATTATACAATTATAGCTTTCTTAACGATAGACGTATGAAACGTCTTGATAAAACATCAAAGTTAACAGAAGATACTTTAACAAAGATTAAAAATGTTGAAGAACCTCAAACTTGGATTGTTTTAACTGAGGGTTGGTGTGGAGATGCAGCTCATAACATTCCTGTATTAAATAAAATGGCGGAAGAAAATCCTAATATCGATCTTCAACTGGTTTTAAGAGATGAAAATCTAGATTTAATGGATAATTTTCTTACAAATGGAGGGAGATCTATTCCAAAATTAATCGCTGTAAATAAAGAGAATGATGTACTGTTTACTTGGGGTCCAAGACCATCTGTGGCAACAAAAATGATTGCAGATTATAAAGAAGAACATGGTGTTGTAGATGCAGATGTGAAAAAAGATTTACAAGTTTGGTATAACAAGAATAAAGGAACAAACGTGCAAGAAGATATTTTGTCTTTATTAGAAAACTAAAGATTTAAATAATTTAGTAGTTTATATTTAAGCCTCATGATGTTTCTCATGAGGCTTTATTTATATTTGCAACTTATGATTGTACCGTTTGAAACTTTATCTGAAGAAGCAAAAGTTTGGATTTATCCATCAAGTAGAAAATTTTATGCTCAAGAATTAGAGCCCTTACAAGAGAAAATCGAAAGTTTTTTAAATGATTGGTTAAATACTGTTGAAGCAAAATTATCATACTGTATAAAATATGATAGGTTTATTGTGTTTTCATCTGAGGAAGGTGTGGTTGTTAATAATCAAAATTTAGATCAACAAGTTGGTTTTATATTAAAGTTACAAGAAGAGTACGAAATAGAATTACTAGATAAAATGAACGTAAGTTTCAAACAAGGAGAATTCGTTCAATATAAAGAAGTAAAAGAATTTAAAAAGTTGCTCAAAAATAAATCGGTTAACAGCAAAACTGTAGTTTTCGATAATTTGGTTCAAACCAAGTATGATTTTGAAAACTTTTGGGAAGTACCAATTACTGAAAGTTGGTATAATCGTTTCTTGTAAAAAAAGATTGTAAATTTTACGTTTTTTTTACGTAACTATTTTAAAATCGGGAGTATTTATTTAATTAATATTCTACTTTTGTAGCAAAATTAATTATATGAAAAAACTAATACTCTCAATTTCAATTTTCCTTACCTCCTTATTAAATATTAAAGCCCAAGACGTACCTTTCACGCAGAGGTTATCATCCGGCGGAATCACAGTTAAAGGAGACGTGACCTTTGTGTCTAATAATATACTGAATAGAGAAGATAGTTCATTTTCGCCAAACGATCCTTTTAATGGAAATGGTAGTAATGGACAACTCAATATTCAATATATAGATGTAGATAATGATCCTACAACGTTCTCTTCTTCGAGTTCGATTTTAAATGTACCAACTTGTTCTAGAGTTGTTTATGCTGGTTTGTACTGGTCTGCGGTATTTCCCTATGAAACTTGGGAAGCTGAACAATCAAGACCTGGCGATTACAGAAATATCAAATTTAAATTACCTGGTAAAGATTATCAAGACATTACAAGTGATGAAGTAATATACGATAATGGAATAGCTACACAACGTCCATATGTTTGTTATAAAGATATGACTGCGGAAGTAAGTAGTTTATCTAATCCGAACGGAGATTATTTTGCAGCAAACATAAGAGGAACAGTAGGTTTTGATGCTTTTAACGGTTTAGGCGGAGCTGCAGGATGGGTTTTAGTTGTGATTTATGAAAATGAAACAGAAACAACAAAAAATATTTCCTTATTTGATGGTTTTGCTACTATTGATGGAACTAATAATGCAGATGTTATATTTTCAGGAATCAGAACAACACCAGCAGGTCCAGTTAGAGTAAAAACTTTGGTAGCAACACTAGAGGGAGATCAATCTTTTATCGGTGATCGTTATCAAATTAAAGGTAGTAATGGATTTTATACTGATCTCACTAATCAGACTAATCCTCAAGATAACTTTTTTAATAGTTCTATTACTCAAAATGGTGATTATGTAATTGATAGAAATCCATCGAGTGAAAACACATTAGGTTTCGATGTAGATTTATTTGAAATTAATAATCCAGGAAATGCTATTATAGCAAACAATCAAACTTCTATAGAAGCAAGATTTACTACTAACGGAGATGTATATTGGCCATTTTTAAACGCGATCGCAGTAGAGGTGTCAGAACCAGATCTTAGAGTTGTAAGTACTGTAGATGATGGAGCAGGAAATGATTTATCTGGTTCAGTATTAAGTTTAGGTACTGATTTTTGGTACAATCTTCAATTTCAAAATATAGGAAATGATGACGCAACAAATACAACAATTAGTAAGCGTCTTCCTAAAAATGTAAATTTAATTCCTGCAGATATTATTGTACCAGCGGGAGTAACTTTTACATATGAACAACCTTCAATTGCCAATGGTTTTAGAGGGGAGTTAATTTTTACTGTTAATGATAGTTTAGTTGAAGAGGGTAGTGCTTTACAAAATATCCGTTTTCATGCAGAATTAGCTAACGATTGTAGTGGATTTACAGCATCTTGTTCAAATATAATAGAGAGTCAATCATTCTCAAGTTATTCAGGAGTTAATAGCGGAATTCAAATATCAAACGATCCTAGTTTTTCTGGTATCGATGCTTGTAATAAAGGAATTGTTGGAGCTACAAGTTTTTTAGTTGAACTTTCAAACTGTACAGATATTACTAAAGAGGTTACATTATGTGCTTCTTCAGTAATTTTAACTGCTGCGTCAGGATTTGCTACATACCAATGGGAAGATAATAGCGGAACCGTGATAGGAACTTCACAGTCGATTACAGTAAATACATTCGGTACTTACAAAGTTACTAAAGGTAGTGGTACTGGTGCACCGTCTGCTTGTTTGCTATTTTCAGAAACATTTAATGTTGTTCCTGGGGCGTTAGATTTTACAGCATTTGTAAGTAATGATCCATCATGCACAGGAACTGATGGAAGTATATCTATAAACGTTTCAAGCGGAGAGGCACCATTTACATATACAGTTATTAATGCAATAGGTAATAACGGAGGAGTTAATGAAGCTGTAAGTAATGATAATTCGTATGTGTTTACTGGTTTAAGTGGAGGGAATTACGAAGTTCAAGTTACAGATAATAATGGTTGTACATCTTTGTTATCGTTAGTAGTATCAGAATTATCTCCTATTATAGTTCCTCCTTTAACAGTAACTCAATTTGGTTGTAGTTCAGGAAATGTAACTAATAATGCAAACATTGTATTAGATGCTAGTTTAATAGTTGGAGGTACTGGATCTTATGTTTCATTAGAATTATTTAATGATAATGGAACACCGTCAGATTCAAGTGACGATACAAAAGTTAACGGAACTAATGCGGGTAGTATTTACACGTTTGATATTTTAGATGTAAATGGAGGTAATTTTTATGCTAAAGTTATAGATAGTAATAATTGTCAAGCTTTATCAGCTCCTGCAACAGTTAATGCTTTTGATGAATTACTTAATGTATCGGTTACCCAAGTTGATCCAGTTGGTTGTGTAACTACAGATGAGTTAATAAGTATATCGTATACTTCAAGTTTAGGAGTTTCAAATGCAGTAATACAAATAATTAATAGTGCAGGTACTGTAGTAGATACAATTTCTGATGTTCAAAGTAATACAGATGTCAATAGTAACATACGTTTAATACCTGCTACATATATTGTTAAAGTAATAAATCCACTTACAGGGTGTGAATTAAATCAAACTCATGAGGTTTTAAATGTAGAAACTTATACTTTAAATATAGTGAACTCTTCACCAGTTGCTTGTTTTGGAGATAGCAATGGTTCTTTAACTTTAACAATTGAAGATACAGGACTAACCCCATACACAGGAACTTATAATTATGAAGTTTTTGATGCAGGAGGAAATCCAATAGGTATTTCTACAGTTGCAAGTAGCAATCCTTTAGTTATAAATGGCCTTTCTTCTGGAAGTTTTAGAGTGCAAGTTACATTTAATGAGTTTCCGTTTTGTACGTTAACTTCAGCAGATGTTAATGTTTTCGGACCAGCAGCTCCGTTAAGCGTTTCTGCTCATGTTAATGGAGATATAATAACAGTAAATGAAACAGGAGGTAATCCTCCTTATGAATACAGTTTAAACAATACAGGCTTTACAACGAGTAATGTTTTTGATGGTGTTAGTCCAGGAGATTATACTATAGAAGTTAGAGATATAAATGGATGTGCGGCTACTACGTTTATAACAGTAACTGGTACAAATAATGATTTCATATTAGCAGATGATGTAGCAACTGCTTTATCTAGTACTCCTTTAGATATTGATATTTTCTCAAATGATACAAACATTCCAACAGAAGGATTTTTAAATATTACAACTCCGTCTAATGGTGTAGTTCAAATAAATGATTCAGCTACACCAAATGATCCTAGTGACGATATTGTTACTTACACTTCTGATCCAGATTTCGTAGGAACAGATAGTTTTACTTACTCAATATGTGATATTTCTGGAAATTCTTGTGATACAGCAACAGTGTTTATCACTGTCGATCCTCAAGTGACTCCAATGGAGATAACGTTAATAAGTTCTGATGTAACTTGTAATGGAGACAATAATGGAGTAATTCAAGCAACAGTATCAGGAGGAGTACCTCCATATACATATGTATTATTAGATTTTTCGTCTTCAGTAATTGCAGATAGTTCTAATGGTATATTCACAAATGTTGCAGTTGGAGATTACACTGTAGAAGTTACAGATAGTATTGGAAACACTTCAAGATCTATCAATGTAGTTATTTTAGAACCTGAATTGTTAGAAACTACTTTGGCTATAGAAAATGTAAGTTGTAACGGTTCTGATGATGGAAGTATTACGGTGAACTCAACAGGTGGTACTGGTAGTTATGTTTATGAAATCAGTTCTCAACCAGGAAGATTTCAAAGTGAAAATACATTTACAGGTTTAAGACCTGGTTCTTATTCGATAACAGTCTCAGATGATTCTGGTTGTGTTAATGTTATTCCTGTTAATATTGAAGAGCCAGAAACTTTATTTATCAGTTCTGTTGATATTAGAGCTACAGGAAGATTCCCAAGTGGAAGAATTAAAATAGGAGCAGATGGAGGTTCTCCAAGATATACCTATAGTGTTAATGGAGGTCAATTTAAAAGATCAAATAGATTTTTAGATTTAGAAGATGGTTCTTATACAATTCTAGTAAAAGATGCTAATGGTTGTATCTCTAATCCACTAACAGTTCGTATTGATAAAATTGAAATTAATAATACAGTTAATCAAATTTTAGAGATTTTAGAAGCATTATATAAAAATGCAATTTCTTACCAATGGATTGATGTAGATAATGATGTTAGAATTCCAGGGGCGAATCAAGCAACTTATAAACCAACGAAATCAGGTAGATATCAAGTAGAAATGGTAATAAGCGAAACTTCTACTAGAATGGAAAATAATACAGTGATTAGAAAAGAAAATAGTCAAGTAGTATTATCACCAGTTATTGAATATAAATCAGAAGTTTTAAATGTTGAAGATCTTGAGGAGAAGATTTTAAAAGTATATCCTAATCCTGCTTCAGAGCGTTTAATCTTACCAGTTGATTTAATCAATAAGAAATATAAAATATATTCGATTATAGGAACGGAAATAAGATCTGCTAAAATTTCTTCTGAAGAAATTCAGGTGAATGAATTAGCTAGAGGTGTTTATCTATTAAAAGTTGATGGATATAAACCATTACGTTTCGTAAAGAAATAAGATAATTCTCAGTATAAAAAAAATGCGTTTAGTTCTCTAAACGCATTTTTTTTATTCTTTAAAAGAAAGAAAACCCGATTCCTAAAGATATACTATCTAAGTTTCCATTCTTAAATTCTGCAATTTTCTTCCTATGGAAATCTATTCGAATTAAACCATTCCAACGACTAGAACTAAAACTCATTAGTCCTAATCCAACTTTATAATAATTTCCGCTGCTGAAACTTTCAGAAGGTCTCCACATTCTACCAAAACTAGCGTCTACGAAGTACGCAGAACTACTTTTAGCAATAAAGTTATATCGTAATGTTCCGAAATACGGAATAGAGTTAATAGCGTATTTAAAATGATGATCGTATCCCATACTAACACTTCCAGACCAACGTTGGTCGAATTGATAACCAACTTCTGCTCTAAGTAAAATAGATTTTGGTGTGATAAACGGTCCGTTGTCATCTTCTCCTAATCTAAATTGTTGATTAATTCCGAATGTAGTTCCAATGTTTCCAATAAAAAAAGGTTTCTTTTCTTTAATCTGTGCTTCACTTACTAAGTAAATGTTTAAAAATAAAAGACTAAGTAATAGTTTTTGCATAATAGTTTTTAGTTTCCATCTATTTATCAATAACTATTCCATGAAACGATCTTGTAACGAAAAATAAAATTCACGTCATATAATTAAAAAAGTTATGTTAGGTTCATTTGGTAGTTCGCAAGCGCTATTAGATAGTAATAAGAATTTATTACGAAAAAAAAGCTTGTTTAAAGACAGAGAAAAAAGATTAAAATCTGAAGAAGGAGAATTAGAATTTGTAAAATTATCTGATGAGGAATTGGAGTTATTAAAAAAAGAAATAACTAAACAATACTGTAAAGAAAAAGTTTTAGGAATAATTGCTGTCCTTTTCGTAATTACCTTCGTAAGTTTTACAGCAAATTATTTAATTCAAGAAAACAGAAATTATAAAGAATATATTTCATCTAAGAATTATCAGCATAAATTAAATGAGTTTAATGAATACATGAAAAAGGGTGATGAATTCTATTATCAAGAACATTATAAAAATGCCTTGTTCTTTTATAAAAAGAGTTCAATCTTGTTTCCTGAGAATAGTTCAGTAAAAACTAAAATGAATAACTGTTATCGTTTACGATGTGAAAATGAGAATATAGATTGTAATAAACTAGTTCGCTAAGCTTTCAATAAACCCGTCTATATTTTGTGCATTATCTACAGAAAAATCACCAATTTTAGTGCGACGCAAAACAGATAAATGAGCACCTGAGTTTAAAGCAATACCAAAATCGTGAGCTAAAGATCTAATGTAAGTTCCTTTACTACAAACGACTCTAAAGTCGATGTTTAAACCATCGATTTTAGTAATTTCAAATTCAGTAATTTCTACTTCTCTAGATTTAATTTCAATTGTTTTTCCTTGTCTGGCTAACTCATATAAACGCTTTCCGTCTTTTTTAATTGCTGAAAAAATAGGTGGTTTTTGCTGAATCTTCCCTAAAAATTGTTCAGTAGTTTTATGAATTAAATCAGATGTAATATGTTCAGTAGGAAAAGTTTTATCAATTTCAGTTTCTAAGTCGTAACTAGGTGTAGTTGCTCCTAAAACGAAGGTTCCTGTATATTCTTTTATCTGACCTTGATATGTTTCAATACTTTTAGTTTGTTTACCAGTACATATAATTAATAAGCCAGTAGCTAAAGGATCTAGTGTTCCCGCATGCCCAACTTTTATTTTCTTGATATCAAAACGTTTTCTAATGTGCCAACGAAGTTTGTTAACCACTTGAAAAGATGTCCATTCTAAAGGTTTATCAATAAGTAAAACCTTTCCTTCTTTAAAATCCTCTAAAGTATTCATGTGATTATTTTAATAAAGCGTATCCAATAGCAATTACACCTACAATTGCACAGTAAATAGAAAAGTAAGAAAGTTTACTTTTTTTCACTAAAGCAATCATCCATTGACAAGCTAGTAATCCGGTAACAAAAGCAGCAACAAAACCAGCAGAAATCGGAACAATTTCAGAAGATTGAAAATTAATATCTCCTCCTAAAATATCTTTCGCAATTTTACCAAAAATTAAAGGTACAACCATTAAAAATGAAAAACGCGCAGCTTTTGTTCTATCTATTCCTAATAATACAGATGTCGAAATTGTTGCTCCAGATCTAGAAATTCCAGGTAACATTGCTATTGCTTGAGAAATACCAATAACTAGAGAGTTAGAAAAAGACACGTTTTTTTCTGTATTTTTTGCTTTATCTGCTAACAATAAAAGTAAAGCAGTTACTAAAAGCATAAAACCAATTAGTAGTATGTTTTTGCTGAAAAAGGTCTCTAATTGCTCTTCAAACAACAATCCAATAATTACTGCAGGAATCATGGAAATTACAATTTTTGCTGAAAATTGAGATTCTTCATTCCATTTAAATTGAAATAAACCTTTAAAAATTTGGGCAACTTCTTTTCTAAAAATTACCAACGTACTTAAAGCAGTTGCAAAATGCAAAACAACAGTAAAAGTTAAGCTTTCTTTTGGTACAGAATTATCACCTAAAATGGCTTTTACCAATTCTAAATGTCCACTCGATGAAACAGGTAAAAACTCAGTTAATCCTTGAATAATTCCAAGGATAATCGCTTCTAAAATATCCATAGTTATTTTTTAGGGTTGGCTAAAATAGCATATATTTCAATACCTAAACCAATAATAACTAAAGTAGGAGCTAAACGTATTCTTCTCCAACTGTATAATTCTTCGTTAAATACATTAGGATCATCACTTCCGCCACCTGCCATTAAAATAAATCCTAAGGCAATAACAGCTAAACCAATTAGCATGATTTTATAATTTCGTTTACCGAATAAAAATTCTGGTTGTTCTGAATTTTTATTTTTTCCCATAGTTTAATAATATAAATCGTTGGTTTGTAAGTTTAAGAATCGTTGTGTTGCAAAATATGTGCTAATCCACGAAATAATAAATGCAGCAGTTAAAATTCCAACTGCTAAATAAATTAATGAAATATAGTCTTTTACCAATTCTAAAGTTGGTATGTTTTTATCAATATAATAAATCATAACACCTAAAGCTAACAATGCTAAAAATGCACCAATAAAACCTAAGCGTATGCTTTGCCAAATAAAAGGTTTTCTAATAAATCGTTTTGTGGCACCTACCATTTGCATGGTTTTAATATTAAAACGCTTTGCGTAAATAGATAAACGAATAGAACTGTTAATTAAAATCACAGAAACCACTGCGAAAAATCCACTTAAAACTAAAAGCCAGAAACTTATTTTTTTTATGTTCTTAGTCAGTTGCTCTACCAATGGTTTATCATAAGATATGTCTGCAATGAAAGTGTTTTTTTCAAATTCTTTTCTAAGTTCTTCCATTTTCTCAGGAGTAACAAAATCTGCTTTTAAATACAAATCAATTCCATTTTTAAGTGGATTCGTTCCCAAGAAATCAAGAAAATCTTCTCCTAAATCTTTGCTATAAGTTTGTGCAGCTTCTTCTTTAGATATGTAAAAAAGCTCTCTTGTAAAAGGTTTTTCAGTTAACGATTTTCGAAAAGATTCTATCTGATCTTTAGTTACGTTATCTTTTAAGAATAAAGACATTACTACTTCTTGCTTAAAGTGATTAGCAACTTTAGTAGATTTTAATAAAACTAAACCTAAAATTCCTATCATAAATAACACAATAGCAATACTAATGATTACTGAAGCGTATGAAGATCGCAAGCGTCTTTTTTGAAAAGAATCGAAAGAATTCGTCATTAATGTGCACTATTTAATTCGCAAGTTACAAATAATTGATATAAACTGATAAAGTTTATATGATGAAGGTTGTTTTTTAGGAATTAATTATAAAAAAAACAGGAGCGAAGAAGTAATTTCGCTCCTGTTTGGAAGGATGTTGAAAAAGTATGAAGTATGTTTATTGTTTTATAAAGTTTACTGTAATGCAGTCTGAAAACTTACCACATTTTGGAGATTCAGCTTCGTAACAAACTTCTACAGTACCAGATTGCTGAATGTGATCTTCAATTAATACAAATCTTGGACTTCTAGGTGTTACTTCTTTATCGTTAATTGTCCATTTTACTGAACTGTTTACAATATCAGTAATTCCTAAAGTGTTTACACCTACAAATTGTTTATTACGTACTGTAAATTCAAATGCGCCTTGAAATAAAGAACAGTCTATTGGCGTTGGTGGGCCAGGTGTCTCTTCTTCAGAGTTATTTCCATCTTGTCCGTTACCATTGTCTCCATTATTTCCATTGTTGTCATTATCTGAACCTTCGTCAGTATTACCATTATTATCAGAATCTGAACCGTTGTTATTATCTCCATCTTGATCTGTGTTATCGCCATTATTATCAGAATCTTCATCTAAAG
>ERZ1740052.192-NODE-192-length-20893-cov-6.335877_pt1 | contig 20893 bp, 21 predicted proteins | sample MGYA00581750_ERZ1740052 | MGnify/ENA primary metagenome ERZ1740052 (study PRJEB43018, sample SAMN04849743) | marine metagenome | isolation source: floating plastic debris | place: Pacific Ocean | collected 2008-08-30 | study: EMG produced TPA metagenomics assembly...
TAACTTACCTGATCCTTATGACCCTGTAATTACTCTTTTACAAAGAGGTGGAGATATTCATAAAGAAGGTGTTTTTTTTGAGATTTTATCAGCTAGATTACCCACATTAACATGGGAAGAATATTTTTCAGAAACGCCTTTTACCTCTTTAGATTCAAAAGAACTTGATGAATTCGACAGAATATTTAATGAGAAAAGAAATACTTAAAAACAAACCACCGAAATTGTATTTAATTTCGGTGGTTTGTTTTTTGTTTATTTGAATTGTTTACACTGGTTTTGCATAAAAATCTTGTAATGAATTAGTGTATAAATAATCATCTAAAGTCATTTTCCAAAAATCTATCTTGGTGGGGTTTTTACTTCCAGTTGGCACTAACATTAAATTACTTTTTCCTGAAACTTTATGAGCTTTTAAAGTTGTGTTTTCTAAATAACGTTGATCTAAACTGACATCGAAATGATACAAATAATCGTAAACAAACTCTACATATTCTCGTTTAGAAACCTCAGCAAGACTTTTCATTATTAAAGTTTCATAATTATTCGTTATTGCATCTTGAAGTTCAACTGCATTTAACGGATTTCCATTTAGAACTGGCATAATATTGAATTGTCCATCAATAAAAATCCATTTGTTTAATTCTGGCGAATATACTTCTGTTGCCACATGACCTGGCGATCCTTTTCTTGTTTCAACATCTTTTGTTTTTAAATAAATTGTACGTGATTTAAAACCAGCATTTTCTAATTGAGATTTTAACACTACGGCATAAGCAAAACATGGAAAGTTTTTCCCTTCTTTCGCTTCATTTAAAATAGTAATTGCATCTGGTTTACTTGGTGATACGTTTCCATTATGCTTCCATCTACTGTTTGTCCAATTTAATACGCTTAAAATCTTATCAACATCAGAAGTTTTATTAGCAACCACATCATGTATCGGATATTTTTCTTCTAAATCTTTTAAATAAGGAACACCTTCACTTTCTGAATATTTAATCTGTAAAGAATTATTCACATCAGAAGTATTAAAAGTTATGGTTTCTTTAGGATATGCTTCTCCGATTATTAGCATGTGTGAGTATAAGGAATCTTTATATTGTGCATAAAACTCGTAATTTTTATTTCCTTCTACCGAAAAGGAAATACTATCTATTTCTGAAGCAAAAACTACCGGTTCGCTAGCATTTAAACAACTTATTCGTAAAGTATCTTTTTGTTTGTTAGTTGTAATTCCCCAAGCTCCTTTGTACCAATTATTATTAAACTGAACATCGACTGTTTTTGAATTCGCTTTTAAAACTGGCAAACCTTTATAAGTTATAGATTCTTTAGCACAAGAAACAACAGTAACTACCATTAATCCGAAGAGCAATTTTTTCATATGAATTTGTTTTAGTTTGGTTTTAGTTATGCAATTTAAAAAAACTCTCGATTAATGATTGTTTGATTTCTTAAAACTGAGTTAAACCTTTAATTATTTAGCCTTTAGATTTTTCTTAAGAAAATATTTCCGCTAATAGTTTTTAACTCTAAAGAAGCTGTTCCATTTTTCACTTTACCATGGATTTTTTGATGTGCATCGCGTCTTCTTTTATTATCAAAATCGATTTTTAAATCTGAATACACTGTTCCTGTTAAAGTTTGTGCCTTAAATTCCGCATCAGCAACATAAACGTCAATATCTCCACTAATTGTCTTTAATTTCATGTTTTTCGAATGTTCTTTCACAGTAATATCCCCACTAATTAAATCCAACGTTAGTTTACCTTTATAAGTGACTTCTGTTACATTGCCAGAAATACTTTTCACTTTTAAACCTACATGCTTAGGTAAATAAATCGTGTAGTCTACAATTACTTCATTATGAGAATCACAGTAATTACAATTTTCACAATCATTGTTTTTCTTTTTTGAAAGCACGGTTCTATTTCTATTGAAGAAATTTCCATAATCTGACTTTATTAAATAAGTGTCTCCTAATTTTTCACCTTTTAGCGAGAAGTATTTATTGTCTTTGTTATCGTTTAAGTTTGCTGAAGCTGTTACTAAAACTTCATTTTTATTCCAGTTTTTAATCTGAATATTCTGAGCAAATTTCACATTTACTTCTACAGTTTCTATTCCTGAAGTTGCGTTTTTAATTTCTGTTTTTTTCTGAGCTGATAGGTTACTAAAAGTCAATAGCATTCCTATGAAAAAAAGTATTCTTTTCATTTTTAGTAGTTTAAAAATTAATTGTTTTTTGGGTTAGCTTTCTAAGCTAAATAAGGTAGTATTATTTTTTACGGAGATAAATATTCCCCATTGTAGATTTCAATTTTATCTGAACACCTCCATTATTAAGAGCACTTGAGATTTTCTGACTTCTTCTAACAGCTTTCAATCCGTCTTTTTTTGGCATTTCAATATCAAAATTGGTATAAAAAGTTCCACGAGTTCTCAAGTCTAAATTTGCTTTAGTATTTTCTGGTATTGTTACATCTATCTCCCCTACATTAGAAAAGATTGTAATTGGAGAACTCTGATTTACCTTAGAAAATTCTATATTCACATTTGCTGCATTAGCATTTACTGTAATTGGTCCTGTAACATCTTTCATTACAATAGCCCCTACATTTGTTTTTGCTTCAACTTCAGATGTAAAACCTATAACTTCTACAGCTCCTAAGTTTGGCGTATCAAAAATGATATTTATGTTTTTAGGTAATGTTATGAATAAATTGTTACGTTTTACATGAGATAATAAATCTACTATATTCAATACATTTCCTGACTTTTCAATAGAAAATCCCATACCATCTGTACTATCTTCACCTCCTGGATAAATCGCTTTTAAACCTTTCGTTTTTTCTTTTAAAGATTTATGATGTTTATCTTGATCGTGTTCACAATCACCACAGTGATTATCGTATCCTTTTTCTTTTATAATTAATTCATTAGTTCCTGATGCTGTAATTTTAACTTTTGTATCAGTATCTATTTTTACTGTTTTAATTCCCTGTAATTTGTAAGTAAAACTTTTCTTTTGCCCGTATACTACAGACATTAAAAGCAATGTTGCTATTGTTATTAATTTTCTCATAATTTTATTAAATTAAAGTTGGCATATTATACGCTAACTCTTGTTTGACATAATCTGGAGTTTCTTCATGATTTAACAGTTTTTTCATAGGAACGAGCGCTCTTTTTTCCTGAATTTCTGCTAAAACTTGTATTAACTCTATTTGAACCGAAGGTTCTTTATCTGTTTCTAATGCTTTTAATAAAGCATTTCGAACTTTCTCTAAACTTGAAAACTTGGCTAAAGCTTCTATAGCTGCTAAACGTACATTCGTATTTTTATCTACAAACATTTTATTAATTAAAGCATCTATAATGCGTGTATCTTCTACTGAATACGTTGTCGTTTTTGAAATCGCTAAAATTCGTTTGCTTGCTGATTGATTTTCTAATAATGAAAATATAGCTTGTTGTTCTTTGTTTGATTTTATCGTAGATTCATTATTAGATAATTTCCCTAAGAAATAACCACTAATTAATATTACTACACTTGCTGCTACTCGCAAATAACTTTTCCATTCTTTTTGAGGTGTTAATGCAACAACTTTCGTTTCTTCTTTATTTATTTCTTCTTGTAAAGTAGTTGCAAAGCGTTGCTTTAAATTATTACTTGGTTGTTCTTCTTCAACAGTATTCATAACATCTAAAAAGGATTGAACATTTGCTAACTCTGTTTTACAAGCACCACAAGTTTGAATATGGTTTTCAATCGCTACTCTTTCCAATTTAGTAACTTCATTCATTACATACGCCATTAATTGTTCTTGTACATCTTTACACTCCATCATACTTTAATTTTTGTTACTTACTGTATTTATTGATTGAAAATAAATTTCCTTTAATTTTTTTAACGCTCTATGCGTTTTCACTTTAACTGCATTTTCTGAACTTCCTACAATTTGTGCGATTTGTTCATATTGTATTTCTTGAAGTTTATGCATTACTATTAACTCTCTATCTTTCTCATTTAACTTTAATAACGAACGTTGTAAATGTTCTAAATCTTCTTTATTTGAGTCTGTAAAAAGTTTTTCTTCTGTATTTAAAAAATCATCTTCTATAATATTACTTCGCTCTTTTTTTTGCTTTTGATAATAACTCGAAAATATATTTCTTGCTACTGTATATAACCAAGATGCAAAGTTTCCATTATTATACGATGTTCTGTATTTTAGAATTTTAATAAAAACCTCTTGAGTTAAATCTTCACTTACCATTTTATTGCGTGTCATTTTCTGAAAGAAATTATAAATTCGAACATGGTATCTGTCGAATAATATAGACAGCTTATTTAGCTCTCCATTGGCTACAGCCATCATTATTTTCTCATCAGTTAAATGTTTCAATTTTGTGGTAGTTTTGATTAGTTTCTATTATTAATACCTATACTTTTTTTAAAGGTTACATCGTTAGAGCTAAAATTTTATATTTAAGATAATTTATTCCTTTTTTAGAGTTCTAATACAGTTTAATATTTAGAATTTTAAAGCTATCATGTTTAATTATGAATAATTTACAATTAACGGCCCAAAGCATAAGTTTACAACATAAAAAAGCTATCTAAGTTAGATAGCTTTTTATAGAAAAAAATTTATCATTTGTTATTTTTTAATCACCTTTTTTAATGCGATCTTTTTATCTCTACTTTCTATTCTAACGAAATACAAGCCTTTTGAGAGTTGAGAAACGTCAATACTTGTTTCTTTAGTAGTTAAAACTTCTTCCCCTACTACATTAAAAAGTTTAATTTTTTCTATAATAACATCATCAATGCCGTTTATATTTAGAGTTTCTTTTACTGGATTAGCTCCAATTGAAATACTTTTTGTAAACTCTTCATCTATACCTGCCGTGGCACCACAGTTTTCACTGTAACTTGCTGTATTATCTTTACTCCAAGAGCTTTGATTATTAGCATAGGTCACATTATCTACTTGGATACAAGAGAGATTTTCATTTTGTCTTGCTGAAAGAAGAGTTAGCTTAGTATTGAATCCATTTTTAATATTCAACTCCGTCAACTTATTAGAATAACAGTACAATCTAGTTAAAAATTTATTAGAAGATAAGTCTAAACTAGTTATGTTGTTATCTCCACAATTTAATTCTGTCAATCTTGAATTATTAGAAACATTTATACTTGTAAGTTTATTTTTTGAACAAGAAATAGTTTCTAAAAGAGTATTATTAGAAACATCTAAATCAGTTAAATTATTTTCTCCACAAAACAAATAATCTAATTTAGGATTTTTAGATAAATTTAAATTGCTAATTGAGTTTTCAGATATTGATAATGTTTCTAAAAATGTATTACTAGAAAGATCTATGCTTGTAAGTTCGTTGTTACTTATTGATAAATCAACCAACATAACATTATTAGAAATGTCTATATTAGTAAGTCCATTGTCCCAAATATTTAATTCTTCTAGTTTTGAGTTTTGAGAAACGTTTACATTTGTTAGTGCATTATCCCAAGCATTTAATGTTTTTAATTTTGGGTTTTGGGAAACATCTATAGAGGTTAACAAATTCTCTATACAAGATAGATAAGTTAAATTTACAAAAGCTTCGATACCCGTTAAATCTAATATAAACTCATTCCCTACAAACAATCTTGTTGTTTCTCTAGCTTCATTAGCATCTATTTCACCATTTTCATTTGCATCTATTCCATCCTTTATAAGTGCTTGTAAAAAATTATTATCTGGTATGTTTACTACAGCAGGTAAAGAACAAGTCTCCTTATAATCAGCTAAACCAGATTTATACCATGAAGAGTTATTCTCAGCAACATTTACATCTATAACTTTAATACATCTCAAATGTTTACTAAAACAATCTAAATTTCTTAAAGATGGAGCTGATGTTACATCTAAAATAGAGAATTTATTATTTTCACAATCTAAGTTAGTTAATTGATTTACTACAGGTAAAGTTAACTCCGTTAATTCATTATTATTACAATTTAAACTAGTTAACTCATTGGTAGTTGGTAAAATTAATTCTGTTAATTCATTATCACTACAATCTACTTTTAATAACTTACTATTGTTTAATAAATTTAAACTTAAAAGACTATTATTATAACACTGGAATGTCTCTAAATTTACTGCACTAGATACATCTAAATTTTGTATTTTATTATTATAACAATATAGTTCTCTTAATTTTACACTAGAAGACACATCTAAACTAATAAGTAAATTATCATAGCAGTTTAATTCTTCTAAACTTACACTAGATGATAAGTCCAGATCTATCAGCTGATTTTTAAAACAGTCTAATTCTACCAAATTAATACTAGAAGACAAATCTAAACTTGTTAATTGATTTCTCTCACATTCTAAGGTTTTTAATTTTGTATTTGAAGATAAATCTAAACTAATAAGTTTGTTGTCATCACATTCTAAACTTTCTAAATTTAAATTTAAAGACAAATCTAAACTCGTCAAATTATTATCATCACAATCTAAATCTAATAAAGCTACATTCGAAGACAAATCTAAACCTGTTAGCAAGTTATTATAACAATTCAAGAACTTTAACGCTATATTAGAAGATACATTTAAAGTTGTTAGCTCATTAAAAGAACAATTTAGATTAGTTAAAGCTGTGACTGAAGATAAATCAACATTTATTAATTTATTCCTATTAAAAGCTAAAGACGTTAACGTATTTGTATGTGGTAATATTAAACTGGTTAATTCATTTTCATAACAAGCAATTCTTTCTAATTTAGTGTTATTAGATAAATCCAAAGTCTGGAGCATATTATTACCACATTCCAATTTTGTAATATTAATAAATGCTTCTATTCCTGTTAGATCAGAAATTGATTTATCATCAACTTCAATTGTTCCTGAGTAATCCTGAGCTTCATTAACTTGTATTTCATCATCTCCATTCGTATTTATTGAACTTTTCCCTAAAAGGTAATCTTTGAAATTTGTATCGGGAATATTTACAGTCTGAGCAGATAAAAATGTTGCACAAGAAAAAAACAGCAATAAAAAGTAATGCTTTTTCATAGTTATAATTTTTTTAGTTAATAGCAGGCTAATATAATATTAATAGTTCTTATGTAAACTTTCAAAAACAAAAAATAATAAAACTAAATTGCGAATAAATATTCTTTTAAAATCAACTTTAACTTCCTATTTTCTAAATAAAAAACTTCTAACTAATTAATAGTTTTTGTATGGCTTCAATAGTTAAAATTTCCTATAAAAAAACTCGCCCTGAGGCGAGTTCTGCTATTTTTTCTCAAGTTCGAAAACTTGTTTTATCATTTTATCATCTAAGTGATTGAGTCGATACCAACCTTCATCATTAAATAATTCTCTGGCGATATTAATTTTTAATAGTTTTCTTAATTTCTCTTTCGTTTGCATAGATGTTCTAATATCTTTTACTTCATCGAAAAAGCGATCTGATATTTTTCTGTCTTTATCAAATTCATTGACAAACTCATCAAAAGATAATTTATTAAGTTCATCTCTATGATTGTCTACATAATTAAACGCGAAATCATTCATTGGTGTAAAGAAAATTGCTGGTAAGTATGCTGTAGTATCGATTGCTACAAAAACATCTGGAACAATACCTCCACCTCCGTAAACAATTTTTCCTTTAGGAGTTTTGTATTGTAAACTATCAATCAATTTAATACTGTCTTTACTAAATAATTCTCCGTTTCTATAACGGCTTTCTACCTCATCTCCATAATTGATACTGTTCTGTAAAGCATTCGGATCTTTTAACTCTACCCCATTCTTATTATATGGTTTTTGAATCGATCTTCCTGTAGGTGTGTAATAACGTGCTGTAGTTAATCGTACCGCAGAACCATCACCTAAATCCATTTCTTCTTGTACTAATCCTTTTCCAAAAGATCTTCTTCCAATAATGGTTCCTTTGTCATTATCTTGTAATGCTCCAGCTACAATTTCGGAAGCTGAAGCTGAGTTTTCATCAATTAAAACATATAATCCACCTTCTTCGAAATCACCTCTTTCTGTTGCAAAAGATTCTACAACTTCTCCTCCATTATTTTTAGTAAAAACAATTAGTTTATCGTCTTCTAAAAATTCATCCACTATTTTATTTGCAATATGAATAAATCCTCCACCATTTCCTCTTAAATCTAAAACCAAATCGGTCATTCCTTTAGCTAGTAAATCATTTAGGGAAGTTTTAAATTCTCGATAAGTATTTTGTGCAAAACGATCTAATTTAATATAACCGATACTATCGTTTAGCATGTAAGCTACATCTACACTTTTAATATTTATTTTACTTCTTCTAATAGTAATATTAAATAAACTATCGTTTGATTTTCGATATACTTGTAAATTTACTTCTGAGTTTGGAGCTCCTTTTAATCTTTTTAGAATTTCTCTATTTCTTAATCGTTTTCCATACAAAGTATCTTTGTCTGCCATTAAGATTCTATCTCCTGCTAAAATTCCTTTTTCAATACTTGGTCCACCTTCCATAGGGTGAATGACAGTAATCGAGTCATTAATTAATCGAAATTGAACTCCTATTCCTACAAAATTACCTTGCATACTTTCCGTAACTGCTTGTAAGTTTTCTTTAGGAATATAAACTGAATGTGGATCTAATTTTGTTAGCATTTCTGCTATCGCTCCATCTAATAACTGATCTGTATCAACATCATCAACATAATCTTGTTGAATAAAGTTGATTAATCGTTTTACTTTTTGTTCGTTTGCGGATGTTTTTCTGAAACGTGAAGAATTACCATTAAAAAAGTAACCTATTAAAATTCCAAAGGTTACTGCTATAGCAAAATATATTGGTAAGTAATTTTTATTCATTCGGTAAATAAATCAATTCTACTCCGGCTTTTTCTAAAAATTTTAATCCAGAAATATCTTTATACTTATTAGAAAATACAACTCTCGTAATTCCTGATTGATGGATTAATTTACTACACTCTCGACAAGGAGATAAGGTAACATATAACGTGGCTCCTTTACAAGTTTGTGTAGAGCCAGCTACTTTTAAAATTGCATTTGCTTCTGCATGTAAAACCGACCATTTGGTTTTTCCATCTTCATCTTCACATACATTTTCAAAACCTGTAGGAGTACCATTATAACCGTCTGAAATAATCATACGATCTTTTACGATAATTGCACCTACTTTTTTACGTTGACAATAAGAAAGCTGCGCCCATTCTTCAGCTATTTTCAAATAGGCTTTAGCATATTTTAATTCTTTTTTTGTTAAAGTCATAGGAGAGCTAAAATACGGAGAAAATTAAGTTTTTCACGTTAATTTTTACCAAAAAGCACGATCTACCATCATTTGTAAAGCAAAACCAATTACTATTGATGATGCAACTAAAATCCAGTCTCTTCTGTTTACTCCAAAAATAGATTGTACAAGTGATCCAAACAATAAAATTAAAGCCACAATAATTACTTGAGCAGCTTCCACTCCTAATGCAAATTCTAATAATGGAACCAATTTATCCTCACCTCTACTTACCATCATTTTAAAGTAATTAGAAAAACCTAAACCGTGAATTAAACCGAAGAATAATGCGAAAAATAAATTTTGATTTTCTTTTCCTACTGAAGCTTTTCTGGCTGTTAACACATTCATTAATCCTGTAATGAAAATTGTTAACGGAATTAAAAACTCAACTAAATCTGCTCTTACATTAATTTTTCCGAAAGCAGATAAAGCCAATGTTATAGAATGACCAATGGTAAATAAAGTGATTAACCACAATACTTTTTTCCATTGTTTAAACTGATAAACAACTGCTAGAACAATTAAAAAAAGAATATGGTCGTATGCTTTGATATCTAAAACATGAAATAATCCTAGTTTAAAGTATTCGATAAATTCGTTCATTATAGGGATTTAAATTTTTATTTGTCGATCTATTTGTTGATCCAAAGATATGAATGTTTCTGTTCTTGAGACTCCTTTTATGGACTGGATATCTTTATTTAACAGATGCATTAAATCTTGATTATTTTTACACATAATCTTAATAAACACTGCGTAATTCCCTGTTGTATAATGACTCTCAACAACTTCAGGAATATCTTTCAATCGTTTAATTGCTGAGGAATACAAACTCGCAGACTCCAAAAAAATTCCAACAAAGGCTGTTGTTGTATATCCTAAAGCTTCGGGGTTTAAAACCATTTTGTATCCATCTATTAGATTAGATTCATCTAATTTGCGTAATCTTTGATGGATAGCAGCTCCTGAAATTCCAACTTCTCTTGCTATACTTAAAATAGGAGTTCTTGCGTCTTTTACTAACCTTTTGATGATAATTTTATCAATACCATCAATTTTTAATTTTTTCGACATAAAACAAAAATAAGGAAAACTAATAGTTAATTTACCATCTATACTTTTTAAGTTTAAAATAATTAAACAACAGTAAAAAATTATTGAAAAACAATAATTTTAATGTATTTTTGGAAAGTAAATTAAAAAATCTCGTATTGAAAACTGCACTAAACCTTTTAAAAACCATCATTTTATTATTCATAATTAGTTTATCTATAGATGCTGTAAAAAAAGTGTTTCACTTAATTCAACATAGTATTTATGGAGGTCAAAAAATAGAAATATTTAAAATTCAACTTACAGATCATTTTAACACTAATCTTTACCATTTCTTTTTGGCTACTGTAATACTTTTAGGTTTATATTTATTATACCTTTTATTTAGTTTTAAAACTGTTATCTCAAACTTTATTAATGATACTATTTTCACTCCTGAAAACTGTAAGCAACTTAAAAATATTGGAAATGGACTTGTTGCTTACGCTACAATTCTTATTGTTTTAGAAATTTTCTTTAGAGGAGTATTAGGTTTTAACGAAATAAACTTTTCTAAAGATCCTGCTGTAAACCTTGGTTATAACTTTGGCTTTGTTTCTACAACAATAATAAAACAGAAATTACCAATATTTTTAGTGGCTATGTTCTTACAATTTATATCGTATGTATTGGTAAAGGGAAATAAGATTCAACAAGAAAACGATTTAACTATTTAACTTATGCCAATTATCGTTAACCTTGATGTAATGCTTGCTAAAAGAAAAATGAAAAGTAAAGATTTAGCTGAAAAAATAGGAATAACTACTGCTAATTTATCTATTTTGAAATCAGGCAAAGCCAAAGCTATACGTTTTTCTACTCTTGAGGCAATTTGTGAAGCATTAGATTGCCAACCTTCAGATATATTAGAGTATAAAATTTAATATTCTTTATCTTTGCAAAGATGTTTGCTTTAGTTGATTGTAATAATTTTTATGCTTCTTGCGAGCGAGTTTTTAATCCGAACTTGCAAAATAAACCTGTAGCTATTTTAAGTAATAATGATGGGTGTGTGATTTCTAGAAGTGATGAAGCTAAAACAATTGGTTTACCAATGGGAGCTCCTATTTTTAAATGGGAAAACTATTGTAAACAACACAACATTAAAGTTATTTCATCTAATTATCCGTTATACGGAGATATGAGTGATCGAGTGATGAAAATTCTAGCTCAATTTACTCCCGATGTTGAAATTTATTCTATTGATGAAGCTTTTCTTCAATTTAAAGGTTTCGAAAACTATGATTTAGATGACTACGGAAATCAAATTCGAAATCGAATTTTGCAATGGACCGGAATTCCTACTTGTGTTGGTATTGCTCCAACCAAAGCTTTAAGTAAAGTTGCGAATAAAATTGCTCGAAAATTTCTTAAAGAAACTGGAGGCATTTATGTTATTGATTCTGAAGAAAAAAGAATTAAAGCTTTAAAATGGATGCCTATTGAAAAAGTTTGGGGAATTGGTCGCGGACTTCAGAAAAAATTAAAAGCAGCTGGTTGTATAAAAGCTTATGACTTTACACAATTGGATAGTGAAATGGTTCGCAAAAAATATTCTATTGTGGTTTGGAGATTACAGCAAGATCTATTGGGAAAGCCAACAATGGAATTAGACGAAGTAAAGGATTATAATGCAATTGCATCAACACGTAGTTTTTATTATACTTATTCTGATATTGAAAACATTAAAGAACGTGTTTCTACATTCGCTACTAACTGTGCTGAAAAATTAAGAAAGCAAAAACACAGTTGTCATATGATTGTTGTTTTACTTCGTAGCGATCGTCATAAAGAACACTTAGAACAACATCGAGTAAGTAAAACGGTAATTCTTCCAAATCCAACAAACTCATCACTAATTATTAGTAAATGTGCTGTTGAAGCTGTTAAAACAATATTTAAACCAGGTATAAAATATAAACGAGCTGGTGTAATTGTTACAGGTTTGGTTCCAGAAGATAACTTTCAACTCGATTTATTCACCAAAGAAGATCCTAAACATAAACCTCTTATGAATGCTATTGATCTTATTAATCAAAAATATAAGTCAAATAGTGTTAAATTAGCTAACCAAGATCTGCAAAGAACTTGGAAAATGCGTCAAGAAAGATTAACTCCTAAATACACAACAAACATTAACGATATAATAGTTGTAAAATGAGTGTAACATTAACATTCTTTAGTCCGAAAAGCACAGATAGTAAAGGTGCTATTTTCTTTGATACTGGAATTTCTGCTGGTTTTCCATCACCTGCTGATGACTTTAAGGAATCGCGAATTTCTTTAGATGAAGAATTAATTCGTAATAAAGAAGCTACTTTTTTTGCTCGTGTTAGCGGACAATCGATGATTGGTGCTGGTTTAGATGATAACGATTTATTAGTTATTGATCGAAGTATTCCTCCGACAAATAATAAAATCGCCGTTTGTTTTTTAGACGGAGAATTTACTGTAAAAAGACTTCGTGTAGATGGAAATGAAGTTTGGCTACAGCCTGAAAACCCGGATTATCCAATTATTAAAATCACCGAAGAAAACAATTTTGTGATTTGGGGAATTGTAACAAATGTGATTAAGCGTGTTTAGTTTTTAAAATCTTCATAACTGACTCTCAAATAATTCCAATAACTGTTAAAATCCCGAAACATTCCTATCTGACTCTCTCTTAAAGCAATTATTCCAAAATATTGAGGATCAAATTTGTCTGTGTAATTATAACTAGAGTAAACATGATGTAACCTGTAAGAAGATTTTAAGTCTTTTAAAACTTGATTAAAAATCTGGTAATACTCAGTACTATCTAGTTTTCCAAAATATCTTCTCTCTTTAGTAATATCTTCTAATGAAATAAAACTTTTAGATTCATAAGTTTTATTATTACAATCAAACGAAATTAAAACGTGACTTGGTAAAAGAGGATCTACAGATGATTCAGGATGAGACTTTATTTCATATTTAAAATTTGAAAATTTTAATTCAGGTAATATTTCAGCAGTAAGTTTATGAATTTCTTCTAAATAAATCTTAGGGTTATCCGAATACTTAGCTAAATCAAAAAAACGAGCTTTTTCGCAAAAATCGATAAATTGATAAGGAGTTTTCACTTTATTACTATCAATATAATTTTTTAAGCTTTTATTTTTCTCTTCTGTAATTATATTATATTCAATTAATTTTTTTCTATAACTATTCAATTTATTAGGAGCTAAAGCTTCATCATAAAATACCTGAGCAACCAAATCTGGCAAAAGCTCTAAAATATCAACGTAGTCATCTCTTCCCACTCTTTCTTTCTGAAAATGAAACTGTTCATTAGAAATCAACCCAATACTTTTTAGTTTTTCCAGATAATTAAAAAGTTTTTTTCTTACTAATAATTGTTCTTCTTCTGTGTTTTTATAACTATCAAAATCTATATTAACATCTGAAGACCCATGATCATAACCTGTAAACTCTTTAAATTTTAATTCATATAATGCTAAAATATACTTTGCATTAGATTCAATTTCTATTTCAGAAACAATTTTCTTAATCTGATTTTTCTGATTTGGTTTGATGAGATCAGTATTTATTAAGCTTTCTATTTTCTCATCTTTAGATTGAGCATTTAAAGAGGTAAAAATTAATAATATTAGAATAGCGATAACTTTAATTTTCATCTAGACACAATTTGTTATTACAAACTTAACCAATAAGATTTTAATTTCTATCTGCTAACTCTTTGTTATTTTTGTACTGATGAATTTTCCAAAGAAACTAGAACAAAAACTCATTCAAAGAACAACTTCTAACACTTTAAGAAGTTTAAAATCTGACACTAATCGTATTGATTTTTATTCTAATGATTATTTAGGTTTAGCGCAATCTGAATCTGTTTTCGATCAAACACATCAGTTGTTATTAGATAAAAACATCAAAATCAATGGAGCTACAGGCTCTCGTTTAATTTCTGGAAATCATCAGTTATACCAAGAAACTGAAAATTATATTGCTCAGTTTCATAACTCACAAAAAGCATTACTTTTTAATTCTGGTTACGATGCTAACGTCGGATTCTTTTCTTGTATTCCACAACGTGGTGATGTGATTTTATACGATGAATATATCCATGCTTCAATTCGAGACGGAATTCAACTTTCGAATGCAAAAAGTTATAAATTCAAGCATAATGATTTAGAAAACCTAGATGAGATGCTGAAACGAGTTCAGCATGACACTATTTATATTGTTACAGAATCGGTATTTTCTATGGATGGTGACACACCAAATCTTAATGGGTTAGTTGCTGTTGCCAAAAAGCACAATGCGTATTTGGTTGTTGATGAAGCTCATGCTTTGGGTGTTTTCGGAAAAAAAGGTGAAGGTTTAGTTCAGCAATTACAATTGGAAAATGAAGTTTTTGCTAGAATTATTACTTACGGAAAAGCTTTAGGTTGTCATGGAGCAACAATTTTGGGTAATGAAAAACTATACAGTTATTTAATTAATTTTTCTAGAAGTTTTATTTATACCACAGGTTTGTCACCTCATGCGTTAGCCACAATACAAGTTGCCTATCTGCATTTAAAATCTGAAATCATTCAGCAACTAGAAGACAATATCAATTTCTTTAAAAGTGAAGTGATACGATTACAATTAAATCATTCTTTTATTGAAAGTAACTCTGCTATTCACTGCTCTGTAATTTCTGGAATAGAAAAAACAAAAGCTATTGCACTACAATTACAAGAAAACGGATTCAATATAAAACCAATTCTTTCTCCAACAGTTCCTGAAGGTCAAGAACGATTACGTTTTTGTTTGCATAGTTTTAATTCTAAAAAAGACATTACAACTATTCTAGAACAACTTGCTACCTTTGTTTAAAATAGAGATATGAGAGAAGATTATACAATTTTAGCTGTTTTTGAATATTCCACTGAAGCTCAATTGGTGAAATCTAAGTTAGATTCTGAAAATATTAGAACCATGTTAATGGATGAAACAACAATAGATTCAGATCCATTGATTAGTCAAGCTATTGGTGGTGTAAAACTTTTAGTTTTTAATCAAGATTTAAAAAGAGCTTCTGAAATTTATAACGACATCAGAACTTATGAAACCGACAATAAAGGTAATGCCATTGATTGTCCGAATTGTAATTCTACAAGGATTTTAGTAGCAGATGTACAGCGAAAGAATATCATTTACATGCTTTACCCGTTTTATGAACCACTAAAATTAATATGTAACGATTGAAAAACAATCTTTAAATGAAAAAATATTTTATCACCGGTATTTCTACAGAAGTAGGAAAAACTGTTGCTTCAGCAATTATTACAGAAGCTTTAGAAGCTGATTATTGGAAACCAATCCAATCTGGCGATTTAGACTATTCAGATACACATAAAGTAGAAAAATTAGTAACGAATAAAAAATCTGTTTTTCATCCAAATAGCTATGCGTTAAAAACACCTATGAGTCCGCATGCTTCTGCTGAAATTGATGGAATTACGATTGACATCAATCAAATTAAAACTCCAGAAACTCAAAATAATTTAGTTATCGAAGGTGCTGGTGGACTTTTAGTTCCGTTAAACGATGAGCATACTATTTTAGATTTAATTCAACCTGATTATAAAGTTATTGTCGTTTCTCGTCATTATTTAGGAAGTATTAATCACACCTTACTAACTTTAAATTTACTGAAAGAAAAAGGATTTGATATTTCTTTAATTTTTAGTGGAGATGAGCATCCAACAACAGAAAGTATTATTAAAAAAATGAGTGGAGTTCCTGTAGTTGGAAGAATTGAAGAAGAGCCTTACATCGATCAGAATGTAATTAAAGAATACGCTGAACTGTTTAAAGATAAGTTGTAATAATCTAATTTTATTAGAATATCTGAAGCTTACTTTTTTGATGTGATACTGAAACAAGTTCAGCATGACGGCAATATCTAGATCATATTAAAACAATTATTTTAGTTTGAAGCTTATAAACCGTCACCCTGAATTTATTTCAGGGTCTCATAATGATGAAACAAAGCTTTGTTTACATACTTACAAACACATATAGAACGACTTTTTATATTGGAATTACTTCCAATTTAGAAAAGCGAATTCTAGAACATAAACAAGGGATTGGTTCTGCTTTTACTAAAAAGTATAATTTATTAGATTTAATTTACTTTGAAAAGTTTTCAGACATTCACCAAGCTATTTCAAGAGAAAAACAATTAAAGAATTGGCATAAGGAATGGAAAATAAACTTGATTAAGAAAGTAAATCCAACTTTAAAAACACTAGAATATTAATTTTGATGCGATGCTGAAACAAGTTCAGCATGACGGCAATATCTAGATCATATTAAAACAACTATTTTTGCTTAAAATTAGTAAACGTTACCTTGAATTTATTTCAGAGTTTCATTAATGATAAATTAAGTTCAGCATAACGTTAATTAATAGAACGAAATCATGACACTACAAGAACGCGATAAAAAACACATTTGGCATCCTTTAAAACAACACCAAACACACCCGAATAGTTTAGGAATTGTAAAAGCTAAAGGATGTATCCTTACAGATGAACATGGTAACGAATATATCGATGCTATTTCCTCTTGGTACACATGTATGTTCGGCCATTGTAACGATTTTATTACCAATCGTGTTTATCAGCAAATGCAGCAATTAGATCAAATCATGTTTAGTGATTTTACGCATCCTGCTGCTGTAGAACTTTCAGAAAAACTAATTAAAATTCTTCCTGAAAATCAAGCTAAAATTTTCTTTAACGATAATGGTTCAACAGCTGTGGAGTCTGCTATAAAAATGGCTTTACAGTATTATTTCAATATTGGAGATAAGCGTACTACTTTTATTGCTTTTGAAAATGGTTTTCACGGAGATACTTTCGGAGCCATGTCTACATCTGGACTTTCAGTTTATAACGGACCTTTTGAAGATTTTCTAATTAACATTCATAGAATTCCAGTGCCAAATGGAGAGAATCATGCTGAAATCTTAGAACAGTTAACCGAAATTATTGCCAACAATAAAATAGCTGCTTTTGTTTACGAACCTATTGTTCAAGGAGCTGCCGGAATGAAAATTCACAATATTGAAGGATTAAATCAAATTATTGAATATTGTAAGAACAATGATGTTTTAACTATTGCAGATGAAGTAATGACTGGCTTTGGTAAAACAGGAAAAAACTTTGCTTCAGATCATGTAGCTACGAAACCAGATATTATTTGTTTAAGTAAAGCTTTAACTGGTGGATTAGTTCCAATGGCAATTACTTCTTGTACTCAAAAAATCTACGATGCTTTTTTAAGTAACGATATTGCAAAAGGATATTTTCATTGTCATACGTATTCAGCGAATCCGATAGGTTGTGCGGCTGCTATTGCAAGTATAGATTTATTAACTTCAGAAGAAATTCAAGAAAATATTCAGCGAATTAGTAAATCACATATTACATTTAGTGAAAAAATTAAAACACACGCTAAAGTAAAATCAACCCGATCTATTGGAGTTATTTTCGCTTTAGATTTAGACACAAACATGGAACGTTATGGAACTTTAAGAGACTTATTATTGTCTGCTTTCATGAAAGAAGGTGTGTTTTTAAGACCTTTAGGAAATACGATTTACATCCAGGTTCCATATGTAATTACCGATGAGCAACTAGAAAAAATATATAACACTATAGAACATGTTTTAAATACCTTATTGTAGGTATTTTTAAATAAAAGGGTGTTTTTCCTGTATAAGTTGTTTTATATCACAATAGATTAGGTGGCTATTAATTAACCAAACTTAATCTATCATGAAACTTAAACTAACTGCATTATGCTTAGTTATAGGTTGTATTGTCTTTGCCCAAAAACAAATTGAACCATACACTTTTACCGAAGAAGGTAAGACTATATTAATTTTTGGCTCTCCAACTACACCTAACAATGTTACTTTCACTTTAAAAAACAGCAAAAATGAAGGAATACTAAATAAGAAAGGTGAAAAAATTTCTTTTGAAGTTTTTCCTTTAAATGAAGTAATATTTAGTAATAAATTAAAAGAAGCTTTGTTCTCTATCAACCCTAATGCTAATGAATACGGTATAATTAAAGATGATATAACTGATGATAAATATACTAAAATAGCTCGAAATATTTTTCAATTCTTCAATGCTCTAATAATTACTGCATTTCAATATGATACTGAACCTGTTGCTGGTACTTTAAATTATTCCATGAATATCGTTATTAATAAAAATAATATTGAAGGTGAAAAAACAGAAGATTACTTTAAAAAAATAGCTAAGAAAATAGAAAAAAAAGCAGATAAAAGTGAAAAACAGAGAGAAGAAAATAAAAAAATAATCAATCATCAAAATACTTCTTTTTCTGATTATGCTGTCGATTCTTTTACATCAGAATTAAAAGATTATGACAGAAAATTAATGATAAAAAAACTAAAAGAGCTATATAGTAATCGAATTATAGAAAAATTATTTGAAGAAAACCTTTTAATAAAGTATATTGATTATACTGATAGAATAGAAAGCTACCAAAAATCAATAGAACAAATTAAAAAAAATATAGAATCTTTAAATTTAGATGTAAAATCGAAACAGGACTCTATTGATAAGACTTCTAACATTATTGATTCTATTCATGAAAAAAGAGCTAAAATAGAATATGAAAAAATCTATCGAGGAGATCCTAACTACAAAGATGATGAATATGACAAATTATACAATACAAGATTTGAATTATATAGAACTAGATCTAAACTAAGAAAAGAACTAGAGTTATTAAATCTACAGAAAGAATACTCCGAAAATAATACTATTAAATTAAAAAAAATAATTGAAGAAATTGATAGTAATTTAAAACTGAAAGAAAAAGAAATACGTATTAAATCTGAAGATATTAAAAACACAAGGTTAGTATTAAGAGTAGGAGAATTACAAGATGAAAAGAAAAAACTTATAGAAGAAAAAGAATATTTTACACAAAAAAAACAATATCTAATAAAAGCACTAAACAATAGCTTATTTAGGATAAAAGAACTAGAAGATTCTATTCATAGGGCGCAAATAGATATAAATTCTCTAATTGGTAAGAAATCGGAAGACATTAGAAATTTCCCTTTCTATAATTTTATTGTTAAAAATATAGAATTAGATATAAACGATGGATTTATAGAGCATATAAGTGTTACAGGAAAAATAAGCACTCCTATAATTGCCAAACATTTACTTTTTAGAAATGATAGTATTAAAGAAAAATTAAAAGAGTCAAAAAAAACTTTAGAACAAATTCTACCTCAATTTTATAATGAAAAATTGGTACAAGAAATATTACAACCTTACACGGGAAAAATATTAAAGTTTAAAAATGAATACCCTATTGGCTTCAGCTCAAAATTTGATTTTGACTTTATGTACCAAGCTAAACTTTCTCACAGAGAAGGTAGTGAAGCTATCTTTTCAGTTCCAATAGGAAAAATAATAAAACTTTATGTACAAAAACACCAGAATGATCGTTTAGATTTTAGCCCTAAGAACCAAGTTATATCTCTTCCTTCTGATGATATTGATAAAGATTATAGTCTTGAACTAAAAAAAGAAAAATCTTCAAAAATTCTTTCTGCTAGAGTATATAGTGACTTTTTAGGTTTTAAAGAAAAAGATCCTAATGGCTTAATTCAATTTGAAATTGAAAAAGAAATACCCTTGATAACAAAACGTGTTCCTACATGCGATAATGGGAATAATTTGGGGTATTTAAATTATATGAATTTTGATTTTAATTGGACGAGAATTGAAAATAGAGAACAAGAATTGATTATTGAAAATGATCAGCTTTTTCTTTTAGATTTAATTAAATACCAAAATATTTCTATAGGATTAGATGCTAACCTTTTTATTTGGGATCTTCCTAACTCTAAATTAAGATTAGACTTAAATGTAGGAATTCATTACGCAAGAACAAAAGTGATAAATGAAAATCCAAATAAAACAATTAATGAAAATATTGGTAGCTTTATATATTACCCAGATCTAATGCTTAGAATTAGACCTGAAGAACGTTTCGGAGGTTATTTAAGATTTAGAACTTTCGGGATTACAACACCTGGAAATTTCGATGGAACTGATCCACTAAAACCTTTTAGCATAACAGATCGAAAACAATGGCTTAAAAGGTTCGAACTTTCAACATTCTATGCACCATCACCTAAAAGTGATAATAAATTCTTTTTTAGATATCGATATACCAATACAGCAAGTGCACCAACTAATGGTTTTAATGAATTTCAAATTGGTTATTTAATGTACTTAAAATTTTAAAAATCAAAAAAGATTCTAGATACGCTCTAGAATCTTTTCTTTTTCTAATAAGTTGATTTGTTCTCCTGTTTCTTTAATCAGTACATATAAATCTTCGTATACCCATT
>ERZ1740052.193-NODE-193-length-20888-cov-19.884798_pt1 | contig 20888 bp, 17 predicted proteins | sample MGYA00581750_ERZ1740052 | MGnify/ENA primary metagenome ERZ1740052 (study PRJEB43018, sample SAMN04849743) | marine metagenome | isolation source: floating plastic debris | place: Pacific Ocean | collected 2008-08-30 | study: EMG produced TPA metagenomics...
ATTGATTTACTTTTTCCCAAAATTCTTCAGCTTTCAAAGGACGATTATCAGCAGCGCTGGGAAGACGAAAACCATGCTCAATTAATACTTTTTTCCTGGCTTGGTCGCCATTATACATCCCTCGAATTTGAGGAACGGTAACGTGAGATTCATCAATTACCAGCATCCAATCTTTGGGAAAATAATCAATTAAGCATTCTGGTGGTTCTCCAGCTTTTCTTCCTGCTAAATGACGCGAATAGTTTTCTACACCGTTACAATAACCGACTTCCCGCAGCATTTCTAAATCGTAACGACAACGCTGGTCTATCCGCTGTGCTTCTAATAATTTAGTCGCTTCTTCTAATTCTGCTTTACGTGCTTTTAATTCTGCGTCAATATCCGCAATAGCTACCTCTAACCTGTCTTTCGGTGTAACAAAGTGACGAGCGGGATAAAGATTTACTGCTGGTAAACTTTGCATAATTTCACCAGTAACCGGGTCAATATAACGAATCGCGTCGATTTCATCACCAAAAAACTCGATGCGAATAATTCTATCTTCGTATGCTGGACCAATTTCTAGTACATCACCGCGAACCCGGAATTTTCCCCGACCCATTTCAATATCGTTACGGCTGTATTGAACTGCTACTAAAGCTCTCAGTATTTCCCGCTGGTCTACTTCCATACCGACTTGAAACGGAATTGCTGCATTTAAATACTCTGTAGGCATCCCTAAACCATAAATACAGCTAATAGACGCAACAACAATTACATCCTTACGTTCAAATAAAGACCTCGTTGCAGAATGTCGCAACATATCAATTTCGTCATTAATTTGAGCAGTTTTTTCTATATAAGTATCGGTAACGGGAATATAAGCCTCTGGTTGGTAATAATCGTAATAACTAATAAAGTATTCCACGGCATTATTAGGAAAAAACTCGCGCAACTCATTACAAAGTTGTGCAGCAAGAGTTTTATTATGTGCCAAAACAAGGGTGGGTTTACCTATTTTTTCTATCACCCTGGCAATGGTATGAGTTTTACCCGTACCGGTAGCACCTAAAAGCGTTTGATAGCGATTTCCTGTTTCAATAGTTTCCACAAGCTGCTTAATAGCCTTGGGCTGGTCACCTGTGGGTTCAAAAGGAGCTTTTACTAAAAAATTTTTCATGACAGCTTGCAAAAACTTTGACCTATTTAATGGTAGCGAATAGTGCCACATTCCGAACCTTGAATGTAAACCTGAAAAATAGAATTTATATACATTTATCTTTACAATACTTAATCCTCAATATTGACTTATGTCTCATTGTTGAAGATACTTGTACCTATAGAAGGTTTTTTAAAGTTACAATTAGTGAATAAAAGTAAATTTTTAATTTACTAAGCATAGTTAAATTCATTTATTTATTAGAGGTATAAGATTATGACCGTCAGCAGTAATGGTAGAAGAACCAGTACTCGGCAAAGACGAGCCAAAACTGGAGCGCAAGCCAGTACCAAACTAGAAAATATAAAAGGTGAAAGCGTGAGTACAGACAATAATAACGTGAGTACAAATAACAAAGTTGCGAAGGAAGAACCTGCAAAAAAAGAAGTTACTGGAACCCTTGCTTTACCCAACCAGCGTCCTATTACTAGCAGCGATTTGCAAGTAGTTGAGACTATGAATATTATGGGAATTCGTCCTATTACAGCGAACAAGATGCAAGTTACCGACACCATTAACTTATCTGGAATTCGTCCTATCGCTAAAAGCGATTTAGTGGTTTCAGAAACTTATAGAGTCATGGGTAATCGTCCGGTAGCATCGAACGAAATTGATGACAGTTTTTCTTTGATGGGTTTCTTGGATTAGATTTGCAAAATGAATGCAAACTAGTTAGCTTAATACGTGTTTTTATGGAGACGTAGCAGTGCTACGTCTCTAAATTGTTTAAAATTTATAGATAGATAATAGTTAAAAATAATCTGAGTTCGGGTAATCGCTAAATCCCTTATTTTGTCGTTGATTGAAAATAGCATTTATAAACGTAATAATGTTGTTTGAGCCATTAATCAGCTGCTAAAAGCAAGATTAATCCCTTAACTCGACGAACTGACGTTAAAAATAAAAAATTCCCTCCACTAATTGTAAGAGGAGGGTGTATCAGGTGATGGGAATATTTAATTAACGATTATTAAGGATTAGTTATGAAGCTTTTGGTAAATCTTGTGCGGGACGTTGACTATTACGAATACCCTCGATAGCTTCTTTATAGCTCTTAGCTTTGAAAACTGCGGAACCTGCAACAATTGCATTCGCACCAGCTTCTAAAACTTGCCAGGTATTATTGGCTTTAAGTCCACCATCAACTTCAATCCAGGGGTCAAGTCCGCGCTCGTCGCACATCTGACGTAATTTGCGAATCTTAGGTAACACTCCAGGAATAAAGCTTTGACCACCGAAACCGGGGTTAACACTCATTATCAGCACTAAATCGCACAAATCCAGACAGTATTCAATCATGTCTAAAGATGTACCGGGATTTAATACAACTCCTGCTTTTTTACCAAGCTCTTTGATTTGTCCCAAAGTACGATGCAGGTGAGGGGAAGCATTATGCTCGCAATGAACGTAAATATGGTCAGCACCAGCTTTAGCAAAATCCTCTACATACTTTTCTGGTTCCACAATCATCAAGTGGACATCCAAAGGCTTTTGAGTCACAGGACGAAGCGCTTCCACAATCAAAGGACCTATCGTTATATTAGGTACAAAACGACCATCCATTACATCAATGTGAATCCAATCAGCTCCTGCTTCATCTACGGCACGAACCTCGTCTCCTAGACGGCTAAAATCCGCTGAAAGGATGGATGGAGCGATAACAACGGGTTTTTTCTTATTTTTATTGATCATGGCTAGTGGTCTTAAAGCGTCCTATTCTGTATGCATTGTAACAAAATATTGAGATTTTTCTCATAAAAAGACAAAAATTAAATATTGGTAATGGAAATTTGGAAATTGGGAATTGGTAATAACTTCTAACTCATAGCTCTTAACTCTTGATTAGTTTTAATCCAAAATCTAAAATCCAAAATCTAAAATTGTTTAGCAACTAACAACTGTCCACAGAAATGAAAAAATTGACCTGGGTGATTTGGGGATTAAGTGCTTCGTGCTTGAGCGTTCCGGTTTTTGCTTTGACTACTTCTGTTGGTCGCGGAGGCATTGATGCTTTGAGACTGCACCAAGCACCGTATAATTTATTTGGACGCAAAATTGCTCTGGGTCAAGTGGAGATTGGTCGTCCTGGTAAATTTGGTGTTGATAAATCTGTTTCTAAAAATCGTTCCATATCTTTAGCAGGTGTTTTTCAACGCAATCGACCTGCGAAGTCTAATAAAGGTGTTGACCCTCACGCTTATAATGTCGCTGGGGTAATGGTCAGCAATGATAAAGGATTTCGAGGTGTTGCTCCAAAAGCGCGTTTGTATTCCTCTGCTGTCGGTTCTACCAAGGGTATGGGTCAACCAGAGGAATGTCTCTCTACTCAACACATTGCTTTACAAAACGGTAACGATGTTCGCGCAATTAATTTCAGTTTTGGCGAACCTCTCAGTCGCGACCCCAGACCCGAACCGGTTTTAGATGGTAAAGCTTTACTTACAATGTGTGTTGATTGGTCTAGTCGAGTTCATAATGTGTTGTACGCGATTGCAGGTAATCAAGGCAAAGGCGGAATTCCTATTCCTACAGATAATTTTAATGGGATAAACGTGGCTTTTTCATCTCGCCGAGGAGAGATTTTTAGGAAGCTTGATGTTTCCAATTTGGTCGCTATTAATCAGTCAATGACTCAACGTTTATCTGGAAAGGAACTTAACTTAGGTCCCCGTCGTACCATCAGCATAGTTGCTCCTGGAAATCGAATTAGTTTACTCAATCCCAACGGACAAACTAAAAAAGTTACTGGAACGAGTTTTGCAACTCCTCACGTTACAGGTACTGTCGCTTTGCTACAAGAATTTGGCGATAGGATGTTGAAAAAAGCTAAAAAACAATCTCCTCAACAAAAGCTTGCTTGGAGTATTGATTCTCGTCGTCATGAAGTGATGAAAGCTGTTTTGCTCAACTCTACTGAGAAAATTAAAGATGATGGAAATGGCTTGAAGTTGGGAATGACTCGCACTTTAATTGATAAACAAAATAAAGACTGGTTGGTTTCTGATGCTTATAAAGACCCAGCAATTCCTTTACATACCCAGATGGGAACCGGACATTTAAACGCTTTCCGCGCTTATCAACAGTTTAGTGCAGGACAATGGACTCCTAAAAAAGCAGTACCATCAATCGGTTGGGACTATCGTTCAATATTTGCTGGAACATCTGCTGATTACAATTTGGCTCAACCCTTACAAAAAGATAGTTTTGTTGCGGTTACTTTAGCTTGGAATCGGTTGGTAGAACTCAGCGATAAGAACAAAAATGGTAAATACGATAAAGGTGAAGTTTTTCGCGATCGCGGTTTAAATAATCTTGATTTGTATTTAGTAAAAGCAGACGGAAAGGGTGATAATCGTAGTGCTTGTGCTTCTATCAGCAGAGTTGATAGCGTAGAACATATTTTCTGTCCCGTACCTGCAACTGGTAATTACAAAATCCGCGTCCAATTCAAAAATAGCATCAACGAGCCAACTCAGCCTTACGCTTTAGCTTGGTGGACTGCATCCAAAAACAAATAAGTAGATGAACAAAATATTTACTGTCATTACTCGCTAGCATCTTTCGGAGGGAGATAGTAATTCCAGCCCTTGCGATAAGCTTGACCTTACTCTTCGAGAATCCCTTCGGGAACCAGGTGAATGCTTCGTTCCACTTATAATGACATTGTGTAATTAATTTTAATTATCAATTAATTACTTGTACTTTGAAACATTCACGATGACAAATAGATCCGGTTTTGATGAGCGAGGTTTATTAATTGTAAATATTATTCAAATTATGCTGTTGGATAAATACTTTATTTGACTTGCATTTATTCACATCTATTCGCAAAATATTGAAATGAATAAATTTTCAACGAGAAATACCAGAAATAATAACCAACCAAGAACTTACAATCCAAATTACCCGAAACAACAAACAAAAAGCATAATAAGAACTGTTGGCAATTACTTCATAGAAACTTTACCTCAAAATAAAGGAAGTATAAACAAATACTTTGTATTATAAAAAACCCGGATAAAGAATTAGAAACAATGGAATTTGATGTGTCGAATTAAATTTGTTCGTCCTTCGCTCAATTCCTTTATTCGGAGTGGAAGCAATGCTATTCACTAAATCTACTTTACCTACCGATGTGCGGAAGTTCATCGGTAAATTGACACAGCTTGATTTACAACCAATTGCCTATAATCTCATACATTCTAACGAAGAGAAATGGAATATTCAAAAAACGAACCAAGCGATTTCAGCTTATCTAATGTTTTTACTGTTGATTTATCTTTATCCAAACAGTCAACTTGTTCCAAATCAAGAAATTGACAGAGTATGGCATTACCATATTCTCGATACAATGAAGTATGCTGAAGACTGCGAAATGCTATTCGGTAGATTTATTCATCATTTTCCTTACTTTGGCGAGCGAGGGAAAATAGATAGAGAAAACTTACAAAAAGCTTTTGAGCAAACCCAAGTGATTTTTGAAGAACACTTTGGAATAAGCATGGATGTTAGTTACAAGTCCGGCATTCCCGCTGACTGCCAACCTATTGGTAAGATAACACAACTTGCTCGACCGCGTGTAGATTTCAGTAGAGTTTTTTGTATGGAATCTTTACTTGATTAGCTCAAGGGAAACTCGGCTATGATACCGGAGTTGAAACTTTACTCACTCGTTCCGAAGAAAAAACTATCCAAGTACGTAATCGCAGTTAAGCTATCGTCCATCCGAACATGTTCCCTATTATCTTAAAATAAAGCTACTGGAAAATAGCTTGAGTTAGATAAAAATTATTAATCAGCAAAAGCCTGAAGATTGTTATGCCACCTAGAAGGTAATATCGTCAAATTTGAGTTTATTTCTCCGATAAAGTAATTTAATTGCAGACAGACTCCTTTGACTGTATCCTTCTCATCCCATATAGATGCACCAATATTAGAACTAGTTAATAAATGCAAGCGTTGAATAAATTGCTTTCCCACACTACCAGCAGCAACGTTACATCCGTAAAGCAATACGTTAGGTACAGACCAAGTTTTTAATTGAGAAGCATAGCTATTAAGAGCGAATAAGCTTAAATGGCTCTTTCCCAAATATAAACAACCTGGGGAACCATTAGATATTATGTGGAGACTTGTTAATCCGGTATATTTGCTTAAATTTTGAGTAATTTGTTCAACTTCCTTATTATTCGGTTGAAGTATAATTACATCTGAAGAAGGAAGTAAAACTTTAACCAAAGTCTGAAAGTCTTCAACAGCATGGTCAATAACGACTAAAGTGCGAAGGTCATGGAGGGTGACTTCTTGGTATTTAGACATAAAATATTGTTTACAAGTAAAAGTAAGTAAATAATAAGTTAACTAATAAGTTCACTATTTAATATAATTGTCAATTTAGCTTAACTTTGTTAGTTTTGCTGGGTTAATCTATGCCGTTAATGCTCTTAATTGTGGTTTTATTAATGTATATTCGTTGGTAGTCCAATTCCCAACTCCTACTTTTGTATGCATTTCTTTATTAGTAGTTAAAGTGGAAATTTTTGCACCAGTTGTTTTATACAAACGTAAAATAAATTTTTTACCAATTTCTTGGGAACCTAAATTACAACCATATAAGAAAATATTGGCAGCTGACCACTTTCTTAATTGAGGGGCATAGTAGTTAAAGTTATGAACGGATAAACTACTATTTCCTAGATATAAACAACCAGGAGAACCCTGTGAGATAATGTGAAGGTCTGAAAGTTGAGCGTATGTTTCTATTTTACGAGTAATTTGCTGTATCTCTGTTTTATCTGGCTCTATAACCAAAACCTCTGCTTGAGGTATCATGCCTTCTAAGATACGCTTTTCTAATACATAAAAATCTCTAATAGCAGGGTCTATAACAACTAAAGTAATCACTTTGCTATTACTCATTTTTTGGTAGTTACACGTTAATATTTTTTTGATACTGAAAATATAATAGTACGCGAAGTAAATAGAATAAATAAATCTATTAAGTAATTAGATACATAAATCTGATTTTTTTAGTCTCTATAAAAGTCCATTATTCTACTTACTAAATGCTCTAAACTTTGATAAATTTTAGGAAATATGCACGTATTAATATTAATTATTCAGACTTTGTAAGTACGCTAATAGTTTAAACTACTACATATTTTTTTTAATAGGCAAATACCCCTTCTAATCTAAATTTTATCTAATGATTTTATGTTTACAATCACTCTAATATTTCATGCTGAAATAATCAGAGAAAAGATGCACCCGATGATAAAACCTCTATCAGTGTGTTCCAACTGTGTATACCTTGAATAAGGCAAACTGCTTTATAGACAAAAAGCAGGTTACAAGTACATATTCTTAAGCAAATGCTCATATTTGTCAGCAGGGAAAAGTTAAGTAAAAGGTAGTTATTATGTTTTAAGAATCAATACTAGAATAAAATCTATTGACAAGATAAATTAAAATATTTTTATTTTAATGAGAATAAATCTTGGGAAACTGTGTTATTAATTATTCGCTTGGAATACTGGGGAATATGCCTGTTCTTTAAGTTATAGAATTAAGTTTCAATAGCTTGCATCAATGCTTGAGTTTCCCTTGCTTCCGGTTTCATGCCTAAAGTTTCAAACTCATTAACAGCTTCATGCACCCAGCGTTTAGCTACATTCAAATTACCTAGTTTTTTTTCTAAACGGGCTAAAGAACGTTTAGTGTATGCTCTGCTACATTTATCTTGATTATTTTCTGCTACCTGTAAAACTTCTGCTAGATAATGTTGTGCTTGTTTTAATTTCCCCTGCTTGAGTGCAATATCTGCCAAAAAGTTTTTAGCAAGGAGAGCAGCACGTTTCCAACCTATCGATTCAGCTTTTTTATATACTTGTTTGAATAAAATTTTGCTATCTTGATACTTTTTAGTTTTATAATAAATCTCGCCTTCGTAATAAAGAATATGCAGAGATAAGCGAGTTGCAAGATGTGAAACAATTTGTAAATTATCTAGATTATCTAATAACTTTTTAGCTTGCTTTAGCCAATCAGTTGCTTGTACAAATTGCTGCTTTTGGATATACCAAACACCGATATGAATAGCTAAATCTGCTTGCATATCCAAATTTAGATGTTGATGTAACTGCCAAGCTTGATTATATAAGTTATCGGCTAAAGCCAAGTGCTGTTCCTGTCCCATTAATGTCAATTTCCAAGCTCGCTCACCAATCATTTGAGCTGCTATTGCAAAGTCTTTACGAGAAACTGCTGCTTCACTCAACCATTCCAGCCATAACAAAGGAGCATCCCAATAATTTAAACGATTTTGACGATATGCAAATGAATACGTATAACACTTCACATTTTGCCAAAGTTTACAAGCATCATCGTAATTATTATTTGTGATACACCACTCAATCACATGTGACAAGTTATCCCATTCATCCTCTAGATGTTGATAATCTTGCCATTCTCGCCAGTCTTTACCTCCATGCTTTTGGGCAAATTCAAGATACCATTTGACCCAACTGTTGCGGGCACTCATTTCAAATTCAGGATTATTAGACATTTCTGAGAGTGCATATTCACGAGTCAAATGTAGCATCTCATAGCGTCCTTGACGATAATTCACCAAGGAAAGTTGTTGCAACTTAGCTAAACCATCTGCTACATCCAAAGGATTTTTTACTCCAGCAACAGCTCGCAATGCTTCGCAAGTTGCAGGCTTAGTGAATAATGACAAAGCCATTAAAAAATTATAAGCTGGTTTCGCTTTTAGTTGCTGCACCGAGCTTTCAAAATAGAAACGGCAAAAGTCTCCTTGGGTGGGCATTAACACAGAAGTGACACTATAAAAACTATAGCCAGCAGCAATCTGACTAATAGCATAGATAATTGCTGCGGGAATTCCTCCTGTAGTTTGATAGAGCTGAATGCATTGCTTAAAATCTAAATCTACTTGCTTTTCATGAGCTTGTTGTTGGATTAATACTAATGCTTCAGTTTTAGTCAAAGATGAGAGATTAACAGTATTGAAGGGAGTTTTTTCTCTACTAGTAATTAAAGCTTTTACCGTTGGTGGAAGCTCGTATAAAAAGCTTAGTACCTGTTGCTGTTCTTCTAAAGTATCTAAATTATCAATAATCAGCAAAGTCCGCATATTAGCTAAGCATTTGTAAATTTGCTCGTATGTTTCTTCAAAGCTTGCTGTTCGAGAATCATAAAAGCTAACTGTACGTATTATGCTAGTAAAAATATCTACTAATGTTTTTTCTCTTCTTAAGCGAGGTATGGTACCCCTAGATGTAAAAAACTGAGATTTAGCAGAGGTAAAAACGATTAATTCAAAGCATGGGACATTACTTTCTGACTGTCTTTCTAAGTAAACATCGTTACTTGATTTCAAACAGCGATAAGCAATATCTAAAGCTAAAGTAGTTTTGCCGGAACCTCCAATTCCTTCAATACTTATGCATGGAATTGTCCATTCAGCAGATAGTAATTCTATAATTTTCCTAGCTTCAACTTCACGTCCGACTAATTTTGTGTAGTCTCGTGATGGAAGATTATGATATATAGGCTCTGGTGTTTTTATCAGATTGTTTGTATTAATAAAAGTTTGATTTTTCTCTAATTCATGGGATATATTTTTCCCTTTTTCTACTTGATAAATATGTTGTTCAAGTACTGCTTTAAAGTTGTTTTTAGTAACTTTTTTTTCTAAAGCTGACGATAATCTTTTCCAAAGTTTGGGTCCAATATCATTCTTAATATATTCGTCGGTATAACCGCTTTCAGCCGCAATTTGGTTGTATTTGTGACCTTTCCAAGAACCGCGTAAAACCAAAACCTCAATATTAGAAAGATGCTTGCCCGTTTTAGCCATAATTAAACCTTCAACAAGCCTTAAAACTTCTTGAAAGAGAACATTATTATTTATATGATTGTAGGTTTTGTCACTCATTGCGCCAAAAGCTAGTTATAAGAGTAAGTGTAACTAAAAAATTTGAGTATTTTTTTATTGTTTATTGCCTCTATGCTTAAATTAGTATAAAATATTTTTGCTATATTTGTAATGTAAATAGCAAAATAATTAATATTTTACTTTCAAGAATTGAATAATTGCTTGTCATATTCTGTTGCTAAAACTGTAACCATCCAATTGCTAATTAGTCGTAGATGGCATAGTTAAAAAAAAGCAGGATGGCGAAATGGTGGTGATATGAACAACAATTTGAGCAATGCTCGGCAAAACTTTCTACAAAGACGCTATGCAGTTAGTTTGGGAAGGCGTTATGTTTTGGCTGCTGCAAGTGTTATGCTTATGGGCGTTATTGGATGCTCTCAAGTAAATAGTAGTAATAATAGCGCTCTTGCTGAATCTCAAACACCAAAGTCGGAATTACCAGTTTCGGATAAATCTGCTTCAATAGATACAAAGTTAGTTTCTGCTAATACTAAATTTGGCTTTAATTTATTTTCTCAATTGTTAGTTAAAGATAACAATAAAAACATATTCGTTTCTCCTTCGAGTATCGCTCTTGCTCTAGCAATGACTTATAACGGTGCTGATGGTAGTACTAAAGAAGTAATGGCTAAAGCTTTAGAATTACAAGGTCTGAATTTGCAGCAAGTAAATTCTAATTACGCAGAATTAAAAACGAGTTTAGAAAACCCAGACGCTGAAGTAACTTTAAATATAGCTAATTCGCTATGGGCAGACCAAGACGTTAACTTGAAGCCAGATTTTATCCAGAATAATCAAGAATTTTATCAAGCGAAGGTAACAAATTTAAATTTTGCAGATTCTGATACACCTAATAAAATCAACAGTTGGGTTAAAGAAAATACACAAGGTAAAATTGAAAAGATTATCGATAAAATTGACCCCAACCAAGTACTATTTTTACTGAACGCGATTTATTTTAAAGGTAGTTGGAAGCAAGAGTTTAACCAAGAAAAGACGGCTCAACTTCCTTTTTATCTTTCCTCCGGTGAACAAAAACAGCATCCAATGATGTCACAATCGGGCGATTATAAATATTATGAAAACGAAAAGTTTCAAGCGGTAAACTTGCCATATGGTGAAGATGGTAGAGTGAGCTTTTATGTCTTTTTACCCAAGCAAAACTCGAACCTAAATTCTTTTTATGAAAGCTTGAATGCAGCTAATTGGGAAAAATGGATGTCTAAATTTGCTTTGCGGAATGGTTCATTACGCTTACCTCGCTTCAAAATGGACTATGAAGCAACGCTCAACGATGCACTTTCGGCTTTAGGAATGGAAGAAGCATTTACTAATAGTGCGAATTTCTCGCAGATGGGAAATAACCTAAAAATCAGCCAAGTGAAACACAAAACTTTCGTTGAAGTAAATGAAGAAGGAACCGAGGCTGCTGCTACAACTTCAGTTGGAATAGAATTAACCTCAGCACAAATTCCTTCCCAAAAGCCATTTCGGATGATTGTTGACCGTCCATTTTTCTGCGCTATTCGAGATAATCAAACCGGAACTGTTTTATTTATGGGTTCAATTGTTGAACCGCTAACTTGATGAAAGCGGTTAACACCGAACGGGAAATAAGATAAGAAGGTGAAAGCATTTCAATTTTCAATTATTTTAATTCCAAAGTTTCAGATTCTTGAGTAAATGGGTTTTATAGAGCTTATTTGCAGCTTCGTAAGAACCTTTATTTGTGGATAATTAATAGTTCTATCCAACAGTTGGAGGAGATGTTTTGGGTGCAGCTACATCTACCGAAGGGACACTAAGTTCAGAATTAGTGTCCTTTGTTTGTTTATGGTAGGAGTCTTCGCTTGGTTCCAAAGCAACATCATCTTTATCGTTTTTATCGTTGTTAGAAATCGAAGGTCGTATAGCTTCTATTGCTGTTTTAATCACAACAGCGCTAGGTACCGCAACAATCACACCTAAAAGTCCGCCTATTCTGGCTCCCGTCAACACGGAGATTAAAACCCAAGCAGGATTTAAGCCCGTAAAACTACCCAAAATCCGTGGAGCAATTATATTTTCAAGAATTTGCTGTACAATAACCGCAGCCATTAGTGCCTTCATGCCAATCCAAAAGTCTTGTAATGCGACTAAGGATGTGGTGAGTGCAATACCTACAGAACCGCCGAAAGGCACTAGAGCCATAATCCCGATAGTCAAGCCAAAAAGTAAGCCAAAAGGTACTTTCAGCCATAAAAACGTCGGAATTAAAGCTGATGCCATGCAAATAGATAAGATTAACTGAGTAATAAAGAAATTTTGAAAGCTAAGACGTACTGTTTCCGAAAAAGGGTTGCGAAATTTTGTCGGAAGCCAACCAACCAAACTTTGCCAAAGTTCTCCCCCATGTTGTAACAGATAGAATGTTAGAACCATAGTTAGAACAATATCGAGCAAGCTTGTCACCGTGACTACCGCTAAATTCAATACCTGTCCGGCTATCGCTTGCAATTGTCCTTTAACTCGGTCATTAATCTGTACTAGCAAAGCATCCAAATTGATTGGTAAACCCAAGCCATCTGCTTTTTCATTCAATATCATTAACTGGCTGCGTCCCGAATCAATTAACTCTGGTAAACGAGCGACTAATTGTTGAGCTTGAGTAAGCGCTAGGGGAACTAATGTAACACCCAAAGCTAATAGAATAGATAAAGTAAGTAAAAATACTAAAATTGCAATAGGTTCTCGCTGTAAACCTTGACGCTCCAGCCAGCTTACGGGATAGTTGAGCAGAAACGCTAACACCGAAGCTCCGGCTAAAATGACTATCAGCGAGTGGAAGTAATCAAAAATTACTGAAAATGCCCAACCATTAATCACTAACAGAGGAGCAACAACAGCGATTACGCCGACTCGGCCTATTGGTGTTAAGCTTTGCCACCAATAATAAAGCTTAAGTGTGTGCATAAAAAAAGCTAATTGCCGTTGGACAACTAATTAAATAGAGCGATTATAAGCCTATTATCCCCGACCACAGACCAATCATTTATCCCCCTAGTTCAGGATTTTACTCAGACTAATGAAGCATTTTGAATCAAATGATATAAGCAAAGTTAAAAAACAAGACATTTCCCTTGTCGGAATGCTTATATATGTAATTCCAGTAATTGGTTTTTTCCCATCCTTATGGACGCTTTATCGGCGTGAAGGAAGTCGGGAACAATTAAAAACCTCTCGTTTGTCAATTACATTAGCATTAACTTGGTGTATAGGATATATACTTCTGGGAACTGGAGCTTCAACTTCAGAATTTTTCGCACTACGCTTACAAATTCTCAACAGCTTTGTGACCAGTGGTTATTTTGTAGTAAGTGCATGGTTAATTATTCGCACTTTTAAAGGCAAATCTCAACGTTTACCGGGATTCAGCCAGTTTGCTGAGAAAGTAGTAGATAAATATTTATCTTGATAAAGGTAAAAGTATTAAATAGGAAATAGAAAAGCAGGTTCAATACTTAATAAAAGGATATTTATTATACTTAGATATTCATACCTTTACAGTAAAATTTAGTATAAAGTTGCTATTCTTCAATAAAACATCTCCGGATTAACTAAAAAAATAGGAGAAATACTGCTATAAGTGTTGTGGTTGACACGAAAGTTGTGTAGTTAGCACTGATAATTAAGAGTTAGCTATTATGGGTTGATTCGTCTGCTCAAATGCAAAGCAGAAATTTGAATTTTTATCAATAAGTGTGAGGAAGTCAGTGACCATTCAAAGAACTTCGGCGCAAGATAGCCATTCTGCGTCCCCTCCCAAATCGAATAACAAGAAAGGGAATAAGCCTAAATCTGGAAAGTGGTTGTGGTTTTGGGTAGGCATGAGTGGTATTGCGATGATATCGGCTACCGCAGGAGCGCTTTTGGCAGTTTCGTTAAGCAGTACCCCCTTAATGCAAGCCAGTCTGAGTGCGGATGAAGCTGCTGTATTCGAGAATGATAGTATTGCCGGAGGTGGGCTGCGTTTTTCCGAATTAACTCGCCCTGTCAACGTTTTAGTTATGGGAATGAGCGTACTTCCCCCCGATACACAAAATCCTCCATCTAAAGTCAGAGATTTAGGATACCTACCTCAAGTTAATTCTTTTGATGGTCTTGCTGATGTCATGCTGTTGATCAAGTTCGATCCTCAGAACAAAAAGTTGACTATGCTTTCTATTCCTAGAGATACTCGCACTAGAGTAGATGGTTATGGGATTAAGAAAATTAATGCTTCTAACGTGCATGGTGGCCCAGCTTTAAGCGCTAAGACAGCAAGTAATCTTCTCGGGGGAGTCGCAATTGACCGCTACATGCGGATTAACGTTTTGGGAGTGGGTAAGTTAATTGATGCTTTAGGAGGAGTAACGGTAAACGTTCCTGAAGATTTAAAGTATCAAGATGATTCTCAGCATTTATATATAAATTTAAAAGCGGGTAGACAGCATCTAGATGGTGATAAAGCGCTCCAACTTCTACGTTTTCGTAATGATGGAAGAGGAGATATTGGTCGAATTCAGCGCCAGCAAATGGTGATGCGAGCGTTAATGGATCAAGCGCTTAATCCGGGCACCCTAGCACAATTACCTAAAATTCTTAACGTAGTCAAGGAACATATAGATACCAACTTAACGGTTGAAGAATTATTAGCGCTGGTAGGTTTTGGGGTCAGAACTAATCGCTCAAACATGCAAATGCTAATGTTACCAGGACGTTTTAGTACTCCAAGCGAGTACAATGCAAGCTACTGGATACCAAGTCCTCGTCGCATTAGTACAATGATGGCTCAACACTTCGGTATAGAAGCTGAAAATGAGTTACAGCCTGTTGAACCAGGTTCTTTACGAATTGCGATTCAAAATCATACGGGTAAGGATAACGTTAGTTTCCGACGTTTAATGAGGAATTTACGAAAAGCCGGATATACTAGAATTTACGTTGCTAAAAGCTGGAGTCAGCCTTTAAAAGCAACTCGTGTTGTTGCTCAACAAGGAGACGAAAACAGTGCTGAATCAGTTCGTAGCCTTTTAGGTTTCGGTGAAGTGCGTGTAGAAAGTACTGGTAGCCTTAATTCCGACATTAGCATTCAAGTAGGCGAAGATTGGTTAGAAAAACTTTCCACTCCTGAATCTTCTGAAGATATCCCGTTGTTGTAATTACGCTGTGGTTCTGCTGTAATTAAGCTTTTCAAATAGCAGCTAAAAGCGTAGATATTTGATGTTATTGTATTATCGCAGACATCAAAATAGTTTTTTGTTAAAGTATATTCATTATTTTCAATTCCGTAAAAAAATTAAGCCTTTCAAGTAACTTAACAGTTATTTTTCACTAAATTAAAAGTTGCTCCCATTACCTCTTCAATTCTTTTGGGGAGGTCATTCTATTTTGGATTTTGGATTCTGGATTTTGGATTCTGGAAAAATCTGCTTCTATTCCTTAGTCTCTACTTGCTACTTGCTACTTGCTACTTTCTACTTTCTACTTGCTACTCTCTACTCCCTATTCTCCGAAAACTCAGAAATCCAATCCTGTAAAATTGGATTTACTAATTCTGGGGCTTCATCTTGGGGACAGTGTCCTATTCCTTCTAATGTTATAAATTTTATTACCTGGGGATATTCAGCTAGTTCTCTACCTAATTCTACAGGTTCCCAAGGGTCGTCTGTTCCCCATAAAATGATAGCTGGACATGGTAGCTTGGGTAAAAGGTCTTCTGCTAGTGGACCTTGAGAATAAGCTGTAAATGCTAAAAATACTGCTGCTGCTCCTGGGTCGCTTGCTGGTGTCATTAAAATATCTATCAGTTCGTCAGTGACGGCTTCACCTGTAGGATAAGCTTGTAACAAAATCGAGCGGACGGTTTTAGGTTTCGCAATTAGATTAAAAAAGAAATTGCCTACTGGCTTAATAGATAATATACGCTGTAGTAATGGCGCTCCCATGCGTCGATAGTATGGTAATTCCGCTTGTTTCCGTTCGTGTAATAGCCTTAGAGAACAGTTAATTAAAGCCACACTTAGAGCCATATCTGGATTATCAACAGCAGCTTGCATTGCTACTATACAACCAATAGAATTGCCTACTAAGAAAGCAGGTTCATCTACAACTTCACGGCAAAAATCAGCAATCAGCTGTCCCCAAGTTTCAAATGTGTAGGAAATTTTTTCACCCGGTGTAGGTTTAGCTGAAGCACCGAATCCAATCAAATCAATCGCATAAACGCGACAATTCTCTGCTATGACTGGAATATTTTTTCGCCAATGTCCCCAAGAAGCACCAAATCCATGTATTAAAACAACGGCAGGTCCGGTAGTCCCTTGAGTTTGATAGCAAATGGGGAAACCTTGCCACATCCAAGTTTTTGTTGAGCTAAATACTGGGGTAGAAGTAGAAGTACTCATAGAAAATCTATTTTATACATATATATAAATAAACAAGCGAACCACAGAATCACACGGAATTAATATTTTAATTTTCCCAGTAATTCCCAATTTTGGGTTTAAAAGCAAGTTTGGAAAACTATTTCTCCCGCGCTACATATAATAAGCTTACTCACTATTATTATTATGGAAAAGCTAGTATTTTTACTATTAAAAATCTACTTCCTTACGGAAATAGAGCAGGAATTAATATAAATGCTATTTTAGTACACAAAAATTAATCATAACTCACATTCAAGTATTTCTAGTATTCTTTATCTAGAATAGATAAGTATTAGTACTGATGCTACTTTGAAAAAATAATTTTATTGTTATTATCTTTTTTAGAGAATAAATAGGTCATGAATTGACATGTAGTATGGAATTAATTTCTCTGAAACTACTGTGGCATATTGCTTGTATTGGTTATTGCTTGAAGTAAAATATTTAAACAACAGTTTTCCCACATTTAGATAAATATCAAAAATTACAAATTTTCGATGCAGTGCATTCCAGATATTTCTAACCGGATTCAGTAGTTTCACAATTTACGACTATTGAATCCGAACTATAAAATTATTGGATATCAGTTAAGCATCTACACAGAAGGTGGCTTGAAAACGGACGCAGGCCCACATGAACAATGTGTTTTGCTGTTTCCAGTTCCTTTGAGCAACCGAGAATATGAGTGTACTAAAAACAATGGATAGTCCCATAGGAAAATACGCACCCGATTTTGAACTGCCAGGAATTGACAATCAAGTACACCATCTAAGACGTTATTTAGAAAAATTCCGTGCAGTTGGCGTTATTTCTATGTGCAACCGCTGCCCCTGCGTAGAGTTGTATATAGACACATTAAAGAAATTACAAACAGAATTAGGCAAAGAAGGCTTTACTTTAATCGGAGTTAACGGCAACATTGCCCAAAATGACCCAAATGAAAGCTTTGATAATATGAAAAGCTTTGCAAGAGAACACCAGCTAAATTTTCCCTATCTATGGGACTCTACACAAGATGTAACCCGTAGCTTTGGTGCCACCAAGACACCAATGGCCTTTCTAATCGATAAAGATGGTATTGTACGCTACAGAGGTCAGATTGATAGCGATGCTCAACAGGTTCCTCCACCGCAAAAAGCTTATCTCAAGAATGCTGTTGCTTCTTTATTGAAAGGAGAAGAAATCCCCATAACCGAAACAGAAGCTCTAGGTAGTAGTTTGGTATGGCGAAATTAGAGACAGATAGTGTAGGAGACTGATATCTTAAACTGGAGGCAAATACAAATTTTGGATAAAGCTTAACTTCATGGGTACAGGTTACCGACGGGTTTTACTTAAACTGAGCGGTGAAGCCTTAATGGGCAGTATGGGCTACGGAATTGACCCCGAGGTGGTTAATTCTATAGCTTTAGAAGTAAAAGAGGTTGTAGCCACCGGCGTTCAACTTGCCATAGTTGTCGGAGGTGGAAACATATTTCGCGGGATGAAAGCTGCTTCCGCTGGAATGGATAGGGCTACCGCCGACTATATCGGGATGATTGCTACCGTAATGAACGCTATGACGCTGCAAGAATCCCTAGAACGAATAGGAGTACAAACGCGATTACAAACTGCGATCGCAATGCAAGAAGTAGCCGAACCATATATACGTCGTAAAGCCATCCGTCATCTAGAATTAGGACTGGTGGTTATTTTTGGTGCGGGTTCGGGTAATCCCTTTTTTACTACCGATACTGCTGCTGCATTAAGAGCCGCTGAAATTGATGCAGAAGTGATTTTTAAAGCTACGAAGGTAGACGGAGTGTACGATTCCGATCCAAATGTTAATCCCGAAGCAAAGCGTTACCAATCGCTAACATACGCGCACGTTTTAAACAAGGATTTGCGAGTAATGGATAGTACTGCGATAGCCTTATGTAAAGAAAACGATATCCCAATTCTTGTTTTTAACTTGAATGTGCGGGGTAATATCCACCGCGCAGTCATGGGAGAATCAATTGGCACCCTTGTGGGAGGTTCTTGTGAAATTAGCTGAAGCTGAAAGTACAATGAAAAAGAGCGTTGAGGCTACTCAACGTTCTTTTAATACGATTCGCACTGGTCGTGCTAATTCGAGTTTGCTAGATAAAATAATGATTGAATACTATGGCGTGGATACACCTCTGAAGTCTTTGGCGAACATAGGTACGCCGGATGCTACAACCATAACAATTCAACCTTATGACCAAAGCAGTTTGGGTAATATCGAAAAAGCAATTTCGATGTCCGACGTAGGTTTAACTCCCAATAACGACGGTTCTATTATTAGGCTGAATATTCCGCCTTTAACTGAAGAACGTCGTAAAGAATTTGTCAAACTCGCCGCTAAGTATGCTGAAGAAGGGCGGGTTGCTATTCGTAATATTCGTCGGGATGCCGTAGATACGGTTAAGAAACAGGAGAAAGCCGCTGAAATTTCCGAAGATGAATCGCGAGATTTGCAGGATAAAGTACAAAAATTAACAAATAAGTACACCAGCAAAATAGATGATTTATTAGGAGAAAAAGAAAAAGAAATCACAACTGTTTAAAATGTGATTTACACAAGCGTAGAGTTGGAAGTTATCAGTTAATGCTTTAAATCGCTAACTTCTAGCTCTGGGCTTTTTTTTATTTCATAATCAGAAAAGTACAGATACTAATATTTAAATGTTGTTTTTTTACTGCTAAGCATACTGAGCTTTTATCTATAAAAAATAGCACTTAAGCCTAGTAAACAGTATAGCCAAGTAGAAGTTAAATTTATCTAAACTTAATAAAATATCTTTATTATTTAACGAAAAATTTTTAATTGCTTAGGACAGTTGATTGTAATTTGTTAACGGTAATACCATACTTCAAAATCAAAGTGTAATTTAAAGTACATATAAGTAAATATGAATTATGCAGACCATAGGAGTAGATAACAAGAATAGTAAGAGTATAGATACAATAAATCTGTTAAAAATTAATTTTAAATAGTTATATTTACGGATAAATATAATCAGATAAGAATAGAGATTCAGATAAATACAAATAATTCCGAGTAGAATGGCGAATGATTTTAGTCATAAAATCGGTAACTGTTTTATTTGATAAAACTTTCATACACATCGTCTATTGAGGAGTAAAAGCTTAACCATATGTACGACTGCATTATCGTTGGCGCAGGTCCTGCTGGTGGAACAGCTGCGTATCATTTAGCAAAACAAGGGCGTTCTGTACTTGTTTTAGAAAGAGAATCTTTACCAAGATATAAAGCCTGTGGTGGTGGAGTATCCCCTGCAATCGCCAAATGGTTTGACTTTGATTTTAGCCCGGTAATTTCCCTGAAAGTAGATACCATCAGGTTTACATGGAAAAAAGGAGATCCAGTAGAAACAAAAATACAAACCATCGAACCAGTATGGATGGTACAGCGAGATGTTTTTGACCATTTCCTAGTTAAGCAAGCTGTAAGCAAAGGTGCGGAACTCAAAGATAGTACTGAAGTCAAATCTATCGAGTTTAAAAGCGACCACTGGGAAGTAAGTACCGCAAATGGTACATTTTCTGCACGTTACCTAGTTGCAGCTGATGGTGCGTCTGGACCAATGTCCAAATGGCTTGGTTTTAAAGAACCCAAACGTCGTTTAGCAGCAGCTTTGGAAGCACCTGCCGCACCGGGACAAGATAAATCTAAAATTCTGTTTGAATTCGGCACAATTAAAAACGGCTATGTCTGGAGCTTCCCCAAAGCTGATGGTGTATCTATTGGTGCTACAACCTTCCTTGGTGGAGAACCTGGTAATTTCACGAAAATTTTTAAGGATTGCAGTTCTATGCTTGGGGTGGATGTCAGCGCTGCTAAAGAATACAGCCATCCTATCTGTGTATGGAATGGAAATAAAACACTCCATACCCAAAACGCTGTGTTAGCTGGAGAAACTGCTGGTGTAGTTGACCCCATGACAGCAGAAGGAATTCGTCCCTCGATTTTCAGCGGAATGAAAGCTGCTGAAGCTATCAATAAAGCACTTGGTGGTGATGCTAACGCTTTGGAGCAGTACACTGAAGTAATGAATGAAGAATGGGGGGCTGATATGGCTTGGGCACAGAAGCTCGCAGGCGCATTTTATCGCTTCCCTGGTGTCGGTTATAAAGCAGGTGTAAAACGTCCTACTGGTAGCCAAATCATGGGTCAAATTTTATGCGGACAGTTGCGTTACGGTGACGTTGTAGGTCGCGCACTCAAGCGTTTAGTTCCCTTTGGATAATTAGTTAG
>ERZ1740052.194-NODE-194-length-20886-cov-8.092890_pt1 | contig 20886 bp, 10 predicted proteins | sample MGYA00581750_ERZ1740052 | MGnify/ENA primary metagenome ERZ1740052 (study PRJEB43018, sample SAMN04849743) | marine metagenome | isolation source: floating plastic debris | place: Pacific Ocean | collected 2008-08-30 | study: EMG produced TPA metagenomics assembly...
AATACGCGACCGATAATAGTACCGCAATCGGAAGTAATACCAGGTCTAATTTTTAACAAATGTGTTGCCGGACCATCTTTCACAGCGAAATCATTATCAACACGTTCGGCATTCACACTAGCCGTGTTGCGTCCCGAACCTCTTACCGCGTCGGGAGTTAATTTTGCAGCGTAAGCAATATTGAGAACGCCACCTTCTTGTGGAATTGTTGCATCAGTACGGAAGGTAACAGTAGAACCATTCGTTTCACTGGTTATAGTTACTTCTTCACCAGCAATTTCACCGCGAACCGATTCCGGTAAGAATTTAAATCCAAGGGGGAATTGATCGGTAACAACTACATCATTTAAACCAGAATCACCCGTATTTCTTAACGAGAGACGATAAATTGTCGTATCTCCGGGTTCGGCAGTAGCGCGATCGCCAGCTTTAGTAATTGTAATTTGTTCTGTGGAACATAAACCTAAATTAAACCGTAGCGCTAGACTTAATCCTTCTCTTTCCGCATCCTGAATAATCAAAGCTCGATCGGAAATCTGACTATCTGAAATTTGCTCCGCGCTCTCATTATTATCTAAAATAGTTATTGGCTGACCATCTACAGCAGTAGCGGTATAGCTTAGGATATTATTATCCTCATCCAAAGCAGTAATTTCTAACCTTATTCGTCGTTCGGGGAAATTGGAATTCTCCGGAGGATTGATAACTAAAATATAAATGCGGCCTACATCAACTTGACCTTTATCTGCGTCAAATAGGAAATTGTAAACCCCCCGTCTCTCGACACCATCAACACTCGCAACTCTTTCATTTGATAACCGATAATTGTTAGTATTTGTTATATTCGGTTGTATGCCTTGGGGTATATCGTTATTCGGATCGTCGTCAGTTGCAGTTAAATCAACTTCCGTTCCCGGTTCCGTCTGAGTTGGATCGTTAGGATCGACATTAAATAAAGTAACAGTGAAACCCGTATAATCATCTAGCTCCTCATTATCACAACCCAAAATTTGTCCAAAAGGATCGACTAATTCTGAATTTGGACCAAAAGGATCGACGAATCCAGAAGAGGTAGGATCATTTGGAGTAACTGTTACTTGATTGGTATTTCTCAGATAAGTTTGATTAGTTGTTTTATTTTTATAACTAAATGCAGCCTGGTTATTAATTGCTTGACTCGAAACCTTTTGAGCAAATGTAGATATAGGGCTTTGAATAATACTTCCTGCTAAAAAAGTAGCCGCTATCCGTCTAAACCAGCTACTACCATAAATTTGGTATCGCTTCTTTTGGCGGCGCACGAATTTCTCCTAAAATAATCAGACGGTTTATTTGGGTATTCTTAATTTCTTAACCGTTAAATTCCTAATGTAGAGACGTAGCACTGCTACGTCTTATCAATGCACCGCAACGTCTCCACAATCCAAAATCTAAAATCTAAAATCCAAAATCGCTTTAACGTACTCTTACCTGATAAGTTCCATTAACAGCACCTTTCCCAGGAACCGATTTACCAAAATTCCAACGCACGTGAGTATAAGCAGTATCGGGAGCGGGACGAGTTTCTACAGTACCGTCAGCTAATTTCACTTCCACAGTGGGATTTTTCACATAAGTCTTACCACCGTTAATGCTATAAGTAATTTGTGCGCCAGAATTAGCATTTACGGTAGCAGAGTTAAGTACATAAGCCATTCCTCTTGGAATCGGTTGATTAATAGTAAGATTATTAACCGCTTTCTCGCCATTATTAGCACCACTTACAGAGTAGCGAAGAACTTCTCCTCGCTGTACTTGAGCGCCATTTGGTAGCTCTTGCCAAGTTACTTTTCTGTTGCCTTGAGCATCTGTTTTAACAATTTTCTTTTCCGCCTTCAAGCGTAACTGTACTTGCCCTTTCTCGGCATTTTGAGCAACAGCAGCGCTATCTTGGAATATGTTTGCAACTACAGGAATTTGACCGCTAAATGTCATACCTGCAATTAGTGCGATCGCGCTTATACCTGCAATAGAAACACGCTTCATATCAATTACCTCAAAAAATATTGCTGAAATTTAAAGTTGAGAATTATAACTATAGCGATACCCCTCCCCAGCCCTCCCCTTATTAAGGGGAGCCACTGCGGCGTGTACGGAGGTTCCCGCAGTACGTAGCAAGTGGCGTGAGGGTGCGCGAAGCGCGGGTGGGGTTCCGGGTTGTTTACTCCTCCGGCTTCCGGTTTCTTATGTAAAGACGCGAATCAGAAAGCGTCTCTACAATTAATTCAATCTAATCTGCTGGATCTGGTGCTGGTTCTGGCGCTGGTGCTGGTGCTGGAGCAGTATTAGCGTCACCCGTCAATCCACCACCGTTAATCCGACGCTGGAAGGTAAAGGTTCTCGTCTCTTGAGGTTCAACATCATCGCCGACTACTACTCCGTACTTAGTTACGTCAGTATCGGGTGTTGTACCAGTCTGATCGGCACCAGGAGTGAATTCGATATTCGCACCGCCGGAATCAGTCGCAGAACCAGTAATATTACTGGTGTCGATTTCACCATTGCTATCGTTATCTAGTGCCCAGTTGTTCTTACCATCACCCTCTGCAGTACTGAGAGTACCATCCTCAGTAATTACGATATCGCTAGCGTTCAAGGTAACGTTATCAGTACCAGATTGAGGCTCGGAGATATTCTTGTAAGTAATCCGGTATTCTAGAGTATTTCCAGGTGCAGGATTCTTCTTCTCTTTGCTGAATTGATCTTCACCGTCTAGTACATCTGGACCATCAGCCTTAATTACGCGGGTTTCTTTGACCATTTGTAAGTAACCAACGTACACGCGATCGATGGTGACGTTTTGGGCTGGTACGCCACCGGGAGTACCATCTTCAGTATCCGCAACACCATCATCATTGTTATCAATGTAGGCTCTAATGGGTACTGGGTAGCCACGCTCTACACCTTCATCAGTAGAAAGGTTAGTACCTTCGGGTAGATTTACTTCCACACCGTAGTTCCTAGTCTCACCGGCTGGAACGTCTGGAATTGTAATTTCCTCTCCCGAATCGAGAGTGAAGTTACCGTCGGCGTATATGTAAGTCGCTTTCTGTTCTAGATAAGAAAGAGTTACTACTGTATTATTAGGTAAGTCAGTTGTCTCTCCTACTACATTTTCAGTATTACCTGGCGAAAGCGGACCACCTGGTGCAATGGGTAATAATACGATATCAGCTTCACCATTTCCATCAGCATCATTATCAGGATCGGGATCTTGTCCAGTATTTAGAACAGTGTTGGTGAAACTCACACCATCTGGATTGATTGGCACGCCAGGCCTACTATCCGCAGGTACCAAGGAAGACTTGTTAGTGAAGTCTTTGTTATTATCATCTTCGGCAACCGCTTCTGGCTTACCTTCCGGACCATTTAATAGAGAGACAGCCCCGAGTTTAGTAATTGTGAAGACGTTCGCTTCACCACCTGCTCCTTCGCCGGAATTGTTGTTCTGGGTATCAGTTCCGAAATCTGTTAAATCTGCTGTGGTAATTAAACCGTCGTCAACAGCACTATCAGGTAAGATGTCAGGAATTCCATCCGGATCGTCACCCGTATCGGTACCAGCAGGAGGTTGTCCCTCATCGTTGTAGTTACTGGGGTTGTTGTCACCAGATTCGTCGTAAACTGGAGCGCCACTGGGGCTTGTACCAAATAACTGAGCGACGTTACGAATTTGTACTGTATTCTCCTCAACTGGGGTATTTACTTTAACAGTAATTTTAAATCCTTCTAGTTTTGGTCCGCCGGGAGCGATGGTACCAGTACGGACAAAACCAACTCTTCTAACGTTAGCTAAAGCTGCACCTGTAGGTTCGGTGGCAGTCCAAGTAGCTTGGTTAGCTTTTTGACTTAAATCGTTGACATAAACTACCGTCCAACCCGAAGGAGCTTCAACACTCTCAAGTTGCGTACCTTCTGGAATCGCATCGGAAACTAAGATACGCTTATCATCAGCATCGGCGGAAATACCTGGAACTTCAATACCTTCTAAAGGCGCGGGGCTAATTCCGTTACCAGTTGGGTCAGTATTTTCAACTTCTAAACTTAATTCGTAGGTAACTGTATCGTCTTTGGGACCATCATCACCAGCAACGGTATGATCGGTACGAACTTTTAATACTTTAGCTAAAGTGTAAGTCTTGAGTTCTTCATCTACAGTTACTTCTTGAGTAGCACTTGCTTCACGAGTGCCGTTTGCAGGTACGCCAGGTACTTCACCATCTACCCCATCGCCATCACCATTATCTATAGTGAATACGTCACCACCGTCACTGTCCCGAGGAATGTTCTGTTCATCACCAGGGGTATCACCCAATTGAACGGCGATTTTTTCTCCAGGTTGGGCACCAGGTTCTACTTCGACGGCAACCCTTACCAAGACGGATTGATCGGGGTTAATTGGAGTAGTAGTAGTACCACCTGCATCGACATTTTCCCAGGTTGTACCACCATCGTAACTAATTTCAACGGGACCTTTGAGATCGCCAGGAGCACCGAGTTGTGTGAGTGACCCCTGACCTGTTATGGTAGGCTGGTCGGGAATACGGAACTTGGTGGGGTCGTTACCTACGTTAGTAACGGTATAGTTGTAGTAAAGTTTGTCGCCAACGCTAATTTTTTCATTTCCGTCTGCATCACCGAGGGGATTACCGTCTCCATCAACTCCATCAACAAAATCGGTACCAGAAGCAGTAACGGTAATACCCGCAATTTCAGCAACAGTTACTTGAACTGTGTTAGAAGTCGCGTTAATTGTTTCCCCTGGGTTGTTGGGATCTTCATAAGTAGCTGTCGCCGTGTTATCGATGGTTTCACCACCTGATGTACCTTCAGCTAGTACGGGAGCGATAAATTGAAATACACCATTAGCAATCAATGCAGATGCAACCAAGGAACGATAGATATGTCCCTTTTTGACAAAATTCTTTTTCTGTGACATTTTAGAATTAATAGCAAATTATGACTTCTCAACCTGCGTGCAAGCACGTAGGTTTTTTTGTGCAACCCTTTTTAGAATTGCCAATAGCATTTATGACCTAGAAACCCTGGTTCTTAAGTATGGCTTTCACCGACAGGACTTTGATATTTCTCGATCCCGATTGGTAGATAGACTTAACCCTGATGCCCGGAAGCTACTCCTTTACTCTTAAGCATTCAGTTTGTTTTAGGTTTTGACTTGTTGAAATATCAAAAGCATTTTCGGTAACAGATAAATCTTAAATTTAAATTTTTACAATATCGTCAGTATAAATATGGAAATTTGGCTATGTAAAAGAAATTTCCCGGATTGATTTATTGTTTGATAGATTACATTAATTTTGAGTGGATTTTCTTAATTTTTTTCATAACTTTGTCACAAGTCATTTGTTAAAGGGAGTAGGGAGTAGGGAGTTGGGAGTAGCAAGTAGTAAGTAGGGAGTAGGGAGTTGGGAGTAGGTAGTAGTAAGTAGGGAGTAGGGAGTAGCAAGTAGGGAGTAGCAAGTAGGGAGTAGTAAGTAGGGAGTAGGGAGTAGCAAGTTGGAAGTAGAGAGTAGGGAGTAGGGAGAAGAGAATATGGGGAAACAAGGGGACAAGGAGAAAGACTAATTTATTCTTAACTCCTAACTCCTAACTCCTAACTCCCACCTCCCAACAACTAACAACTAACAACTAACTCCCCATTAATGAAGATAATATAAAGTTTAATTACAGCTATTGACTAATCAAATAGCCTGAGATATATTAAGCCTTGTGTGAGGAGCGAACCAGTAAGGGCACCGAGACGAAACACGGCCAGTCGTCGGTGCCCTTTCTGATTTCGTAGCACTTATTCGCTTCTCAAAGTTTTTCGATACTTCCTAATAAAAATTCTTCAATTGCTGCGGCTGCTCCGTCTTGCTCTACGTTGGGAGCTACCCAGTTAGCTATAGCTTTAACTTGAGTTGGTGCGTTACCCATTGCTACGCCGATACCAGCATACTCTAGCATTTCTACATCGTTAAAGTTGTCGCCGACGGTCATTACGTTGGTTTTTTGTAATCCTAATAATTCTTCGGCTACATAGCGTACCGCAGCCCCTTTGTTTACTAAAGGATTAGTTGCTTCAAAAAAAGTTGCTACGGATTTGGTTAGATAAAGTTCTGCTGGAGTATATTGTAGACGCAAATTATCGAGTAATTGATCGATAACTTCGGTGTCTTGGCACAAAGCGAGAATTTTTGTGGGTTCATTGTTTAAACAAGAACGTAAGTCACCTACAGGAATTGGTGTTATACCAGAACGTTGTCCGTAGATTTTCGTTTCTTCGGTTACTTCTCGGACGTAAAGTTGGTCATTTATATAGAAGTGGACGGATAAAAGTTGACGTAGAGAGGGTTGTTCAAAATAATCTAATAGTTTTAATGCTATTTCTCTTGGAACGGATAAATGCTGGTGAATTTTTTGAGAAACTGGATCTTGAATCCAAGCTCCTTGATAAGTTATCAATGGGAGAGTAGAGCCAATTTGAGCGTGGTATTGTAAAGCCGAGCAGTACATTCTACCAGTGGCGATCGCAACTTGAATTCCTTTGGCTTGTGCTGCTTTAACCGCTTTGATAACGCGATTGCTAATTTTGTTAGATTCTCCGGCAATGGTGCCATCAATGTCTAAAACTAGTAGCTTAATATCTTGGCTAGATGTATTTCCCATGCTCTTAGATTCCCATGAATGTGTTTGAGTGACAGTTAGAGATTAACAGGGGAATTGGGAATTGGGAATTAGGAATGGGTAATTGGCAAGATTAATATTCCTGAAAATTAAAGAAACCCGGTTTTTTGAAAAAACCAGGTTTCTTAGGAATTTAAATTTTTAACGCTTTAATTTTTTGATGGGTTTGATAAAGCTTTATTTTGATTTACGGCGACGGAAGAAAGCTAATGCTGCAACAGAGCCTAAACCAATTATAGTTCCGGGTTCTGGTACCTTTCTAGCAACTACTTTGAAATCGGGACCATTATATTTGTTACCGCTTGCATAGATTTGAACACCGCTTAAGCTACGAACTCCTAAATCGGCTAAACTTACTCCCCAGGAACCAACTTCTTGAGTCTTGCCTCTAATTTCCTTAGTTTCTATCGCGAAACCAGCGTCTTGTTGCTCAATAAAATCATCATATGAATCAGTAATTTTACTTTTATCTGGTGCTTTTTTGCCGCCTTCTAATAATAATTTATTACCAATAAGGTTTCCGTCTTGATCGATAGCTTGAATTAACATATTACTATTTTTTCCTCGTTCATAGAAGAATAAGCTATCTAATCCTGTATCATCTACTCGAAGAATACTATCGAAGAAAAGTTGGGTATTAAAAGTACCTCCATCTTCAGTGTCTATAATATTATTCAAATTGTTGTTTCCCAAAAATGCAGCAACTCGATCGGTTGTTGGGCTTTCATTAACAGCTTTGTTATCTTCATCTATAGATTCAGGTAGACTAGCGTTAATACCCCTATCTGTACTCGCAGCGCCGGTATTTCCTCCAGTCCACTGTTGGTTGTCCCAAACGTTTACTTCATTCACAAAGGAAAAGTTACTAAATGTCTTGTCGTTTTGTGTAATAGAGTTTAAGATTACATCTCCTTTTGTAGGATTATCGCTATCTAGAGTAACGTTACTTGTAAATGTTCCCGCTTGAGCGGAGTTAGCAACAAATAAAACTGAACCAACTGTTAAACCGATAGAAGTAGCCAATTTAGTAAATTTCATTTGATTTCCCTTATCTTTAAAACTTCTCTTTATTTGAAGCAATTGTTCTTGCGCTTCATGTTTATATTCTGTTCGATCGGCCCTATCATTCACATCCGCAAACATCCCGATTAATATTTAAAGTTTAGAAATGCTAAATTTAGTTAATTTTGAAGCTAGTTTTAAATTGAATAAATTTAGATATGATATGCAGCTTTAGCAGCAGGCTGTAATAACTTATAAAGGCAAAATATATTTTGTAATTAGATAAAGATAGGGTTTATATTTATAAAGAAACTTTATTACTATTCTGTATCTAGCTAACAAACTAGGGTTGTTGGGGAATAGCTCTATTAGTAAATGAAAATTTAGGAATACGTAAGTAAGTAGGTCGGCGTTGAAAATCGTAGTTAAAACCAGGGAGTAGCAAGTAGCAAGTAGCTAGTAGCGACAAGGGTTTAAGGGTAATTTACATTTTGTTAAATAGCGATACTTTATTTGTGCCGACTTACTTAAGCTCGATAGATTTTGATTCTTATAGGACTTACGCAATTGTCACAATGGTCGGGTGGTGCGTGACTACAAGAAAAATGTGCCACTTGTGTAAGTGCTACCTTACTTTTGTGCAAGTTGCCGGTATGGTGTTTCGCAGTGGTAAATCGAGAAATTGACTTATCGACTAAAACAAATGTTCCAAAAGTGAGGCAACTGTTTAAAATAAGTAGATGTCCCCAATTACACGTTCTAATCAGTTGACTTCCGATATAAGTTATCCTAAAAATCCTACATTCGTCTTGGTTGACGGACATTCTCTGGCGTTTCGTTCTTATTTCGCTTTCGCTAAAGGGCGAGATGGTGGGCTTCGTACCAAAACGGGTATACCCACCAGCGTTTGTTTTGGCTTTATTAAGTCTCTGCTCGAAGTAATAGAAAAGCAGCAACCTGAAGCGATCGCCGTTGCTTTTGATTTGGGTTTACCTACTTTCCGCCATCAAGCTGATGATACTTATAAAGCCGATCGTCCGGGAACCCCAGAAGATTTTATTCCCGATTTAGAAAATCTCCACGAATTACTGACGGGATTAAATTTACCGATTTTGACTGCTGCGGGTTATGAAGCAGATGATGTTTTAGGAACTTTGGCGCAAAAAGCCTCGAAGGCAGGATATCAAGTTAAAATCCTCACGGGAGACAGAGATTTATTTCAGTTAGTTGATAAAGACAAGCAAATTAGCGTTCTGTATTTGAATAAGGAATCTTTACAGCGTTCAAGTAAGGGGCTAAAAGAGTTTCACTCGGAAGAAGTTAAGGAAAAATTAGGGGTTTTACCAACTCAAGTTGTTGATTTTAAAGCGCTTTGCGGTGACAAATCGGATAATATTCCCGGTGTAAAGGGAATTGGAGAAAAAACAGCGGTACAGTTGCTCGATACTTACGGTACTCTGGACAAAGTTTATCAGTCTTTAGATGAAATAAAAGGTGCAACTCACAAGAAACTGGAAGCAGGAAAGGAAGATGCTGAAAAATCTAAGTTTTTGGCGAAAATAGTTGAAGATGTTCCCTTAGAAGTTGATTTAGAAGAGTGCAAGTTAAAGGGTTTTGAGAATAGCGAACTCAAGCCAATTTTAGAAAAGTTGGAATTTAGCTCTTTTTTGAAAAAAATCAACGAACTTCAGCAAAAATTTGGCGGTGATGTTAAAGAAATAGCACAACCGGAAGCTGTAGAAAATGAAGTTGAAGATGATGATTTGTCATTTTGGACTTATGAAGAGACATTAGAATCCCAAAAGCAAAAGACTTCTCCAATAAAACCGCGCATTATTGATACGGAAGCTAAGCTGAAAGATTTAATTAAAATACTGCAAAAATTTACAAGTTCCGAAACACCCGTCGCTTGGGATACCGAAACTACGGATTTAGAACCGCGAGATGCAAAATTAGTTGGAATTGGCTGCTGTTGGGGAACTGAAGCTGACGAAGTTGCTTATATTCCTTTGGGGCATAAAAACGGCAATAATCTCGATCTTAATATTGCTTTGGAAGCGCTGCGTCCAATTTTAGAAAGTGCAGATTATCCCAAAGCTTTTCAAAATACTAAATTCGATCGTTTAGTTTTGCGATGTCAGGGAATTAATATTGCAGGGGTAATATTTGACTCGATGTTAGCAAGTTACGTTCTTAATCCAGACAGCAGTCACGGTTTGAGCGAACTTTCTCAAAAATACTTGGGTTTGATGGCTAAAAGTTATGTTGAGTTAGTTCCGAAAGGACAAACTATTGCGGATGTCAGCATTTCTGAAGTAGCAGATTACTGCGGTATGGATGCTTATACCACATTTGGGTTAGTTGCGAAACTACGAGAAGAATTAAATAATTTTCCCCGTTTATCAAAACTTTTGTTGGAAGTAGAACAACCGCTTGAAGAAGTTTTAGCGGATATGGAATATCAAGGAATCCGCATTGATACTGCTTATTTAAAAGAACTTTCGCAGCAGTTGGAAACCGATTTAAATAAGTTAGAAGAACAAGTACATGAAATAGCTGGAGAAAAATTTAATTTAGGTTCTCCCAAACAGTTGAGTCAAATATTATTTGAAAATTTAGGTTTAAACAAAAAGTATTCTCGTAAGATTAAAACCGGATATTCTACAGATGCGGCAACTTTAGAAAGGCTGCAAGAAGACGATGAAACTGGGATTATTGAAGCCATTATCGAATATCGGACTTTATCTAAATTAAAGTCTACCTATGTTGATGCACTTCCAGCTTTAGTTAGGGAAGATACCAAGCGAGTGCATACAGATTTTAATCAAACAGCAACATCAACAGGAAGGCTATCTTCTTCCAATCCAAACTTACAAAATATTCCGATTCGTACAGCTTTTAGCCGTCAAATTCGTAAAGCTTTTATCCCGGAAGAAGGTTGGTTAATAGTAGCTGCGGATTACTCGCAAATTGAATTGAGAATTTTGGCTCATTTGAGTCAAGAACCAGTTTTAGTGGAAGCTTATAACAATAATGAAGATATACATACCGTTACCGCGCGGTTGGTATACGAAAAAGATGATATTACTTCCGATGAAAGACGAGTAGCTAAAACTATTAACTTCGGTGTAATTTACGGAATGGGTTCGTTAAGATTTTCCCGTTCGACTGGTATAGATAAAAATCTTGCCAATGAATTTATTAAAAGGTTTTACAGTCGATATCCAAAAGTTTTTGAATTTTTAGAAGGCTTGAAAAAACAAGCAATTTCCCAAGGTTATGTAGAAACAATTTTAGGACGCAGACGCTACGTTGATTTTACCAGCAGAAATTTACAGCAGCTCAAAAATGTTGCACCAGAAGAAATTGAGTTAAGTAAATTAAAGAATTTAGGCGCTTATGATGCGGGATTATTGCGTGCTGCTGCAAATGCACCAATTCAAGGTTCTAGTGCCGATATTATCAAAATTGCTTCGATAAAGATACACGAACTTTTGCAAAATTATCAAGCCAGATTGTTATTACAAGTTCACGATGAATTAATTTTTGAAGTTCCTCCTCAAGAATTGGAAGAATTGCAAATAAAAATTAAGTCGGTGATGGAAAATGCTTTAGAATTAAGCGTTCCTTTATTGGTAGAAGCAAAAGCAGGTAATAATTGGATGGAAGCGAAGTGATACTGTTAAAAGTTAATAATGTAGAGACGTAGCACTGCTACGTCTCCCGGAGTTAGGAATTAGGAGTTAGGAGTTAAGAGTTAGGAGTTAGGAGTGTAGAGACGTAGCAGTGCTACGTGTCCCGGAGTTAGGAATTAGGAGTTAGGAGTTAGGAGTTAGGAGTGTAGAGACGTAGCAGTGCTACGTGTCTCGGAGTTAGGAGTTAGGAGTTAGGAGTTAGGAGTTAGGAGTTAGAGATTTAAATTGTTGAACTTAAAATTTGAAAATGTAATTGGTTTAATTATTTTTTGGTAGTGGAAGCATCTTGCTCCCTAGTAAGCAAGAAGATGCACCACAAACTAATTGCCAAATACTGCCTTCTTGGTAAAAGATTTCCTATAAAAAACCGCAGAGACGCAGAAGCGAGATGAGGAAAGAGCTAAAAAGAGATAGGTAATCGCATATAGCGTTTCCGCAAGCAACTGAGGTATAAGGATTACCTCACCCCGATAAAGCTGCGCTTTATCTCCCCTCTCCTTCCGCCAGGAGAGGGGTTGGGGAGCCACTGCTGCACCAGGGTTCCTGGATGTGCAAGTGGCGTGGTGAGGTTTTAAGGTATACCTCAATAGATTGGGAAACGCTATAAGTGATATAGGAGTATCTGTTTGCTGTTAAAAAAATTTGAAAAAGTTTAAAAATCTTCATCGACAAAAAATTCGGCATCATCTTCATACCGTCGAGAAGTGGTTTTTCGGGAATTAGATGTAGTCAACAAAGGTTGTAGTGCGCTCGCAGCAATGATTCCCACTGCGACAAAAAAAGTCAGTAGTAATCCCAATGGAATTTGAATTGATTCAAACGTAATAAATCTTAACGATACTGGGGTGGCATTTTGCACGGAGACGATGGCGATCGCCATTATCCACAAGGCTACAATTATTGATAAAAGCAGGTTTACAGTTGTTTTCATTTTTCCATAAACAATACATAAAAGCACTTGTGGATGTGTGAGTCTCGATTAAATAATCCGGTGCTTCAATTTTTCTTTTTATATTACAGCAGAATTCAGGATTCAATATGCAGCTACGATGGGATAGAGTTGCCTTCTTGAGTTCGTAACAGTATCTCGCTTATGCTACCGAGTCAATCTAAACTTTTATAGCTTTTTAGTTAAACTGACAAAAATTGCAGTCATTATAGATAAAAGCTAATTTGATTAAAGATTTAGTATTTTAACAAACAAAAAGCTCTTTAACATCCAGACCTATAGTTTCAAGAGTTAAAATATAATTCCCAAGTGCTTTACCTTTAACTGGACGCTATTCATTTTAATTAAATTGAGCGGGGTGTAAGAGAGTTTAATATAGTCCAGTTTTGGAGAATTAGTTGGTATTTGATCGCAAAACCATACGAATTCGTCCAATTTTTGTCTGTAGTTAATACTTAAACCTTGCACTGTAATCACCGTTTCTATGGTAATGTCAAGCCCTGTAAGACTTTTCGCCAGCTATAATTTGTGGAGTTTAATTGCCCCGGCTTCAGGGCAACAACGCTGGCACTGTCAAATGAAACGGGGTTTTATTAAAGCACGGCAAGATGAACCAAAAGTTAAGGCTTTATTGAAGGCGAAAGTCACACCATCGCAGCGCATAGGTTTGCTGGCACAAAAGGGTGTTTATGAGTTTCACCACAATAGAAATCTTCTTAATTCTGTTGATGGAGTAGAAAAAGTTGCAAGGCTTTTGAAATTAGGAAATTTAGCCGATGAAATCCAGCAGCGAGTGCGAGAAATTCTCAAAAAATATCAAGATGCGCCTTTACTTTTGAACAAACGCATCATGTTGCTAACTCGCGGGGATGAAGGCTTTCCCAAACCTATTTTCATCGAACGCCAACAGTATCATTTTCGTTTGTATGCAGCAATGGACTGCGTTTTGAACGAATCCGACAGTACATTACATATTATAGATTTTAAGACTGGTAAATCACCTTTTGACCGCCGACAAGCATTAGTTTATTTACTTGCAGCACGTTATCTGTATCCAAAGTATCAGGCGATCGCCTCATTTTATAATTTGGAAATGGGTAAGAAGTCTCACGTCATTACCGTTAGCAATAGCGAACTAAAATTGATTGAATATCATCTAGGCTATATTGCCGAGAAGCATCAAAAAGATTTACAACAATATCGTCAAAATACAGAAAATTTTAGTAATATATTTCCTGCCAATCCCGGTTATCACTGTCGTTTTTGTCCGTTTCAATCTATTTGTGAATTTTCGGATGCATCAGATGGGGAATAGGGCATCGGGCATTGGGGATTTGATTAAAAAACCGGGTTTCTCATAGCAGCTTTCGGTTGAGTTTAATACATTTAAAACCTCACCCTCATTCCCTCTCCGATGTTTTGGAGAGGGATGTGCGTCAGGACAGGATGAGGTAAAATTTGTATTGCACTCAAGTGAAATTCTTTATATTTAAGAGATTAAATAAATCTAAAAGTTGATTATTCGTTGATTTAATAGCTTATATGCTGCAGCAATAGAATTAAACCGCTTTATATAACATTTGTCACAATGGAATATAGATTATCGCAACAACTTAATTTTGGTTTTCGTGTCTAACCCAACCTACAAATTACAAATAAGCCTTAATTTGAAAAACAAAGATAAAATTTGTTACCAATTACCAATTACCAATGCCCAATGCCCAATCCCTAATCCCCTATTCCCCACACTAACTTATTTAAAATAAGATAAATCTATATTTCCGAAATGAATACTTAAGGCGATATTCAATTCTTCTAATGATTCTACTAACCAATCAAGACTGCCAGTAGTTGCTGATTCATAATGGTTGAATAAAATTGCAAACCGTTTGGCTAAATAAGGTTTGCATTTACGGCAAATTAAAAGAATTTTCAATAATAATCCTATTGTGCGAATTGAACCTTGATTGGTAATTAAATCAATAAAAGTAATATGCTGGGGTGATGAAGAACTTTCGACTATTAAAAAGTTAAGTAACTGCGTGCAAGTTCTTACAATTAAAAAATCGTTAACTTTCTGAGAATCTGCTTGCGGTAAAGTGTTTTGTAATTGAGTATATAATCGCTGATGAAATTGACGCTTTCCATATTCCCAGTCAATTCCAGATATGAGGTATTCGTATAAATCGTCTTTATAAGCACGCAAAGTAGTTGCTTGACTGCTGTAATGCAAAAAGTTATGTGCTAAATCTCTATAAGTACTTTCACCTTCGGCTTTACCGACAAAACTTTTTAAAGTATGATTTATTTGAGTCTCGCTCAATAATGTAGGATTGTTTACAGGATGTATAATCCTATTTGTTCTCGATTCCGAACTATATTTAGCTATTTGAGAAAGTCTTACTTGATAAGTTACATATTGAGATAAATCAATTTCAAATTTTCTTTGCGCCTGCGCTTGAATTTGTTTTACTATCCACTGATGCTCAATACTTGAATCTTCACTGAGCAAACATTGTTCGTGTAAGTAAGGATATCGGCGAATTAAACTTATCAAGGACTGATTTTTATCATCAGCCAAGGTGTTGGTTTTATTTACAACTTGAGCAAGACGCACTAACGTAGAGTACTGCTCGCTTTTCAGAAAACCTTTGACTAATTCCTGTAAGCGTCTGATGGATTTGTTACGCGAAGTAATAATTCTTTTTGTAGAAGGAGGATTATTAAAAGTAGCAATTAGTTGATATATAGCTTGATGCTTTTGAGGCTGCATATACCAACGATTAATTAAAAGATGACAGCAGCGGTTAAGAAAAAAATAAAATTCTCTTTCAGATTTTTTTGATGCGGTAATTTCGTCTAATGCTTTCGGAATTTCTTTTTCAGGGTAATTAGTGCCTTCGATAAACAAATTCCGAAAGCATTCAATTGTCTCCGAGGGCGTATGCAACTGCACCAAATTAAACAGATGTTGATATATCTGTTGTTGTGGAGAATCATGTGTGTAGAGATTAGGGTTGACAGAAAAAGTCACGTTTTTATTACCGTTTCCTATAAATTCAGCAATATCAGCTAGTGCTTCGATATTTAAAAATAATTTTACCGATTGTTTGACAATATTCAAGGTAATTCTATATATAGAATATGGCTACCAAGAATGTTTTTGCTTTTACATAATACTAAACACTCAGCATTTATTTTTAGCTGAGACAATTGCACCCGACAACTCAAATCAAATACTTCTAAATAAAATATTCTCTCTTCGCATTATTTCCTTTAATCGACTAAATAATCGTGAGCAATAATACTGAATTTATGTCTATATTTAAAAAAAAATTATACATTTAAAAATATTCAAGTCTGTTGTTTAAAATTACAAAAAAACTTGGTTCGTGGAGTTAAAGAACGATCGAGCTTGGTAGGGAGGGAGATTCTAAATTTATCTATGAGCGGGGATAGGGAATTGAGAGGGGTATACGGGGACAAGGGGAAGAGGGGGAAGAGGGGCTAGATTAAATGCCCACTGCCCAATGCCCCATGCCCCATGGCCAATGCCCAATGCCCCATTACCAATTACCAATTACCAATTACCAATTACTTAATCTTTAAAGGGTGGCAATTCCTCAAGAATAGTAAACCGAATGTGATTTATTGCTAACTCACCAATAGAAATATCTTCTTTTTCAATACGCTTTCCTTCGGAGCTTAATGTTTCAAAGGAAATACCTTTACCAATTTCTATGTGAAACCAGCTTAAACCCATGAAATAGCGTGTAGGATGGGGACCGTCACGCCCGACATCATCGGGGTTGGATTCCATTGGCAACCAACCGAAGCCAGGAATATAAAATTCTAACCAAACGTGGTTGTAGTCTGGCTGTAGGGGAATACGTTGTTGTTCTGCATAGGGAGGACATTTGTAGCGTCCTACTGTACGGCAAGCAATACCGTTTAAACGACACAAAGCTAGCAATACTCCTACGTATTCTCCACATGAACCAATGCCGCGCTCTAAAACGATATCTGGGGTATCGATGTGAGGTTTAATGCCATAAGATAATTGGTCATAAACGTAGTTGCGAATGCTGTACATTTTTCGCAACAAATTGGTTTCACTGCCTACTGCTTCAATAGCTGCTTCGCGAACAATATTGCTATCCATTGCTAAGTCATCATCATCAACTAAGTAACGATTGATAAATTCTGTTGGTAATGGAGAAACTTTCTCTACGTCGCGTGGAGTAAGACGATATTTGATAGAACGCACTTCTAAAATAGCTTTCCAACCTAGCAAATGACGTTCTCCGGGAGCTAAAGTATCAAATTTAAATAGGGCTACCCGCTGTCCGCCGATTATTTCTTCAGTGAAAGGTAAACCAACTGGTTCAACCTTTATTAACTTTTGACGTTCGGTTTCTGAAGGTAAAGCAATGCGCCATTCTAAATTATATAAATATACTTGCTCTAAAGGATCTATTTGTTCTACGTAAGACATTTCCAGTAAATAACCGTTAGAAACAGCGCTGCGTTTTTGCCGGTTGAAATGGTAATTTAGGGGATGAGCAAAAGCGCGATCGCGATAGGTTAATTCGTGGTTTGGTTCTGCGTTGGGATTATCTCGGATGTAGGGTTCTTCGGATGAGTAAGATACGTAAAGGCTTTGTTTATTGTTTGCATCAGTATGTACTGCTATCCCCGTAGGAGATTCAAAGGGGGTAAGTACGCTGAATTGAATTTCACCTGTGGCTCTATCGAGGAAATAAACTGATTGTTCTGCGGTATCGCAAACTAAAAGGGTTTCTTCGGTAACAGCTAAGTTTTCGAGTCCCACACCAGGAGCATAAAATTTGGCAATTTCTTTACCCGTATTTCGATTAAAGACTATAATTTTACCAAGCTTTTCGCAACTAACGTAAACCGTAGAATCCCAAACAGCTATACCATCAGCAGGATAAGGTAAAGTAGCGAAATGCTCTAAACCTAAAGAATCTAACTTACACGAATAAACGCTATTTTCTCGCGTTATCCACAAGGTATCTTCCCACAATGCCAGACCCGTGACATCCATAAATTCCTGCGTTTGATGAGAATTTATAATTTTTGTATTGTCGTTTGACGGGTCAATTTGCAGCAGATGACCAAGCCTTGGGTCAACACCAATCAATGTATCCTTTTTAAATGCAATGCCGTATAAAGAAGCAACAGCAAACGGTCTAATAGTCCTTTGCCCAATCATCTGGCTAACTGTCAAAGCGGGAAGTACACTCGTCATATTAAGGCAAATCGTTCAAGGGGTTCGCACGTTCCACATTAATTGTGATGTTTACCCTTTGACAAGAGTTTAATTGGTTTTGTTAATAGAGACTAGGGAGAGGGGACAAGGAGACAAGGGGATGGGGAGACAAGGGGACAAGGGGATGGGGAGAATTTTTACCTTTAATTGCTAATTGTTAACTCAACCCAACCTACGTTATAGGAAATTTTCTACCGGGAAGGGAGTAACTCCTAACTCCTAACTCCTAGCTCTTAACTCCTAACTCTTAACTCTTAACTCTTAACTCCTAACTCTTAACTCCTAAATTCAATGGTTCTCCCAGCAATGGTTTAGCTATGATTGTTTCTTGTAACCATTTTCTTTAACGTACAAGATGTCTGCCCATTCTCTGCCCGAACAAGAAGCCGTTTGGCATAGCTTAGAAGTCGATGAAGCAATAGAACTGCTTGCTGGTAATGCAGACACTGGCTTAGCGTCGCAAGAAGTAGAATCGCGACTGCAAAAATATGGTACAAATGAATTAAAAGAGTCTGGCGGACGCGGTAGCTGGGAAATTCTGGTGGATCAGTTCAAGAACATTATGTTATTGATGCTGATTGCTGTGGCTATTGTTTCGGGTGTTTTAGATTTACTCGCTTTACAAGCTGGTAATTTGGAACCGGGTGAAGTTCCTTTTAAGGACACAATCGCTATTTTGGCGATAGTTATTCTTAACGGTATTTTGGGCTATCTTCAAGAAAGTCGCGCTGAAAAAGCTTTGGCTGCTCTAAAAAAGCTTTCTTCTCCAAATGTACGGGTGATTCGCAACGGTAAGTTGGTTGATGTTGAAGGTAAGAATTTAGTACCGGGAGATATTATGCTGCTGGAAGCCGGGGTTCAGGTGGCAGCAGACGGACGTTTAGTTGAACAATCTAATTTACAAATACGAGAATCGGCTTTGACGGGTGAAGCTGAAGCTGTTAATAAACGTGTAGAAATGAAGTTACCTGAAGAAACAAGTTTGGGTGACAGAATTAATTTGGTTTTTCAAGGTACTGAGGTTGTCCAAGGGCGTGGCAAGGTTTTAGTAACTCGTACTGGGATGAAGACTGAGTTGGGTAAAATTGCTGAGATGTTGCAGGCTGTGGAAACAGAAGATACTCCGTTACAGCAGCGCATGACTCAACTCGGTAACGTTTTAGTTTCCGGTTCTTTGGCTTTAGTGGCGCTGGTAATTGTTATCGGTTTGCTGCGTGGCGGAAATTTACAGGAGTTGGTGGAAGTTTCTCTGAGTATGGCTGTGGCAGTGGTTCCGGAAGGTTTACCGGCTGTAATTACGGTGACTTTGGCTTTAGGAACTCAGCGAATGGTTCGTCACAATGCTTTGATTCGTAAGTTGCCAGCAGTAGAAACTTTGGGTTCGGTAACAACTATTTGCTCTGATAAAACTGGTACATTAACTCAGAATAAAATGGTGGTGCAATCTGTTTGTACCAGCCAAAATACATTAAAAGTAACCGGTGAAGGTTACGTTCCTTTTGGAGATTTTGAAGCTGATGGTAAAAGTGTTTATGTAGAAGATTATCCGGAAGTAACACCTTTATTAGTTCCCTGTGCTGTTTGTAATGATGCGGTTTTGCAGCAGGAAAAAGGTGATTGGATAATTCTTGGCGACCCTACTGAAGGAGCTTTGGTAACTTTAGCAGGGAAAGCTGGAATCGAACAAGACCAGTGGAATAGTAAATTACCACGCGTTGGCGAGTTTCCGTTTTCTTCCGAGCGCAAGCGAATGAGCGTAATTTGTCAGGTGGAACAGGTGGATACTGGTGTTTCAATTATTCCAGATGTTGACCCCGCTATTAGTAATTTGGTAAAGAATAATGAAAATTATTTGATGTTTACCAAGGGTTCCCCAGAATTAATTTTGCAACGCTGTACTCAGGTTTTTGCGGGGAATAGTGCGGTTGAACTGACTCAAGAACAACGAGATCGAATACTAGCAGCAAATGAGCGGATGGCTGGTGAAGGTTTGCGAGTATTAGGTTTTGCTTACAAAGCATTAACAGAAAAACCACCGGAAAATTCGGAACAAAAATGCGAACAAGAATTAGTATGGTTGGGATTGGTAGGAATGCTCGACGCACCACGCCCAGAGGTTAGAGAATCTGTACGCGAATGTCGGGAAGCAGGAATTCGTCCGGTGATGATTACCGGAGATCATCAACTCACAGCAAAGGCGATCGCCACCGATTTAGGAATTGCTGATTCCGACGATAAAGTATTGATAGGTCAAGAATTGCAGCGGATGAGCGATGCTGAGTTGGAGAAAAACGTCGATAATGTCAGCATCTACGCTAGAGTTTCCCCAGAACACAAATTACGCATTGTCCAAGCTTTACAGCGTCGCGATAAATTTGTTGCTATGACTGGTGACGGTGTAAACGATGCTCCAGCACTCAAACAAGCCGATATCGGTATTGCGATGGGAATTACTGGTACCGATGTCAGCAAAGAAGCCAGCGATATGGTGTTGTTAGATGACAACTTTGCGACTATTGTTTCCGCAACTAAGGAAGGTAGAGTGGTTTATACGAATATTCGCCGCTTTATCAAATATATTCTTGGTAGTAACATCGGTGAAGTTATTACTATTGCTGCTGCACCGATTTTATTACCGATGGGTGGTGTACCTCTTTCACCGCTACAAATTTTGTGGATGAATTTGGTAACAGACGGTTTACCAGCTTTAGCATTAGCAGTCGAACCCCCCGAGCCAGATGTAATGCAGCGTCCGCCTTTTAGCCCCAAAGAAAGTATTTTTGCTCGGGGTTTAGGTTTCTACATGATTCGCATCGGAATAATATTTGCGATTATTACTATTATTCTGATGAATTGGGCTTACTACTATACCCGTCCAGAAAATGCTTTAACAGAAGGGTTAGATCCCGAACGTTGGAAAACAATGGTATTTACTACCTTGTGTATTGCTCAAATGGGACACGCTATAGCAATTCGTTCCAATAACCAACTAACCATAGAAATAAATCCTTTTTCAAATCCTTACTTACTAGCAGCTGTTGTATTAACTACCATTTTGCAATTAATGTTAGTATACGTTCCACCCCTACAAAACTTCTTCGGTACCCATATTATAAGTTTGCCCGAATTAGGAATTTGTTTGGGCTTTAGTGCTTTAATGTTTGTTTGGGTTGAGTTGGAAAAACTCTTCTTCCGTATAATTGGCAAGAAAAACGTTTAAA
>ERZ1740052.195-NODE-195-length-20814-cov-10.105496_pt1 | contig 20814 bp, 18 predicted proteins | sample MGYA00581750_ERZ1740052 | MGnify/ENA primary metagenome ERZ1740052 (study PRJEB43018, sample SAMN04849743) | marine metagenome | isolation source: floating plastic debris | place: Pacific Ocean | collected 2008-08-30 | study: EMG produced TPA metagenomics...
GTTAGGAATTAGGAGTTAGGAGTTAGGAATTAGGAGTTAAAACTGGTAATTGGTAATTGGTAATTGTTCACTGTTAACTGTTCACTGTTAACTGAAAATGGGTTGCTAACGGTAGCAACCCAAAAATAGAGAAAAAAATTTTGAATTAATAAGGGCTTTGAAGACTTTAAAGGCTTTAGCCAACGATTATTAATGGTTTTGTAGTATCTCCGTTTTTTGAATGAATTGAGGACACAAGAGAATTTTTATCTCCTGGATCGGTATTCCGATTATCTGAATCTGTTTTTAAATCTGGTATATTTGCTTCGTTAATTGCAAGGCGATCGCACGGAATTGTATCCGATAAAATTGAACTTGCCATCATCCCCGTATGAATCTCTAATTGAGCTTCATCGGGTACTTCAAAAACCAGTCTTTGTCCGGGAAAAACAACCCGTTCAAAGTACCAATTAGCAATGTTGGAGATGCGAGCCACCTGTATTTTAGACGTGGCATTAACGTAGCAACACAGAGATTTCCCTGATTGCTCAGGAGGTAGGGGATCTAGTATTTGAGCCATAACAAAGGCCGGAGCTTATCGCCACAATTGTATCTTACATTTACAAAATTAGCACTTGATGATCCCCACCTGCTGTAACTCTCAATACCAACTGGGTATTTGTATGCTATTTCTACCATAAGATATTTACCAGATATAAAATTTTTGTAAAAATATATGTTTTTTTTACCATTGTATATTAAGGAATAATCATTAGAAAATTTATAGAAAATTTATAGAATTAAGTAATGCATTTCGATCGGTTTTATACTGCGAATATATTCAAATATTGACTCACCGCAAAATTTGATCTACCAACGATCAATTGTTTCAAATTTCAAAGGTTATTATAGGCAATTAGCTATTGGGCAAATATTCATAAACCGCACCTTCACCGATGGCTAATTGTTACTCAAACGCAACATCAAATACGATTAATTCAAGTTTTCAAGCTACATACTATAAATCATCTCCCCATCCCCCCATCTGCCCATCTCCCCATCGTTCCTAAATAAAGTCGGTTTGATGAAGGAAGTGGATGTTATTGTAAAGGTATGTGAAGTTGATTTTCATAAAAAATGTGTATGAATACGATTATTTAATCTTGCCTTAACCGTAGTTTTTACCTATTAACACGGGCTTTGGCAACAATCTACGCTTATTTATAACTGAGTAAAAACTCAAGTAAGATTGTCATTAAGGACGAAAATTAATTTAAATACCTAGTTTCTAAACGGATATTAACTCTCTTTTTTTCTTTGATAACAGCAAGATTGAAGTTGAAACAGCCACTATGGAAAACAAAATTCTCTACGTTCGCCTTCCTTGTAATCCGATTTTTCCCATTGGGGTAGTTTACCTTGCAGATCACGTCCATAAGTTGTTCGAGAATGTCGAACAACGGATTTTTGATTTAGGAACGGTACCACCTTTAGACTACAAATCTGCTCTGGATGCTTGTATTGATGAATTTAAGCCGACGCTATTGATTTACTCTTGGCGCGATATTCATATTTTTGCTCCAGTTGGCGGACGAGGTGGAAATCCCTTACAGTATTCTTTTGAAATTTTCTACGCCAAAAATCCTTTTGTGAAACTGCATGGAGCTTTAGGTGGCGTGCAAATGCTCAAAGGGTTTTATACAGAACTTTGGCGAAATGCGGCATTGATTAAACGCGGATTGAAACGCGCTCTTCGATACAACAAAGATGTTCGCGTCATTGTTGGTGGTGGTGCAGTTAGCGTTTATTACGAACAGTTGAGCAGCAGCTTACCTAAAGGTTCTATTGTCTCCGTAGGTGAAGGGGAAAGCTTATTAGAAAAACTATTAAGGGGTAAAGAATTTAGGGATGAACGCTGTTATGTGGTGGGAGAAACTCAACCGCGCGATCGCCTAATTCACGAACAACCCACTCCCATCGAGAAAAGTGCTTGTAATTACGACTATATAGAAAGTATTTGGCCTGAGTTTAACTATTATCTTCAAGAACAAGACTTTTATATAGGCGTACAAACCAAGCGCGGTTGTCCTCATAATTGCTGCTACTGTGTTTACACGGTTGTGGAAGGTAAGCAGGTGCGAATTAATCCGGCTGATGAAGTAGTTGCGGAAATGCGACAACTTTACGATAAAGGAATTCGTAGATTCTGGTTTACCGATGCTCAATTTATCCCAGCACGAAAATTCATGAATGATGCTGTGGAATTATTGGAAAAAATCGTAGATTCTGGAATGACGGATATTAATTGGGCTGCTTATATTCGCGCCGATAACCTAACTCCGAAGCTCTGCGATTTGATGGTAAAAACCGGAATGAATTATTTTGAAATCGGTATTACCAGTGGCTCTCAGGAATTAGTACGTAAAATGCGGATGGGTTACAATCTGCGAACTGTTTTGCAAAATTGTCGCGATTTAAAAGCTGCTGGCTTTAACGATTTAGTTTCGGTTAATTATTCTTTTAATGTAATAGACGAACGTTTCGAGACTATTCGTCAAACTATTGCTTACCATCGCGAATTAGAAAGAATTTTCGGAGTAGATAAAGTTGAACCGGCAATTTTCTTCATTGGATTACAACCCCATACTCATTTAGAAGAATACGCTTTTAAAGAAGGTATTCTCAATAAAGGTTACAATCCGATGCTTTTAGCTCCGTGGAATGCTAGAAAATTACTATGGAATCCCGAACCTCTGGGTTCCTTTTTTGGTGAAGTTTGTTTACAAGCCACCCGAGAAAACCCCAATGATTTCGGACGCGAAGTCATGAAAATTCTAGAAGAAAAACTTGGCTGTGCCGAATTAGAGGAAGCACTTTCGGCACCAATTCAAACTAAGCCAAAGCAACTTGCTGGTGTATCATAAGCTATCGGTAGGGTGACAAGGTTTACCCTACCGTAAATCTGTAAATAAACTGAGGGAGCAGAGGAAGTAGAGGAGGTTAAGCAAGAAAAATAGTAGGAGAGATTCAAACTCAAAGTAACGCGGCAGGTATTTATGTATATTTGGGGAGTTTTCAAGAATCATTAATAATTACCATAGATAAATCCCTTTATACCTGTAGCAGTGTTAGAATTGCTCGCAATCCATTCGAGATAGCTTTAATAAAATCAAACATAAAATCAAATGTTAGAAGGCTCAATACTCCAAAGGCTACAACAAGCCCATCAAGATACTAAAAGACCAATTAGATACGGCGTTTATTTCAAGAATACATTGGTGGCTCTTTGCCATGCTTTAGAAGACCATATATTAGAAGACGACAGTAAACCTTTAGTTATCACCGCTTTTCAACAAGGTAAGTGGTATCTTGAGGAAGCCGAGCGTTATGCAGATATTGCTAAGCGTTCCGAGGAAATCGCGATTATGGCAGCCCCTGATAGTGGCTGGTTAGAGCATCCTACGAGTAAATTACCTAATGTAGACCTGGTATCTATCAAACCGGAAGATCCGGTAGCCGAAGAATGGCATTTAATTATTTTATCGCCCAAATACACGGCAATGGTAATTTGTCAAGAGTTATCTGAAGAAGAATATGGTTTGTCAGGACAGCCAGAATCGGATTTAGAGCGAAAATTTTACGGTTTATGGACTTTTGAGCCAGATTTAGTCAGGGAAACCGCTCAGTTAGCAATTAGTCATATAGAAAATTACAATCCTCAATTAGCTAAAAAACTGCAAGAATACGAACGGGAAATTAACCCAACTGCCGCAACATCAGAAGAATTAGCAACTGTAGTTTCCAAAGTTGTAGACTATTTGCAGGAAGGACAAACTAATATTTCTGTTCCTGCTGGTAATCGCCATAGAATTTTGGATAGAAACTTATTTTCTAATGAAATTCAGGCATTTTTACGGATGGCACAAATTCTTGATGCTGCCGATCCAACCAATCCAATGGCAGCAACAGAGGTTGTAGCATTAGCAGAAACAATGGGGCAGCTTTTAGATTTACCTGCATGGCAAATGAAACGATTGCGGCTTGCTGGTTTTCTACATCGCATACATCCCCTACAAAATGCACAAAGCGTCTTGACTCCCGGAGCATCTACAACTTATAAAGAAGACGCACCTAGCTGTGCTTTAACTTGTGCTTTAGTACCGGGAACGCAGGTTTTACGTACCATGCCAAGATTGCGAGCCGTAGCACAACTTATTACCCATCAATCGGAATGGTGGGATGGTAGCGGGGAGCCAACAGGATTAGGAGGAGACGACATTCCTTTAGAGTCCAGAATTTTGGCTTTAGTAACGGATTTTCAATCTAGAGTAAGTCAGAAGTTGTCTTCCGGATTAAGTAAGGAAGACACATTTACTCAAGCTTTAGAAGAATGCACTCAACAACAATCAACTCGTTTCGATCCTAAACTAATAGAAACCTTGACTTTATTAGTCATGGGCTTTCATCAAGGGCTAGAATTATCCGTAATTTCACCTAAGTTGAGCGCCGGTGTGTGGTTAGTTGATAGCAAGCAAGGAGAAATAAGCGAGCCAAGTGAAATAAAAACTTACTTTAAGTAATTTGCGACGGCTTGCATTTTGAATGGATAATCTTTTAAAGCAGGGCGTGAAGAGCAGTTATAAGTAAGTCGGCACAAATAAACGTAGCTATGTGACAAAATGTAAATTACCCTTAAACTCAAGCACGCTAATCGCTACTTGCGACTTGCTACTTCCTGCTCTTAACTACGATTTTCAACGCCGACTTACTTATAATCTCTCTTTACGTCTAGTTGTTTTAAATTTATAAATTATTATTAATGTAAAAAGATATATGAATATTGAAGCCATTAAATCCGGTGAATTGAAGCAGCTAGCCGGAGCTAATTTAGAAGACGAAAATTTATCAAAAACTGACTTGAGTAGAGCCAATCTTGCTGGTGCAACTCTGGTAGGTACAGATTTTGCTCATTCCAAATTTGAAGGCGCTCATTTAGAAGGAGCTAATTTTATGGGCGCAAACCTCCAGCAAACTGACTTGCGAGCTAACTTGATGGGAGCTAATTTGATGCAGGCAGATTTAACTGGTGCGGATGTACGAGGCAGCAATTTACGCGGTGCTAACTTTATGGGTGCCACACTCAGCGAAGTTTCTTTTGCAGGTGCTTTCTTAAGCGGTAGTAATTTAATTAACGTTAACTTGCAGGGTGTAGACTTACGTGGTGCTGATTTACGTGGTGCAAATCTTACAGGTGCTAACCTTAAAGGTGCAGATTTAAGTCGTGCAGATTTACAAGGTGCATTATTAAGCGAAGCCGACTTAGAAGAAGCCGACTTACGCAAAGCGAATCTTGCCGGTGCAAATTTATCTGGTGCAAATTTATTGTGCGCGGAATTAGAAGATGCAAATTTAGACGGCGCTAATTTTGATAAAGCTTGTTTGGTGGGAACTATGCTTCAAAAAGTTGTTAAATAGACTACCGTAATATCAAGTTAGCAATATTGCTTATAGATGAAATTTTGGCTCGTAGTAAGCGCTTCAGCGCCTCTTATCGGAGGCGCTGAAGCGCTTACTACGAACCTTGATTATAAGTATTGGTAACTGGTAATTATTACTGATAAAGGAACATTTAACCAGGGGGAAACGTTATCAAACCAGGGTAAATAATTTTATCTGAAAGTATAAAAATTTATTAACCTTTTTCTAGCTGGTTCGTACCAGTATTAAAATCTATAAAAATTGACACAGTTATATGGCTATAACATCCAAAGCCGCTTATGCAGTAGCTTGCAAGCGATTGGCAGCAATTTCTGCTTTACTTGTCACTCTTCCCTGGTTGATATCCTCACCACCAGCTTTTTCTAATTCTAAGGATAACAGTTCATTTTCCAAACGTCTAAAAAATATTAACCGTAGTAAAAACGATAATTATACTTTTGCAATTAAGCCAAAATTTACATCAGTAAACGAGTTTTCTGAAGGATTTGCTTCAGTATATATTGGCTATCGTAAGGGATATATCAACAATGCTGGTAAAGTAGTTATTCCGGCAGTATTTGATGGGGCTGGAGAATTCTCCGAAGGATTAGCATGGGTAAATATGGGTGGTAAATGGGGATATATAAATAAAAAGGGTTTGTTAGCCATTAAACCTACTTTTGATACTGCTCGGAAATTTACTCAAGGAATGGCACTTGTTAAGTCAGGTGATAAATGGGGTTACATAAACAAATCTGGTAAATTTATTATCCAACCCCAATATGATGATGCCATGTCTTTTACAACAGACAAACAAAACAAAGTTGCAAATAAAGTAATCCTTGCACCCGTGAAAGTTGGCGACAAATGGGGCTATGTCGATAGAAGTGGAAATTTAGTCATAAAACCTCAATTTGACAAAGCTGCTTCCTTTAGTGAAAATATGGCACCAGTTAGAATCGGTAAGAAGTGGGGCTATATAAATAGCACGGGTAAATTGGCGATAGCACCACAATTTGAACGAGCGTGGAGTTTTTCCGAAGGATTGGCATTAGCGAGTCGTGACAGCAAATGGGGATATATAAATAGCAAAGGTAAGTTTCATATTAAGCCAACTTTTTTAGAAGCCAGTAATTTTTCTAACGGGCTTGCGTCAGTATGGATAAATGGTAAGTATGGCTATATTAATAAGAAAGGCAAGCTTGTTATCAAGCCACAATTTGAAGACGTTGGTAAATTTTCTCAGGGCTTAGCAAAGGTAAATATAGAGGATAAATGGGGCTATATTGATAAAAACGGTAAAATGGTAATCTCCCCACAATTTGATCGTGCCAGTAAAATATTGTCATACCAAACAAGTACTACCGATCCAAAAATAGGAAAAGCCTGGGTTAAAGTTGGCGAAAAATGGGGTTATATCAGTTTGCCTTTGAATAATTGGTAATTGGTAGTTGGTAATTGGTAGTTGGTAGTTGGTAATTGGTAGTTGGTAATTGGTAGTTGGTAACTGCTAACTGTTCACTGCTAACTGCTTTTGTCGCATCCACAAAGCTAACAATAGTAAACTTAATAAACCCATTACCCCAGCTAAGGGATTATTATTCACACCAGTCACCCATTGAGGAACTGTACCAGAATATTTTATTAGTTTTCCTACTTCAAGAATATAATTACCCCAGACTAAACCCCCATGAAGTCCGATAGGTAAGCCCAAACGCCCTCTGCAACTGCGTTTAGCCCAAACACAAGCTAACCCTAAAAGTAATAATCCCAGAAATTGCGGTGATGTACTTATAATTACTGGTAGCGGTTTAATAAAGTGCAGTACGGCAAAAATAATCGCAGTTGCCCAAACTACCAATTTAGAATTGTAATCTCGCTGCAATTCATCGTATATAAATCCCCGAAAAAACAATTCTTCAGCGAAAGCCACACCCAAACCAGTAAGCAACCCTTCCAAAACTAATTGCACCATCGAAAAATTGGGTTGCTGCCAAACCAACCAACCCAACATCCCTTGCAAAGCGAACAATACTAAAATACTAATTAATCCAATTGCCACACCCCGCAGCAACTCGACTCCATTTTTGCGCGTAAACTCTAAACCATAATGACGGAATGCTGGAGTTTGCTGATGAATATATTTACTCCACCAAGGCAATAAAAATAAAAACTCAACTGCTAAGATACCCATCGTTAAAATAGTGCGGGTATTTTCATCCTTTACTGAAATGTAAATTGCCGCAGCATAAGGCAACCACGGCAACAACAAACTTAAAATAAAGCAGCCCAACCTTATAGGGGCAGGGCGCTGAGCTAAACTAAATAAATTAATTTTCATACCAAGTTGTTTTTATTGGCAAAGATTAGATAACAGTAAACAGATTTATATTAACTGCTGTTTCTTTACCATGTTCATTCTTCTGACGGCAACTTGGTAGTGACAGTTTCTTTTTTGTTTAATCTTAGTCTTCCGGCTCAATTGTGCTGCTTAACCCATGATTTTTTAGAGTCTCGCTATAAAATTCGGCATGTTCTTGAGCGCAAGTAATAACCAAAGCTAATCCATTCGTATGGGCTTCCATCATAATACTTACAGCCTGGGGTTGGCTAAGACTCGGTACTGTGGTGATTAGCGTCTGCACCACATACTCCATAGCGTTGCTGTCATCATTATGGAGCAAAACACGGTACCGAGGCGCATGTTTACGGATTGTTGAAGGTTTCTGTATGGTTTCGACTGACACGGTTAATATGCTCTTTTCTCGTTTGTTTACTACAACAGAGTTGTTTTCTACACTTTACTTAACACTTATTTAAAATATTGTATCGCATCTAATTACCATGCTCGAATTTAAGACTCGAACATCTTAAAAGTTTTATGCGCTCGATTAATTATTGCATCAGTGAATAATCATAACTAGAGTAGTAGCATACTTTTTGGGGTGAGTTTGAGTTGCACAAGCAAGCATTTTATAGATAAAAATGGATCGAAGCACAGCAAATAATCCTTGTCGCCGTTACTAGCCCCCTATGGAGATAAAATTAAATTTTCAAGCCGGACAAATTGTCTTTTTAGAATATGGCGACAGCAGACTATATGCAGAAGTTATTCAAGTAGTAGTTGAACGTAATTTGTGTTGGGTACGTCCTTTACTACTTGTTATTCAAGAATGCGAGCCGCCAAAAGTAACCGATTTGCGCTCTACTTCCGATTTGCTCTGGGCGATAAACTTGTTTCAACCTGCTTTAGATACCGAAGTCATTGAGCTATACACACAAATTTTGATCAAAGAGCCAAAACCAGAATTATTTCCAGCAGCCAAACAGCAACTTCATCAATTTATTCAGCAGCTTTGGCAAGAAAATCAAAATCCGGATGCCTAATTCGATTTTAAATTTTAGATTTTAGATTTTGGATTTTAACAACGGATGCTTTTGTTTTGCTCCAAGTTAAGGCTGTAGATTTTCTTGGGAGCATCCCAATGCAGGCAAAAAGCCCTCAGACTAGAAGTCTGGGGCTTTGTTTGTATAGCCAAGCCACTGCGTTGGGCGGTGAGAGCAGCCGCGTGGGTCGTCATCCCGACCTTGAGCGGACTGCCGTTAGCGGAGCGTCTCCGGAGGAGATACCCGAAGGGGTTACCCGACTTAAAGCAAGTGGCGCGCACCCTTATAGGGTGTCGGGTAAAATATTTGTTCAAAATTGGGATGCTCCCGATTTTCTTTCCCTCAAACTTTTCTGCAACAGATTTTAGATTTTGGATTATATACAGTTGACATCTCCCAGCTTTGAAAAAACTGGGATTCTAAGCAGTTGTCACTTCGTGGTCTAAAGACACACTGCGTGACGTTGTTTGCTTACGATAAGACCTTTTTAGATTACTAAAAATATCGTACCGTTTGGGGTGTGTCAAAGCACTCCGCTTAATTATTTCAAAAGCTAGTTTTGCGATGCCGGGGTTACTAAAAATCTGGTCGGCAACCTTTCGTAAAATGTTAGACGCTGCATTTAAATCTGCATGAATCAATAAACCGTCTTTTGTGCGGTATACATCTCTACTAATTCTTTTACCTGATGGCTTCCATTCTATGGGTTTTGCACCGTATTGATGTAATTCATCATTATCAATAAAAGAAGCTTTGGAAGTATACTCCTCAGTAGTTACGTGGAATCTAACACCATATTCTTCACACAATTGTCTTAACCTATCAATAAGTCTTTTGGTTGGCATTGAAACAACTTCATAATTATTATTTCTACCAATATTAATGTTGCTTTTGTTTCCCTTATTCCAACCAATTACTAAGTTTCCGATACCGTCTTTTAAGCATTTATTGATGATAAATCTAGCGGCTTTATTTACTGCATCTCTGACTTGTAAATTGCGTTTTGCTGTGATTCTATCAAGGTAATTGTCCCAGTATCTATTAGGTTTGTTGTTCTTATATTGCTGTACTTGATTTCGGTATTTATGGAGTGCAGTTTTTAGCTGTGGAGATTCAACAATAAAACTTTTACCAAGGGTCGTAACTGCTGATAACCAAAACTTTACACCGTGATCAATGCTAATTGCATGATTGTAGTTAAGACTCTTATTATTTATAATTGGCTGTCTACCATCGTCTATCACCCAATCAACCCACCAAGCGCCGCGACTGGGACGAATAGTTACCTCTTTTATCCAATCAAAGCTAATAAATTCAGGCAATTCTAATTTAATTGATGTTATTAATTGAGGCTTTGTTGCTTTACTGATTGAGGGATAAATATAACCATTACGGTAAGTCAAGGCTTGTTTTGGGAATGTAACTGCGAACAAACCACCAGACTTTCTATACTTGGGAATTGATGGTCTACTGCCATCTCCTAAGTAATACTTATCTACTAATTTGTTGTAACTAGTTATTGATTCTCCTACTAGCTTTAATGTTTGTTGTGCAGCTTGCGCGGCCAATGAAAAGTAATGAATACAAGTTTTAAGCTGTTTATCTAAATGATAATAATTAGTTTCTAGTCTGTAAGTTTTCCAACCATTTCTAAGTTCATCCCCACACCAGTAAGTTGTATAAGCCTTTCTTTCAAGTAACATTGCATAATGATTCTGGCGTGCCAGATAAATTGCAGAGTTATACAAGCTGTTTGAATGCTCACACTGATCTACCCAGAAGACTTTTTCTTCGTCCGTAAATTTCGCTTTTATGGGAATTGTTTTGTACACTTGACTACCTCCTCCTAAATCACTATAGTTGATTCAACATAAAAAATCAACAAAAAAACTGATAGAAAATGGCTAAATTATCAGCGTCAGATTATGAATACAGAAGGGCTGAAAAATCTGTTTCATCAGTAAATTATCACTTTGTATTTGTCCCAAAAAGACGTAAAGCGGTATTGGTTGATCGAATTGCCATGCGGCTACAGGAAATTATTTTTGAGTTAGTAAAAGAACATGGCTGGAGATTAATCGCCCTTGAAGTGATGCCAGATCATGTACATATGTTTATCAACTCGCCGCCACATGAATCCCCTTCTCAAATTGCAAAATGGGTTAAGGGTAGAGCATCAAATATTTTAAGGAAGGAATATCCACAGTTAAAAAAATTACCTACTTTGTGGAGTCCTAGCTATTTTGTCGCTACTACAGGACAAGTAAGTACTGACGTTATTCGTAAGTATATTGAAAACCAAACTAGTAAATAAAAGAAACACGGAAAGTTAAAACTTTACCTGTCCGTTTCATCCCCTGGTTATAAACCAGGGGTTCTCACGTCCCAAGATATTTTGATAGGAAACAGCAGCTTGCAAGTTGCAGGAGGTACAAAGCTACATTCTAAAACTACGACGGGGATGGGCATCAGGGCACGTCCAAATGTACTTCACCAATTGAAATATGGTGTAACTTCTGATCCCCGTTTACTTCTACTTTTCACGGGATAAAATCTAATGCAATTTTCTTAGTGGGAGCAGAACAACTTCCTTATAAATAGGATGCTGTTGCTCCACTACTAACTATGTTATTCTCCATCTAATTGACTATAATGCTCTAATACGCTTAGGCAATCTGAGAGTAAGAAGAAGTTGCAGATGGTACTTGAGGTGTGCGATAGGGGTGGTTGATTTCAATTTCGCTGGGATCGGAACAGTCATTTTCCGACATAAAAGTTTGTACAATTTCACGATATACAAACCACTGTTTATGAAGATGGCGAATTAACTCCGGTTCCATTCTAAAAACATCGGAATTCTTAAATCCTGCTCTAGATAACCATTCGTAAATAGAAAGAGTTTCGCCATTGTTACTAGCAAGCATTTTTCCTCCGAAGAAATTTAATTGATGGTCAAATACGCTTCAAAGATGCTATTTGAAGCGCTTATAGCTTATTTCAATAAATGGTTATGAATGGGAACTAATTAATAAAATGGGTCGATAATCAAAAATTCCATACAATGAAAAGTACAATCAAAAACTGTTACCCCATACTTAGACAAGGGTATTAATAAGAAAATATTAATGACCAACAGTACTGTTAGCTCAACCCAAGTATTAATTTCTATCCGAGTCTACCTTGGAAATAATCAAAATAGAATCCGAAATATCACCCTATTAAGCAGTTGATATTTTTAACATAAATATTACGTCTGATAAATCTTTGTGCTGCTATGAACGAATTACACCTGCAATACAAGCATTAACTTCAAGCAAACATAATTTTATTGTCGTGAAAACGCAAAAATCAATCTATCCTTCTAAAGTAATAGATTTAAAGTTTTAAGCATAAAATGAATTGAAACTTAATATTTTTTTGATTTACTTTCTCAGACTCTCAATAATACATCATCTAGTGGTGCATTTTCCTAACAACTTAAGGGATTCCCCCAGCTTAAATCGTTTCCCCTAGCTGTATGCCCGTGACAATCGAAGGATTTGCGAATATCTTAATCCTATTAGCTTAGGGGACTTATCCCCGAATATAGTGTGTCTAACAGATAAACAAATTAATATTTAATTACTTTCTGTTTTCTAAATAATTTTTACCAATCGTGTAGAAAATTTTTCTATGTTAAAACTTACTTATACCGATGATAAGATAAGCTTAGATTGCTTAGGACAATCGCTAGAAGATTGGATAAATACAAGAGTACTTATAAGTATACGAAGTACACTCAGTATTTATATTGAATCTAGTAGGGCATCTATTTTAGTACCAGCATCGTCTTCCATTGCCGAACTAGAGCTTGGGAACGGCGAAAACATAGTAGAATTGTGCCGTTGCGATCGCGAATCGGTTGAAGTAGTTTTAAAAGGTATTTGGTTAACATCAGAAGTGGAAAGCGAAACAGGTGTATTCGTAACTGAGCTTGAGCAATATACTGAAGAATTATTGCAGAATCTGTTTAAAAGCGAACTTTGCACTCAAGCTTAATAAACTTCTCAACTTACTCCTATCCTGTAGGAAGATTAGCTAACCCCACAGAGCAGGAAGTAGGTAGTAGAATCATAAATTTAAGAATTAATAATTACAAATTATTGCCAGTCTTGCTGTTCGCGGGACTATGGTGCGACTTCCGAATCCCACTTGCAACTGGTACTAGTCAGTCGTGCCGCCTTTCCCCGAACAGCACCCCTCTTCGATTTTGGATTTTAACAACGGATGCGTTTTGTTTTAGATTTTAGATTTTAGATTTTAATAATTCCCCTATCCCCAATTACCAACTACCAATTACCAACTACCAACTACCAACTACCAATTACCAATTACCAACTACCAACTACCAACTACCAATTACCAATTACCAATTCCCCAGTTTCATGATTTCTATTTCAAATAACCGTGCGGAAATTGTTGCGCGGGAAGATTTAGTTATGTTTATCAATGCTTGCTTATCCTGTACGGGGCAGCGAGAATTTTATGATGATGCTTACGGACAGAAGGTTTCAATTGAGTTTCTGCATCAATATATTTTAGGTAATTACCGATTGCTCTATGCTCGGACTTTGGCAGCAGGAATTAATCATTTTAATCAAGCACAAATAATTTTAAACCTATTGGCTACAGGAAAAAATACATCTCCACAACATCGGCAAGAAGAAGGCGCGTTGATTGCCTGGGCACTGCAAAAATTACCACCGCAGCGTGCTTGGGGAGTATTGCAGCAGTTGAGACAACGAAAAATAAACAACCGTCGCAGTCGGGCGATCGCCCGCGATTATGTCAATTATCGCCGCAATATTGATTTTGATGCGGTGAAATATCGTTCTAAAGTACGAGCAATAGTAACTCATGCACATCTGAAACTTCAAGGAGAATTAAGTAATTTTCTGTTTCGTAACTGGAAGCAAAAAGTATACCAAACAGAATTGTTTGAAAACTTTCGCCAAGCTCATTTTAGCGCCCAAGCAGTTTATCAATTGCCTTTTACCGTTGCTGAAGGTTTAGCAGCTAAACATAAAATTAAACGAGAAGTTTTCTTGTCGCGCATCCAAGAAAGGATGACTTTGAATGAAAAATTACGTTTTCAGAATGCAGGTGAAAGTGCAAAAATCAACATTGATTTAGATTTAGCTCGACTTCCTTTAACCAAATTAGCACTATATATTCTTTCCTTACCCGCGAACACTCGAAAACAAAAACGGGATATTCTCAATCTAGCTTTAGAAAAATCTGCTCGCAAAATATTCCAAAAAGCACCAATGAAATTACAGCGAGTAGCAGCAGTTTTAGATTGCAGCCACTCAAGTTACGGCTCTTCGGAAAAGCGTCGTCGTCCTTTAGGTGTCGCTTTAGCTACTCACTATTTGTTAAAAACCGCATCTAAAGAATACAAAGATTTTTGGACGCTACCTCTAGTAGATCCATTGCAAGTACGTCCTCGCGGACAATCTAATTTAGCAACACCTTTATTAGATGCATTGGAATGGGGTGCAGACTTAGTAGTAATTGTATCCGATGGTTGCGAAAATGACCCGCCTTGCGGAGCAGCACAGGTATTAAGTATTTTTCGGAACCGCTTAGATACCGAAAATCGTACATCAATAGTTCACTGCAATCCAGTTTTCAACTCAGACGACTTTTCCGTGCGTTCATTATCTCCCGATATCCCAACAGTAGGATTGCGAGATGCACAAGATTTACCAACAATGTTAGGTTTTGCCCAATTTGCAAATGGTTCCGCTTCTTTATCAGAGTTGGAAGAATATTTGGAAGTTCGTAGTTGCGCTTTAGCGCTTCCTCTAGAAGGCGAAGACGGCGCAACTACGAACTAGTGAAAGTTATTATTATTAACTCCTAACTCCTAACTCCTAACTCCTAACTCTTAACTCCTAACTCTTAACTCCTAACTCCTAACTCTTAACTCCTAACTCCTAACTCCTAACTCCTATACCGTGGCACAAAAAAAGAATTTACTAACCGATATATCTTTAAAAGGATTAGAAATTGCTCCTTCTCAGGTTCGTGGAAGCGTGCGAATTGTACCGTTGCTCAGAAGTAATGTACGCGATGACTTACGTTTAATGAAACGCTCTTACAATGAAGATTTGGCTGTTGTTTCTCTAGAAAAAAATATTAATTATTATTCTTACGTTCCCCACGGGTTGGTGATGTCTTGGACTGATGATGGTAGCCCTGTTGCTGCTTTAGGAGGACAAATGTATAAATCCAAATCTGATGGCGAACGGGTTAATTGTGGTTGTGCTAGCGTGCGTTTAATGCATCGCATGAGAAAGCGTGAGTCAAATCATCAACTAAGATTCTTGCCGCTACATTTGGCAATGGAAGGTTTTCTTTCGATGTTTTTTTCTGGTCCCAATATTGCTTGGAGCGAATATTCTAAGTATGCTCTTTCGCATGGGTTAGGTTGCCGCTACGAAACTGCCTTTGAAGGACGTTATATTGCTAGATTAGAAGATGCTTTGCGAGTATTTGAAATTTATCCCAAACAAGTTGGAGTATTGATTTTTGTCGCGGAAGCTTTAGCATCGGCTTTTGTAGTTCCCACTCCGGAAGATTATCGTTTGCTACACGCGAGTTTATTAGAAGATTTTTATGGCGAATTAATTTTTCTATATGGTTTGCTGTACGATACAACTTTTCCTATGGATGTATCTGTAGAAGAATCGGAGATTAATGACTTAGCAAGTTTAAGATTAGCTATAGAAAAAATGCGAGCCGATTGGGCATCTTTTCAAGGTTTTATGGCTGAAGGAATTTTAGGTCGTCAATTGCAATCTAAAATAGTTTATAATGCTGGCCCATTTAAATTGCAGCGTTTTATTACTGATATACAGCTTAAAGAAGAAAATCATATTGGAGAAGCGATTGTCAGAGAAAATGGAGAATTAGAATATTTGAAAACCTTCCGTTTATCTACCGCACAAACTAAACGGGTTTACTTATTGAGTAAATTAGCCGAACATAATTGGAATATTAATGCTACTGCTAAAGCATTAGGTAATAATTACGATCAATTTGTTCATCGTTTAGAAAAAGCTGGTTTTGGTTACTTATTAAATCAACAAGTACGCGAGCAAGTTATTAAAAGAAGGCGAAAAAGATAGGGCATTGATAATTGGTAATTGGTAATTGGTAATTGGTAATTGGTAATTGATAATTGGTAATTGGTAATTGGTAATTGGTAATTGGTAATTGGTAATTGGTAATTGGTAATTACTAATTATTTAATTCAAAAATAAAAAAAATTGCCAGAGATTTTATCCTTCTGACAATTATATTTTCTCCTCAAATATTTTGTGGAAAAATCAAAATAATTGCTAACCTTTGAGGGCTTTTGTAAAATTTCTACGATAGGATTTACTACCAACAAAGCAAGCTGGCCATAACAGTGATAAAACAAGACGATTTACTAAGCTGTTGCTGAAATTAGTTCTTCTAAATCCAGTCCAAAACTTCCAAACACCGCCTACGTAAGCGACAATTAGTAAACCAGCGAAAACTCCACCCATTTTTATCTACTCCAAAAAAAGAATATTTTTTACCATGATTTAGCGCAAGAGTCAATAATTACACTCCCATACTCTAGTTTAAGATAGGCTTTCCTGTTGCATCCAGTTATTGGAGGAGTGGGGGTAAGAGTGAGGAGTTAGGAGTTCAGAGTGAGGAGTTAGGAGTTAGGAGTAGTGGATATAGGAGATAGGAGATAGGAGATAGCACATAACTCAGCACAATGTTGGGTTTCACTATGTCCTTTCAGACACGCTGCGCTAACCTTCAGCCCAACCTACGCCATAAACGATCTTCTGCCAGTAAAAGACTTGCTAATTGCTACTCCTAACTCCTAACTCCTAACTCCTAACTCCCAACTCCCAACTCCTAACTTCTAACTCCTAATTCCTACTCCTAATTCCTACTCCTAACTCCTAACTCCTAACTCCTAACTCCTAACTATTCCCCATACCCGATGCCCCATGCCCTACTACCTACACAATATCTTTCCGCTTGAGTAATACTAAAGCGATAATCAAATAAACCAACGTATGAATTCCTAGAATTCCCCAATTCAATCCTAAATTATCGAAAGTCGCGTCATACACTGAAGATGTGGCAAAAATATCGTCTAATGAAGGTGCCCCAGGAGTTGCTTCTGGAACCATTTCGTTAACGTCAACTAAAGCACCGTAAGCGCCCATCGACCATCTGCTAATAGTTAACCATCCGAGTTTTGCCGATAATCCTTTTAGTTCAAACAGTACCCCGGAAAGAATTATCTGAGGAATCATTATTAAAGGCAGTATGCTGTTGGCTTCGTTTTCGTTTTTAACTGCTGCGGAAATCATTAAGCTGAGGCTAACGCTTGCTAATAATGTTAAAAAAGTTGTGATTCCTAAGCCTACCGACCAAGGCATGAGATTATATTCTGGCGATTTGAAACCGATTACAACTGTGAGAACAATTAATAAAGTTTGTAAAAAAGTTAAGCCGGAACGAATCAGCACTTTAGAAGCTAAATAGGGCAGTAGACCTAAATTAATCAGTCTTTCCCTAGCATAGATAGCAGATTCCTTGACAATTTCCCTTACCGAACTCGAAAGTCCTACCCAAATACCAATACAGGCAAAGATAAATAATACTTTGAGTGCTAGGGGACCTTGGGTAATTTCTCGCGTGTCTAACTTAGCTAAAGGAGTTTCGTTTCTTAATATCCAAGCTGTTAACGCGATCGCAATGGGTCCCGATATCAAGGCGAATATCCAACTGGCGCTATCTCTAACTACTAATTGAAAGTACCGCTGGCTCAGTAATATCAACTGTTTAAATGGGGATATGCCGGTATGAATTTTACGGTCGGGTTTCTTTTTGGTATCTTTCCCCGGTTTAAGTAAATTGCCAACGTATTTTTCAAAGTATGATGAATTTTGGTATCTTTGCGACCAGTGTTTTACTGTTTCTACTACTTCTTTTGGACTTCCACCTTGGTCTAATTTGATATAAATATCGGAAAAATACTTTAATTCCTTTGACGGCATTTCAAAGTAATTTAGCGCTTCATTTGGAGGCCCGTAGTAACATAATTTGCCACCCCTACCCATAAAGGTGATTCTGTCGCAAACTTCAATATTTGCAGTGGCATGAGTAACTAATATTACCGTTCTTCCTTGGTCTGCTAATTCCCGCAGCAGTCGCATCATCTCCTTATCCAAGCCGGGATCGAGTCCAGATGTGGGTTCATCAAGGAAGAATAATTTGGGGTCGGCGAGTAATTCGACACCAATACTTACCCGCTTGCGCTGTCCCCCACTAAGATTGCTAATAAAATTAGTTCTGACGTGAGTTAATTTGATTTGGTCGAGGGTTCTTTCTACTACTGCTTTTACATCCGTATCGGGGGGAAGTCTTAATTTGCAGGCGTATGCTAAAACTTCTTCTACACGTAAATCTGGATGTACGATGTCATCTTGGGGTACATAACCAATTTGAGAGCGATAAACAGCCCAATTTTTGCGTAAATTATCTCCGTTCAGATATACCGAACCCGATGTAACTGGGGCAATTCCCAATAAAGATTTCATCAAAGTTGACTTACCGGCACCGCTTCCACCCACCAAAGCAACTAGCTGCCCAGTTTCAATTACTAAAGAAACATCATCAAGGATAGCTTTTTGAGCGCCACCTTTTACTTTGACAATTCGCCGTAACTGCTGAACATCAAGACGAACTTGGCTGCCGTTATTTAATAATTCTAAATATTCTTTTGTATAAAGTAAAGAAAACGGACCAATTTGAATTTTGCTACCATCGGTTAATTTGACACGTTTAGAAATTCGTTCGCCGTTGACAAAAGTACCGTTGCTGCTGGAATCTTGAAGAAAATAACCGCCTTGCCCATCCGGTAAAAGAGTTGCGTGTATGCGAGATACCGTAGGTGCATCCAACTGCATTGACGAATAATTATCTGGTTTCAAACCACGTCCAAGCTGTATGGGAGATTGTTTTAAACCTTTGAAAACTAAACGCCGATTGCTAGGTATATTAACTGGAGTATCAGTTGGATGAAAGTAAGTTAAATGAATTTGGTTGTGAGCTGATTGTCCGATTTGAAGTTGCAATTTATCCTTTAATAAGCAGCCAGTTGCATCAATTCGGTTTCCATTAATAAAAAGACCATTGCGGCTGGGTTTTGTGCCATCACCATCAAAAAGCCGATAGTCTTTTCCTTCTTTTTTTAAAACCACTTGTCTTCTAGAAATTACTTCCCAACCCACAGGAACATCTAGATCGGCCCATTCAAGCCCGCGTCCCAAGCGATGCTCATCTTCCTTCAGGTAAAGCCGTAAAATTTGACCTTGATTATTTAATTCTAAATAAGGTTCGGGACTTACAAGCGTTGGTTTGTCAAAGCTATGAGTCATTTGGATTTTGGATTTTGGATTTTGGATTTTAGATTTTAGATTTTGAGGACACTGCTAAATTAGGGTTTTCCCTATAAACAAGTGTCTGGGTTTTAAAAATATGATTTATTTAGATTAAAGAATTACCAAGTTAAATTGACATTAATAGATGCAAAACTGTTATCTTTGAAGATAACTACAATAGCTACATCTCAAAAAGATATTTTTCGTAGAGGTACGACACCATAGTTGTCTGATTTTGAACTAATTCTGTAATTATTTGTGTCTATTTACTTAAAAAAAGCAGATATCGCCTATGTTAGTCAATAGGTATTCTGAAATAACACGTATATATTATGAAACATTTATATTATGAAACATTAAGTATGAAGATATTTGTGAATCTTGATAGGTAAGTATGCAGCTATTTAACTAAATTCAGAAAAAAGTATGTTTGCACGTAAGTTTGTGCGATTTGGATTTTTAATATTACTTACACTTTTATATGGAGGATGCGAATCCTCGAATATACTCCCAGAAAAAGTAACTATAGGCGTAGTCAGCTATGGAGAAGAAGATATTTCACTCGATAAATACGAGCGCTTTAAAAACTACATAGCATTACAAACAAAGTCAATTGTAGAATTAGAACCGGCTTACAACGAAATACAAGCTATCGATCAAATCCGTCGCAACCGCTGGGATATTGTTTTTGCACCCCCAGGTTTAGCGGCGATCGCCATTGATAAACAACTTTACGAACCTCTATTTTCAATGGGTGAAGTCAGTAGCAGGCAGCGTTCGTTACTGATAGTCCGAAACGATAGCCCAATTGAAAAAATACCGGATTTAGCGAATAAAACCATTGCTTTGGGTCAAATAGGTTCTGCTGCTGGCTATTATGTTCCTTTGTACGACCTTTACGGTTTAACTCTAAGTGAAATCCGTTTTGCTCCCACTCCTAAAACAGCACTCCAATTGCTAGAAGAAGGTAGCGTTGATGCTGTTGCTTTATCTGAAAAGAACTTTGAAATTTATCTGCGACAGTTTAGGGGAACAAAGTTTAGAATTATACATACAAGTCGTTGGATTCCGCCAGGATTAGTACTGCTATCACCAGCTGTTGAACGAAATCGCGAAAAACAAATCCGGCAATTTATGAGTGAAGCTCCAGCAAATATTACATCGGATGCTGGTTATATTCCCAACGTTAAAGTTACTGGATACAAGCAATTTATTCAGCTAATTAAAAAAGTTCAACCTTTAGAGGCACGAGCCAAGGAAACACCAGCAGTTTTGCGACCCAAGTCTAATAATAACAATAATTGAGCATCAGCTTCTCTTAAGTAGTTGTGTCTACATTAAATACATAAAAAACTCAAAATTTACAGCATATTTCATGATAGTATGAGGTAATTTTGGGCACTCCATCAATATGTGTATATATTATCAGTAAAGTTTTATAATACCTTTAGGAGTAACAAATAAATGTCTGTGCCCCCTTTCACAA
>ERZ1740052.196-NODE-196-length-20799-cov-5.185114_pt1 | contig 20799 bp, 20 predicted proteins | sample MGYA00581750_ERZ1740052 | MGnify/ENA primary metagenome ERZ1740052 (study PRJEB43018, sample SAMN04849743) | marine metagenome | isolation source: floating plastic debris | place: Pacific Ocean | collected 2008-08-30 | study: EMG produced TPA metagenomics assembly...
AAATGAACGTAAACGCAGAAATGAATATCAGAGGCTATCTGCCCTTACAAAAATCAGCAGACGAAGAACCGATAAGGTGAGCGAGCCCAAGAAGACAAACATCAGCGTGCAGCTGATACCCCCTCGCCACCATCGTTTTTTGGCCAGGTTCCAAATAGTAGAGCCAAGGAAAAAGCCAAAGAACAAAGGAAGCGTCGTCAGGATCAGAGTGCCGAGCGCGATCGCCCCCGATTCAATCAGCCCAGGCAGCGACCACAGCATGGCCGGGCCGATAGTTGCGATCGCACTCAGCAGTAGCCCCAGACAAATCGTGCCTGGCAGCCAGCCACTGTTGAAATATTTTGAAAGCGCACGCTTCAGGCGCATTCCACTACTTTGATGGCGATAGAGCCGCCGCATTCTCATTTTGCGGGTCAGCTGTCGCCGACGAACATTAGCCATAGTTTCAAGCACCCAATTTGAAAATAGGCCATTCTATTTTTCCCACTGGGCTGTGGCTGCAATAGCTCATAAACGAAATGTGTTGATTTAGTTACATATAGCGTGTTGGTTTGATGCGCCCTTTTTCCATCATGCCAGAGAGCGATCGCACATAGCTGTATCGCGTATAGCCTTGCAGACGCGAATTAGAGCGATCTACTCCTTCATTATTCAGAGGTCGTTGGTGCGACCCGGTCGATAGCTGTGCCAAAAGCTACAACGCTAAATGTGGTATTAATCGCCGTTTTCTCTTTAAAGGATCTGTTTGTTGCATCTTTTGATACGTTTGCCTGCGTGATTACCACAGAACTCGATCAACAAATATTAAGGGATTCAATCTACAAACAAAAAAGAAGCGGAAACAACATTGTTTCCGCTTCTTTCTATTCAGACTACGATTCGAGCCAGGCTATCACGTGCAAATTGCTATCGAGCACCTGCCATCGCGGGTACCTTAGCTGTTTTCTGCATCTCAGCCAAAATAGCCGACACATTCGCCTTGGCATCGCCAAAGAGCATCTGCGAATTGTCCATGTAGAACAGTGGGTTGTCTACTCCGGCATAGCCAACAGATAGGCTGCGCTTCATTACCACGACATTTGCCGCGTTCCACACTTCCAACACAGGCATGCCTGCAATGGGGCTAGTCGGATCGTTCAGCGCGCTAGGATTCACGGTGTCGTTCGCGCCAATGACTAGCACCACGTCTGTCTCAGAGAAGTCATCGTTAATTTCGTCCATTTCTAGCACTACGTCATAAGGGACGTTGGCTTCTGCGAGGAGTACGTTCATGTGCCCAGGTAAGCGACCGGCAACCGGATGAATGCCAAAGCGGACGTTGACACCGCGATCGCGCAAAATCTTTGTGATATCGGCAACCGCGTGCTGCGCCTGCGCCACTGCCATGCCATAGCCCGGCGTGATAATTACACTGCTCGCATCGTTCAACAGCTCAACGGTTTCTTCCACAGTCGTTGAAGTCGCGTCGCCGCCTGGTGCAGTACTGCCACCGCCACTAGCCGCCGCGCCCTGACCAAAGCCACCCGAAATCACACTGATGAAAGACCGATTCATCGCCTCACACATAATGATGCTCAAAATCGCGCCACTGCTGCCAACCAGCGCACCCGTCACAATCAGCAGATCGTACGAGAGCATACCGCCCGCCGCCGCTGCTGCCCAGCCAGAGTAGCTGTTCAGCATAGAGATGACCTCCGGCTTATCTGCGCCACCATTGGCTGCATCTAGGTGCATACCGAGCAGACCGGCCAAGCCGCACATGCCGAGTAATGCAGGTAGTCCAGCTGTGCCTTCCGCGCCCATAAATACAAAGCCGAGGGCAACCGTGCCAACGAGCAGACCGATATTTAGCAGATGGCGTCCGGGCAGAGTTAATGGCTTGCTGCTGATAATCGCTTTCAGCTTGCCAAAGGCGATCACCGAGCCAGTAAAGGTCACCGCGCCGATAAACACACCCACGTAGATTTCAATCATGTGAATGGTTTCTTCTGCGCCTACTAACCCAGACTCTGGCTGCAAGTAGTTACCGATGCCAACTAGCACTGCTGCCAATCCGACAAAGCTGTGTAGCACTGCTACCAGCTCAGGCATTTCCGTCATCTCAACGCGAGACGCGAGGAATGCACCAATGACTACGCCGGGCACAATCACCGCAACGAGTGCGCCGTAGTTGGTCACACCAGCACCGAAGGCGGTTGCGCCAATGGCTAAGGCCATCCCAGCCATGCCGTAAAAGTTACCGCGCTTGGCCGTTTCCTGATTTGATAGGCCGCCCAGGCTCAAAATGAACAAGACGATAGCCGCAATATAGGCGACCGTCACTAAATTGTTGGACATGAATTAATTCCTTTGATTGCTGTAGCTGCTTGTTTTTGAGGGGTATTTACTTGCGGAACATTTTGAGCATTCGCTGGGTAACGAGGAAGCCACCGGAGATGTTGATGGTGCCGACTAGGATTGCGATCGCGCCCAACACAGTCGTCGTACTCCACTCACCCGTCAGCTGTAGCAATCCACCAATGATGATGATGCCGCTAATCGCATTGGTCACACTCATCAGTGGCGTGTGCAGCGATGGGCTCACATTCCAAATCACCTGCCAGCCCACAAAGCACGCCAGAATAAACACCGTGAAGTGGGAGAGGAAAGATGGCGGTGCCGATAGGCCCAACGCCACCACGCCACAGAGCAAAGCACTCAACCCTACCCACTTGACGATGGGAGAAGATTCTTTCGTCTCAGCGACTGGCGCAGCGACCTCAACCGGCTTCGCCGGTGCAGCGGGTGCGGGCGGAGCCGCCTTACGAGGTGCAGGCCAAGTCACTTCCCCAGCGTGGGTAATGAGCGCGCCGCGTACCGCTTCGTCTTCAAAGTCGACCTTGTATTCTTCTGAGCCGCCCATATCGCTGAGCAAGTGATATAGGTTGGTGCCATATAGCTGACTGGCCTGGCTGGCCATTCGGCTGGGAAAATCGGTAATACCTACAATCGTGACGCCCTGGTGCGCGTACACCTCATTGGACTTAGTCACCGCGCAGTTTCCGCCCTGCTCAGCGGCCATATCTACAATCACAGAGCCCGGCTTCATCAGCTCTGCGGTTTCTTTGGTGATAAGCAAAGGCGCACGCTTGCCAGGAATCAGCGCAGTCGTAATGATAATATCGACATCTTTCGCCTGCTCCGCAAACAGCTCCATTTCCGCCGCGATAAATTCGGGGCTCATAGTCTTGGCATAGCCACCAGAGCCAGTGCCGTCTTCTTCAAACGTCAGCTCTAGGAACTCGCCGCCTAGGCTTTCCACCTGTTCTTTCACCACAGGCCGCGTATCAAATGCGCGCACAATCGCGCCCAAGCTCTTCGCCGCACCAATCGCTGCTAGGCCCGCTACACCTGCGCCAATCACGAGCACTTTGGCCGGTGGCACCTTCCCCGCTGCGGTAATTTGCCCGGTAAAGAATCGACCAAACTGATTCGCCGCTTCAATCACCGCTCGGTAGCCAGCAATATTCGCCATGGAGCTGAGCGCGTCCATCTTTTGCGCCCGGCTAATGCGAGGAATCGCGTCCATCGCTAACACCGTGGCATGCCGGTTCGACAACCGGTCTACCAGCGCTTGGTTCTGCGCGGGCCAAATAAAGCTAATGAGCGATTTGTCAGCCCCTAGCATGTCAGCTTCGTGCTGGCCGTTGGGATGCGCTTGCGGTGGCTGCACCTTGAGCACCACATCTGCGCGGGCCCATAGCTCGGTTGCTGTATTTACAATTTCGCAGCCTGCTAATTCGTAAGCCTCGTTATTAAAGTTGGCATCCGCTCCGGCTCCATTCTCAATGAGAACGTCAAACCCGAGCTTTTGTAATTTTTTGACGGTGGCAGGCGTTGCCGCTACGCGCCGTTCACCGGGGGCGACTTCTTTGGGAACGCCGATTTTTTTGGACTGTGTGGGCGTGTCTTCGCTGGCCCGCGAACGGTCCTTATCAATTGCCAGAGTCATGGCATCTCCTACTTCTAAACAAGCAAATTTAAACGTTTGGGCAGTTTAAATTTTGACAGAAGAGAAATAGAGTCCCCTTGTCTTCACAACAAAGATTGACGTCTGTTTGGAAAAGTTTTTGAAGGGCTTCGTGACTCTACACACTCCAACAACACACTTGAGAAACCGTCCACCGACAGAAGTCTGTGATCTGCGTGCAGTGTTAGACGTAGTATAAGAAAAGCGGCCTGTTAAGATTTGCAACTGAGGGAAGTCTCCCAACAGTTTCTATCTACAGACAGCTGCCCATCGTCTTTACATCCAGTTTTTAGCCATCCCTTTGGTTTGAGGAGTTATCGCGAATGTCTGCTAAGCGTTCTATGTTTCGGTTGTTGTCAGGGCTAGCCCTTTCTGGCGCGGCAATTGCCACAACGCTATCGACACTACCTGTGCAACCAGGTATGGCACAAACAGGCCAGGGCCTCACAATTTTTGGCGGTGTTGATTCAGAGTTCCGCTTGCCCTTCACCCTCAGAAGCAACTCACCTCGTAACACGCGCGCGCACTACTTCTTACGGGTCCCCGGCACACGGATGGAAAGGGCTGTTTCTAAGCTCCGCATCAGCTATCCTGAGGCCTTTACCAACCGAAGCGGCTCCTTTGATACTGATCGGATTGAAGTTCGTCGCGGTCGTGGTACAGGTGGTCGTGAGATTGAAGTAGATGAGGTGGTATGGATTCCTGAGTCTAGCCAGCTCGAAATTTACATGGCTGAAGATATTCCGGCTGACACTAGCTTTGTGATCGCTATGTCTGGCATTCGCAACCCTAACCGCTTCGGCATGCATCGCTTTAATCTGCAAGCGGAGTCACGTGGCGAAGTTTTACCCAGATACGTAGGCACCTGGGAATTGTTGGTGGCAGAAGAAGACTAGCCTTTTTGCTTCGTAAATTCTTTCCACTGCCTCGACCGGTTATTGAATCGGTCGAGGCAGTTTTGTTTAGTTCTTTCGGTTTGACCCGGTTGCACAAGCGCCTGTAAGTCGGTAAGATGCAGAATCTGTGCCTGTCTGTTCGTTTTAGCAAAAGATGCGTTTAACCAAAAGACAGCGCCTAACCCATAAAAGAATTTCGCGTCCTTAACGTCAGGCTGATACAAAGCAGGCTAACTAAAGAGACCGTAGCACCAGGAGATTTAACATCATGACGAAGCGTACCCTTGGCGGCACTTCCCGCAAGCGCAAGCGTGTCTCTGGCTTCCGCGCCAGAATGCGTACAAAAAATGGCCGTAATGTAATTAAGGCAAGACGCAGCAAAGGCCGTGCTCGTCTTTCTGTTAGCTAGTTAGCTGTCAGTAGCTGTGGCTCTTCCTCCGCAGAACCGGCTGCGTTCTAATCGTGATTTTGGCAGGGTTCACCGTAAAGGCAAGCGCGCTGCCACTCGGCATTTGGCTGTGAGAGCGCTGAAGTGCAAATCGCCTGTTAGCGCTGGTAAAAAGAAGCTTAGTGGCAGCACTCGCCAAAATAAAGACCAGAATAAAGAAGATAAAAGCGCAGATGGATCTCCGTTTGCGCTTTCGTCGTGTAAAGGTAAGGCTCCAGCTGAGAAGCTAGGGCCGCGATTTGGCGTTTCTATCAGTCGCAAAGTCAGTAAGCGTGCGGTGGTGCGCAATCGTATCAAGCGGCAGCTGAAGGCGATTATTCGCGATCGCTTTATGGCGATAGACCCCGCTTGGCAAATCGTGATTGTGGTAAGACCTCCAGCAGTAGAGTGCAGTTTTGACGACTTTTTGAGAGAATTAGAATATCTGTTACAAAAGTTAGCGATTGTAAAGCGCTAAAAGAGGTGTCCCATGGCTGTTAAAGAAGACCTGTACTACGAAGGTGGTCCTCATATTGGTGAGCTGATTTTTAATATCGCGCTTGCTTTTACGATTATTTGTATTCCGTTGACAGTGGGTGCGCTGGTACGAGCGCTCTGGCTGCGCTATCGCATTACCAGCCGGCGGATCTCGATTACCGGTGGCTGGATGGGGCGCGATCGCACAGACATCATCTATTCAGAGATTGCGAAAGTAGTCACCGTTCCCCGTGGCCTAGGTGCTTGGGGTGATATGGTCTTTACCCTCAAAGACGGCAGCCGCATTGAGCTACGCGCCGTACCTAACTTCCGTGATGTGTACGACTACGTTACCGACAAAATCTCGCCCAATGCAAAAGTAGCGAGCGGTGCCGCTGGGGTTGCGTAGCTTCTATTGCTAAGGCAAGTGTGCGCGGAGTACGGTTAACCGAAAGCAAAACCACGCTCTGCGCTTGTCAAATAGACTGTTTCTATAAAATTGGTGGCACCGGCATCGCCAACACCTCCAATATTCAGATAAATTGGACTTAATAGCCTTCATAAAAGAGCGCGCATGGACTTCGGTATCGGCTTCCTTTCAAACAACGTAATGCTGCCAATCCTAGATTTTTTCTATGGGATTGTGCCTAGCTACGGGCTGGCAATTGTCGCCCTCACCTTAGTAATTCGCTTTGCGCTTTACCCGCTTAACGCTGGGTCTATCCGCAACATGCGAAAAATGAAGGTTGCCAATCCGATCATGCAAAAGCGCATGGCCGAAGTCAAAGAGCGCTACAAAGACGACCCCGTCAAGCAGCAAGAAGAAATCAAAGGCCTGTATTCAGAATTTGGCAATCCGCTAGCGGGCTGCTTTCCGGTCGTGCTGCAAATGCCCATCTTGTTTGCGCTGTTTGCCACGCTGCGAGGATCGCCATTTGCCGATACCGCTTTGCCCGTAAACCTCAAGCTGATGCCTCAAGAAGCCATTGAGCAGGTAGAGCAAGCGCCTTTGGTCACCAAGCCTAGCAACGTTTTTGTTGCCGACGGTGAGCACTTCCGTGTGGGCGCGGTGGTCTCTACGGGTAGCAAGCTAGCCGTTGGCGACACGACCAAAATTGAGCTGCGCTCGATCGATGACAAGTCGCTAGACGAGCTGCGCGAAGAGTATAGAGAAGAAGGCGTCGACATTACACCTGAGTGGGAAGTGACCAAGGGTGAAGAGCTGATAGCCATTCAAGAAGATGGCACAATCAAGGCGCTGGCTGCTGGGGACGTCACCATTCAAGCCAAAGTTCCTGGCCTTGCGGCTGACAAAGGATTTCTCTTTATCGAAAAGCTTGGCCGTATTGGCGTCACAGGTGAAGAGGGTGAAATCCACTGGGATATCCTCGGGATGATTATCTTCTTTGGTATTAGCCTGTATGTGTCTCAGCAGGTAACCAACTCGGGTAACGCTGCAAGCCCTGAGGGTGAAGACGATCCGCAGAAGGCGATCGCAAAGTTTACACCGGTCATTTTCTCCGGTATGTTCCTGTTCTTCCCGCTGCCTGCTGGTGTACTCATGTACATGGTGATTGCCAACATGTTCCAAACGGCACAGTCATTCATCCTTTCTAGAGAGCCTCTCCCTGAGAACCTTCAGAAGCTGGTCGATGCGCAGGCCAAGTCTGCGGGCAAAGGCAGCAGCGACAATCGCAAAACCCTCGCCTTTGAGCCTGGCGCGGCTAAGCGTGCGGCTAAGGCTGAAAACAGCAAAGGTAAAGCCGGTAAGAATAGCAAGGCAGATAAAAAGAAAGTCTCCAAGAAGAAAGCTTCCAAGTAAGGACTACTTTAAAGGTATTTCTTTGGCCCATCTGTCATGCGACAGATGGGCCTTTTTTATAGATTTGGGAGGTCAAGAGGCTGTGATGATGAGCGGTCGCCATTTGCCTCGGTATATGCAAAGTACAGACTGATATAGTATGAATATTGCGAATCGACAGGCATTAGAGCAGATAGGCAAAAGACTATGGAAAAGAGCATTGGCTGGCTAGAAAAATTGCTGAAGCTGCAAGGCCTAGACGCTACCGTGAGCGGAAACCAAACCACCGGAGACCTGGGCGACGACAGCTACTGGCTGACGATTGATACTGCTAGCTTGTCGGAGGAGCAGGTTACTGCACTGATTGGCGATCGCGGCATCGTTCTCGACTCTGTGCAGTACCTGGCCAATACCATCTTGAACATGGGCGTAGAAAAGGATGAGCAGCACTCCTACACCATAGAAATTAATGGCTATCGCCAGAAGCGCCAGGCGGAACTAAAGCAGCTGGCCGATGAAGCCGCCAAAGAAGTGCTAGAAAACGGCATTGCTGAGCACGAGGTAAAAGGCCTCTCTTCCGCAGAACGTCGGCAGGTGCATGGCTTACTGGGTGACTACGAGAAGATTGAAACTTTCAGCCGAGGCAGAGAACCCGAGCGGCATCTGGTGGTCAAGCTAGTGAGCGCAGACGCTGCTGCTGAGACAGATACAGCGTCCGAGTAGTTTTTTAAGACAACAACACGCCTCTAGAAACAACACGCCTCTAGAACCATGAGAGCTATCCATATTCCGCAGATTGTTAACGCGCCGAACAAAACAATCGCGCTAGATGTCAGTGAGCATCTGCCTCAGCTAGACACGCTAACGCCTGTAAAAGGTGAGCTGAGCGTATCTCATCGAGGTACTTTTTTAGACGTAAGAGCCAAAGCCGAGGCGATTATGACGCTGGAGTGCGATCGCTGCTTGCAAAGCTACAACACGAGGGTGCAGGTCAACGCCTCAGAAATTCTGTGGCTAGAAGAACCCGTCGTAGACGATTCGGTACTCGAAAAAGAAGTAGAACTCGAAGATCTCGTCGAGTCCTTGCCGCCGCAAGGCTACTTTAGCCCTAACGATTGGCTCTACGAGCAAATGTGCCTCGCCATTCCCCAAAAGCAAATTTGCAACGCCGACTGCTCAGGCATCGAGATCACCAGCAATCCACCCGAGGTCGAGGTTGACCATCGGTGGGCAGCGTTGTCTCGCCTAAAGCAACAGCTGGCGGAGTAAGGTCAAACTCCCGGCATTCCCACAAACCCCGGCTGCTGCTTAATCCGCTCAATCCAATTCATCACCCACGGATACACCTCTAGCGGCACCTGCCCGTCGCGAGAAAGGGCTACGTAGGGAAAGACGGCAACATCTGCAATGGTTAAGCGATCGCAGGCGAGCCAATCTCGCTGAGTAAGATGCTGCTCTAGCTGCTGCAGGATGAATGTCGCCTTTTTGCTGGTTTGCTCAATGTCGATAGTCGACACCTTGAAAAGGTGATAGAGCCTAGCAAACTCTGGGCCCTGACGGACTTCGCCAGCGGTGGTTGAGAGCCAGCGCATCACCTGTGCCATGGGTAGCGCCTCTAGCGGGAGCCACTTATCGGCTTCAGCCCCGCCATACTGCCGGGCCAAGTACACCAAAATTGCCTGTGCATCGGCTAAGACGACATCACCATCTTGTAATACGGGTACCTGGGCGAAGGGATTTAGCGCCAAAAAGTCGGGCTGCTGATGTTCGCCCTTTTCCAACGCAATGTCGATGTTCTCATAGTCGATGCCTAAAAAAGACATGAGTAGCTTCGCTTTGTAAACGTTGCCAGAGAGGGGATGGCCGTAGAGCTTTAGCATAGAAGCAGTGCTGAATGAACAGTAGGTTGAAACCGAGCGATAAGCCAGCGCCTTGGGGGGCGGCTTGTGCAAAAGGCGCACTCGCGATCTTATTAAACCGATCGTTCGGTATAGTGTCAATAAATGGGGCGATATGCACAAGACAGCTGCCCCTACCTCTTGATTTTGTCTCTATGCCTAAGGAAACGCTGCTACCCATTTTATTTCATCTCTTTCGGCAGCATGGCTATGATGGGGTCAGTGTGAGCAAAATTTCGGCAGCAACAAAGCTGGGCAAAGCTAGTTTGTACCATCATTTTCCGGGTGGCAAGGCAGAAATGTTGACTGCTACGCTGAGTTATTCGCAGCAGTGGTTTGAAGAGAACATTTTGCAGGTGCTGGCTTCAGAAGGTGCCGCCTTGGACCGATTTCAACAGATGTGCGATCGCCTCAGCGAACTCTACAGCGCCGGTGAGCAGCCTTGCTTGCTAGCAACGTTGACTGTGGGGCAAGCTCACAGCGTGTTTCACGAGTCTGTGAAGCGGCGATTAGAGGGATTTTTGGCTGCGATCGCACATGTTCTTTCCGAGGCAGGCCTCCCGTCGGCGCTGGCTCAGCAGCGTGCAGAAGATGCCATTATCGCTCTGCAAGGCGCGCTGATTTTGTCGAGAGGGTTAGATAGCTCAGCACCCTTTATAAGAGAGATGGCACAGCTGACAGAGAAACTGTGTGAAAAGATATCGGGTTGAGACTTTTATCGTCCTCTTGAAAGTGTTGTGCTCAACACTCTTGTAAATTGTCCGGATAAATAAACTTAAGTGTTCATTTTATTTTCTTGTTGTTTTCGCTGCGCAACCATTTGAAATCTTGATATGCAAGCGGCTAATGCTTTTTTCGCATTTCAATTATTCTCCTTATTTCTCTTCATCGAAAATCGACCAAGTTCATATTTGACGACACTTTACGTGCTGTTTAGGCGCTTGTTTTGTTTTGGTAGACTTGATGTAAAAACGTGATCTTCATTACATTTTTATCTGAAGAGAATCAGTGTAAAACCGCTATAGGCACTGCCTAGTAAAGGCCCGGAAGGTTTTTGTATGCCTTGAGACGTAGCCTCTCGTATCGTTGTCTATGAAGTTGACATAAATTCTGATCGGGGTTTGAATAAGGACAGTTCAAAACAGGGCACCGCCAAAACCGCCCGACTCGATCATCGTCTCTTGATTGAGTGCATCTCCGAAGTTGTCATTATCGAAAGTCTTATCTGATTCGCTCATATGCCCCATCAGCGACTGTTGGTACTCTGTGAAATTTGTCTGGCTTGATGTTTTCCCAAACTCGAAAGTTGCCTCGGCACACATACCTCAGCACACATTTAGATAGTCAGTTAGATAGTCAATTCACTTTCGTCATCGAGCGCTCGCCCAAGCGCTGTATATTGTCATGCTGTAGGCACTTCCGACCTCTACAGCTATTTAGCGCTGCTGCGCATCTGTCATAGTCCTTTCCCATATAGCGAACTGCTAAATGCATTCAGCAGTTCGCGCCGCACTTAGCTAGTAAGTGTAGTGGTTCTAGTGATTACGCATGCACAAAGCTAAGTGCGCAAAGCTATAGCAGAATTGTTCAAAAGCTTAGCGCCCAATTCAGCACTTGCCAAAGAGTAAGTGCACTGTTTTGAGTGGCTATGTGTTGTTGATCGCAAACTCAAGGACTGTACAGATTAAGAGAACGCATAGAACATGCGAGAAAGAAGAAATTTACGAGAACACGCGGTCTACGTCGAACAAGGCCTCTAGTCGCTAGCGTCTAGCTGCCTATATTCGGCTGCCGTGCATATCAGGAGAATCATTTCAATATGGATAATGCATCAATGAACAACAACATGGCATCCAACCACAGCGGTATGAGCCACGGTGGTATGAGCCATGGTGGCCCCAAGCAAGGTAGTTTTGTTGATCCGATGGATCATATGAATGACCCAGTACAAAAGCTAATTGACAGTACTAGCCACACACACACGGCTGTCAAAAGTGGAGCTTGGTCTAATCCTAAAACCTGGAGTAATGGCAAAGTGCCTGGCAACAATGCCAAAGTCTTGATCAAGAAGGGTGCTGTGGTGACCTATGACCAAGTCAGTGATGCTCGCCTAGAGACCGTTTCGATTGAAGGCAACCTTAAGTTTGCGACGAACAAAGATACGCAAATCAAGGTCAAGACGATTCTGAATGGCTCAACGGGCCGGTTGGACATTGGCTCAGCCGGGCAGTCTGTTGCCGCTGATAAGCAAGCACAAATTATCTTTACTAGCGACAGCGGTATTGACAAGAAGTGGGATCCTAACCAGCTCAGTAAAGGACTCGTAAGCCACGGTGTGGTGAACATTTACGGTGCGGATAAGGCAGACAAGCTAGAGCTGGTGGGCGATGCCGCCAAAGGATCTAGTGTGCTGAGGTTCAATGACTCGCCTCAGGGCTGGCAGGTGGGCGATCGCATTGTTCTTGGCGGGACCAACTATGTCTTCCGAGGCAAAGACAGCGACAACTCCCGCTTCCAAGACGAAGTCCTCACCATTACTAGCATCAAGGGCAAAGAAGTTCGCTTTGTAAATGAAGACATAAAGTCCGGCAATCGCAACGTGCTGCGCTTTGACCATACCCGCAGCAACCTGGCAAACTCTGCCAATAAGCTCAGCCTGTACGCTGGCAACCTCAGCCGCAACGTCACCTTCGAGACAGAGAACGGCAAAAACGTGCCTATCGACCGCCGAGCCCACGTCATGCTGATGCACAACCCCAACGTCAAAGTCCTGAATGCAGGCTTCTATGAGCTGGGCCGCTCCGATAAATCAAAGCCGGTAGACGATGTTGGCAAAAACGTTGACGGCTCCAACGGCAAAGGAACAAATGTCAGAGGTCGCTATGCGCTGCACCTGCATCGCACGGGCGCAGACGATATCAACGGTCAGGCGGCTATCCTTCGTGGTAATGCGGTAGAAGGGAGCCCTGGGTGGGGTATTGTGCAGCACGACAGCCACGCTGGCCTAGAAGATAATGTTGTTTTTGACGTGGTGGGTGCAGGCATCGCCGCCGAATCGGGCAACGAAATCGGCTGGTGGACCGACAACCTTACGATTAAAACAACAGGAATCTCTCTCGGTCAGGCGCAAAAAGAGCGCAACATTCGCGAGCGGCGCTACGACTTTGGTATTCAGGGTACGGGCTACTGGATTCAGGGCGCGGGCCTGATAAAAAACAAAGACAACACGGCCATTAGCTCCAACCAAACGGGTATGGAAGTGTTTGGTAGTGTGCTGGAGCCCAGTCTATACAAGCGCGATGCGACGACGCTGAAGGTTGCCAACTTGCCCCCTGAGCTGAAGAAGCTCTTTCCCGCAGGGCAAACCGAAGTCGACATTCGCGATGTGCCCATGGCCGAAATTGATGGCTTCGAGAGCTACAACGCTTCGATCGGCCTGCGAATTTGGGCGCACAACACCAACTTTGACGGCGAGCTGAACTTCAGCACGCCCTACCCTAAGACTGCGCACGAAGGGCGATCGCTCATCAAAGATGCCAAGCTTTGGGAAAACCGTTTCGGTGGCGCGTTCGTAGAATACAGCAGCAATGTCGACATCAAGGACAGCTTGATTCTGGGTCGAGACAATGGCCCTCTACTCGCGGGCGGCCAAGGACTGTTCCACATCCAGGCGAGCTATGGCTCCGAATACGACAACCTTACCGTGTCTGGCTTCACCGAAGGCATAGACTTTGATAATCCCAATACGGATAAACCTTTCATCACCACTTCTCTAAGTAACAGTACCGTTATTGGCAACGCTTACAACCTTGGCAAAGTGGGCGGCTCTATTCAGCAGGGTGTCCCCGACGATTACGCAGCGTTTGTTAAGTTCAAGAACAACACATTCTCTGAGGCGAAGAACAACAAAGCGCCTATGGCTAAGTTTTCTGCTAAAGCGCTAGGTGGCCTAGCTGTGGAGCTAGATGCGAGTGCTTCTCAAGACCCAGATGCTTCAAAGAAACTCGCTAGCAAAGGGATTGCTGGCTATGGCTGGGATTTGGATGGCAACGGTTCTATCGATGCCTATGGCCGTACGCTCTCCCATGTCTTTGACAAAGCTGGGAACAAAAATGTTGCGCTGACTGTACTCGATAGCAAAGGCAAAGCGACAACATCTAAGCAGACAGTGAAAGTTCAGCCTTCTGCCTATGTCAATGCGTTTGCGGATGGCGATTTTGGCGCGGGCACAAAAACTCAAAACAGAAGCAACAGTCAGGGCTCTGATGAGGGCTGGTTTGTAAGTGATGGTGTGCGGATTAAGAATGGGTTTGCGCAGCTTTCTAAGTCGGGCGATCGCAGTAATTTCATGGGCCAAGTCACCCGCAACGACAAAGTGCATCGCGGTCAGCAAACCCTTAGCTTTAAGCTAAAAAATCTTGAAGGGGCCGCCTCGAACAAAGCCTTTGAACAAAACGAAGTCAGCGTTCGGCTCTGGGGTGTTAACGGCCAGTTTGACAATGCTATGCCAAGAGCAGCCAATGGCCCCCAGCAGGTTGGCACCTTGCCTATGCAGCGCACCGCCCTAGCCACCAAAACTTTCACCAAGCAAAACGGCGGTTTCTTCGATTGGAAGAATATTTCACTAGACGTCAACCTAGGCAAAGGTTACGACTACCTGTTATTTCAAGTAAACGCGGAGCGTGGCAACAACCCCAAAGACCTAATCGCCATTGATAATGTCTCTCTGATGGGCAAAGCGAATGCTATCGGCGGTGACCCCGTGCCACCAGACAACGGCTCCAATTCTCCCGTTGTTCCTACAAACCCACCGACGCCTGAGCCGACGCCTGAGCCAAAGACGCCTCAACCCATTGCTCCTAGCGAAATTGTCCCCGTAGTCCGACTCAGCTTCGATGAGAGCAGCGGTATGATGACCGCCGTAGATAGTTCTACAGCGGGGCAAAACAACAGCGGTCGCTTAACAGGGTCAGCGAGCCGAGAGAATGGCAAGTTCGGTAAAGCCGTGAAGTTTGACGGTAGCAATGGCAGCCGCGTAGCCATTAACAACTCCGAAGATATCAACCTTGGCATCAACCCCGAGCGCACCATCTCGATGTGGTTCAAAACAGACGATGCCAGCTCTGACAAAAAGCAAGTGCTCTACGAAGAGGGTGGCCGCTCGCGCGGTTTGAACATGTATGTGGAAGATGATTTGCTGTACTTCGGCGGCTGGAGTAACAAAGGTAACTGGGCAAAGGGTGACTGGGTGACAACTAAGCCCAACCAGGTGAAATCTGGCGAGTGGCACCATGTGGCGCTAGTGCTAGATGGCGACGACACGCTGAAGCCCAACGCCCTCACTGCCTACCTCGACGGCAAAAAAGTCGGGAGTGCGCAAGGCACACAAATGTGGCGGCATGTAGATCGTATTGGTATCGGTAATACCAACGGCAGTAGCCGATATGCCGATGGCTCTGGGGGTAACCGAAAGGGACTTATTGGTAGCGTTGATGAGTTTCAGCTTTACAATGACGCGCTAAGTGCTAATCAGGTGCAGCAGCTAGCAAACGGTGTATTTTTGTAAGGCTATGGTCTGTATGAAAAGTATTCGGCAGTGCCACAGTACATCGTCAGATCCCCCTAGCCCCTTGAGAAGGGGGATTTGAGTCTTGCCTCCCCCTTCTCAAGGGGGACTTAAGGGGGATCTGACGGCGTGCTGAACTTTTCGCACAACCTCTTATGATTTACCTAAAGAGTGTGTTGGAAGCGTGCAATGAGTTTTCGCGAAGAGTTGAGTTTGCTGGTGCGATCGCGCTACCCGCTAATCTATATCCCCACCCGCGAAGAAGAACGGGCTGAAGGTGCGATCGCTGCCTGCGCTGCCGATATCGGCAACCGCACCGTCTACACCTGGGACTACGTCGATGGCTATCAGGGCAACCCCACCGACAATGGTTTTGGCCGCCGCAACCCGCTCCAAGCCCTAGAACTCATCGAAAAAGTCCCCGCCTCGGCTGCTGCGCTGTTCGTTCTCAGAGACTTTCATCGCTTTCTCGAAGACATTGCGATTTCACGCAAGCTGCGCAACCTGCTCAAGGTGCTCAAGTCCCAGCCCAAAAACATCATCATCCTTTCCGCGCAGCTCACCGTGCCCGATGAGCTGAGTAATATTGTCACCGTTTTAGAATTTCCGCTCCCCGAAGCCAGCGAAATTCGCGCCGAAGTGGCTCGTCTGCTGAGCGCTACCGGCAGCAACCTCTCTCCTCGCGATACCGATGAGCTGGTGCGCTCATGCCAGGGCCTTGCCCTAGAGCGCATCCGCCGTGTGCTAGCTAGAGGCATCGCCGCCCATGGCACCTTTGAACCCGAAGATATCGACCTTATTCTTGAAGAAAAGCGGCAGACCATTCGCCAAACCCAAATTCTGGAGTTTTACCCGGCTAGCGAGAGAATCTCAGATATTGGTGGGCTCGATAGCCTTAAAGACTGGCTGCTGAAGCGCGGCGGCGCATTTTCTGAAAAGGCCAGGCAGTATGGATTGCCCCATCCGCGTGGGCTGATGCTGGTGGGCATTCAGGGGACAGGGAAGTCGCTGACGGCCAAGGCGATCGCACACCACTGGCACCTTCCCCTTTTGCGCCTGGACGTAGGCCGTCTCTTCGGCGGCCTCGTCGGCGAATCCGAGTCCCGTACCCGGCAAATGATTCAGCTCGCCGAAGCCCTCGCCCCCTGCATCCTCTGGATCGATGAAATCGACAAAGCCTTTGCCGGATTCGATGGACGCGGCGACTCTGGCACCACCAGCCGCGTATTCGGTACCTTCATCACCTGGCTAGCCGAAAAATCGTCCCCTGTTTTCGTCGTTGCCACTGCCAACAACATTCAGTCCCTCCCACCCGAAATGCTGCGCCGAGGCCGCTTTGACGAAATCTTCTTCGTCGGCCTACCCAGCCAAGAAGAGCGAGAAGCTATCTTCTCCGTGCATCTTTCCCGCCTGCGCCCACACAACCTTGCCAGCTACGATCTCACCCGCCTCGCCTACGAAACCCCGGACTTCTCCGGGGCCGAAATCGAGCAGTCCATCATCGAAGCCATGCACATTGGCTTCAGCCAAAATCGCGACTTCACCAGCGACGACGTCCTCGAAGCCATCAGCCAAATCATCCCGCTAGCTCGCACCGCTCAGCAGCAAATAGAAGCGCTGCAAGACTGGGCCGCAGCGGGCCGCGCCCGATTAGCGTCTCGGCAAACGCCCCTCTCAGAGCGAATCGAGCAGCAGCGCAAAGACGAGAGCTGAGTTAGCGAGTATTAGGTGGCTTTACCAATAGCGCTCTTCACGCTATAACCATAGGACTCTAAACAGAGTTATATTTACTCGACTATAGTTATCTGTCAGCAGTCATCTTTCACCCCTCTTCTTCTGTCGCCATGGTGATGAAAAACTTTTTATTAGGTCTCAGCAAATTCGTCCTCGGCATTATCCTGGCCATGCTGATCATGACGCTAGCCGGCGCTTCGATGCTGCGCTATTTCATGGCCCGCACCGCCGAGCCACCCGAGCGCCCTATTTATGACAACGACCTGCCAGAAGACAGAGCCGCTGCCAATGCGCCCACCGCCGAAGCTGAGAGTGAACCCTTCGACGATGTAGCGATAGAGCCCGTACCAGAACCTGAGCCAGAACCCGAGCCAGAACCAGAACCAGACATCGCTCTCGATGGAAGCTATGCGGCCTACGTGACTCAGCCGGTAGGACTAATCTTGAGAGATGGCCCTGGAACCGACTACTCCAACATTGGTGGTATTGGCTATCAGGAAAGCATTACTGTGCTCTCAGAAGAGAGTGGTTGGCTCAGAGTACAGCTGAGCAACGGTGAAGAAGGCTGGGTCAAAGACGGCAACACAGCCCCTGAATAAATCGCATCAAAATGAGAACCCTATTAAGAAAGCTTTCTCATTTCAACAGTTAGTTACATATACGGTGCTACGACGCCTCCGTCGTACCCCCTAGGTGATAGCGTTAAAGTGCCTTAATACGTTGGCTCTATTGCTGGGCCGCATCTCCCATGCACAATAACGCCCGTAAAGATTGGCTCGTCTCCTTAGTGATCGCAGCGCTTGGTGCAGGCGTCATCACGTCATTTGCCGTAAATCAAGGACAGAATCCCTTCGTCGGCTTGGGAATTACTGCGATCGCAGCCATTTTCTCCGTCGCTCTCGACAGCCTTCTCTAGTTACACGATTTGACACTTGCCAATTTGACACTTGCCAATTTGATATTGTCGATGCGGTAGTATCAGCCAATGTTGTCGTCTCAATTCTCAGACTGATTGCGCGGATTTCTCACTGGGGAGAGTAAGTTGCAGAAAATCAGGCTACAGTCCTGATAGAAAAATGGCCTTGCCAAAAAAAGGCGCTGACTTACCTTCCTTTCTTATATGCTATTCGTCACTAACCGCGTGCTGGAGCAGGGCCTTACCCCGCTACCTACTACCGGTGAGGAATTCCGCCTCGCCCGCTCCGTAAACTTTGTCCTTGAAAATAATCAAGCCGAGCAGTCCTTCTACTGCTGTCGCCGCACCGGTCCTTACGGTTACACAGAAATTGGCAGCGCCAACTTATTTGACGAACTCAAAGCGCTCAAAGCCGACCAAATTCTTTTCTTTATCCACGGCTTCTCCACCCTGCCAGAGCAAGCCTTTGAGCAAACCGAAAAACTGCAATCTCTGCTGGATGCGCTCCATCAGGTCAACAAAAGAGGCACCGGCAAAAGTCCTAAAATCGCCGTTATTCCCCTCATTTGGCCCTGCGATAACGACTTTGGGCGCGTACAAGACTATTTCGATGATCAAAAAGGAGCTGATGCCAGCGGCTTGGCCTATATGCGCCTCCTGCAAAAATTCCTCGACTGGCGCGAAGAAAACAGCACGCTAGAAAATCCTTGCCTCAAGCGAGTCAACGTTCTCTCCTACTCCATGGGCAACCGGGTTCTGCGTGGCGCGCTTCAGCAGTCGGCTAAGTATTACCCCCAGAGTGGTCTAGCCCTGCTGTTTCGCAATGTCTTTATGGCCGCTGCCGATGTAGTGAATGAAACGCTCGAACCTGGCCATGCCGGCGGCGTCATTCCCCCCATGAGTCGAAACGTTGTGGTGTATTATGCCGCCGATGACTTAGCGCTCAGAGCGAGTAAAGTTGCCAATGTCAGCAATGCTTCTCGCCGCTTGGGCCATACCGGCCCTGAACGGATGGAAAAAGTCCCTAAAAACGTATACGCCATCGACTGCGATGACTTCAACAACGAATACGATCGCCTAGGCCATACCTACTTCCTAGACGATCCTCAGACAGGAGACGCCGGTTTGCTGCTTCGCCATGCATGGACTTGTATGCGCACAGGGAGGGTTCCGGTAACGTCAAGATCGATTCCTGAAAATCGTGTCGAAATCCTGAACGAGCACGAGATTTGATACTCAGCTCAAAAATAACACTCGCTCAGCTTCTCTTCTGCGAGTTAGCCCAGCGAGTGCTCTTCCTCCGGCTCTATTCCATCTCAAAAACTCATTCGCCGCGCCATACGTATCGCCTGCATTTAACCGCCGAAGCAGGGTAGAACTGTTTAGCGCCCCGCTGCCTACGTTGTAGGCAAACGACACCAGCGCAGCATACTGATTCGCCGTAATTGGCACCCGTACCGCTTGCGTCACCGCTTTTTCAAAGGTTGCAACATCTTCTCGTAGCAAGGCCGTTGCCCCTGCAAAGCTCACGCTTTGCCCCGGCCCAGCTGTCCTTGTATGCCCGTATCCAATCGTCCACACGCCCACAGCATCCAGATAAGCGTTGAGCCGCAGCCCTTCGAAAGATTTGATCAGTTCTAGGCCCGCTGCATTGATGCGATTGGTTGCGGCAACAGGATTCAAGTCTTGTTGTGTGGGCGCTCTAAGCGCATTTTCTGAAAACGCAGTAGCCCACGTTTGTGGACCAACAACCCCATCAGCATCCAAATTATGCTGCTCTTGAAAGAGCCTCGTTGCGGCTGCGCTTCTGGGCCCAAATCGGCCATCGTTATCAAGTTGCCAGTTTAACGCTTGCAGCCGCTGTTGGAAGATCTGAGCCTGTGGATTGAATGACAAAGGCTGTAACGGGCTATAGCTCAGCGCAGTACCTGGATAGGGATTGTTTGAGATGGGTGCTACAACGGGCTCGGGTTGTGGTTCATTGATGCCTGAAATAGTGCTGTTATAGAAAGCAGCTTTCCAAGATTGCTCACCCACAATGCCATCAATCAACAGTCCCTTTTCTGCCTGAAACTGTCTGGCAATGCGATCGCTCTCGGCCCCATATAGCCCATCGACCGTAATCGGCCAGCCTCGCTGCTGCATTTGCGTTTGCCACTGTGCCACCCCCGGTCGATTCTCTAGAGCAAACCCTGGCGAATAGCGAAGCACGTAGCCAGGGTAAGATGCACCTGTGGTTGACATCGTGGCCAAGGGCTGACCGAGCAAATCGCGGCTTTCTATCTCACTTGCTGCTGTGTCTACAGGACCGGCGCTGGCATTGATCTCGCTGGTTTCAAAGAGTCCTGCGGGCGTTCGGGCTGTCAATATTCCTTCTTTTAGTTGGCCCAAGCTGACAGCGGGTTCAACGACCTTCTCAGATGCTGTGCGCGCCTCCCAGCTACTTCCAACACCGACCGAGTGAGGTAATTGTGCAATGGGGTCGGGCGATAAATCTGTGCTGCCAGCCTCATCAAATAAGCGGTTGAGAAGTCGGTCGTACGAGAAATTAGACGACGAAAAATCAGATGCGTTCATTCACGAGTTAGTCAAAATCTGCCTCATGTCTTACGGCGACTGCGAGAGCGAATCAGAATAAATGGAACAACAAAAATTGATTTAGCACAAATCTCACCTGTAAAAAGGCTTTCAAGAGGCATGCCAAAAACTGTCCTAAAACAGGCCCATAAAAGCCCCTAGGAGACAATAATCATAGTCTCCTAGGGGCTTTTCACTATTCGGTTTAAGTCGGACTATAGCTATTAGTCCAAAGACTCCAAATAGTCACGCACACGGTTACGACGCTTAGGCTGACGCAGCTTTTGCAGCGCTTTAGATTCGATTTGGCGAACCCGCTCGCGAGACAGCTCTAGCGTACGGCCAATCTCTGCTAGGGAGTAAGGCACACCATCGCCGAGACCAAAGCGCAAAGTAATCACCTCTTGCTCACGGGTCGTAAGGTCTGTCAGCAGCTGTTGCTAGGCACGCTTAAGAGACTCGCGCAGCAGACGGTCTTCGTGCGTAATGTCTTCTGCT
>ERZ1740052.197-NODE-197-length-20763-cov-9.436981_pt1 | contig 20763 bp, 20 predicted proteins | sample MGYA00581750_ERZ1740052 | MGnify/ENA primary metagenome ERZ1740052 (study PRJEB43018, sample SAMN04849743) | marine metagenome | isolation source: floating plastic debris | place: Pacific Ocean | collected 2008-08-30 | study: EMG produced TPA metagenomics assembly...
TTAGCCCCAGGCTTACAGCCTGCGGGCTTTTTGCCTGCATTGGGATGCTCCCATTGGTAATTAGTAATTGGTAATTGGTAATTGGTAAGGAGTTAATAAGATATTACTTTCCTATCCCGCCAAAATTTTCCTGTTTCATTGCGCTGTGCTTCGGTTGCTAACCAAATCGCAGTATCTGCACCCTGTTCGGGAGAACGAGATGCGTTAACTCCACCCATATCGGTTCTAACCCAACCTGGATCTATAGAATTCACCGCAATATCTTTTGAACGTAAAGCTTGTGAAAGCATAATCGTTGCACCATTGACAGCTAATTTGGATAAGCAATAACTTGGTGCAGTTGCGGTTAAATCCTCCAAAGCACCCATATTACTAGAAACATTAATAACTCTGGCATCAGTAGATTTTTCTAGGAAAGGTAAGAAATTTTGAACCATGCGAATTGCACCAAAGGTATTGGCATTGAGTGCCGAATCTAGTAAATCCCGAGAGATATTCAAAATGTTTACGCCATTATCTGGATAAATACCTGCATTATTAATCAAAACATCTAACTTATTTGTGTTTTGACCTATGGTTTCTACAGCTTGCTCGATAGAATTATCATCTGTCACATCTAATTCAATTGGTACAACTTCACCGAATGCTTGTAATTTCTCAGCAGCTTGTTTTGCTTTGTCCAAAGAACGAGCCGTAATCATTACCATTAAGCCTTTTTGTAATAAACCCTGGGCTATTGCAAATCCAATTCCTCGATTACCACCTGTAACTAAAGCTAATTTACCGTTGTTGCTTTCCATCTTGATAACCTTCTGCGAACAATAAATCTATGTTTTGAAAGAAGCATGTTTACACAGAATTGCTTTTTTATGGTTCTGTAAACATGCTTCAAAAATTTACCCTTAGCCACAAATTAACCACCCACAGTTCCGACACTCACCCTTTCATAAGCTGTATTAATTGTTTAAGTTTCTAAGTTTTGAACTAATTTTGAATTTCTATGCTTGTAAAGATTTTCTGGAAAACCCTTATAAATTAAGCGCTTTCATGTGTTCTTCTGGATAGCGATAAGCCTTCGGCATGCGCTTCGCGATCGCCAGCTACAAATCCTTTGGGTGCAACTGCTTCAATTTGTTTTAATTCGGAGGTGGTGAGTGTAATATCTGTTGCAGCGATGTTTTCTTCGAGATATTTACGTCTTCTGGTTCTAGGGATAGGAACAATATCGTCCCCTTGAGCTAATAACCAAGCTAATGCTAGTTGACTGGGAGTAACATTTTTCTGCAATGCTATTTCTTTTACTTTTTCCACAACTTGCAAATTCTTATAGAAATTCTCCCCATACAACCAAGTCCTAACTCCGACACTACTAGTCCTTGATTTCCTAAATTACGAGTTTTCATACAATTCTCCCGAATTTTTTTGATTATTGGAATGACATTACTTCCCTTTTAGGCTAAAATAATATCATTACGTTTCGTTTCGTTTATATCAATTTAGCAGTGAGGTAATTAAAATGTCAACAGGTAAAACAAAAAAAGCCAAAACTCCTACCAAGCAAGGAAGAGGAAGACCTAGGTGTGAAGAAGCTCACAAAAAAATCCTCAAAGCAGCTTATGAATTGCTTGATGAAGTAGGATTTATGGATTTGACTATTGAAGGAGTAGCAGCGAGAGCGGAAGTTGGGAAACCGACAATTTACCGACGTTGGAAGACAAAAGCACAGTTAGCAATGGATGCGTTTTTGTCGGGTGTGAGTCCGGAGATTACTTTTCCCGATACTGGTTCGGTAGAAGAAGACTTTCGCGAGCAGATGAATAAAATTGTTAAGTTGATGAATAGTTCTAGAGGGGAGATATTAGCGAGTGTGGTTGGTTGTGGACAAGCTGATAAGGAGTTGATGGAAACCTTTCGAGAACATTGGTTGTTACCGAGAAGGGAAGATGCAAAACGGATTTTTCAGCGTGGTGTAGAGCGGGGAGAATTCCGCGACGATGTTGATGTAGAAGTTGTTATTGATGCTCTTTATAGTCCTTTATTTTACCGATTGCTGTTAAAGCATTTACCTTTAAAAGAAACTTTTGTAGATGAAATAATTGATGTCGTATTTAAGGGAGTTAGCGATTGATACTTACTTACCGAAAGAAGATTACTGAATAAAAAACCTTTCTAGGCGCAGAACCGAGATGAGGAAAGAAGTAAAAAGAGATAGGTAATCTTAGAGCGGTTGGGGGAGTAGTTCAAATTTAATAGTTTTTTAAATTTTTCTATAGCCTTAGCAATAGTATATTAAAGTACATTATTTACCAGTATTTCCGCAGCGTTTTTTTAATTACTGTCAAACTCACTCAACCCAAATAACCTTCTTTGCGAAAATGCTCCATCAACCAGCAACAATAAATATTTACCTAACTGTTCCGAATTCGGAATACCTGCATTTTTAGCAAGTTGAGTTAAACGCAACAGCATTTCTTTTTTATGATTAATTGCCACTCGATGCCCTGGATAATCTAGTTGAGGAAATTCGCGCTTTAGCATCCTTGTAAGAATAACGCCTTAGTTATCAAAAACGGACAACCGTAGCACTCCGGTTTTGTTAATAGTTCATCCACCCACTCGAATACTGCTAATAATTGCGCTTTGGGATTATCAGGATGCTTACCCACCGCTATATCAAAATATTCCCAAAAAAGGCGATTACCTTCGGCTTTGGCTTCGCTTAACGTCTTGTTTTGTCGCCGGGGATGATGAGGAAGCGAGAAACACCGTAATGAAACTTGCTCTCGATATTGGATTTAATCCAGTTGATTGTGGTGGTTTAAGGAATGCACGTTTGTTGGAAGGGATGGGTAATTTTATTCGATTTATGATAATCGGGCAAAAATTGGGTAGTTATGCAACCGTTTCGGTGAATGTATTGCCAGCAGCACAACAGCAACGTTTAGGGGGAAGAGAGGTTTCGGGGCTTTGAATCAGGATTGAGATATTATTGCTTGAGGGGACACAACTCCTTGCATCCCAAATTAGATAATAGCGAGCTGCATTAAAAACCAGAATAATCTGGCAGCCTTATTACCGTATGAATGCATCCTCCTGCTGCTGCAAACTAATACTCTACCGGAAAGCTGCCTAATACCCTGTTATTTTGGGTGAAAAACTCGTTAATTCTATAGGAGGTTTTAACCTTCTTTGCAAGGTGTTCCCTTTATGGTATACCAGATTTTCACTATAGCAGTAGGCCGTCTAATTAAGTTGGTCGGAAGTTGCGTACTTAAACATAGAACCACAAGCTACGCGAGTCCTTGCAGCAGCATCACTCCATAATTTGAATGTTACATCTTCCAAGCTTTGTCCATCAACTTCGAGTAGAAGCGAAATTACGCTAATTCTACTGAAAGACCAAAACAAGCCTGCTTCAATTAAATAAGGCTCCGACGTTTCTGAATGTATGCGAAAATCGTACAAAGAGTAATCTCGACAACCTAAAGCAATATGTGCCTGTTTGGCTGCGCGAGCAAGTTTCTCAAACAATTCTGGAGCGACATTAGCCGGACAAGCTCTTCTCGAAGCAGTGTTTCTATTTTGTATTAGGGTTCCATCTCTTAGAAATTCCAGCTTATCCGTTGCGGTTCTGATAGGCTGTTCTTCTGACATGAAATACTCTATTGTCGAGGGTACATATAATTTACCATCGCGCTCCAAAACAGCTACACGTAGTTCTCTTCCGGGAATATAATCTTCAATTAACAGAGTTTCGTCGTATTCAAATCCAACTCGCAATGCTTTGGTGATTTGCTCTTCATTCCGCACCAAAGTTACGCCCAAGGAATTGTCTTCTGAGTTGGGTTTGACGATGAATGGAGGTTTCATTGTCAGAGTATCACCTTGACGGAATTGTTGTGCTTTGGCAACTCGAACGCCAGATGCAGATACAACGCTTCGTGACTGGGATTTATTGGTTGCGAGGGCGGTACAGTTGGATGGCGAGCCTACCATGGGTAAGCCAATTATATCCTCAAAAAACGACCGAAAACTCGTCATACCGAGGAAACAAAACATATGAGGAACAACTACATCAAGATTTGGTAGCTGACAAATCATCTCTTGAAGTGACATTTTTTCTGATAATTCATCCAGGGATGCTCCCAACTGCCAAAGCCCATCGGGATTTACTACAGCATAGTGACTCTTCACACCAACGGGCTGTACAACTTCCTTGGCGTACATGATTGAAAGGTTGTAGTAGAACTTAGAAACAGGAGAACCCGCGAGGTGCAATACTCGTAATCTAGATGTTGTAGTTGAATTTGAGATTGAAGATGATGATGAGGTTTGAGCTTGAGGCATTTTCTTAGGAAATATAACTTAATACTCTTTTACATTAATATCATGTTCGTGACATAATAAATCATATTTCGTTAAGTAGGTCGGCGTTAAAAATCGTAGTTAAGTTAGGGGAGTAGCAAGTAGCGAGTAGCGAGTAGCGTGCTTGGGTTTAAGGGTGATTTACCCGTATGTTACATAGCGATACTTTATTCGTGCCGACTTACTTAGATAATCATGTATTTAGGAATTTGTCTATTTCTATTATTGTGTTGCGTGGCGCTGCTCAAAATCTGAGCTGCATTAAAAACATCTTAATTGCGCGATTTTCATCCTTACCCAATAATCTTTTCAATAATATCGGTAGTGAAACTACTCCCTTTCCGGTAGAAGATTACCGAAAAATGGCTTTGTTGGGGAGCCACTACTGCAGCATGGTTCCCAAGGCACTACGTTGCTCCCGAACACGACCGTTGTAGTAAGTGCCGGGGCGTTATAGCAACTGCCGCTCCGTTGTAGGAAGTGGCGTTTGAGGAACGACCCGCAGATGTCTATTGAAAACGCTCTTAGCATCCTTGTAAGAATAACGCCGAACTTGTCTTTTTTTAGATATCTGTTGGGGCAAGAAGATTACTCGTTTGGTTATGAAGACTTGTTCGGCGTTATTTATACATAACCCCTTAATTCTGCTTTATTGTAATGTCTGCATTAGCTAAGATGAATTTATAATCAACCTTCTTCAGAATAAATTTCTCTGAAAAAATCGATATTATGGTGTTGGGTTATGCCTTCGCTCTACCCAACATATCGTCCTAGTACAACGCCTTTACGTGTATAGTTATAACTGCGATAAAACTACTTTCCTTAAGATATCGGGCTAAATTCCATCGCGGTTAAACTTGTTCCTGTGGGAATGACTTGTTCTAATTTAAAGCCACTAGCTTGCAATAAATCCCTATATTCTTGTTCAGTGCGCCAGTAACCCCCTGGATTGGTAATCATCATCTGTACGGCTGCTAAAGCTGGCATGGTTCCATCAGGATATTCTACAGGGGCACCAAGAGCAGGTACTAGAGTTTGTAAAAGTATGAGTTTACCATGTTTGGGGAGAGCTTCCCTACAGTTAGTGAGTACCTTAATTGAATCCTCTTTACTAAAGACTGAGAGAAAATACTTCATTACAATGGCATCTGCTCCTTTTGGCAAGGATTCCAATGCACTGCCACTAAAAACTTGCATATTTCCATTCACTCCATATTTGGCAAAGTTATTAGGAGCAGTTTCTACTTCATGGGGTAAGTCAAACAAAATGCCTTTACAGCCAAATCGCTTGACAATATTGGCAATCAATGTGCCTTGATTTCCTCCTACATCCATCACCGTGTCAAAACGACCGAAATCATAAATTTCAAATAAAGAATCAACAACTTCATTAGTTAAAAAACTCATAGCATTGTTGAACAGTTTTTTACTCTTGGAATTATGTGTCATATAAGAACTGTAAAAATCTTCATTTTTAGCTAGTTCAAAAGGCACTTGCCCAGTCTTTAAACTGTGTTCCAATTCCCTCCAACCATCCCACATATTTGGTTCTGTAATATGTAATAGAAAATCACCAATAGATGGAGAACCATTACTAATCAAAAGATCTGACAATTCTGTCGCGCCAAAAACCCGTCCTGGTTTTTCTACAATTACTCCTAAATGAGCTAAAGCACGTAAGACAACATACAGCTTTTCGACTTTAGTTTCAGTTTTTTCTGCTATCTTTTCAACAGGTAAAGGTCCATATTGTAACAAATCTGGTATACCTAAACTGGTCGCAACATAAACGCACTGACTTTGCCAGTAACCGTAGATAATGCGATAAATTTTCTTTTTAGATTCAGACGCAGAGCCCAGCATAATTAATTCCTAAAACCGCTACTTATACTATTTTAAACTACTATTCAATTGTTCTGCTAATACCTTTAAGTTTGGTTCCTTTACGAATGAATAATGGTTGCCAGGAACCAACTGAAGCTTAATATCGGCAGCATCTAATATTGCATACAATTCTACCCAAACTAACTGAGGATCGGGTGCGTGATAATGTCTTTCTTGCGGCCGAAAAACGGTTACTGTCCCTGGATAAGGGCGACGCTTATAGGCATAAGTAGCTTTTAAAGTTCCTACCATGACATCTATAAAACGTCGATTTTGTTCGCGACTGGCTTCTGGTGGAAACAATCCGAATCTTTCGGCTTTATCAATAATAAACTCTATTTTGTCTTCTGGCTTCAATCCTGCTAATTCATCTTCGCTGACAAAATTTTCCGTGCCAAAAGCACCTCCAAAGTAACGACTTAATGCACCTGTTAAATACAGATTATCAATTTTTTTATTAGGGTCAAGTAAAATGGGAACCCAAGAATCTAAAATAGCTAATAAACTTAATTCTCGTCCTTGTTGAAGTAACTGTTGTGCCATTTCAAATGCAACCACTCCCCCAAAAGACCAACCACCAATTTGTAATGCTCCTTCTGGCTGAAATTCTTGAATATTTTTGACATAAAACTCAGCCATGTCTTCGACCTTAGTGAATACTTTTTCCCCTTGATTAAAGCCTTGTGCTTGTAAACCATAAAAGGGTTGATTATTACCTAAATTTTGGGACAATTCTTGATAACAAAGTACGTGGCCGCCAGCAGGGTGTACGCAGAAAAATGGTTGTTTATTACCTAGTGTTTGAATTGCCACTAAACTTGAATATCTCTGTTGTTTTTGCTCTCGAATTAACTTTGCTAAATCTTCTATTGTACGATTTGTAAAAAGTATTGATAAAGGTAATTGTTTATCAAAGCTTCGCTGAATTTTCGCCATTAAATTGATTGCTAAGAGAGAATGTCCCCCCAATTCAAAGAAATTATCTTTAACTCCAACTGGGTTAATACCGAGAATTTCTGACCAAATTTCTGCTAATTTTTGTTCGATGTCATCCCGTGGCGCAACAAAATTATCGCTTTGATTAAAACTAGAAATATCTGGTGCCGGTAGAGCGCGACGGTTAACCTTTCCATTTGCTGTTAATGGTAGTTGCGACAAAAACACAAAGGCTGAAGGTATCATATAGTCTGGTAATTTACTTGCGATAAACTCCCGCAGGCTAGTGATACTCGGCTGAGATTGGGAGCAAACTATATAGGCAACTAAACGGCGATTGCCCTTAATATCAACTCTCGGCATCACCAAACTTTCGCGCACTGCATGATGTTGAGTTAAAACCGATTCAATTTCTCCTAACTCAATCCGATTCCCCCGAATTTTGACTTGATTATCTAAACGTCCTAAATACTCAATATTACCATCTGGTAGGTAACGAGCTAAATCTCCAGTTTTATAAAGATAGTGGGATTGAAAATCTTCCAGGAAAGGATTCTGAATAAACTTTTGCGCTGTTAACTCTGGGCGATTTAAGTAACCTCGTGCTAACTGTACTCCACCGAGATACAATTCTCCAGCGACTCCAATGGGAACTGGTTGTAAATCCGGATTTAAAATATAGGTTTGGGTATTGGCAATGGGACGACCAATAGGTACACTCTTATATTGAGTACTGGGTTGACAATGCCAGTAGGTGACATCAATAGCAGCTTCGGTAGGGCCATAAAGATTATATAATTGTGCTTTTAAAACAGCAAAAAACCGTTGTTGTAAGCTAATAGATAAAGCTTCTCCACTACAAAATACTTGTCTCAAACTGCTACAAGATTTAACATCAGCAACTTCTAAAAAAATCTCAAGCATGGAAGGGACAAAATGAAGCGTGGTAATTTGTTGTTCGTTAATTAGTTTCGCTAGGTAATTGGGATCTTTGTGCCCTTCTGGTTTGGCAAGAATTAACCGCGCACCTGTAATTAATGTCCACCAAAATTCCCACCCAGAAACATCAAAACTAAAAGGGGTTTTTTGTAATACGCGATCGATGGGAGTTAATTTGTATTCATCCTGCATCCACAAAATCCGATTAACCACTCCTTTATGGGTGTTCATTGTTCCTTTTGGTTTTCCCGTGGAACCGGATGTGTAAATAATATAAATTAAATTATCTGGGGTAACATCACTAACCGGATTCTCTGCACTTTCTACTGCAATATCCTCCCAATCTGAATCTAAATCAATAACATTCCCTTGAAATTCCCTTAGATTTTCTCGTAAATGATTTTGGGTTAGTAAAATTGGGACTTGTGAATTTTCTAATATATAGTTAATCCGCTCGGTGGGATAAGTTGGATCGATGGGAACATAAACCCCACCAGCTTTTTGAATTCCCAATAAACCAACGACCATTTCTAAGGAGCGCTCTACACAAATTCCTACTTTAGTTTCTGGTTTTACTCCCAATTTTTGCAGATAATGTGCCAGTTTATTTGCTCGATTATTCAACTCTCGATAAGTTAATTCTTCCCCTTCAAAAACTACTGCTACTGTTTGTGGTGTTTTCTCTACTTGTGCTGCAAATAATTGATGTAAACAGTAAGATAAATCGTAATCTGTTTTTGTATCGTTCCATTTTACCAATATTTGCTGCTTTTCGGAGTCACTCAGCATTGGTAATTTGCCTACTGTTGTCTGGGGATTTTCTACAATTGCCGCTAGTAAATTTTGATAATGTTCGGCAATTTGAGCAACAGTTGCAGCTTCTAAAATATCGGAGTTGTAATTAAAGCAAGTATTAAAAGATTCTGGTAGTTCTATTATTTCTAAACTGAGTTCAAAATCTACTTTTCGTTGTGGTAGTTGATAATGTTCTAATTCTAATTCTTTGGACTGCAATAACTTTTTCCGATTGACTTTACTAAAAGCTACTTGACAAATAGGAGGATGACTCAAGTCAGATGATTTAATTTGTTTAACTAGTAAGGTAAAAGGATAATCTTTATAGTTCTCTATTTCAAATAATGTTTTACTCACGACACGAGAAAAATCTGTAAATTTGAGATTTCCAAAAATTGAATCTCTGACAATAGTAACATTAGTTAGATTACCAACAACTCCTTTAAATAAAGGCTGATTTTCTCGGCTCTGCAATAAACCGACAAGAATATCTTCTTCTCCTGTATAGCGGTAAAGCAATACTTTAAATACTGCTAATAATATCTCTTCAACTGTTACTGTTTGCGTTAAAGCTAATTGTTTAATTTGTTGACTTAATTGCGGTTTGATGCTGCACTCTATCGAAGCGCCGTTGTAAGTTCTAATAGTTGCACGAGCAGAATTCGTTGGTAACTCTAACACGGGTAATCGATCGCTTAACTTCTGCTGCCAATAATTAAGTGCTTGTTTTCCTGACTCACTATTGATAAAGTTTAATTCTTTTTGAATATAGTCCGTGTAATTAGATGTATTTGTAAGTGGTAAATTTGGGCTATTGCCATTTAAAATTGAATCATAGATAGCCACAAAATCCTTTAGTAGTATTAATAATGACTCCGAATCAGCAGCAATTTGATGAGCTGCAAACAATAAAATGTGTTCTGTCACCGAACGACTAAATAAGCAAGCACGGAATGCGCCAGCACTTTCTAAATTAAAAGTTTGTTTTGCCTTTTGTAATATCTGCCGATTTAATTCCTCATCGTTCGCCCGAGAAGCATCTATATTTTCAAAATCTATCTTAGCAGTTTCCCGAACTTCTTGAATTATTTTTTCATCTTGTTCGTAATAGATACTGCACAGTATAGAGTGACGTTTTGTCAATGCTTGCAGTGTCTTTTTTACAGTTTGAATATCTACAGCAGATTTAATCCGAATCGAAGCGGATATTTTCTCACTAAGACCTGTAGGATTAAGTTTATAGAGAAACCAATTGGCTTGCTGTAGGTGGGAAGTAGAAATATATTGTACCGTAGACATGATTCAACTTATATTATGAGGGGACAATCCGCGAATTACAGCAGTCGTAATTGCACTATTGTGGCTAAAGTCGGCAATAAAGATTATTTTTGAGCTTAATGCATATTTCCTCAATTTCCTGATGCCATAATTTTGTAATGAATACAGTCTAAATACATTAATATCATGTCCGCGCCCTTGTAAGTGGCATACCCCGAAGGAAATATTGTATTTAGGTGTCGGGTTGCTTTTGAAGTAGCAAAATAAAAAATCGCCAAGCCTTGAGAGCTAAGGGAAGCAATTTTGAATTAATTCATCCCCAGGTATCTTGACTATAAACAAAAATAGTGATTAGTGAAGAGAAAAGGTTTATTTATAGATTTATTTGAAGTTGCCCTGGATGCAATATCTGTATTAAAAATATCTAGTTCCTACCCACAGGTTTGAGATGTATTGCATTCAAACTATATTCAAATTATTAGGATAATTCCGTACCTTGTGGAATCTTGATGGGAGCCAGAAATAAAGAAAGAACCCCAATGGAATCCACTAGAAAAAGAGTTAGAAAAATTTTTAGTTTTGAAACTCCTGTTCAGTTGAATATTTGGGGGTAAATGCTATAGTTACGAAATCTATTAATAAGTAGTTTAGCTCGGTTGGGTGAGGTTTATAATTAATTGCAAGCTAAAAGAATATACCAATTAAATATCACTTTTCCCCAACAATACAGACAAATTGTTCTTTAGGTTCGGAATTCATAATCCACTGAATATTCTTGAAACCCACAGCTTCCATTAAATCTTTCACTTCTTCGTTATCGTATACATGAAAACCATGCTTAGGAAGAGTTGTTTTTCTGAGAAATTCTTTACAATTAAAACAAATAACTAACGAACCTTCTTCTTCCAAAATTTGATGCAGTTGAGTTAAAGTCTGCTTGACATCCGACCAAAAATAAATAGTGTTCACCGTGCAAATTTTAGTAAATTTGCTGTCAAAAGAGGTTTTGTTTACTGTATCGCTACATTTTAGTTGTAACTTGCCCCTTTTTATATCTGAAGCAAAACGCTTTCTGCAAAAATCAACCATTTCCGGAGAAATATCTATTCCAGCAACAGATTTTACTCCCGGTTTTTTAAGAATTTTCTTTAGTAAATAACCTCCACCAAAGCCTAATTCTAAAACGCGCTCATCAGAGGATTCCAAATTCAACATTCTAAATGCCAACTTATTCATAGCCGCATTATCTCTATTTAAAACTCTAGAAATAACTTGCTTACCAAACCATCCTGAAGGCTGACGAAGCTGTGATGCGAGAAATTTACTAATCATTATTTTCTGAACCTAGTTATTTGGCAGTTACACTTGAACAATTCACTATTGTTTGCAGACAAAATTAAGGAATCACACTAAATCTTGGTGTATATACAATCGCAAAATCAAGTATTCCAGAAAAATTTATTTAAGATTAGGTAAAGATAATCAACCCGATAAGTAGGTTGGTGTTGAAAATCGTAGTTAAAAGTAGGGAGTAGCAAGTAGCAAGTAGCAAGTAGCGATAAGGGTTTAAGGGTAATTTACATCTTGTTACATAGCTATGTTTATTTGTGCCGACTTACTTATAGCAATTTGTCTATCGATTTACCATCGGATATTTCTGCTTAATTGCTTAAGCTACATTTTGCACCATTTTCAACAAGCCCTATATAAACCCGGTTTGTTGTTGTGAAAGCATAATTATATCGTTGTCAAATAAAAAAGAAACCGGGTTTCTAAAACTGTTGCAAGGTTTGAGTTAAGCTAAAATTGAACATCACTACATCCTCGGGAGTCTCACTTTCTGCTACTGATGCATAAAGTGCCATAGCTGGAGTATTTGAACGATTAGTTAGTACCCAAGCTTGATTACAACCGAGCAATTTGGCTATTGCAAAAAGTTTTTGGAGTAACTTTTTACCAATACCTTGTCGTTGATGAGTTGGTGCAACCCCTACTTCATTTATCCATAATTCGGGTTGTTTGTCTGGGTGAATGTAGTGTACTGCTGACGCAAAACCCACAACTAATCCCGCGTCAATTGCAACTACAATATGATGGCGTGAATCTGCGAGAAATTCGGCAACTAAATTTTCGTTTAACTCGTTATCAAATACATCAGATGCAACATGATTGAGAATCTCTTCATCTCCCTGACTTAAACTTTTAATATCAATAGTCATTTTGATTTTGCGATTTTTATCAGTTTACTTCACTTAATTTCAATATATTATTAGTATTTGATTCTATATCTAGTTAGCGTCGGATATTTAAACTTCACTTTTATTATTTGATTTCCAATATTTTTGAAAGTTTTGAAATAACATTGCTCCACCGGTGAATAACATCCACAGTAAACCTAATCCGTTGAGTAAAACATAAACTGGTTCTAGGGTTTTTCCTAAATATTCACCTTCATGTAAAACCATTAAAAAATGAACTTGATTCCGAGATAATCCAAACCAATCTTTAGAAATCCGGTAAATAACTCCTGTAGACACAGTTATTAATAATGGAAGTATGACAACTGGAGCAATGGTGAGGTGTAATTTTCTTAGTAGCTGCTTTTTCATGATTCAATTAAATTGGTAATGGGTAATGGGTAATTGGTAATGGTTAATTGGTAGTGGGTAATGGGTAATGGGTAATAAAAAATTACTAATACCGTATTACCTGTAGTAAGTAATTAGCCGAACCCGATCTAAACTATCAACTATCAACTATCAACTATCAACTATCAACTATCAATTATCAACTATCAACTATCAACTATCAACTATCAACTTAAAACCATTTTAAATAGAATCGGCAGCAAAAAGCGATTTATTCTACTTATTCATTATCGGGAATTGGAAATTGTTCTGCCGAATAATTTTGATTAGCGTATCTAATAGCTGACTTTATGTCTTTTTCCATCCAAGGTATAAATACAGCATAAATGTTGCCGGTTTGAGAATCAAATCTTTTTAAAATATAGGTTTTTTTAACACCTTTATTTTCTAGTTTGAAAAGAGTATATTCTTGCATTACCTCCTGTTCTATTTCTTCTATTAAAGGTAATTCCTGACACAAACGAACTGCTCCAATACCTTGAATTAAAGCTTGTTGTAAATCGTTATATTGTTCTTCTAAAATCCATTGAGTTTGCCATTGACTGGGATGAACAGTTCCATATTTTTCTGGTAAATATGTGCCATTGTATGCATAAGCAACAAATCCATCGGCGAATTCGATTGCTGCTTCTCCTTCCCCATGGAGTTGGTTATCTTCATTTACCAAGATTTTTGTAGGGCGATCGCAAATAATGCAAAGATTATCCACACCTAAAATCCAACCGCAATATTTGACTAAACCTTGTAAAGCAGACCATTTTTGAGCATTATGTGGAAAACTCATTACCGAAATCGCATAATCTAACCAAATACAAAGTATTGAGTAATTAGAAGTAATTATGGGAGGATTTTCTAATAAAAACTTGCGTTCGGAAGGGGATAGTTTGGCAAGAATTAAGTTTCGATCTTTAGGATGTTTGAACCCAGAAACTTTAGCAACTAAAGTACTTTGGAGAAGTTGTTTTAACCATGCTTTGAATAACAAATCCTTACCTGGAATCCAACCAAATTGTTTATCAACCGCTGCTGCTATTGTTGAAAATTCAGGTTGCCCTTCAGGAGTTATATTTTGATCGAGATTATCGAATAATGGAGATATTCCCAGAAAAGATTGTTCGACAACATCAAAAGTACTTAAATCTTTAGGAAGACAGTTCTCAATATGCTATAGTAACGATTTAAAAGGTACGGAGGAAACTTCTGCCAGTAACTCGTAAAGCGGTAATGTACCAGCGTTTTGTTGTTTTGCGCTTATTTTGATATTTTCCCAAATTGCTCGTGTAAAGTTTGGAACGAAATTGTTCCAAATATCTTCTGGAGAGGTTCTAGGATTGTTTATAGGATTGTTTATAGGATTGTTTTGAGGAAATTCTACTTGTGAAACGTAAGTTTGAAGTCGCTCTAAAGCAGCACGGGGACTTGTACAAAAAATCACCTCGGGTTCTGGTTTACCCATAATAGCATAAGCTCCTTGTACTGCTGCTTTGGCTCGATTCTGCTGAATTGGCTGAGTTGACAGGTAAATACGTTTCCATTTCTGCTGATATTCGGGAATTAAAGCTTCTTGCTCTGATGTAAGAAAATGAATTCGCGTCATTTTACTATTAGTAGATATCTGATGGTTAAAATTATTGTTCCCGAAATCAAATTGAAAATTCCTACCTTACCTATCTCTCTCTACTTCTTTCCTCCGCGCTCTGTGCGTCTCTGCGGTTTTATAATCCGTAATTTGGCGTTGCTGAATACGGGTAGGAATTTAATCGGGCATATAACTATAGCCCCCTAAATCCCCCAATATTGGGGGACTTTAAAATATATTTAGACGAACAAGCAAGGGGGTTGGGGGGCTATTCATACTTTTAATCAGCAACGCCCTGGAATGTTATATCAATTCCGGTTGCACCGGAATTATTAAAAAAAACCGCAGAGACACAGAGTACACAAAGGAAGAAGAAGAGAGAGAAAATTTGGCGTTGCTGATTTAAAGTATGAATTGATTTTTTTCGATAACCGAAACTCGTGTAGAGATCTCCGCACTGCTACGTCTCAAAATGTAAATTCATACCCGAATTCAGCAACGCCGAAAATTTAAATCATTCCGATACAAACGGAAACGATATTCCTAATTCAAATAATTGCACTTTATAAAGTTTTCACGTTCGAGGTTATTTTCTCCGTAATTTAACTATTGCCTTTGTATTTTAAAATAACTGACTGATTATAGTTAATTTTTCGGACATCATATATAGAAGAAATAAAATCATGGTTAAAATGCGTGAGAAGTCACATTCAAAATTTGGACAAAAGTTAATTTTACAAGTCACTCCACTTGTAGCTTCCTCAATGTTGGCAAGTTCACCTGCTTTAGCTGGAACTTTTGCTAGTTCCTTTGGAGATTTAATTTTTACAAATTTTAATCGGGAAAACACAGCATTTGAAGCAATTAATGATGCGAATGCTTCTGCTGAATCTAAATCCGATGATAGCATAGCAGATTTTCATAACTTTTCTAGAACGGATGCTGAACCTTCTCCTTTAAAAATATCTAATATTGCTGAAAGTCAAGTATATGGTGAAGGTTCAAGTTACGATGCTTTTGCAGAAACCATGCCCAGATTTTTTGCTAATTTTGATATAAGTCGCAACGATACTTTATCATTTGACTTTACAAGTATTGTTGATTTGGAGGCTTCAGTAGATAAACCAGGAGTTGAAACTGCGAGTGCTGCGGTAGATATTGCTTTTTATCTTTTGGATACAACTGGTATTTCTACAGAAAATCGGTTTGATTTTCTCAACTCAACACAATTAGATTCAGATCGGATTAGCCAAAATAATATATTAGAATATTTTACCCTTGCAGCAAATATTGATGCTATAGGTAGAGTTGATTTTATTAATCATACTAATAGTCAAAATATTAATTTGACGAGTGATTTCAGTATTTCTAATGTCGAAGAAATTAATGATTTGGGTAGAAGTAAAGCAATTAGTACTTCTCTTTTTGAGGGTTCTGTAGAAAGGCTTTTTGAGCGGGATACAAATGTAACTTTGTTAGCGTTTAAAAATACAAAATCTAATATTAAAGTCCCCGAGCCTGGAACTAGTTTCTGGTCGGTTTTATTTGCCGGATTGATGGCTCTAGGTTTTAAAATAATAAATAAAGCTAAGAAAAATCCTTCTTAATAATTACTCTCGTACAAAAATATGTCTTCAAGACTTATTATTAAATATAGAGTGTGTTAACTTTCTTCGTGACGCACCATCTTTTATCAAAGAAATGATTGAACGTTGGGTTACGGCATATGAAAATTGTTTTTTACGATTCAAAATTTTTCGAGCCTTCACCCAACCTACCCATTACCTATTACCTATTACCCATTACCTATTACCCAATCCCCCGTTCCCCATCACACGATTCTCAATCACACAACCATAATCTAATTTAATCAATCGATCGCAATTATCAAAATAACGGTCGTCGTGGCTAATTGCAATTACAGTTTTACCGCGCTGTTTTAATTCGGGAAGCAATTTATTGTAAAATATTTCTTTGAATACAGGATCTTGATCTGATGCCCATTCATCAAATACGTAAATCGGACGATTTTCTAAATAAGCTGTTAGTAAAGCTAGACGTTTGCGCTGTCCTTGAGATAAATTAGTTGTCGATAGAATACCGTCTTTTATGGTTACTTTTCTTTCTAATTCTAGCTTCGCTAAATAATCATGTATTTCTGTTTCGCGGTTTTCTTCTATTCCTAGTAAACGCTCGAATAAATAGAAATCATAAAACACTACAGAAAACTGCTGGCGATACCATTCGCGATTATCATCTGTAATAGGAATATTATTAAATAAAATCTGACCATTATCGGGAACGTATAAACCAGTAATTAATTTAACTAAAGTTGATTTACCGCTACCGTTGCCACCTACAATAAAAACTAATTCACCCGGTTCAAATTTGAGGTTAATATTATCTAAAGTAAACTGATGCTCTTCGCTGTCTCCAAGATAAGCATGATTTACATTAACTAATTCTAAACTCGTCGGGTTAGATTCAAAATCAGAAGCTGTAGGAAAATCGGGTTCGGTAACTTGTTCGGAAAGAGATATTCCCAAGGATTCAATTTTATCCAAAGCGATATTTGCTTGAGCAATCAAAGGTAAGGAATTAGCTATTTCGCTGATAGGAGTAATTAAATATAAAATAGCAAGTACGTAACTAGATATAATTTCTGTGGAAATGCCATCAATATTAGGAAAGACAAATAAAATTAATCCGATGGGGATAAAAAATAATACCGTTGCTAATGAACCAGCAAAAGCAAAACCTGTGATTGCATTTACACGATATTGTTTATATTTACCAGCACTTATCTGTAAATCTTCTTTGAGAAAAGCTATTCTTCTACTTCGATGTAATTTTAATTCTTTTATTCCTTCTGTAACGCTGCGAAAATGTCCGAACATAGTATCCTGTTCTTGACGCGCTTTTATCAAATCTTTAATACCTAGTTTTCGTAAAAATATGTATAGATAAAAAGCGCCACAAATACAGGAAAATATAATTAAGAAAAGTAATGGAGAAAGATAAAATAAATAAACAAAAATTCCCAATGCTATAGCAAAATTGACAATGCTTAAAGATAGCTGGATTGAAGCGTTAGAAATCGCGTTAATATCATCGGTTAGAGTTGCTAATAGTTTTGGTATTCCTAAAGTTTCTAAATTCTGTAAAGGACAATCTAAAATGCGTTGAGTAATTTCTAATCGTAAATCGTAAATAACTCCCTGAGCCAAACGATTTATCAATACCCAACTTAGAAATCGGAAAACCCATAATGCAGCACAAAGGCTAACAAATAACCAGATTAACCAAGATGATAAATTTTCTAGATTGTTAAGAGCATAATTTATTACAGCAATAATACCCGCACCACTAGCACCGCTAAGAAAACTGAATATTGCTGCTAAAAAAATATTCTTGCTAGAGCTTTTAAGCAGAAGACGGATTATTTTCATGAATCAAATGCCGCACATTACAATAATTTTTATTTAATTAAAATCTATTTTAATCGTATCAAAATTACCATAAATTAATCACTTGATTTATAAAATTGAATTTTGGGTTACAACATATATTATTACTTCTTTACCATTAAAGTCATTTCAAGCTATCACCCAACCTACGAGCAATTACCCATTACCAACTACCAACTACCCATTACCTATTCCCTTAATCTAGGAATCAATTGAGCTAAATTACAAGGACGATTGCGAGAATCAAGCTGTTCTTTAATAATCTCCCATCCCGTTTTACAAGCACCAGAAGAACCTGGTAAACAAAAGATATAAGTACCATTTGCAACTCCAGCCAAACATCGAGATTGAATTGTAGAAGTCTTTATTTCCTGATAAGAAATCATCCTAAATATCTCGCCAAAGCCTTCAATTTCTTTATCTAATAAAGGTTTAATTGCTTCTGGAGTACCGTCGCGCCCCGTAACTCCCGTACCGCCAGTTGTTAAAATGACTTGAACGGATTCCGAGGCAATCCAACGAGATATAGCTGCACGAATTTTATAGATATCATCAGGAACAATTATTTTTTCTGCTAAACTATGTCCCACTGTTGTTAAACTATCAATTAATATTTTGCCAGATTTATCATCAGCTTCGGTGCGAGTGTCAGAAACAGTCATCACGGCAATTTTTAAAGGAATTAATGATTCGTTGTTATTCATATATTTGAGTAATAGCTATTACTTTAAATAACCTCACCCTCAATCCCTCTCCTTAATAAGGAGAGGGAAGTCGGAAGGGCTGAGGTTTTAGAATCATCTAAATTTTATATCCTTTCTGGACAACTGAGAAAGTTTTGTAATTCCCATAAGTTTCATATCTCTTTCTATTTCATTCTTCATATTAGAAATTGCTTTTTCAACTCCGGGTTGCCCTCCGGCAGCTAATGCATATAAATACCATCTTCCACCAGAGCAGGCTTTTGCGCCAACCGATAGCGCTTTGAGAACATGAGTACCTCTTCTGATACCACCGTCGCAGATTACATCAATTTTATCTCCCACAGCATCTACTATTTCTGCTAACTGATCGAAAGGAGATATAGATCCATCCAGTTGTCTGCCGCCATGATTTGAAACCATTATGGCATCGGCTCCGATATCAACTGCTCTTTTAGCATCTTCGACACTCATCACACCTTTGAGACAAAACTTTTTACCCCATTTATTTCTAATCTCTTGGGCATCTTGCCAATCCATTGATTGATCGAGCATTGTACTAAAATATTCACCAACCGATACTGCAACATTGCTTCCTTTATTAATATGCTTTTCCAACTGTGGTAAACTAAATCGTTCCCGTAAAAGATAATTCAACGACCAATTAGGATGTAGAGCAAAACTAATCAAACTTGTCGGTGTAAGTTTCGGCGGAGTCGTAAATCCCGTCCATAAGTCTCTCTCTCTATTTCCCCCAGTAATTGTATCCACAGTTAAGGCGATCGCATCAAAGTTTGCTTCCTGGCACATTTGTATCATCGCATTATTTAGTCCCTTGTCTTTATGACAATAAAATTGGAACATTTTTGGTGTAGATATATTTTTACCAATTTCTTTTAAACTAACGGTACCCAAACTTGATATCCCAAATAAAGTGCCATATTCTTCTGCTGCTTTAGCAACCGCTCTTTCACCGTCATAATGAAACAATCTTTGTAGGGCTGTTGGCGAACAAAATATGGGAATATCAATTTTCATTCCCATTATTTCTACAGAAGTATCTACTTCTTCAACTCCTGCCAAAACATTGGGAATTAAATCACATTGTTCGTAAGCTGCGGTATTTCTTCTATAAGTTACTTCATCATCAGCGGCTCCATCTATATAGTGAAATATCGGGTGTGGTAATTTTGATTTCGCTAAATTTCTAAAGTCATTTGTGTTACGGCAATCTGCGACACTGTTAGGATATTTAAAATTCATGATCTCAATAAAATAATTTCTGTATAATATTTTGACATTTTATTGGTAGATAAACCAGTCAAAAATATTAAATCTTAAGGAGAAAAGATATTGACGACTTTGTATGAAAAATTAGGTGGAAAAGATGCCGTTGATATCGCTGTGGACAAGTTTTACGGATACGTATTAAACGATGAGCGCATCAAGCACTTTTTTGATAAGGTTGATATGGAGAAACAGCGAGGACATCAAAAGGCTTTTTTAACTTATGCTTTCGGTGGTGCTTCTCATTATGATGGAAAAATGATGAGAGAAGCTCACAAGCATTTGGTTGAAGAAATGGGTTTAAAGGTTGAACATTTTGATGCTGTTGTGGAAAACTTGGTTAAAACTTTGAAAGAATTAGGAATTTCTGATGAATTGATTCAAGAAGTTGGTGCTATCGCTGCTGCACCGGAACATAAAAAAGATGTTTTGAATTGGTAATTGGTAATTGGTAATTGGTAATTGGTAATTGGTAATTGGTAAATAAAATAGTTTTTCTATCGGCAACAAAATGAAAATCAACATCAATATTGGATTGTTGGGTTGCGCTTTCGCTTAACCCAACCTACCTTGTTACTACTACCAATTACCCACTACCCATTACCAAATTCAAACTTGAGCAACTTCACTCGAAACATCTGCCGATTTTGATGTTGAATTACCTCTAACAGCTTTAAACATTCCAAATCTGCAAAGCCCGGTACCAAATGCTAACCTCATCAACAATATTGTAGGTACTTCCCGCACTGATTTAATAAAACCACGAACCCCAAAGCGCATCCATCCTTGGGGTTTAATGATTCCTTGCCAAATTGTATCGAACCAGGAAGGAAGTGTTTCTTTTGTCCAGTCTGCTGTTACTACTTCCCCTTGCACAAATCCGG